>Ga0206922_1055_pt1 | contig 32690 bp, 21 predicted proteins | sample Alteio_BWOrgHeat_63_FD_152976 | JGI IMG/M metagenome (GOLD analysis project Ga0206922, IMG submission 152976) | Enriched cells from forest soil in Barre Woods Harvard Forest LTER site, Petersham, Massachusetts, United States -... | ecosystem: Environmental > Terrestrial > Soil > Temperate forest >... | reverse complement strand
GGGCAGAGTTCGGAGAAATCACCAGTACGCTGCTTAAGCGACGGGACGGTGGTCAGCTCGGTCTCGCCCTGGCGATTGCGGAAGCCCTCATAGAAGCCGAAAACAAAGGTTTTATCCTTTTTAATCGGCGCACCGATCGAGGCGCCAAACTGGTTCTGCTTCAGCGGCTCCTTGGTCTGCGCGAAATAATTGTTGGCGTCCAATGTGTCGTTACGCAGGAACTCCCATAACGTTCCGTGGACTTGATTCGTGCCCGACCGCGTGATAATATTCGTCGTCGATCCTAGCGCGCCTCCGAATTCGGCATTCGCGCTATGCGTGATGATGCGGAACTCGCTGATCGCGTCCACCGGCGGCTTGAGGACGAACCCGCCATCGACCCCATTAAAGTTGTTCGCCCCGTCGATGAGAAAGTTGTTTGATTCAGGCCGCTGTCCATTGACCGCATAAGCCTGCCCGTTGCGCAACGACCCGCCCGCTTCAGCTATCCCAGGCGTCAAGGGAACGACTCCTGGCTGCAACAGGCCAAGCTGCGAGAAGTTGCGTCCATTCAGAGGCAGATCCTCCAACTCCTGCTGTTGCACTACCTTGCCCATGCTGGTGACGGTTGGCTCAATCAGCTCGGCGTCGGCCCTTACGAGCACCTGTTGATTTTCCGATCCAACCGCGAGATGTGCCGAGACCGAAGCCGTCTCGTTCACGTTGAGCGTGATGCCATCCTGCACATGTTCTTGGAATCCTTTCGCCGAGACTTGCAGGCGGTAGTGTCCGACTGGGAGCTCCAGAATGACGTAGTTACCGTTGCGATCGGTAGTCGTCGCGCGCGACAGGCCCGTTTCTGCCTGCCGCGCAGTAACCGCGGCGCCCGGAACGACAGCGCCGCTTGGGTCTGTAACGGTTCCCCGAATGTTTCCGGTGATCTGTTGTGCGCTGGAAGTGAGAACGAACAAAAAGGCGAGAAACAGCGATCCGCAGATCGACTGGGACAAACGTGATGCGAGCAAGATGACCTCCGTACAACTGACCTCAAATGAGACGGCACTTCATTTCTTTTCTGGGCAATCGATTCTCTTTGGGGGAGCCTCATGAGGACAATACGAAATGAGGGGTGACGCAGGCATCGCCTTTTAAGGCGACGAAAGGGTCCATCGAAAGATGGATATCCAGGAAGATTTGCGAGGAACGCCCTTGTTCGGCGCACAATGAAAAAGGACCACCGGCCTCGGAGATACGCTCTTTCGTTTCAAAGCTCCGTCGGTGCTTGACACCGCTCGACGGAACCCCTACTGTTTCTTCTGGCATTTCTTTTCATTACCGAAATGTGCGCAAGTTGATCCCCTGAGCAACAAACTCTCTCGGAGCGTGCGATCCCGGTATGACGTCTAAGCCACTTGCCTTCCTCATTCCTCTTCTTTGCGGATCCCTTCTTGCAGCAGCGCAGACCACTCCGCCACCTCCGCCGCACAATCCCAATCCCGAGAACGTCGCGGACATCCCCGTCAATTACGACGAGTCAAAGGCCGGCAACTACGTCCTGCCCGATCCGCTAAAGCTGAACAACGGCAAACCTGTCCTCGATAGCAAGACATGGTTAACCAAGCGCCGCCCCGAAATCGTCTCCATGCTCGAAACGCAGCAGTTCGGCAGTGACCCTGGACGACCCGCAGACGAAAGCTTTGAGGTAACAGACAAAGCGAGTCCTGCACTCGATGGCCACGCTATCCGCCGCCAAGTCACCATCTCGTTCTCAAAGAACAAAGACTGGCCGCAGATCCATCTGCTCATGTATCTGCCTGCCGCCGCCAAAAAACCTGTCCCAATGCTGCTCGACATTAACTTCGTTTCGCCAGCGAACACCGTCGACGATCCCGGCATTCAGCCCGGCATGATCTGGGACCCCAAGACTAATACCCGCATCCCCGCCCCGCCGGGTCATCGATTCGCCGCCATCGATCCCAAGCCACTGCTCGAAGCAGGAATCGGCTTCGCCACCTTCTATTACGGCGATCTCGAGCCGGATTATGCCGAGGGATTCTCCAACGGCATTCGTGCCCGATATCTCAAGCCGGGCCAGACACAGCCGGGCCCCGACGAGTGGGGCGCCATCGCCGCATGGGCGTGGGGCATGAGCCGTGTACAGGATTATTTCGAGACCGACTCCGGCGTCGATGCCAAACGCGTTGCCATTTTTGGCATCTCCCGTCTCGGCAAAACCGTCATGTGGGCGGGCGCGCATGATGAGCGTTTCGCCGCCGTCATCGCCAGCTGCTCAGGCGAAGGCGGCGCCGCGCTTAGCCGCCGCGTCTTCGGCGAAACCGTGGCTCATCTCGTCGCGCCGTCCCGGTTCCCCTATCAGTTCGCGGCCAATTATCAGAAATATGGCCAGCACCTCGACCAGATGCCCATGGACGCGCACATGCTCGTCGCCCTGGTTGCGCCCCGTCCACTTCTGCTGCAGACCGGCACGACCGACCTATGGTCCGACCCGAAGGGTGAATTTCTATCAGCCGTAGCCGCCGGTCCGGTCTACAATCTCCTCGGCAAAGATCCTCTCGACACCACCATTTGGCCCGCAGCCAAACAGCCCATCCTGCACGACCTTGCCTACTACATGCACGACGGCGGCCACGGAACCGTGCCCTCCGACTGGAACATCTTCCTCGATTTCCTGAAGGCCAACCTACATCCCGAGCGCTGATTCCTTGCATCAGCGGCGCTTCAACGCCTCCAATTCATCCAGCGTTCGAGGCCAGTCCGACTTGAGCAGCCGCGAAAGACTGCGATCCGCGAGCACCTTTCCGCCTGTCTGGCAGACTGCGCAGTAGTCCGTCTCATTATCTGCATACCGAATGCGCTGCACCTTCGCGCCACATCGTGGGCAAGGTTCGCCGAACTTGCCGTGCACTGCCATCTCCGGGCGAAACGCTGTTACCTTTTCCGGAAATTTCACTCGCGCCTCAGCATTCAACCGGTCGATCCACATCTGCAACGTCTCTCGGGTCGTGTCAAAGAGCCGTTGCCACTCCTCCGCACCCAATTTGTGCGTCAGCGCAATCGGCGAAAGCTTTGCCGCATGCAGAATCTCATCCGAATACGCATTCCCGATCCCATCCACAATCCGCGGATCAGTCAGCGCCCGCTTGAGCGTCCGGTTCTCCACCGTAAGCGCACGGCGAAACCCCTCCAAGTCGCTCGCAAACAGGTCAATCCCGCCCGGATTCATCGCTTCAAGCCCAGCCTCCCCCGCCACGATATGCAGTGAAGCCCTGCGCTTCGACCCCGCCTCTGTAAGAACCAGCGATCCATGCGGAAAATCAAACGCCGCCAGATTGTTCTTTCCTGAAGCCTTCGCACCCACAGGCCGCCAGTGCAGCCGCCCTGCGATCATCAGATGAATCACGAGCCAAATATCGTCCTCAACGCCAATCGCAATCCGCTTGCCAACCCGCCGCAGCGCCCGCACCACTTTGCCCTCAGTTTCCGAAACAGGTGGCTGCACCGTGCGCAACAGAAATGGCCCATTCACCCGCACGTGTTCGAGCGTCTGTCCAACAACGCGCTCTTCCAGCGCTGTAATGTAGGAGGAAATATCAGGCAGCTCCGGCATCTTTCCATGCTTGCCGATTCCCCACCGCCGATGCAAGGCCATCGCCCCATCCACGCCTACAAATCTCCCCGCCCACAGGTTGTAAAGTGGTATGCGAGGTTCAACTGAATCAATGAAGGCGCTCCTTCTCTCCGAGTACAGCAATCTCGCTGTCGCAGAACTCCCCGAGCCCGTTGCGGGTCCCGGCGAAGTGCTGGTGCAGGTAGCCGCCTGCGGAATCTGCGGCAGCGACGTCCACGGCTACGACGGCAGTTCGGGCCGTCGCATTCCGCCTCTCGTCATGGGCCACGAAGCCGCGGGGATCGTTGCCGCTGTCGGCGAAGGCGTCAGCAGATTTGCCCCCGGTGACCGGGTCACCTTCGACTCGACTGTCTATTGCGGCGCCTGCGATTTCTGCCTGCGCGGCGAAATCAACCTCTGCGACAATCGCCAGGTCGTCGGCGTCTCCACACCTGACTTCCGCCGGGCGGGGGCCTTCGCCGAATACGTCACGGTCCCTGAACACATCGTCTATCGCCTTCCCGATCAACTTCCCTTCGAAGAAGCGGCCATGCTTGAAGCCGTCTCCGTCGCGCTCCACGCCGTTGCCGTCTCGGACCTCAAAGGGGGTGAATCGGCCCTAGTCATCGGTGCAGGCATGATCGGCCTCCTCACTCTGCAGGCGGCGCGAGTCGCAGGCTGCTCCCCTGTCTTCGTCGCCGACATCGATGCAACCCGCCTCAAGCTCGCGTCCGATATGGGAGCCGACGCAACCATCCTCGCTTCAGGCGCCGAAATGGTTCAGCAGATACTCGAGCGCACCGACGGCCGCGGCGTCGATCTCGTCCTCGAAGCAGTAGGCCGCGACGAAACTGTGATAGCCGCCGTCGGCACTGTGCGCAAGGGCGGCACCGTCACCCTCATTGGCAACATCACGCCTTCTGTCACGCTTCCCCTGCAAAAGGTCGTCTCCCGTCAGATTCGTATGCAGGGCTCCTGCGCCTCCTGCGGAGAATACCCCGAAGCCATCGACCTCGTCTCAAGCGGCAAAATCCAGGTTCGTCCGCTGATCACCGCTGTCGCCCCGCTCAATGACGGCGCACAATGGTTCGAGCGCCTCCATTCCCGCGAGCCGAATCTCATGAAGATTGTGCTCGATCCAAGACAATCCACTGCCCTACACGGATAACAGCCCTCACGGATAGCAACTGGATAGTAAATTGACTAATTCCCTTTTCGACTTAACCGGACAGACAGCCCTGGTCACAGGCGCAAGCCGCGGCCTCGGCCAATACCTGGGCCGCGCACTCGCAAATGCTGGTGCCGATCTGATCGTCACCAGCCGCAAACGCGATGACCTCACCCCATTCGTCGCCGAAATCGAATCCCTCGGCCGCAAAGTCCTTCCACTTGAGCTTGATGTGCGCGACCGCGAGAGCATCGAACGCATGGGTGCAGCCGTCGAAGCAGCCCGCGAACAGATCCACATCCTCGTCAACAACGCCGGATGTAACGTTCGCAAGCCCGCTCTCGACATCACTTGGGAAGACTGGAATCTCGTCCTTGACACCAACCTTCGCGGCAGCTTTTTTGTAGCCCAGCAGATCGCGCGTGGCATGATCCATCACGGTTACGGACGCATTATTAATATCGGCTCCGTAACCAGCGTCGCGGGCTTTGCCGGCCTTGGCCCTTACACCGCCAGTCGCGGCGGTATCAAGCAGCTCACCATGAGCCTCGCCGACGACTGGGGTAAGTACGGAGTCACCGTCAACTGCCTCGCTCCCGGCTGGTTCAAGACCGCCCAGAACCGCATCATGTACGAAGACAAGGAATGGGTCGAGTACCTCGTCGACCGCATCCCCCTGAAGCGTCACGGAGAGCCGCACGACCTCGACGGAGCCATCGTTTTCCTCGCCTCCGAATCCAGCCGCTACGTCACCGGTCAAACACTACTCGTCGATGGCGGAGTCTCCACCGGCGCCACTCGTGCCACCCCACGGCCCTCCGCGCCCAGATAACTCACCTTGTTATGAACTCAGGAGGTTTGAAGTGCTGCGTCCTCTCATGAAAACCGCCGCCATCACGGCCTTCGTAACTGCATCCTTCGTCGCATCCGCCGCTGCCCCATCGTCAGACAAGCTTCGCATCCACTTCATCGACGTCGAGGGAGGCCAGGCTACTCTCTTCGTCACGCCAGAGGGCCAATCCCTGCTTATCGATACGGGCTGGATGGGCAACAACGGCCGCGACGCAGACCGCATTGTCGCCGCCGCGAGAAAAGAGGGCCTCAGCAAAATCGACTACGTCCTCATTACTCACTATCACGCCGACCACGCAGGCGGAATTTTGCAGCTCGTCGCACTCATCCCCGTCGGCACCTTCCTCGATCACGGCCCCAACCGCGAGTTCGATAAAGGCATCACTGAGAAAGACTACGCCGACTATCAGGCCTACTTAGCTACCGGTAAATCCAAGGTGATTCATGAAGTACCAGGCAACGTGCTGCCCGTACAAGGAATGACAGCCACAGTGATCAGCGCCGACGGCAACCTCATCCAGAAGCCGCTCCCCGGCGCAGGCCAGACCAATCCCGCATGCTCGCAGGCCGTGGCGCCGGCAGCCGACGAGACGGAAAACGGCCGCTCGCTAGGCATCGAAATCCGCTTCGGCAAGCTGACCTTTCTCGACCTCGGCGACCTGACCCGCGACAAGGAGTACCAGCTCATGTGCCCCGTCAATCGCCTCGGCCACATCGACGTCCTCATCGTCTCGCACCACGGCTGGGAGCAGAGCTCAAGCCCGATCGTCATTGACGCGCTTCACCCGCGCGTTGCAATCATGGATAACGGAGAAAAGAAGGGTGGCTCGACTCCGGTCCTCAAAACCATCCGATCCGCACCCGGGCTCGAAACCCTCTGGCAGATCCACTTTTCCGACGAGGGCGGTCCGGCTAACAACACCGCCGCCGAATACATCGCCAATCCTCAGGGAACCGACGCAGGACATGGCATTGATCTGACCGCGAGTAAAGATGGCAGCTTCGACGTAACAAATTTACGCACCGGAGTTACAAAGCACTACGTAGCCAAGTAAATCCGACTATCTCACGCCCGTTCGGGAAACATCGGCTCAATCCGCCCCAACAGAAAGATATACGCCGAAACCCCGATAACGAGATAAATCGCCGAAACTCCAAATGCCCACGCGAACGAGTGCAGCGATTGCACAATGTAGCCAGTTAGAATCGGCGCAGCAATTCCCGATAACTGGTTCGAGAAATTCATGATGCCGCCTACGCTGCCAACGGAACTACGCGGCGCGATCAGCGATGGCACTGACCACCCGACAGGCGATGCCGCCGACAAGCCACCGATCGACAAGCTGATCCACAGCAGCGCGGAGAGCGAATTATGCGGATTAGCCGCGCCTAGAATCCCAAGCCCGCAAGCAGTGCCTACAATCAAAATCGTTCTCCGTACTCGACTGGCGTTCCACCCATGCTGAATGAGGAAATCCGCAAGCCACCCGCCAATCACCAGGTCAGCGATAGTAGCCACCAGCCACGGAAACCCCGTATACAGAAACGAGTGCATCAGGTCCATGTGCAATTGGATCGCTAAGTACCCCGGCAGCCATGTCAGCAGAAGATAGAAGACATAGTTATACGATCCGAACCCTAATACCATCGCGATCACTTTGCGCTGTTTCAACAGTGCCCAGAGCGAGACGGGCGGTCCATCTGCTCTAGTAACTTCCGCCGCCACACTGGTATCTGTCTGTTCAATGTAATCGCGCTCCGCATCGGTCAGCTTCGTATCATCCTGCGGATCGCGATAGACACGGCTGAACAGCACGAAGTAAAGGAAGCTGACTAAGCCCGTTGCCGCAAAACTCCATCGCCAGCCGATGCGCAGCAACAGCAGCCCAATCAGCGGCACTCCCACCGCGGAAGCGAACTTCGCCGCAGCATCAAAGATCGCTGTTGAAAAACTCCGCTCTCGCGAGGGAAACCACCGCCCGATGGCCTTGGCATTCGCGGGAAATGTCGGCGCCTCCCCCACACCCAGCAGAAATCGCGCCGCAAACAAGCCACCCACACTTGGCGAAATCGCCGCCCCAAACGAAGCAATGCTCCACAGGAATGTGCTGATTCGCCCAACCAGCCTCACGCCGAACTTATCAAGGATGACGCCAATCGGCAGTTGACATGCGGCATAAGTAAGGTTGTAAGCGCTGGAGAGATAACCAAACGTGACGCTCGAGATCCCAAATGTCGCGAACAGGGCCGTCTGCGAAACAGACAGGTTCACGCGGTCAAAGTAATTGACCAGCACGCCCAGACCTAGCAAGAAGGCTATCCGCCATCTCCGTCTCGGTATCGATCTCGTTTGAATGGAAGGGCTCAAAAGTGGATGGTCGCCGCTACGGGCAACCATCCCATCCTACACAACCTGCTTCTTAGGCAGCGCCCAGTGCTGCCCGCATCGGACTAAGCAAAGTCGCCAATTGTGCGCGCCCGCGGTTCGTCCGCGACTTCACTGTGCCCTCAGGAATCCGCAAATGATGCGCGATCTCCTGGTTGTCCATCCCGTGAACAAACCGCAGCGTCACCACGTCGCGCATCTCCGGCGAAATCTTCTTCACCGCATCCGTCACGATATCCGTCACTTGGTTAGTCACCGCCGAGTCGTGGGGCGTCGGGCGATCGTCAGCAATCCGCTGAGCCATCGCCACGTTGCCATTCTGATCCCAGCCCTCGTCCATCGAATCGGTCAGTCTTAGCTGCCCACTCCGGCGAAACCGATCAACCCGCTGATTCCGTGTCACAGTGGCGATCCAGCCCTTGAGCTCGCCCCGCGACGGGTCATAGCTCGCAAGATTCATCCAGATCTTCAGAAATGTGTCCTGCACCAGGTCTTCCGCATCCTGCGTTGACCCGCAAAACAGATAGCAGATGCTGTACACCAGACCGCGGTACTCTTCCACCAGCCTGGTCCAGGCATCATCGTCACCACTCAAACAGAGTTGTACCAGTTCCGTGCGTTCTCGATTTACAGCTTCCATGGAGTCATCTCCTCGTCTCGTCTTCTGACCCGACAAGGTCCCACTCGTGCGCCTTACGTGCGGAGCCCGTTTCTCGGGAGCGGCATGGCGGCATGAGACTCGCGGTAACTGCCGCCATGTCGCTCCCCGGCGGCTGATCTGGACTCGCAGCCCGAAACTTCCGCCTGTCCTATGACACCACCCACCCGGAACCAGTGCGGTCATAATGCGTCACGATTCGTAACGAAGTGTCAACGACGCGCCGGACAAGTGTTACAAATCATTACCGCAGTCACATCTTGGTTGGAGTACAACGGAAAGTGTATGCTTGCCCCTCAAGAAACCGGCCTCAACCTGGGGCGTGAACCGAGGATCTTAGTGGAACCTCTACTGCTCGTGGATGACGACATCGAATTGTGCTCCATGCTCGAGGATTACCTCGCCCGCCACGGCTTTACCGTAACCACCGAACACAACGGCGAACATGGTCTCCACCGCGCCCTCACCGGCGAGTTTTCCATGGTGCTCCTCGATGTGATGCTGCCCGGTCTTGACGGCTTCGAAGTTTTACGCCGCCTCCGCACTAGCTCCCAGGTCAGCGTCCTCCTTCTCACCGCCCGCGGCGAAGACATCGATCGCATCGTCGGCCTCGAAATCGGAGCCGACGACTACCTACCCAAGCCCTTCAATCCCCGCGAATTACTGGCGCGGATTCGCGCCATTCTGCGACGCAGCGGGGCCAGCCGCCCAGCGCAGCCCGCGATCAAACATCTTTCCGTCGCTGGAATAGAACTCGATAGCGGCTCCCGAACTGCAGTCTGCAATGGGGTCGAGCTCGACCTCACCAACGTCGAGTTCGAGCTCCTCGGCGCCCTCATGGGAGCTCCCGGACAGATTCTTACCCGGGAGCACCTAACCGAGTGCGTCCTCGACCGCCAGTTCAACCCCTTCGACCGCAGCCTCGACATGCATGTCAGCCGCCTGCGCCGTAAGCTCGACGACGCCGCTGGCCTCGGAGACCAGATCAAAACCATCCGCTCCGTCGGATATCAGCTTGCCGTTCCCGCGCTCCCTTCTTCGCAACCCTTTGGCGGCCCCACTCACAGCGGCCGGGAGCACTGACTCGATGCGGAGCACATTCACCAAGATATTTCTCTCCTTCTGGCTCTCCGAGTTCCTTATCCTGATCTGCACCGTCTTCATTCTGGCTCGCCAGTTCGAGTCACAGGAGGCGGTCTACACCTCCATGTTCGCGATGATGCAGTCGAACGCGAACCAGTCCCTGAAAGCCTACGAATCAGGTGGATGCAAGGCTGAGGATACCGTTCCCAACACATTTCCTTTGGGACAACCCACGCCATCCGACCAGCCCGCGCTCCTCTTCGACCTCTCGGGCAAACCCGTTTGCCCGCTGGATGACATTACTCCCTACGCCGCCGCCGTTGAAAAGATCCGCAAAGACGGCTATCTCATCGGCGAAAAGCACGGTCCCGGTTATATCGAAGGCATGCAGATCGGCGACGATCGCGGCAACAAATTCATCTACCTGATGCGCGGTACATATCCCAAAGAGGTGTACATCCCCTACCGAGAGATTCTGCCAAGGCTCCTCATCGGGCTCATCGTCTCGGTTCTCGTCACCTTTGGCATCACCATGGTGATCACGCGCCCCATCGGCTCATTGCGCGAGGCGGCACGCCAGCTCGCTTCAGGAGACCTCCGCGCTCGCGCCAAGTGGCCTAAAGGCAGACCCAATCGCAGAACCGGGGACGAACTCTGGGGGCTCGTCTACGACTTCAACGATATGGCCGACCGGCTCGAATCCCTTGTCGACGCGCAGCGGCTCCTCCTGCGAGACGTATCTCACGAACTCCGCTCTCCCCTAGCCCGCCTCAGCGTGGCCCTCGAGCTCGCCCGCGAAGAGGCCCATCCAGGCATGGAAGAACAGCTTGATCGCATCGAGCGCGAAACTGGGCGCCTCAACACGCTGATCGGCCAGCTCCTCAGTCTCTCGCACCTCGAGTCCGCCACTCGTCTTCCCGACAGCCAGCCGGTGCAGCTCGGAGACGTCGTAAAAGAACTACTTCCCGACATGGACTACGAAGCCCAACGGCGGAACTGCCGCGTAACCTTCGATGTAACCGCAAAGACAAACGGCCAACGTACTGCCGCTGGCACAGTCCTGGGCAGCCCGGAACTCCTCGGCCGCGCAATCGAAAACATCGTCCGGAACGCAATCGCATACACTGCGGAAGGTACCTCTGTCGAAATCCATCTCTCCGAAGAGACCCACGTGGGAACGAGATTCGTCGTCCTCAAGGTAAAGGATCAAGGCCCCGGAGTGCCTGAGAGGTCCCTCAAGTCCATCTTCCGCCCGTTCTACAGGCTCGATCTCTCGCGCCAACGTTCTACGGGGGGCTACGGCGTAGGCCTGGCCATTACCGAACGCGCTGTCCGGCTACATGGCGGAGCCGTCACAGCCCGTAACGCTTCCGAAGGCGGTCTCATCGTGGAAATGCGAGTCCCCGCCGCCAACACTAACGGCCGAGTCGGCTAACTTCCGGAATCCCGTCAGTACGTGATTCTGGAAATAGGAAACGCGTCCACAAACCCGTTGAACGCAGAAACAGCAAGGGCGAAGACACTGTCCTCGCCCTCGTGCGTCTTCTTTGGACCATTGGCCCGGCTCGGTTAGCCAAGCCTATCAGCTAGTTCACGGTATATGTCCAGTTCGCTACACCCTGCACAGCCGTCAACCCACCTGTTCCGCCTGTGAATCCGACGTATGCAGTATTTCCGCCCACGGTGGCCGGGATGTTGATCGCCTGCGATGTAGTAAAGCTCGCATTTGTCACCGTGTCGGTGATCGTCAGCGTCAGCGTGGTGCCGTTGTAGGTCAGGTGGGCATGCATCGTGTCGCCGCTATGAAGATTCACTCCCGACGAAGTCATATCGATCGAAGGCGTCGTCGGCGCAGCTCCATTGCTATAGAAGCCGGTCGAATCCGATCCCTCCCCAGCGTTGTTGTAGAGATCAAACTTCACGGCGACACTGTTTCCGATCCCGCTGTAGCCCAAGGCTGCACCGTTTCCGCCCAGCGCCATGAGTCCCGTGTTCTGGATCGTAAAAGTGAATCCGTCGGCATTGGCCGAAGCCGCCCCGAAGTTGAAATCTGTCGTGAACGCCTGCACATTGACCGGGGTGTTGAACCACGCGGCGCGGTTCTCACTCGGCCCGCCGTCCGTCAGCTCCAGGGCCCCGCCAACGATCGATGCCCCAAAGACAAGACTCATATTCGTCGCAGTAAAGCCCGATCCAAAGTTGATCACCGGCGGCGCAATGTTAATCGTATAAGCCGCCGAGCCCACCGCGCTGTTCGAGAACCCGGTAGCTGTAGCAATTGCCTTCAATGTTTCGGTCACACCTACCGTTATCGGCCCGGAGTACACCGTCGATGCGGTGGTCGGCGTCGTTCCATTGGTCGTGTAGTAGATCTTTGCCCCGGCCGTCGTGTCATTGATCGTCACCGCCTGCGCACTCGTATAAGCTCCAGCTGCAGGCGAGAACGTCGGTGTGGCGGCAGGCAGAGTAATTGTGTAAGCCGCCGAGCCCACCGCGCTCGTCGAGAAGCCGGCAGCCACTGCAATCGCCTTCAGCGTCTCCGTCGCGCTGACCGCGATCGCTCCCGAGTATAACGTCGATGCAGTCGTCGGTGTCGTCCCGTTGGTCGTGTAGTAGATCGTCGCTCCAGCAGTCGTGTCACTGATCGTCACCGCCTGTGCGCTGGTGTAAGTTCCAGCCGTAAGCGAGAACGTCGGCGTAGCCGCAGGGGGAGTAATTGTGTAAGCCGCCGAGCCCACTGCGCTCGTCGAAAAGCCCGTCGCCGCTGCAATGGCCTTCAATGTCTCCGTCGCGCCGACCGTGATCGCTCCCGAATATAACGTCGAAGACGTCGTCGGTGTCGTTCCGTTAGTCGTGTAGTAGATCTTTGCCCCAACTGTCGTGTCACTGATCGTCACCGTCTGCGCACTGGTGTAAGTTCCCGCCACAGGAGTGAACGTCGGAGTGGCTGCAGTCGAAGCAATCGTGTAAGCTGCCGATCCTACCGCACTCGTCGAGAAACCTGCCGCCGTCGCAATCGCTTTCAGTGTCTCTGTGCTGCTAACCGAAATCGCGCCTGAATACACCGTCGACGATGTCGTCGGAGTCGTCCCGTCCGTCGTGTAGTAAATCTTAGCCCCAGTTGTCGTGTCGCTGATCGTCACCGTCTGCGCAGTTGCATAGGTACCGGCAACTGGCGAAAACGTCGGCGTAGCCGCGGGTGGCGTGATCGTGTACGCGGCCGTTCCCACCGCACTGGTCGTAAAGCCAGTAGCAGCAGCAATCGCCTTCAGTGTCTCCGTCGCGCCGACAGTGATGGCACCCGAATAAACCGTCGATGCAGTCGTCGGCGTAGCCCCGTTGGTCGTGTAGTAGATTGTCGCGCCAGCCGTCGTATCGCTGATCGTAACCGTCTGGGCGCTGGTGTAAGTTCCAGCCACCGGCGAGAACGTCGGCGTCGCTGCCGGCGCAGCAATCGTGTAAATAGCCGTCGCAACGGCGCTGTTGGTGCTCGATGAAGACCCGGCCACGACAGCCATCGCCTTGATGGTCTTAGTCGCACTAACCGCAATAGGAGTGCTGTACACAGCAGAGGCAGTTGTCGGGGTGGTTCCGTCGGTGGTGTAGTAGATCTTGGCACCCGAGGTCGAATCACTGATCGTGACCGATTGTGCACTCGTATACGTGCCGCCAGCCGGGGAAAACGTCGGTGTAGCCGTAACAGTCCCGACCGTTCCCGGTGCATAACTCCAGGTGAGCACCTTTTGGCTCGATACCAGTCCACCCGTTGCGCCCGTAAAGCCAACATAAGCGGTGTTGCTTCCAACGATTGAGGGAATATTGACAGTCCAATTCGTCGACCAGACCGTCGAGGTGACCATATCCGTAATAGTCATGGTCAGTGTCGTCCCGTCGTAAGTCATATGGATGGCCATCTCGTCGTCGCTATGCAGATCGATTCCGGTGTTGCTCAAATCGATGGCAGGTACCGTAGGAGAGGCGCCATTCGTATAAAGTCCCGTCGAGTCTGGCCCCTCGCCTGAGGAATTGTAGAGATCGAATTTGATCGCGATCGACTTCGCAATTCCGCCGTAACCGAGAGCGAATCCATTCCCGCCGAGGGCGCCTACACCCTGCGAAGCATTCTGGATTGCAAAGGTAATTCCATCCGCGGCCGGATTGGAAAGCTGGAAGGTGAAGTCGTTTGTGAAATTCTGGATATTCATCGGTGTCGTAAACCACGCCGATCCAGCCTGACTCGTGAGCCCGCTCGTCAATTGCAGACGCGAGTCGTTCAACTGCGCGCTCCCGTTCATATTCACCAGCCCACCCGAAGTGGCAAACCCCTGGCCAAAGTTAATGCCCGAAATCCCGTTCGTAATAACGTAAGTCCGGGTGCCCACGCCACTGGTTGCGCCGCCCGAGGCCACCGCAATTGCAGATACGGTCTCCGAAACGCCCACGCTGATCGATCCGGTATATTGCGTCGAAGCCTTCGTAGGTACAGTGCCGTCAGTCGTGTAATAGATCGTGACACCAGTCTGCGAGTCAGACAGCGTCAGGATCTGCGGTGTCGCATAAGTTCCGGATGCCAGACTGAATATCACCGGACCGGTCTGATTGCTGTTCGTATACGTTGCCGAAGTCGACCCGCTCGCTACGCTGCCCGGCGCTAAGGCAATTGCCGAGACGGTCTCCGTGTTGGTGACCACAAACGAGCCGGTATATACGGGCGAAGACGTGGTCGCCGCCGTTCCGTCTGTCGTGTAATAAATCGTCGCGCCCGGCGTGACATCTGTAATCGTGACCGTCACGGAGCCGGTAAAGGACTGGCTCGCAGGCGAAATCAGCGGAGCATTCGTCTGCGAGATGCCGGCGAGCAGGCCATATACGTCTACCTCGCCCGATGTACCTACGTAAACCTTGCCATTGGCAATCGTAGGCACCGCAAACTTTACCGCGGCCCCCGCCGTGTCCCGGCCGGCGTTGGTCGTGCTCGAGTACAGCGTGGTTGCAACGTTGGAAGCGTCGTGCGCCTGCAGTACCGAAGGACCGCTATTCGTGTATGCCTCCGAATCGATCGTCCAGACGATTCCCTGTGAGGCCCCATTGGCGCTGATTGAAGGCGTGGCACCTGGGTAACCATATTGTTCTGTCGCTTTGGTCGGCGTCGTCGAGAGCAGGCCATTCGTCAACTTGAAGGCCTTCAGCGTGTCATCCTCACCCCAGTAATAAACCGTATTGTTCCAATACGCGGGCGTACTCCACGCACCTACATTTCCAACTGCAAACTGCTGTTCCTGGACGATCGTATCGGACGTGGTGCTGTACCCACCCATATTGTCGCGATTCAGCAGGTACATCCAACCCTGCTTGCCCGTCTGCACTGCGAGGTGAGGAACACTTCCGGTCATCTGCGTCGGAATCACCATCAGACCGCCCGAGCCGATATCTCCGTCCTCCGCATTGAGGTCAGCTTGCTTGTATGTCGTGAACTCATCGGAGATTGTCGGAACGCCATTGGTCAAGTCCAGCACCAGGTGGCTGTCTCCGTAATCCATGGTGTTGTTATACGGCTTGGTTGCCGTGTAGTCTCCATTGCCGGTAGGGATAATAATCCGGCCGAAAGCCTTATTCACCGGATCCACTTGGTCTGCGGGCAATCCATTCCCGGAGCTCCAGAATCCTGCTCCCAAACCGCTCGGCGAAGAACAAAATGCGCCGGTCTGCTTCAGCGTAGATGCGTTGTAACCAAGAATCCAGCCATGCCATGGGCCATTGTCGCCATGGGCAGCAAACCCGATATAAACAATACCGTTGAGCAGCAACAATCCCGGACGGTTGTTTTCCCACGTCTGATCGAAGGTTATGATGCCGTTTACGCTGCCGCTACCATAGCCCGCAGCTGTGCCAGTGAGTGCAACAGGGCCACCGAATTTTTCTGCGCCGGTCGTAATATCCAGGGCGTGCAGCCTCTGAATCACCTTGGTGTTCTCGACCGTCTTGCCTACGACGTACAGCGTGCCTGTAGTCGGGTCGATTACCGGCGTACCTGTAATACCGATCTGCGGAGTAATGTCGTAGCCAACCGTGCTCGATGGAACGGTCGTCGCTCCAGTCGCCGCTCCATGAGCCGTCGTAAGCATCGATGCCTTCCACAGAGGATTGGCATTTGTTCCGGTATTGCTGTCAGCGTCGAACGCATACACGGAGTCATTTTCCGTAGCAATGAAGACCACATTGTGGGTCGCCCCACTCACCGTGATCCCCGACATATAGAGAGGCTGCGCGTAAACCTGGCCGTCCACCTTTAGAGCAAACAGCTTCCCAAAGCTCGTCGCGTTCACGTTGGATGTATTAAGGACGGTTTCGCTCAGATTCTGTCCGGTACGGCCAATATCGTTATGCTGGGTGGTTACATTGACCTGCGCGCTCGCGCAGCTAAGACCAAGCGCTGCAATCGCCAGAAACACAAGTGAAAAAACATCATGCCACCTGTAGACCCGACCAGCGGGCGCCGCGAATGAGCGTAGTTTGCTTCCGAACAATTTTCCCGTCCCAGACATTCTCGATTGCCTCCAAAAAAGCAGTCTTCAGATTGCAGTACAACTCGTTTAAAACCTATCGACATTCCCTACGGATCACATCAACGTTGTCAGGAAGAAGCCGCACAACTTCGCACACATTGAAGATTTAATTTCACGAACCGTTCCCTGATCTTCCGGCATGGGAGATTTGCCAGTTCTGGCCTCGGACGCAAGACATTACTTCCGTGTCCAGAGAGCATCGAAGTTCAGCGACTGCTGATTGTCAGCTCCTGAATACGGGTAAAAGAGCCTCTCGCCTGATGTGATGGTGTCAGCTGACTCCATAATACGATTCTCTACGGTTAAGTCAAAGGTCCGCTACCACTTTCGGTCATCTTTCTTAACGAAAAGGTAATTCGGACAGGGTTACAGTCTCTTAGTGAACACACTTCCACCTGCATCGCTCACCAATCAACAACGAGATGATAGATATTTTTCCTGCAGGTAAATTATGCGTTGCTTCTGCGCCAGCTTTCTGTTCTCACGGTACGCCGACGGAACAACCTGTATCGATATGCAACACCGAACCGAAGCCGCGTGGCGGCCGGCATTCGAACATCCGAAACCGCCCCGCAAAATGAACAAACGATGAAAGATTCCGAACCAAATCAGGATTTAGCCCGGCTCCTCAGCCCTACACGTCACACAGATCGACTGCCGCACGCAGCGAGGTAAGTGGGTCTTCTGTCGGCACGAACTCGTGAGCCACATACCCCTGATAGCCGGTCGCTGCAATTCCATTCATAACTCCGGCCCAGTTAACTTCCTGTGAGTTATTCAGCTCATGCCTTTTAGGAACTCCACCTGTATGAAAGTGCCCCATCCACTTACTATTTGCCTGAATGGTTGCTATTAGATCACCTTCCATAATCTGCATATGATAGATATCGTAAAGTAACTTGATGTTATTCGAGCCAACCTCTTCCATCACCTTCACGCCCCACGCTGAGTGGTCGCACATATAGTCGTGATGATCGACCTTGCTGTTCAGCAGTTCAAGACAGAGAATCACGCCGTGATCTTCCATCAGGCTGCGCAGGCGCTTCAACCCGATGACCGTATTCTTGGCGCCCTCATCGTCGGACATGCCCTCACGGTTGCCCGAAAAAGTAATCACGTTCGGAACACCTGCCTTGGCCGCCAGCGGCACATTCTTTCGCAGCCCGGCTTCAATCGCAGCATGATTCTCAACGCGGTTCAATCCCTTCCGAATGTCGCCGCCTTCCGCGTACCCCATCGAGCAGATCAGGCCATATTTGCGCGGTACTTCATATTCCGAAGGCTGCAGCAGATCTATGGCCTTCAAACCCATCTGCGCTCCGGCCGCGCATAGGTCATCGAGCGCAATCTTTCCATAACACCACCGAGCCACCGACTGACGAATCCGCCCTTTCCGTTGCACCGGCGCCGGGGGTGCCTGCGCCATAGCAGCCGCTGGCGCAATCAAGCTACCAGCCGCACAGGCCACACTGGTCTTTAATAGCTGTCTACGATTCAACTCGCTCATCGAATAGCTCCCGTTAGAAAATCAATTGAGTAGCGCAGAAATCCTATCGTATCGACCCGCCCGCCCGCTCGCGCTTTTTGAGTTATCCCATCGTCGATCCAACACGGTCACCGAAGCACATGAGCCGATCATGCGTTTTAATGGACAAATCGCAGCTTGATGCTCTTCGCTGCTCGATCGAGCTCCGAAATGCGAAACTCCCTCACCTGTCCCACCTTCAAATCGCCAGCAACAGGGGTCGACTTCTTCGTACCAACTTCGGAACCAGTCTTCCACTTAGTCTTCAGCATCGAGCTCAGAGCGCTCAAATTAACCTTGCCCGTCTCTGGCCCCGCAGCGACAGCAGCCTCGGCGGGCTTTTCTCTGGGGAGTTCGCAATCGCAAACAATCCCATCACCCAACTCAATCTTCGCGGCGCCATTCTCAATCGACACCACCCGCCCGGTCACTGAATCCCCAATCGCATGCTCCGCCAGGAACTCATCCAGCCCAGTCGGGATCAGCTGCTTCATACTTAGCCGAAGTTGCCGCTTTTCCTTATCCACGTCCAACACCAGCGCCTTCACCACCTGGCCCGCCCGAAGTACGTCTGATGGATGGTTCAGTCTCCGGTCCGCAACAATCTCGCTGATGTGAACCAGCCCCTCAACCCCCTCCGAAACCTGAACAAACGCGCCAAACTTGGTGATACTCGCCACCGGCCCCTCGACAATCGAGCCCACAGCAAACCGCGCCCCTGCCTCAGCCCATGGATCACCAAGTGCCTGCTTCAATCCAAGTCCAATCCGCCGCTCCGCAACGCCGATCGACAGAATCACCGCATCGATCACATCCCCGACCTTCACTACCTCGGTAGCCTTGTGAATCCGCTTGCTCCACGACATCTCCGAGAGATGTACCAGCCCCTCAACGCCCGGATCGATTTCCACAAAAGCGCCAAAATCCGTGAGCCGTGTCACCACCCCACGCACCCTGTCCCCAGCGGAATACTTCTCCGCAACAGCATCCCACGGGTGCGCCTGCAGCTGTTTCAGCCCCAACGAAATCCGACGCCCATCGGGATCGATCTTCAGCACCTTCACCTCGATCTGCTGGCCTACCGACAGCACATCCGCAATGTTCGCCACGCGCGTCCACGCGACATCGCTGATGTGCAGCAGCCCATCCACGCCTCCCAGATCCACAAACGCGCCATAGTCGGTCAGGCTGCGTACCGTGCCGTCAACGACCGCGCCCCCTTTCACTTCGGCGTATCTGCGTGACCTCTCCGCGAGAGCCTCTTCTTCCGTCACAACCCGGCGATCAACGACAACATCCTCATCCTGCACATCGAGCTTCGTAATGCGGCAGCGAATCTCCTGTCCCACGAGCTTCTCCAACTCGCTCGCATCCCGCACTCCGCTTCGCGAAGCCGGCAAAAACGCCCGCACGCCCACATCGACGCTCAGCCCGCCCTTCACAACAGCGGTCACCGTGCCCATAACAGCAGTCTTGTCGGCAAATGCTCTCTCCAGCGCGCTCCAATCTCTCGGCACTGCCGTTCGGAAAAGACTCAGCTGATAGTACCCGTCCTCATCGCGGCCCTTCACGGAAACCTGCAGCCCATCTCCCGGCTTCACCGGCTCCTTCGCACCAACAAAAGCCGTCAGCGGCAGAATTCCTTCCGACTTGAAACCGATATCGACAAACACCGACTCAGCGTTGACCGCAATTACAGTTCCGCGAATCTGGCTCTCCCCATCGCGTCGCGAATGCGTGCGCTGAAACTCCGAGAAGATATCCGCAAAAGATTCCTCTGGCTCCGTCGGACCGGCCGCGTCAATTGAAGGTTCAACCTCAGAATCGGGCTCTCGGGGAGGCGCAGATCCTGGCTCACTCTCAGGATTCGGCTCTGGATCACGCTTGGGCTCAGGATCCGGACCCGGCTCGCCGATCGGCTGCCTTTCTGGCTCAGGATCAATCTTCGGCTCGATTTTGGGATCCTCAGGCGGATCAACTTTAGGGTCAACCGGTGGGTGCGTCTCTTCGTCAAGAATGGTTGCGAGAATGGCCTCTTGAGCGGGGATGCTTGTATCAGACATGAAAGGAAAAGCCTCTGCGATGGCGGTGTTTGCAGCGCTCGTGCCTGCCGAAGCCGCTCCCATTATCATCGCACGTCAACCAGCACGCGATCATTGCTCGCTGTCTTCAGATCCCGCGCCAGCAGCCGATGAAAGAGGTGCTCGCCAGCCTCTCGCCGCACCGAGAGCCGCCCCGCCCTGTAGGCTCGCGAACCAAGCCCCCTTTGCACCGACTCGCAGATGGCTACGTCCTCATCCTGCACCTTGTCGCTCGTGGCAACGCTCGCCGTGTTGTACTCCTCACGCTCGGCCCTCACATCTCCAAAGAAAAAATCGAAGATCACCTTGCACCGATTCGTCCCCAGCGGCAGCACCAGGTTCGTATCCATCACGCCTTCGTACACGTTGATCATCAAGTTGGGATACAGCCAGTAATACCAGGCTCGATCCCCGGTGCGAGTTACCGCGACCTGACTGTGCTCCTCGGGCGCCACCATCGGGCTCGATTGCAGACAGTAGTGCTCCCCGTTCTCGATCGTGTAGTGGCTATAGTCGAGCACGCTGTTCAAACCTTTGTGCAGGTGCGGCACATGATATCCGCCATCCAGATAGTTATCGACATATACCTTCCAGTTGCACTCCAGCGTGTATTCCTTGCGCGAGTGAAACTGCAGCGATGAAATCCCCAGCGGCTCAACCCGTTCGGCCATATCTCCGAGAAAATCCATCAGCGGCACAGGCTCCGCGGCCAGATTCACAAATACAAAATTCTCCCAGACATCCGCCGCCACTGGAACCAGCCCATTCGCCCCGCGGTCAAAGTTGCAAACCCCCGCAAACTCCGGCATCCCCTTCAGACTTCCATCGAGTCCATAATTCCACCCGTGATATGGGCACCGAAACGATTGCGCATGCCCACACGGTGCTGTAACCACCGCCGCCGCGTGATGCCTGCACACGTTATAAAAGCCACGCAGCTTTCCGTCCGCCCCGCGCACCACCACGACCGGCTCGCCCGCCACATCCGTCGCAATGTAATCCCCGGCATTCGCCACTTGCGTCGCTCGGCCAACTGCCTGCCAGTTGCCGCCAAACACCCCGGTGACCTCCAGCTTTTCAATCGCCGCATCCCGGTACCACGCCGCCGGAATCGTATGCGCCTCCGCCAGCGGAGCCGTGTCGTCATAAAGCGCAAGCAGAGACTTCAGGTCTGAATTCATATCGCTTGTAATCCGTATTATCGTTTCGTTGCAATACGTCACTTAATCGGCCGAACCAAGAGCACCAATCACGCGCATCTGCGAGCGAGCCTGCCTCCGCTTGCCCAGCGCATAAACAACTACTCCCGCCACCAGCAGCACCAGGGTCATGCCCACAATCTTCACCACCGCCAGAGTTTTGTTCGGCTCATCCTCCGCCGGCAGCACCGAGAGACAAATCGTAATCGATGTAGTCACCAGACCCATCACCGCTAGCGGAATCGCCACCTTACTCCCTCCCGGCACGCGAATCACATCGGGGCCTGCCGGCCTCTTCTGCACACGTATCATCGCCGCAAACAAAAACAGGTACGGGATAAAGTAGGTAATTACGCTCATGCTTACCAGTACGTCGTACGCGCCTTTAACCGTAGTCGCCGCCTGTCCCAGAAATGCAAACAACATCCCCGCCAACCCATAAAAAAACACCGCAACATACGGCGTATTCCATTTCGGATGAATCCGCCCAAAGACCGCCGGCAGATAATTATCGATCCCTGCAACAAACGGCAGCCGCGAACACGACGCCAAATACGCGCATGCCGCGCCCAGACTGCTCAACGTAACCAGCAGCGCAATGCTGACCACCAAACCACTCAAACCCAGGTTACGGCACATCTGCGCAATCGCGGTCATAAAGCCGCCCAGACCGCTGATCTGCTCACTCGGCATCGCCACCAGCATCGCCAGCGTGCCGCCAATATAGCCAAGCGTTATCAGCACACCCGCAAACAGCAGCGCCTTCGGCACAGTCTTGCGCGTGTCCTTGATCTCTTCTCCCATAAAAGAAGCGGACTCCACCCCGCCGAACGCAAAGAAGATCGTCGACCAGAAAATCGCGTTCTTGATGCTCCCATGCGGAACCATCGCAGCCGCCGTAAAGTGCGTCGCCGAGCCCGTCCGCGTAAACGAAATCAAACCCAGCAGCATCAGCACTACGATCGGAATGAACATCCCGAACGCGCCCAGGTTGTTGAGCCACTTGCTGCACTTCACGCCAAGAATATTCAGCAGGGTAATCCCTCCCAGCGCCACTAGCGAAAATGTCATGAAGTAGCTGCTCTGGTCATTCAACGCCGCCGCGCGCGGCCCTGCTACAAACAGCGCGCATCCAGCCGCAAAATAAAGCACCGCCGAGAAATAAGGCAGGTTGCTCATCCAGTAAGTCCACGCCGCAATGAACCCCGCAAAATCTCCATACGCCTCACGCGCCCAAACATACAGCCCGCCCTCTTGCGGAAACCGCGAAGACAGCTCAAGCACACACGCAGCAAGCGGCAAAAAGAACCCCACCCACGCGAAGATCCACACCACGATCGAACTGGGCCCCGAGGCTGCGGCAGTAGCAATCCACCGTAGGCTCAGCCCACTCACAACGTAAAACAGCGTCAGGTCAACGAATCCGATCTCGCGCTTCATCGCAACGGCTCGCGGTTGCGTGCCCATCCCCTCAACCTGCTGTATCGGAGCTACCGAATCTGCCAACGCCGTCACCTTCCCGCGCAAGAATGGTCCGCCTTCGCCTGAATCCCACTAACCGGTTATGCCATCATCACCGGTTAACCTTCACATCCTTCAACACCGCCATCGCCGCGTTACGCCCATTCATCGCGATCACGCTCCCACCAGGATGCGTGCAAGCGCCACAAAGATAAACACCCTCCATAGGAGTGCGCGAGCTCAGCCTCTTGCTCCACATGTACTGCGGCAAGATCTCGCCTTGAAAAATATGCCCGCCCGTCAGCCCAACCTTCTTCTCAATATCAGGAGGCCCCAGCACCTGCGCGTCAGCCACCGCCTCAGGAATATTGCTGCAAAAGCGTCCAATCGATGCCAGCGCAATCCGCTTCGCCTCGTCACGATGATCGTCCCACGACCCGCTCGCAAAACTATACGGAACATACTGCGCAAAGACGCTCATCGTATGCATGCCCTCAGGCGCCACGCTCGCATCATGCACGCTCTGAAAATACAGCTCACACCACAGATGCTCTGCGATCCGGCCCGCCTTCGCAGCCGCAAACCCATCCTTCCACTCCTGCTTGGTCAGCGGAGCATTGATCTGCCCATAATGGTGCGCCTCATTCGTGCCAGGTCGCGAAGTAAAGTTCGGCAGCTCCTTCAACAGCACATTGAGCTTCACCGTGCATCCCTCAATCGGCACCGACTCAACCTGAGTCTTCCACCCGCCATCCGCATTCGAGCCCAGCAATCTTAAAGTCACCCGCGGATCAGCATTCGAAATCACAACCGGCGCCGAAATCCGCTCTCCGCCTTCAAGCAGCACGCCTTCACCTGGCAATATCTGTGCCACCGGAACCCCTGCAGCCACCACAGCCCCGGCCTCACGCGCCGCATCGCACAGGTAAAACGACACCATACCCATGCCGCCCTTCACATAGCCCCACATCCCGGGCATCCCACCCAGCCTCCCCGAAGAATGATGAAAGCGCACCGACGCCGTGCCTTTATCGAATGGGCTTGCATTCGTGCCGATCACTCCTTGTCCCAGATAGGCAACCTGCAGTTGCTCGGCTTTCAGGTAATGTTCGACGTACTCAGCCATCGACCAATCAAAGAGCAGCGCCCGGGCCTCATCGTCATTGCCCAGCCGCTCCTCAATCTGCTCGCGCGTCGGAGCTTCACCAATCCACATATCGTGCTCATTCGCCGGCCTCAGTGCATCGCGAACCCTGCGAACAACCCCGCACATCGCGTTGAAGCCAGCAACATCGCCCGGAGCAAAACGCCGTATCTCCTCATCGCACTGCGCATCGTCGTCCCACAACTGCACACTGCGCCCATCGAGAAACGGCACAAACAACCCATTCGTCGCTGGAGTCCACGAAAACCCGCGCGCCGGCAAATCCAGCTCCTTCACCACCAATGGATGCAGCAGCCCAGCCAGGTAAGCGCACGGAGACATCTTCACGCGGGGAAAAGCCTCCTCAACCGTACACGCTCCCCCGATCCGCTCCCGCGCTTCCAGCACCAGCACGCGCTGCCCGCCACGCGCCAGGTAAGCGGCACACGCCAAGCCATTGTGCCCGGCGCCCACCACGATTGCATCCCAAGTTTTCGCTGCCAGCTCCCGTACGCTGGCGGGCAGGCCAATCTTGCCCAGACTTTCGGCTGCAGGCGCAGCCTTTTCCATCTCTATCACTCTAAAATTCACTCCAGCCGTGACTGCATTAAAACATCTCGCGCCTTGCCAGCCTTCCGGTTTGTTCCTATACGCTACACGAACGGGACCCGCACCTTGCAAATCCGCGGCATTATCATGACTGCAGCCACCATCATGAGGTCTGAATGAAAAAGCTCCTCCGCTGCCCCTGGGCAGAGAGCGATCCGCTCCTCCGCAGCTACCACGACGAAGAATGGGGAGTGCCCCAGCACGACAGCCGCGCCTTATGGGAGATGCTTATGCTCGAGGGCTTCCAAGCCGGTCTCTCCTGGCTCACCATCCTTAGAAAACGCGACGCCTTCCGTGAAGCTTTCCAAAACTTCGATCCCGCAGCCGTAGCTGCCTTCGCTGAAAAAGACATCGAGCGGCTTCTCGAGAATTCCGGCATCATCCGCAGCCGAGCCAAGATTGAAGCCACCATCACAGGTGCCAAAATCTACCTCGCCATGCAGCAGGCCGGCGAAGACTTCTCGCAATACATCTGGACCATGGCCGGCGGCAAGCCTATCCACAGCACAACAGGCACGGTACCTGCGAGTACTACTCTATCTGAAAAAATCTCTATCGCATTAAAGAAGAAAGGGTTTAAATTCGTAGGACCGGTGATTGTCTACGCGTGGATGCAGGCCGTTGGCATTGTCAACGATCACGCTGCGAACTGCTTTCGCCGCAAAAAAACCGGGGTCCCCGCAGACGGGTCTTCGTCTGTGGGGTGACCGCAAAGCCCTCTAAAAACCTGACGTAGAAGCTACAAGGAAAGGACCCTGCCGATGACCCTTGGTATGAGTTTGCCCACCTTCACAATCTTCCACGTCATCATCAGCCTCATCGGAATCGCCTCCGGCCTCATTGTGCTTCTCGGCATGTTTGCCGCCCGCCGCCTGCCCGTCTCGACGGCCATATTTCTAATCACCACCGTCGCTACAAGCCTCACTGGCTTTCTCTTCCCGTTTCACGGATTCAAGCCCTCTTACGCAGTTGGCGTCCTTTCCCTGATCGTCCTGCTCTTCGCTATCCTCGCTCGCTACACCTTTCGCCTCGCCGGAGCGTGGCGCTGGATCTATGTAGTCTCCTCGGTCATTGCCCTCTACTTCAATACCTTTGTCCTGGCAGTACAGTGCTTCGAAAAAGTCCCCGCTCTTAAAACGCTGGCGCCGACCCAAACGGAATCGCCGTTCCTGATCACACAGATCGCCCTCATGGCACTGTTTGTCATCTTTGGAATTATCGCGGTAAGAAGGTTTCGATCCGCATAGCAGCTTCGACAGGCTGAGCAAGCCTTGGCGTTGTCGCATTCGCCAGTGGTCGCTCCGTGTGGAAGTATTTCTTGTAAGCTGCGATCCAATTTGTAGCTATATCTCTCTGAGCTTCATTGAGGCTAACTTGCCGCGCACAGACCATCCGATGAAGATGATCCTCCAATTGGTCTTTCACGTATGAGTTCCATACACCATTCGAATGAGGCTCAGGCCAAAGATTACTTGGATCGTCAGAGCCGCCCAGCCCCGGGGTAATCAGATAATCCACTTCAAAATCCGTCGCGGGCCGGCCTTTGATTCCATACTCCTCGAAGATCTTGTCCTGCAAAGATCCCGACACGCTCCGCACCACCTCTTCATCATTACTGGCGCAAAGTTCACTCAGACTCGCCTGCCGCACCGACCCCGGCGTGAACTTCGGATCAGGCAGCGATGCCGCATACTCTCTTCCTCCTCGAGCGCCCATTCGGTGCCAGGCCATCGCTCCAGCCACAACCAGCAACGCTAAAGCACAGACATACGCAAGACCCTGCGCGAATCGCAAGTGCATCTTCCGGCGGGGATCAGAATGCTTGTCAATCTCCCTCAGCCTCGCGTGCAGTAGCGCTCGGGGCCCAGCTGCATCGATCGTCCGCCGGGCCGCCTGCAAATATGCTTGAGACCCCTCAGCCGCAGCCGATTCAATCGCAGCAAGTCGCTTCCCGCAATTCCCGCAATGCTGCAGATGAGCCTTTACCGCCGCAGTCCGTCGCGGCGACGTCTCGCCGTCCATCACGAGCAGAAGCTCTTCGTCCGAAATATGAAAAGATCCGTCGCTCATCACATCACATTTCGTCGGCGCGCATCAGCCGTTGCAGCGACCGCGTCAATGATATCGAAACCGCTCCCAGCGAGATACCCAGAACCTCGGCAATCTCGCGATATCGAAAACCTTCCGCGCGCAAGCTGAAGCACAACCGGTCCTGCTCCGGCAGCGCGCTTACCACTGACAACAATCTCGTCCGCCGCTGAACCGACACCATGCGCTCCTCAGGATTTGGCTGCGGATCTTGCGCCGCCGTCACCTCATCCTCTGTATCCGTCTGTTCCTGCAGGCGCTGGCTCGCATAGCGTTGCTTCAAAGCAAGGTTATGCGACACCCGATAAATCCATCCACGAAGATTACTCCGCGACTTTCCCATCTGCAAATGCCGAAACAGCGAAAGAAATACTTCCTGCACCACCTCTTCGCCATCATGCCCCGCAATGCCAAAGGCCTGAACGTAAGCCAGCAACCGCGTCCGGTATTCGTCGAAAAGCCCCACAACCTCCCGCTCAAGCTCCGACCGAACCTGCGGGCGCTCGCACCCAACCACTACCGGCAGAGCCTGCGCATCAGTCAAATCTGGCCGAATCCCGGACATCCCTCGGTATCTCTCCTTCCTGCATACTATCGTGCCGCAAAATACCCTGAACAGAATCGTTCCTGCGGGAATATTCAAAGTAGAAGCTTCATCGCAAGCAAAACTCTTTCATCGCCGGGGACCAGTGAAAAAACTCGCACTTCTGTTTCTGTCTGTTGTAAGCCCTCTATTCGGTCAGGCAAATCAAGGCGAACTGCACCTCAAAGTCACCGATCCCTCCGGCCTCGCCGTCAAAACTCAGGTCCACATCGTCAGCGAAGCCAACCAGTATTCAAACACCCTTTCCACGACCGCTGACGGAGCCCTCATCGCCCAGCGTCTTCCTTTCGGTCTCTACCACATCGCAATCCGCCAGGCCGGCTTCGCGGACGACTCCGAATCCATTGAAATTCGCTCATCCGTTCCCGTGCGCCACGCAATTCAGCTCAAGCTGAAATCGGTAAGCGAATCGGTCACCGTCACAGCCCCTGACACTCTGATCGACCCTGATCAGGCTGGCTCCGTCAACCAGATCGCCGGAGATGGCATCCAGAAGCGCTTGAGCTCTCTCCCCGGCCGCTCCATTCAGGATCTGGTCAACACCCAGCCCGGATGGCTCTATGAGGGCAACGCAGTCCTTCATCCGCGAGGCTCCGAGTATCAGACGCAATTCGTCGTCGACGGAATCCCACTCACCGATAATCGCTCCCCTAGCTTCGGCCCCGAAATCGAAGCCGACGACGTCGAATCTTTGAGCATCTATACCGCCGGCTTTCCCGCCGAGTACGGCCGCAAGATGGGCGGCGTCATCGAAGTCAACACCCAGCGCGATCCCGAGCCCGGCTTTCACGGGCAAGTCGTCCTTGGCGGTGGCAGCTTCAGCAGTGCCAACGGCTTCGCCCGTGGACAATACATGTGGGGTAAAAACACTTTTGGTGGCAGTGCCAGCGGCGGCCAAACAGACCATTACCTTAATCCAGTCGTTCCCGAGAACTACTCCAACACCGGTACCCTCGGCGACTTCTCTCTCAACTACCGCCGCAATTTCACTCAGAACGACAATCTCAGCATGATCGTCCGTCACGAGGTCGCGCGCTACGATATCCCCAACGAGCTGGTGCAGCGGGCCGCCGGTCAGCGCCAGAACGCCGACAACATCGAGACCATGGGCACCGTCTCGTACCAGCACATCTTCTCTCCCGATACGATGGGGCAGTTATCCGGCATGGTCCGCGACAATGCTAACGACTTCTACTCCAACCCCGAATCCGTCCCCGTCTACGTCAACCAGCACAACTCCTTCCGCGAGGGCTACTTCAAGGCTGCCGCCACCATTAAGCGCGGCCGCCATGAATGGAAGTTCGGCGTCGAATCCGACAACCTCTTCCTTCACGAAAACACCTGCTACACCATCACCGAAGACGATGATGATGACGATGGAGCCGACAACGTCGCCCGCACAACCGGGCATAAAGTCGCCCGCCACTCGCTTATTCGTCCCGCCGACAGCGCACCCTTCGGGGCCGCCTGCTCCGACATCGCCGACGAGGACAATCCTGCCTTCATCTACCAGGATGACCGGCCCGACCTCGAACAGGCCGTTTACGTCCAGGACCTCATGCGCCTCGGCAACTGGACCATCTCCGCCGGCCTGCGCTATGACCACTACCAGCTCATCCTCAACGACTGGGGGCTTCAGCCGCGCTTCTCCATCGCCCGCTACCTGCCCTCGATGAACACTGTCCTGCATTTCTCCTACGACCGCGTCTTCCAGACTCCGTCCTTCGAGAACATCCTTCTCTCCAGTTCCACCCAGGTCGAGTCCATCGACCCGACGGACTTCCTCCGCCTGCCCGTAAAACCCTCCAAGGGCGACTACTACGAAGGCGGCCTGAGCACCGTTTTCGCTCGCCACCTGAAGCTCGACGCCAATTACTTCCGGCGCGTCGTCTACGACTACGCCGACGATGACCAGATCGACAGCACCAGCATCAGCTTCCCCATTGCCTTCCGCAAAGCCATCATCTACGGCGCCGAGGGCAAGCTCACCGTCCCCGAATGGCATCACCTCTCGGGATTCGCCAGCTACTCCTACGAAGTTGGCAATGTCTGGAACCCCGTCACCGGTGGCCTCTTCCTCGGCGATGACGCCGACGATGCCGCTGCCGCCCTCACTGGTCACTTCCCTGACTCGCAGGACCAGCGCAACACCGTCCGTGGCCGCGCTCGCTACCAGGTCACTCCTCGTTTCTGGTTCGCCGGCGGCGTGCAGTACGACACCGGTCTTCCCTTCGAGTTCACCGGAGACCAGGATCAGGCCCTCCAGCAATACGGCCCCGCAGTCATCGACCGCATTAACTTCGACCGCGGGCGCATCCTGCCAGCATTTCAAGTCAACGCCTCGGCAGGCGCATTGCTCTATACATCCGACCGCGCCAAGATAAACCTCCAGGCCGACGGCCAGAATCTCAACGACGTCCTCAATGTCATCGACTTCGGCGGCCTCTTCTCCGGCAACGCCATCGGCCCGCCCCGCAGCTGGGCGCTCCGCCTGAGCACCAATTTCTAACCAACATCGCCGAGGACGCGCGCGAGGAGCCTCATGCTAACTCTCCCGCATCGCGACTAACCCACCAACTCGCCCTCAACTTACAGCCGCGTGTAAAGCTGAAAAGGCGCCCAGTAAAACGGCTTTCGATAATTCCCGGTCGAATGCAGCAACCCCAGCTTCGCCCGCCGCAGCGCCTCCGCCGGAGTCTGTCCCTCCCCCAGCCCCTGGTAAAGCGTATCCATCAGTCGCGGAGTCGACGCATCGCTTACCTCCCACAATGCACCAATCGCGTTGTGTGCCCCAGCCTTCAAGAACGCCCACGAGAGTCCCACCAGCCCCTCTCCCACGAACCTCCGCGCGCCACTCCCATTGCACGCCGAAATCGTCACCAGCCGCGCATCAATGGGAAGTTTCATGATTTCTCGCGCATAGAGCTTGAACGAACCCTCATCCACCGTCTTGCCCAGCGCACCCCGGGGCGCACGCGACAAAATGATCGCCGAGTCCAGCGGGTCCGCCCTGCTCGCCAGGCCATGCGTAACAAAGTGAATATACGCATATTGCCGCGGGCCGCTCGTCAGATACGCAGCGGACGTAGCCTGCTGCCGCGCAAACACCGCCTCATCTCCTGCCACAAAATGCTTCTCGATCTCCTTCATCTCCTGCGCCGCAAACGGCAGCTCGGGAAAATCCTTGTCCGGGGAAACGGCATCCCCAAGCAGCAGCAGACGCTTGCTATCTCCGCGTACAGGTTTTGCCGTAGCCAGCATCGCCAGCGACGGAGCCGAAATCACGGTCTCATCTTCAATCCAGTAGTGGGCCTTCTCGCCGTCTGCATTCCCCGGCACCACCAGCGTCTCAAAATTCAACTCACTCAGAGCGCCATCCGCCAGAATCATCACCGGTCTGCGCGCACCCGCACGAATCACCTCTTCCGCCGGCGCCAACAGCATCGAATACAGCGCGACCCCCGTCCGATTCGCCCTCAACCCCTCTTCCAGCGGATCCTGTGATCCCCGCAGCACTTCGCGATATCGCTCTACCAGCGGATTGATCTTCCCCTCCGCCGGCAGCGTAAACATCGTCACCTTGTCCGGAGTGATCGCCCAAAGATATGACTGCTTCTCCCCCAGCCAGTAGTAGAGAATCGTCGCGCCGGCCTTCTTCGCCACTGCAGTAGGATTCAGTGCAACCGGCGCAAAAGTCTTGTCTTTGCATTCCGCCCCGCCCAGCCCCTGCGCCAACGTTCGCGCACGACTCTGATCGGCAGCAACCAGCGCGTCGTTCTCCTTATCCTGCTTCACCAGAAAATGAAGATAGTTGTCATAGACTTTGCTGCCATTCGCCATAAACGGAAGCCGTGACGACTCACTCGTCACCTGCGACCTTGCGCATTCAAAAGTCGAAAGCGCTCCCGAATACTCCACCTGCGCCGCCGCAATCTCTCCCTTCGACTCATACATCTGCGCCATCGCCAGCTCAGAGGCCCACTTCATCGGCAATTCCGACTTAGGATCAGCTTCCACTTCGCGCAAAAGTTGCTCGGCACGAACCCCGTCACCACGCATCGCCGCAGCCTGCATCTGGATCGCAATCGCGTCCGTCATGTCCGGCCGGCTCCCGGTGCCTTGAGCCATCGTCAATGCCTGCTTCGCAAAAGAACTTGCCTCTTCCGGCTTCTCCACCGCAAGACTCAGTAGCCCAAGGCTCAGTATCGCGTGCGTAATATCGTCTTTGCTGTTGATTCCTCTCGCAAGTTGAAGCCCTTGTTTATAGAATTGGCGCGCCAGATCGAACTTGGCGCCGTCGAAGTACACATCGCCCACATTCATATGCCATTTGAGCCGGTCACGGATATTACCCAGCCTCGCGGCGTGCTCCTCGGCCTGTTCAAACATCTGAGAAGCCCTCTCCGTGTCACCGAGGTTTCGATAAGCTGCTCCCAGATTGCCAAGCGCACCCTGTATCTGGTTTTCATCACCCAACTCCACTCCAGCCCTGTACGCAGACCAGGACCAATCGATGGACTCATCAAGGTGAAAGGTCGCTAGGTCCACGTCTCCTAGGTTTAAAAGCGCTGTCGACTTCATTGCCTGGTCGTTTTGAGCTTCGGCAAATTTTAGACTTTCGAGATAGAACAGCCGCGCTTCGGGGTAATTGCCGTGTTCAACAGCCAGCACGCCGCGAGCCCTGATCACCTCACCGCAAACCACAAATGCCGAGCGCGAACAGATCGCTTCTGCTGCGGTGAGTTTCGTATTTGCCTCAGAAAATTGCTGCAAATGAGAATGGGCCACCCCAGCCAGACTCAAACTTCGTATATCCGACTCTGGGTCGCTAAAGGTCGATCTTCGAGTCGAAAGGATCTCCAGCGCATCAGCCTGCAGGCCGCGCCAGATCATGGCCTCGGCTTCCAGCAGCGCGAACCTGGAGGCCAGTTCGCGATTCGAGTACCTGACCCGCGGGAAACCACGCGCTGCTTCCCGCTGCGTAGCCTCAAGATAACCGTGATGAAAGAGCCACTGCGCGCGACTGTATCCCGCTTGCGGACTTCCGTAGTAAGTACACTGAACAAACGCCAGCACTAGAAAGAGAATCGCGACGACAGAGCCGTCGCGACTGGTCTTTTTTTCGAATGTCTTCGCTAGGGGTGGGTTGTTCCGGTCGACCGCACTCCGGCTGCCGTCGCCTTTCCGTTCGCGATACAGCCCATCTTGGTATGAATCATATCCAGGCTCACCTTGGTCTTCTTCGGAACACGAGTCTTTGGATCGTGGTCCGAATGTTCCAGTTTCACGGCCGCGAGATAAATAATCCCGAAGTTGGGAACCTCGATAATATGCCCACAATGATCCCAGGGTGGCTCGCCCGTGACTTGGTTCACCAATGAGCATTCAATCGGCTTTCCGTCCTCAAAAGCTTTATCGTCTATCTTCGTCGGAATTAAATTGTATCGTTCTGCCCATTCAGTTAAAACATTTCCTTTCCCTTCAAGTCGCGCATGTTGCTTGCTGACCAGCTCTTTAAAATGATCGTCCTGGTTATACGCAACTTGTCCCTTCTTCGGCTTCTTCCCGCAGAGGTCCATGCACAGATCCAGCTCCACCTTATGCCCGTCGATCTGCAAATTATCAAATCGCGATCCAATGAACGTTATCGAAGGCACAT
>Ga0206922_1052_pt1 | contig 33142 bp, 24 predicted proteins | sample Alteio_BWOrgHeat_63_FD_152976 | JGI IMG/M metagenome (GOLD analysis project Ga0206922, IMG submission 152976) | Enriched cells from forest soil in Barre Woods Harvard Forest LTER site, Petersham, Massachusetts, United States -... | ecosystem: Environmental > Terrestrial > Soil > Temperate forest >... | reverse complement strand
GTCTTTTTGTTTGTATTTTGTCGCGATAAATTAATAAATGGCGTATCTCAAACTCTTAAGACCAAAGGATTGGGCGAAGAATTTGTTCCTTTTTATCCCTTTGTTTTTTGGCAGAGAAATATTCAACATCGAAAAGCTTTCAGCGGTCGCCTTGGGATTTATTGCCTTTTCCTGTATCGCCAGCAGTATTTATATCATTAATGACTACCGGGACAGGGAGGACGATCGGAAACACCCGGTGAAATGTAAACGCCCCCTGGCAGCCGGCACGGTCTCTCCCACCGTCGCCCTCGTCATCTGCGGCCTGCTCCTGTTGGGAGGTTTCGGCCTGGCCTGGTGGATCAGGGATAAATTCCTCTTTGTCCTCGTCATCTATTTTCTTATTAACCTGGGCTATTCCCTGGGCTTGAAATCCATACCCATCCTCGATATCATCCTTTTGGCCATCGGGTTCGTCCTCCGTATCAAAGGAGGCTCCGTCATCTCCTTCGTGCCCCTGTCTGAATGGATCATTATCATGGTATTCCTGCTGGCCATCTTCATGGCTATTGGTAAACGCCGGGACGATGTGCTGCTGAAGATCAGCTCAGGGGCGGACATGCGCAAATCCATCAAGGGGTACAATCTCGAATTGCTGAATACGCTGCTGGCCCTCGTATGCGCCGTGATCATCGTGGCGTATTTCATGTATACGATGTCGCCGGAAACCGTGAAAAATGTCGGATCTACCCGGCTTTATTACACTTGTATTTTTGTATTTGCCGGATTAATGAGATATTTGCAGATCATCTACATATCCACCGATTCCGGCTCGCCAACTAAGATCCTTTACAAAGATCGCTTTATCCAGATCACACTGCTCCTTTGGACAGCCAGCTATATCTTTCTGCTTTATTTTGTGAAAGACATGACCTTTTTTAAATAAATCATCAGTTTCTCTATATGTCTACTGTCCTGATACTTGGTGCCGGCTCGGATATGGCTATTGCGATCGCCCGGAAGTTTGCTGCGAATGGTTACGATATCCAGCTGGCGGCACGCCATGTGGACAAACTGCATCCTTTGCGGTCCGATCTCTCCATCCGTCATAATATCAATGCGACCCTTCACGAATTTGACGCGGAAAGACCGGAGGACCATGAGCGATTCTTTAAAGCGCTCAGCACCCGACCGGATATTACCATTTGTGTGTTCGGTTATCTGGGTGATCAGCAAAAGGCCGGATCCGACTGGCAGGAATGCGCCCGCATCATACAGGTGAACTATACAGGAGCCGTGTCCATCCTGAATATCGTAGCCAATGCCTATGCTGCCGCCGGCAGCGGGACCATCGCAGGGATCAGTTCTGTAGCAGGCGAAAGAGGCCGCCAGAGCAATTATTTCTATGGCAGTGCCAAAGCAGGTTTTACAGCCTATCTCTCCGGCCTCCGCAACAGGCTTTTCCATCAAAAAGTACATGTGCTGACCGTACAGCCGGGATTTGTCTATACCAGGATGACAGAGAACCTGACCCTGCCTAAATTGCTCACGGCGACCCCCGATGGAGTAGCTCATTCGGTCTATCACGCCATCCTGAAAAAAAAGAACGTCATTTATACAAAATGGTTCTGGCGCTGGATCATGCTCGTTATTAAAAGCATCCCGGAATCCCTGTTTAAAAAACTTAAGCTCTAATCTTCCCCCATGCCCCGACGCATCGCTTTCTTCGATTTCGACGGCACCATTACAACAAAGGATACGCTGCTGGAATTTGTCAAATACAGCAAAGGAGCCTTCCCTTTTTACCTCGGCTTCCTGCTTACCAGCCCCTGGATGGTAGCTTATAAGTGTAAGCTCATTTCTAACCAGGCTGCGAAAGAACAATTCCTGCGTTTTTTCTTTCGCAAAACGCCCCTGTCGGAATTTGAACAGCTATGCAAGGACTTCGCCACTGAAAAAATACCGCAGCTTATCCGTCCCAAAGCATTGAAAGAGATCACGCAGCTGCAGGAAAAAGACGCCCAGGTCGTCATCGTTTCCGCCTCTCCCGGCAACTGGATCCGCCCATGGTCCGAAAACATCGGCCTGCAGCTGATAGCTACCCGCCTCATTATCAAAGACCAGCGACTGACCGGAAAAATTGAAGGACGCAATTGCCACGGTGAAGAGAAAGTCCGAAGGATCAAAGAAGCATATACGCTCGCGGATTATGACGAAGTATATGCCTATGGGGACACCAGTGGAGATAAACCGATGCTCCGGCTGGGGAACTTCTCCTTCTTCAAACCTTTCCGCTAGATTAAATTTTCATTAGTCCTGGCATTATCATAAAATATTCTCTATTTTTATAATAGTTTACTTTTCTAACCCACTGTTCTTACCTTCTATTCCAATACGGTAGTATCCATACTCGCATCCAATTTCCTTTTTCCTTCCCCCCTATTGCTTTTACAACTCCTGACTAATACACCTAAACCCGTTTACCATGCGAGTTCGCCTTGCCTTGTCCTTTTCCCTCCTTTTATGGAGCATAGCTATCCACGCCCAGATCCTGGGGGTCATTGGCTCATCCACCGCCGCAGGTTATGGCGCCTCCGCACCCGACAGCGCCTGGGTCCACCGCACCGCAAAATACTATATGAACCTCGGTCAGCTATCAGCCTACATCGATCTGGCCGTCAGCGGTTACACTACTTTTAAGGGTATGCCCGACAGTTATGCTTTACAACATCCGCCCCAAACCCCGGACTCCTCCGCCAATGTTTCCCAGATCCTCCGGCTTGGCTCAGACGTGGTGGTCATCGCTTTCCCCAGCAATGATATCAGCGCCGGTTTCACGCTTACCCAATTTCTCTCTAATCTACGCACCATGTATGATTCGGTGACCACGTTGGGAAAAAGATGCTATGTGACCACCACCCAGCCCAGGGAGGACCTCAGTCCCACCGATCGACAAACCCTGAAACAAGGCCGCGACTCGATCCTCGCCGAATTTGGTACACAGGCCCTTAATTTCTGGGATTCAGTTACTGATCCCGTATCGCTGGGCATCCTGCCGCAATACAGCGCAGGGGACGGCATCCATTTCAATGACGCAGGCCACGCCGTACTCGCCCGGATCGCGAATGCCGCAGGTATCATGACCGGCACGCCCCTGCCCCTGGTATTCACCGGCTTCACCGCCCAGTGGCAGCAAGAGAATGTCCTGCTGCAATGGACCCTGGCCCTGATAGGATCAGACCCCAACAGCGCGCTGCTCGAAATACAGCGTTCCGGCGACGGACGATCTTTCGGGACCATCTACCAGGACAATATTTCAGCGCATTCCCCCCTCCTGTCTTCCTGGACGGACGATCATTGTCTGCCAGGCAGGAACTACTACAGGTTAAGGTTAACGCAGGAGGGCAAAGAAAGCTTTTCAACTATAGTGACCCTTAATCCCCCGGTGACAAAGATGTCCATCAACAAAGTTTATCTGTCGGCAGATAATACGGTCCTTACAGCAGAGCTGATCCTCCCCTCTCAAAGCAAGGTATCTGCCAGTATCATGAATATGTCGGGGCAGTCTCTTTATCGTGAAAGTTATAACGCGTCAGCAGGTACGGCAACTATCCGCATCCCGCTGCTGAACTTTGTAAAAGGAGAATATATCTTATGGATCAGGACGGATCAGGGAGACAAGGCGGTAAAAGCTTTTGTCAGGCTTTGATAGAGCTTCCCCTGCCCAGGTATTTGACAATAAGGCAGATCGCTACATACAGCAAAGGAGAGACCAGCAGTTCCTGCAAGTTGTCAGCCACTGTACGTAGCTGTAAGGGTGTTCTTCTTATTACCCAGTCGCTAAGCCCCAGCAGCAGCAGCAAAAGGATACATCCGAGATAAATAAAGCTCCATAGTCTTTTAACCCACAAGGCTGTCGATCTCCGCATTACCCGCAAGCCCGTCCAGTATACGCAAAGGATAAAAAAAAGCTTGATAAAGTGCCGTCCCCTCATGGGTAGAACGAGGAAAAGATCATAAACAAAACCCAGGTAGTAAAAGCAATAGAGTAAGGAGATGACTACCAGTCCCACCCAAAAAGATCTCCGTCCGTTAGATAGCGCTGTCATGCGATCGAAGGTTTTTGGTAAATAGGAACCAGAGTATAAAGATCAGCCCGTAGATCAAAAAAGTAAATAAAAAATGATGCGAGAAGTCAAGGTATTTATGGTAATGGATGAAGATCCATACCAGGGCGGTACAGCGCAGTATATTCATTACCATGATCAGCAAAATGCCCAAAGGGATATAACGCAGCTTTTTCCCGGCAGGCGCGGGAAAACAAAGGAGGAATCCTGCATAAAGCACCATCAGCTCCAGGCCATTGCAGGCATCTGCGATCCTAAGGGTCTGTCGCCCGTCCCGGCGGATGTCCATCGCAGTGCTGATCACCAGCTTGTCGTCAGCCAGCGACGTATCCCCCGCTTCCACCGCATGATAATGTACAGGACCGCTGCCCACGTTCAGTACGGTCGCCGTAGCCGCACCGATAAAGCGTGTCAATGGCCTGTCCACCCCCCGTGTGGGAAGCAGGAAGAAAATATAAAAAGCCTTCCACCCCACAAAGAGGGCAAAGGCTTTTAGGAAGAATATCGCTACAGGACGGGGGATACGGATCCCATCCTTGGAATAAGATGCATCCACAGGCGACGACTAGTTGGTGCTGTTAGCCAATTTGGCCCTTTTAGACCGGTTGTAAAGCATATATGCGCCCAGCGCAAGACCAGCGATAATCAGTACGATCAGCCCCTCGTTCACAGGAACACTGTTGCCCGCAGGATGAGTATCTTTTTTGGGATCATTGCCGGTGATCCAGGTCCAGATATCACCGAGGATACCCGCATGGCTTGTCTTTGGAGCAAAAAGGAATGGCATGACGATCAGCATGGCCATCAAAGCTTTGTTCATCAATTTCATAAATAAAATTTATTAAGGGTTGCAAATAAAACACCTTTTGGAAAAAAAGATCACCCTGAAATCTCAGGCAGCTGATCCTAGCATATCAGATTTGAATATGGCAATATAGCCGGCGTTTTACCAGGATTGGAATGGGTAAATAATTGAGGTAAGTACGAGAGGTTGTTAGGTGGGGGTATGGTAAAGTTAACGGAATTTTTGATACCCAGAATTTTTCCGGCAGAGATTTTCCATAAACTTATCCACAAAAAGATGGTTTTTTACCCATTTACCCCAATACATACCATTGAAAATAAACATATTGTAAAGTTTGCTGGGAGACCCAAAAAAGAAGCACCCTCCGCGATATATTTTTTATATTTGTTGTCGTTATAACCGTGGAAAATTTTAGATATAATATTAATTCTACTTCTTATGACCTTCATTGATAAATCCGTTGAGGATTTAAAAGCATTCGGGGCAGAGAAACAAAGTGAGTACAGGTCAGCAGACCCCTTCCCGAATATGTATTTCGACAATTTCTTCAATGCAAATATGCTGAAGGAAGTGCTGAATGAGTTCCCCGACCTTACCAAAGGCGCGGACATTAAGTTCAACGACCCCAACCAGATAAAGCTGGCATCCAAAGGCGAATACCGGTTCGGAGACCGGACCAAAGAATTTATGCACTATCTGAACTCCCAGCCTTTCCTCGAATTTCTCACCAATCTGACAGGGATCGAGAACCTCATACCGGACCCCTTTTTCGACGGAGGCGGCTGTCACCAGATCCAGCCCGGGGGCATGCTTAAGTTACACGCAGACTTCAATAAACACCCGATCACTAAGCTGGACCGCCGGCTCAACGTGCTCATCTATATGAATGAGGACTGGAAAGAAGAATATGGTGGCCATTTCGAGCTCTGGGATAAGGACATGAAAGAATCCAGGAAAAAGATCCTGCCCCTTTTCAACAGGATGGCCCTTTTCACCACTACCTCCTTTTCCTATCACGGTCATCCCAATCCGCTGACCTGCCCGCCCGACAGGACCCGTAAATCCCTGGCCCTGTATTATTACACCAATGGCAGACCGGAAGAAGAAGTGGTCTCAGGCATCGAAGACCATAATACGATCTTCAAATACAGGAAAGAGGATAATTCATCACGCTTCAAGACCGCTATGAAGGAGACCATCCGCCTGATCACTCCTCCCATTCTGTTAAAAGGATTGAGTAAAGCAAAAGGTTGAGATGGATGAAATTTCTTTAAAAGGTAAGGATATCGTCATTGTAGGCCTGCAGCCCTGGTATTTTCCCACGGGATGTAATGCCAAGGATATAGCCGTCCGGCTATCCGCGCATAACCGCGTCCTCTATGTGAATTTCCCCCTAAAAAGAAAAGCCTACTTTGCCCGGAACACTGATCCGATGATCAGACAGCACGTGCATATCCTGCGGCAAAAAGAAGAAAAACTAAGGATCGTTGCACCCAATATCTGGGAATATTACCCTTCCTCGCTCATTGAGTCCGTTAACTGGCTCCCTTATACAAAGGCCCACAAAGCCGTGAATTATTTTAATAACCGGCGGCTGGCCGGCGATATCCGCCAGGCCACCAGCCAGCTTGGCTTCAGGGATATTATCCTGTTCAATGACAATGACATTTACAATGGCTTCTACCTGAAGGAGCTGCTCACCCCCTCCCTCTATATTTACTATTTCAGGGATTTCCTTCAGGGCTATGACTACTGGAAGAAACACACTTCCATCCTGGAACCGCAGCTGCTCAGGAAATCCGATCTGGTAGTAGCCAATTCCATCTACTACGCAGCGTATAGCAAAGAATATAACCCCAACTCCTGGTACATAGGTCAGGGGTGCAACCTGCAGGCCTTTGATCATCAGAAGAGCGAAGGACAGCCTGCTGAGCTGCAGGGCCTGAAACGGCCCCTCGTCGGTTATATCGGCGCCCTGGATACAGCCAGGCTCGACGAAAATATCATCCGGATCATCGCCCGGAAGATCCCCGCCTGTACAGTCGTCCTGGTTGGACCGGAAGACGACCGTTTCAGACAAAGTGACCTGCATACCATCCCCAATATACTTTTCACCGGGGGTAAACCGTTTGATCAGCTGTCGGCCTTTGTCAGATCCTTCGACGTCTGCATCAACCCCCAGCTGCAGAACCAGATCACCAAGGGCAACTATCCTTTGAAGATCGATGAATACCTTGCCATAGGCAAGCCGGTAGTAGCTACCAAAACAATGGCTATGGAGGCCTTCAAAGACCATACTTACCTCGCCGACACCCCGGACGAATATCCCGGGCTCATCCTGAAGGCTATTGCAGAGAATGACAGCAGGAAAGAAAAAGAACGCATAGCCTTCGCTCAAAGCCACACCTGGGAAAACAGCGTGGCTGAGCTGAGCAAGGCCATTATCCGGACATTGAATGATAAAAGTCATAAAACCAGGCATAGAACAACTATCGTATAACTTAAACCGCAGCTAACTCATGGAATGGATCGCTATTTTAAAATGCCCTTTTACTGGAAATGATCTCCGCCAGCTGACAGCAGCTGAAATAGAAGGATTAAATGGAAAGATCTCCCGTGGAGAGCTCTGGCAGGCCGATGGCAAGCCATTCACTACACCGCTCAGCACCGGCCTGATCTCCGTAAAAGGAGATTATATCTATCCCATCATCAATGGTATTGTCCTGCTGCTGAAAGATCTGGCCCTGGTGGATTCGAAGGCCAATATCATGAAGGACACCATCAGTGCAGATAAACAGCTGGTGAAGGATTTTTACGATGAGAAAGGCTGGTTTGCCAACGAAAAAGGCGACTATGAGGATGCCGTTATCTTTGAAGACCTCCGCGATGTCACAAAAGATTATATTAAAAAATGTCACGATAGGGTAAGCCGTTATCTGAACCCGTCCGGCACCTATATGCTGGATGCCGCCTCGGGCGCCCTGCAATTCCCCGACTACTTACAGTACTCCGCGAATTACAAATACCGGATCTGTGTCGATTTCTCATTCCAGGCCCTGTCCGAAGCCAAACGTAAGCTGGGTGATAAAGGGATCTGCGTGCTTTGTGATATGACCAATATGCCCTTTAAGGACGGCATGATCGATGGCTTTGTATCCCTGAACACCATCTATCACATCCCCAAAGATGAACAGCTTACTGCTATGAAAGAGCTCTACCGGGTGCTGGCCAAAGGAGGGAAAGGGGTCATCGTATACGAATGGTTCAAACATTCCCCCTGGATGAATTTCTGGCTGGTCCGCTCCCGTGGCATGATGTTCATCAAGAACAGGCTGCCGAAGCTCTCAGGCAAAGGCGCCTCCGGAAAATTACTTTATTTCCATGCGCACCCTTATCAGTATTTTAAGGACAATCTCTCTTTTCCATTCCAGCTCAGGGTATGGCGCACCGTCAATGTGCCTTTCATGAAAGCCTATATTCACAAGGTGCTGTTCGGAAAACAGATCCTGAACTGGCTCTATAAGAAGGAAGAGGCCAATCCGGAAAAATACGGACTGAAAGGAGAATATCCCATTCTTCTCTTCGAAAAATAGGTCACCTTACCTTTACCGTCACATCCGCGCTTTGCGTGCCTGCATTGCTATCCAATGTCTTCAGGTTGAAAACATAGAGGCCCGGCACAAGCCCCTTCACCACCGTCCCTGAACTGTCAGGCGTGATGATCGTACAGGCAGGCCCCTTCAGCTTCGTCCATCGCCATCCTACGATCCGGTAGCCTAATGGGTCCATCGCAGCGATCGTACGCGCCGCCGTTTTAAACTGGGGAGGTGTCGCCGCCCCTTTTAATGTAGTGGTGTTCCCTGACACCGACTGTTCTTCTCCGGCACTGATAGCGGGAAGGGTAAAATGTACAGCCCTGAATTTCGCGCCAATGGGATGCACCATGGTGGGAACCAGTACATCCATGGCATTGGGATAGGTGCCATCTTCCAGATTCAAAAGCCCCCTGCCCGACGCCATTGCCTTATCCCTGCCCCAGAAATAAAGGCTGTCGTGCTCATCCAGCGCATATTTATAGAACGCCAGGAAGTTATTGGAGAAAAGCTTCTTCCATTTGATCCCCACGCCTATCTGAACAGGCGGCCCATGGGTCAGGTATTCGTCTTTCGTAAAGCTCCATCCGTACCTTGTCCGGTAACTGTGCTGATTTACCAGTTCCTGGCCATTCCCTATCTCTCCCATGACATTGTCGCCTACGCCGAATAACCTGCCTTGCGCATCGATATAATGCGTTGTATTGAAGTTGGCTTCGATCTCCTTTATCGGCACTTTCAGCTTCCAGAGCACCCGGATGGGAGTAGGCTCCGTATAAGGTCCCGTCCCGCCCCAGAAACCATAATCCGTTCCCCATACATAAGGATAGCCCATTCCCGCGGCGCCGCCGGGATCAGGAATAAGACAGCCCGCATAATCCCACTGTGATACAAAAATATTCACCGCAGCCCCCGGCAGCCGCTTCTTCGTCGGTTTTACCCCCCTGCCCCTGTCCCATTCCCATACCTGGCCATCTGTCGTAAGCGCCAGGATCCGCAATAGCCCCATCGCCGCCTTTTCTATTTTCATCCCCGGGAGAGAAAGACGGGTCGGCCGCATGGTGATCCGCCCGTTCTGGTGGAATAAATGCAGTGTGTCATCCCCCCAATACCAAAGGCTCCCGTCGCTGCGGATACTGGTATGGGTATTGGCATAGCCATAAATAGCCCTATTCCCCTTAAACGGCTCGCCGCTGGTATCCGTTTCGATCCTGCTCATATGCGCATCCGTCAGCCGGCTCGTCCAGACAGATCCTTCGTCATCCAACGCCAGTAATAAGTTGAAGCCCGTCGTCACATCCACTATCTTCCTGCCGCCGAAATTGAATTTGATAAAGGCGCCATTATAAAAAGAGTAGAAATTGCTGTCGCTATACAGATACCCGGTCCTGTACTCGGCTACCGCCACTTTTGTAACATACATCGGATGCTGGGAATATACGGTCATCACCGCAGTAAGGAAACTCAGCAACAATAAAACCTTTCTCATTGGTCGTCTATAATTGAGGATGGGATAGCGTATGTGCTATCCCATCCGGTGTGATCTTTTCTATGAATAGCGATGCTAATCTATGATAAATTTATATACTTTAGGTTTGGAGCCATCGTCATAAGTCATTACCAGTATGTAGACACCCCTCATCAGACCTCCCAGGTTGAATACCTGGCTGAGATTGGGAGCCTGCTTGTCTGCTACCACCGCGCTGACCGCCCTGCCCTGCAGGTCCCGGATGGTATAGACCACTTTACCTGTATAGCTTGATATCCCTGACAAGGTGATCTGACCATTCAAGGGAGCAGGATTAGGATATAAGCCCATCTGCTCATCCTGGCGCAGGTTGCTAAGCACCCGTATAGTCACTGTATCAGAAGCGCTTTGGTTATTGTTGTCGGTCACCGTCAGCCGGTAAACGTACACGCCTACCTGCAAGCTGGACAGTTGCGTAGCGACGGCCGCCGGATCACTGAGCGCGGCGCCGGCGGGACCCGATACCTGCTGCCAGTTATAGCCTGTAATGGTACCGCTCATATCCGAAGAAGCGCTGCCGTTCAATAGTATGTCCGTAGTGCCGGGGAAGCTGATCGTCGTATCCCTGCCTGCATTCGCCGTCAGCCCCGGACCGCCGCTGTTATTTTGTCCGGCCTGCACAGTGATGGTCACCAGGTCGCTGGCCGTAGCTCCGCTGTTGTCCGTAACGGTCAGCGAGAACTGATAGGTACCCGGCTGTAGTCCGTAAATAATGGGATCTACCGTATTAGCGCCGGCAATGGTAATGCCTCCAGCCCCCATGGTCTGAACCCACTGATATTTCACAATGCTGCCATCGGGATCATACGAAGCCGATCCGTCCAGGCTGGTTTGTGTAACCCCTGTCAACGTCTGGTCAGCGCCTGCATTGGCGACAGGCAGAACATTGACAGCCACCGCTGCATTCACCGTGATCTTTACCTGGTCGGTAGCCGTCTTGCCTGAATTATCCGTTACTGTCAGCTGGAAGATGTATACCCCCTCTTCAAGGTTGTTGATCACAGTTTGAGCCTGGTTCGGATCAACAATGGAAGAGTTCGATGCACCGCTTACCTGTTTCCATTGATAGCCGACGATCGTTCCACTGGTCTCCGACCCGCTGCCGCTAAGGGTTACCGTATTGACAGGCAGGGTAATGGTCTGGTCTGCACCGGCATTGGCCACGGGATTTCCGGGAACGACCGGCGCAGGGTTCACGATCACGGACATGGTATCAGATGAAGAGGCGCCTTGATTGTCAAATACAGTCAGTCTGAATTGATAAGTCCCTTCTACCAGGTTATTTACCGCCGTACCGGCCTGTGTAGCTGCGGCAATAGCCGCCGTCGCCGGACCGGCGATCTGCGTCCATTGGTAGGAAGCTATCGTTCCATCCGGGTCCGTACCGCTGCCGCTAAGGGTCACCGTATTGACAGGCAGGGTAATGGTCTGATCCGCGCCGGCATTGGCCACCGGAGGCTGATTACCCACCACCACCGTGCTCATCGTAATGGTCACATTCGCGCTCTGCGTACCGGTATTATTGTCCGTTGTCTTCAAATTGAATACATATACACCCGGCGTCAAACCTGTTACCGTTGTAGTAGCAGCGTTGGGGGACGTAATGGTCGCCGCAGGACCACTGACCTTCGTCCAGACATAGGATACGATCTTGAACCCTGCCGTATCGATACCGTTGGCAGCCACCGTTGTCGCCTTTATCAGCAGCGGCGCCTGTGCCGAACCCGTCAGCGTCGCAGAGGTGGTCGTAATGCTTTGATTGATCCCTGCATTGATCCAGGGTTTGGTAAAATGATAGGTCTGGGCGATGGTTCCCAATGGATGCACCATCAGCGGCGCTAATACATCCCATGCATTGGGATAAGCAGCCTCGTCCAGGTCAAGATAACCCCGGCCCGACACCATCGCCTTGTCACGACCCCAGAAATAGAGGCTGTCGTTCTCATCCAATGCATATTTGTAGAACGCCAGGAAGTTATTGGAGAAGAGCTTCTTCCACTTGACCCCTACGCCTATCTGCTGCGCCGGAGACCCCGTAAGATCCTCATCCCGGTTAAAATCCCAGCCATAGGGAGTGACATAGTTATACTGGTTCACCAGCTCCTTACCAATCCCCACCTCACCCATGACATTGTCACCGATCCCGAACATCCGACCAAGGCTGTCAATATAATGCGTTGTATTATAATCAGTTGCAATTTCTTTAATAGGCGCGGTCACATTCCAGAGCGCCTTTACCGAGGTCGGTGTAGTTAAGGGACCGGTTCCTCCCCAGAAACCATAGTTGGTTCCCCATACATAAGGATAGCCCATCGTATCGCCCGGATTGTCAGGAATGATACATCCTGCATAATCCCAATGGGACGCGAATATATCACAGGCAGGGGCAGGAATGACCTTCTGCGTCGGCGTAAGGCTGCCGTTCCTGTACCACTCGTATATCTGTCCGTCACTCGTCAGCGCAAGGATACGGTATAAGCCCATCACCACCTTCTTGAATTTCATACCTGCAGGTGACAGCTGGATAGGCCGTATTAATACCCCGCCGGTAGAATGATAGAGATGGAATGTATCCAATCCCCAATACCATAAGCTGCTGTCCGAACGTAAGCTGATATAGGTGCTGGTATAGCTGAATAAAGCCAGGTTATTATTGAAAGGCGCCCCTGTCGTATCCGTATCATACCGGGTAACAACATTGTCGCCCAGCCTGGTGGTCCAGCAATATCCCTGGTCATCCAGCGCAACGATCATATTAAAGCCCCCGGTCACATCCACTATTTTCCTCGCACCGTAATCGTATTTGAAAAGAGGGGATTGAAGGAATGAATATACATTGCCGTCAGTGGCAAGGTAGGCCGCCCGGTATTCCGCTACAGCAACTTTCTTAACATACAAGGGCCCGCCGGTCACAGGAGGCGGCGTAGTAACCACCGGCAGGTTCACAGTGATCTGCACCTGTGCAGTACCCGTCAGCGCCCCGGTATCCGTTACCGCCAGCTGAAAGACATATATACCTGCCTGTAATCCGCGTACTTCGGTGTTCATCAGGGTATCCGTGACCAGCATACCGCCGGCAGGACCGCTCACTTTCGTCCACTGATAATGGAGATAGCCGCCCTCATCGGTAGCGCTGCCCGGAAGCAGGGTGCTGTCCAATGGCAAGGTGATCGTCTGGGCCGTTCCCGCATTGACCACAGGCGCTACATTAGGAGGTGTGGTCACCGCTGCCGCATTCACCGTTATCTGCACCTGTGAAGTACCCGTCAGCGCTCCGGTATCCGTTACCGCCAGCTGAAAAACATAGGTGCCGGCCTGTAATCCACGTACTTCAGTAGACGCCAGGGTATCCGTGACCAGCGTACCGCCGGCAGGACCACTCACTTTCGTCCACTGATAATGAAGATAACCGCCCTCATCGGTAGCGCTGCCCGAAAGCAGCGTGCTGTCCAACGGCAAGGTGATCGTCTGGGCCGTTCCCGCATTGACCACAGGCGCTACATTAGGCGGTGTGGTCGCCGCTGCCGCATTCACCGTTATCTGCACCTGTGAAGTACCCGTCAGCGCTCCGGTATCCGTTACCGCCAGCTGGAAAATATAGGTACCTGCCTGCAACCCGCGTACTTCAGTAGACGCCAGAGTATCCGTAACCAGCGTACCGCCGGCAGGACCGCTCACTTTCGTCCACTGATAATGAAGATAACCGCCCTCATCGGTAGCGCTGCCCGAAAGCAGCGTGCTGTCCAATGGCAAGGTGATCGTCTGGGCCGTTCCCGCATTGGCCACAGGCGCCACATTAGGAGGCGTAGTGGCAGGAGGAGTGGACAAACCTACCATGGAGGTATCTCCCTGGCGAAGCATCCACTGAAATATGCTGCTCGGCGCATAATAATCTCCCATCGTATTGGGCGCCGCATTTAAAGCATTATTGGGACCTAATGTTCCTACACAGGTCCAGTCGGTTACAGAAGGATCGAACATGCTGTTCCAGCAGCAATGCAACCCTCCACCAATGTTCTGATAAGAAAAATAGGCCGATCCGGGCACACTGTCATTCATATTCTGGCTAACTGCCGACACATTCCGGTAATCCGCAATACCTTCCAGCCCGAAAAACCGCCCGTGGTATTTTTTAGCCCAATGACCGAATGAATTATAATTGGGCAGCTCATTGGCAGCCACCGCAGCAGATACGGTCTGAGACTGGCCTTCCAGACAAACCAGGCTGGTAACCAGCTTCATACCATCTTCTCCGCCAGGCGTTGTCTGATGGCATATAAGCGCAGACCAGGAAAAGGCCCCCATGCTCAAACCGCATAAGTGGACCGATGATCTTTTAATATGATAAGTATTCAGGATATACGTCAGGACCATCAGGTCTTCCGTCGTCTGAGGCCAGTCCTGGTTAGCCTGAACACTGATAATGATGGGGTAATGCTTTCCGTTACCTAACTGTACGCCACCATCCCAGCCGTGGGCCAGCCAGTAATGGGGACCGTTGACAGCCGTCAGATCGGTAGAACCCACTTCCCCCGCCCCCCCCCATCTGAATGATGGCCGGACGTGAGGCGGTATCAGGATCCCCGGGAACGAACATGTTAGCAGGACGGGTGATCCTAAGGATGTAGAACAATCCCGCATAACCGACATTAAAGGTAGTATCGTAAGTGATGAAATTATGACTTTCCTCCTGAGAATGGACTTTTTGGAAGGAAAGCATTGATGCACACAACATTACAATAGGCATCAACATGATGGATCTATTGGCCTTCATAGTACTGGATTTAGGATTTCGACGGATAATTCGCTGTAAAAAAAGATGAAGTCTTTTTTTAGAAACATAAATATCAAGGTAAAGGGGTGAAACTCGACTTGGTACTAAGTTTTCTAAAAAGGGTTCAAAAATTTTTACATCCTACCTGCTGCTAAAACTATGCCAAATGGGCAATACCTGCAACAATTTTGTAGTGATTTTTCCACAAACCGGCGTTATTTTCCTTAAGTCTTTCTAAAAAAAGCACTTATCTTTATTGTGAGCTACTGAATATACGGTATTTTTGCTCGCAATTATAATTTCCATCAATCCTACTGAAAGGTCCTGCTATATTCAACGTATCCCACTGAAAGGTCCAGATTTATTCCCTCTATCCCACTGAAAGTTTCCGCAATCCTCTGATCCGCTGAAATTCTCTTACTGACTGGCCCGAGTTCATCACTTTAAAAAAAAGAAATGAAAAAATTTTACTTGTCAGCAATGCTGATGACAGCCGTATCTGCCCTGGTTGCACAGTCTCCCGGAGGCGTCAGCACAAACCTTACGATGTGGGTAAAGTCGGATGCAGGAACTTCCGCCACAGGCGGCCTCCTGGATTCATGGACTTACATGAACGATAACACGAAGCAGTTCCTTTCGACAGGCACTAACAGACCCACGCTCACCGCTTCATCCATTAATTTCTATCCCGCCCTGACATTCACAGGCGGGCAGCTCATGGATGGCCCCACCGGCGCCGGCGCGCCCATTACGGCCGGCAATGATTCCTATTCCGTCTTCATCGTATGGAACACCACCATCGATAACAACTACCAGCGCCTCTGGCAGCAACGTGGCAACGATGACCTGAGCAACGACGCCTGCGCCATCAGCACCTGGAACAATGCTGAGTATGGTGACGAAACGGCCACCAATCCCTGGGCTTTCACGATCACCCGTCCTTATACCAAAAATACCTGGAACATCAGCGAAATTAACCTGATGAGCACCACCCCCACCAATGACCTCGAGATCGTTGACGACAGAAATTTCAGCACCGGCAGCCTCTTCATCACGACAGATAACAGCGGCGGTAACAACGGCCCTGCACTCAGAAATATCGCCGACGTGTGGAACCGCATCGGAGAGAATTATGATGGTGGCCAGCCTTATTTCGGCTCCATCGCCGAGATCATCATCTATAACAGTGAGGTCGATGCCGGAACAGCCAGGAACGAGATCTTTTCCTACCTCTCGATGAAGTACGGCGTTCCCATCCAGACCAATCTCGTCTCTTCTGCAAACGCCACCATCTGGGACGCCACCGCCAACAGCACATATAACAATAGCGTATTTGGATTGGCGATAGACAATGCTTCCGGACTGAATGTCACACAGGCCACCAGCACCACCTCCGGCGCCGGCGACGGCACAGGCACAGCCGGCGCAGCTAACGTCGTGCTTTCCAACCCGTCGCTCAATAACGACGGCAGTTTCCTCATGGTCGGCAACGACAATGGCAGCCTCAGCGAATCCACCACCGGCGCACCAGCTACCCCCTCCGGGCTGAATTTACTCGGACGCCGCTGGCGAGCAGCCAACACCGGCAACCTCGGCACCGTATCGATGAGCGTCGACTATAACGGGCTCACTTATGCAGGCGTCGGCGGCAATACTACTAATTTCAGGCTCATCGTCGATGAAACAGGCGCCAACGATTTTACAACGACCCCTCCCACGATCTACACACCCAGCAACGTCTCCGGCACGGTTGTCACTTATTCCAATGTCAACCTTCCAAATAATGCTGTTTTTACATTCGCAAGCTCCGCCGTTCCCCTGCCCGTCACCTGGACCAGCCTTTCCGCCGGTCTCGTGGACAATAATATAAAGGTTTCCTGGGGCGTAGAGAATAACAAACAGGCCCACGTCTTCCAGGTAGAGCACTCCACCGATGGCACCAATTTCTCCCCCGTAGGACAAGTAGCCAACGATCCGAATGTGCAATCTTACAGCTACCTGTACACTCCCGCAACCAGCGGCACTCATTATTTCCGCATCCTGGAAACAGACCTGGACGGCCGTTCCATTTACAGCAAGATCATTAGCGTCAATACAAGCACCTCGATATCCGCATTTGGTCTTAAGCTGCTGAGCAATCCGCTCATCGGAGGGACAGCCTCTTTCGAAGTGGACGCACCCGGCAATGCTGAAGCCATCGTCGAAATATGGACTATTACAGGAACAAAGGTCCTGACCAACAGACAGCTGCTTAATAGCGGTACCAACAGGTTCGACCTGCCGCTGGGCAATGTTTCATCCGGTAATTATATCCTGACCGTTAAAACGGGCAATACCGTTTTACACGAGCAGCTCTCTAAACAATAAATTGCGGACCCCGCAAGGATCACTCCTGCCATAAATACTTTTATTTAATGGCAGGAGTGATTTCTTTTTAATATCTTACCCGGCAAAACTCCGAGGTGTGAAAAAGCTTTTTTCTTCTTACTGGCTCCGATCTGCATTTTATTCCTTCCTCCAACGCTTTTCTCTCACTCTTTTCGGCTTCATTAACATCATCGTGCTCGTACGGACCCTTAGCAAGCTCCAAATGGGGACCTGGGCCATCTTCCTGAGCATTACAGGCATTTTTGAGGCCACTAAAAGCAATCTGCTGAAAAACGCCCATATCAAATATGTCAGCGGCAGCAACGAGATGGAACAGCATGTAGCCATCGCCTCCAGTTCTTTTTTCATCAACGCAGCCATCAGTATTTTCTTTATCCTGCTGGTCATTCTCTTTTCCGGCTGGGTCAGTCTATGGTTCCACACCGGCGCAGAGCTGGCAGAAATGCTGCAATGGTTCATACCCGGTATGTTCTTCATGATCTTTTTCGCACATATGGAGGCCATTCAGCAGTCCTTCCTCGATTTCAAAGGAGGGTTCGCCGGCAACTTTACGAGGCAGTTCTCGTTCTTCCTTGTCATCGTCGGATATAAGCTCATGAACAAACCGCTGGACCTGGCCACGCTGGCCTTTTACCAGTCCCTGAGCATCGGCCTGGGCGCCATCGTGCTCTATTTTTATACAAGGAAATATCTTCATCACAAGTTCAATGTCAGTAAACCCTGGACAAAAAAGATCCTTGGATACGGCGGCTATATCTTCGGCTCGGGAATGGTAGCCAATATCACCCAGAACCTGGATCAGCTGATCACGGGTAAGCTCATCGATCCCGCCTCCGTAGCCTTTTATAACATCGCCTCCAGGATCAATCTGCTGGTGGACATTCCCTCCTACGCTGCTTCAGAGATCATCTTCCCCAAAGCATCCAGGGCCTCTGCCGAAGAAGGAAAAGAAAAGGTAAAATATCTCTTCGAAAGGATGGTAGCCATTCTGCTGGCTTTTACGATCCCGACCGCCATCTTCATTATCTTGTTCCCCAAACTGATCATTACCATCGTTGCCGGTAAAAGTTATGCCACCGCAGCGGTCATCTTACAGCTGTATATGATCACAGGCATCTTCAGGCCTGCCCAGAACCAGGCTGCCAATCTGCTGAACTCCATCGGCAGACCCGCCCTCGTCTTCATCGCCAATACAGGCACCCTCGCCGGTTTCCTGGTCATCAATTATCTCTGCGTCCGTCATTGGGGTTTTTATGGAGCAGCCATCGGCAACCTCATCACCACCCTGCTCAGCTTCATCGCCTGGTATTTTATTATGCGCAGAGAGATCGATCTGAATATGAAGAATATTTTCAGACATATGATCGGCACTTATCAGGCCATCTGGCAACAGATCGGAAAAGCATTGAAAAAAGCCTCCGCTACATCATAGCTCGCCTTTCTTAAGGGCATTGACAACATGATCACAAGCCCTTGCCGTCAGGGCCATATAAGTAAGGGATGGATTGGCGCTGCCCGAAGAGGTCATACAGCTGCCATCCGTAATGAATACATTTTTGACATCATGCATTTGGTTATACCCGTTGAGCACGGAGGTTTTCGGGTCCCTGCCCATCCTGACTGTCCCCATCTCATGCACAGCCGTTCCTCCCGGCTGAAGATAGCTGTAGACGCTGACATTGCTAAAGCCGGCCACCGTGAACATTTCCTCCAGACATTGCGCAATGTCCTTTGTCATGGCTTTCTCGTTCTCACGATATTCAAAGTCTATCTTCACCATCGGAATACCCCAGGGGTCCTTCCGGTCCTTATCAAGTGTCACTTTATTATCGTAATAAGGTAAGGTCTCCCCCCATCCCCCCATCCACATACCCCAGGGACCGGGATGCAACAGCTTATCTTTAAAGTCCTTTCCGAATCCACCGGCCCGGACACCGGTCTCCCGCCATTCCTCCCTCGCCCCCTTTCCCTGGAAACCAAACCCTCTTATATAATCCTTACGCATATCAGTTCCCGGTATATTCCTGAAGCGGGGGACATAGATCCCCACCGGCTTCCTGCCGTAGTAATACCGGTCTTCCATTCCCCGAAAATCCCCAGTTACCCCAGTGCCGGTGAAATGATCCATCAGGTTATGTCCCACCTGCCCGCTGGAATTGCCCAATCCATCCGGAAAACGCCGGGAAACGGAATTCAGCAGGATCGCAGCCGTGGCAATAGTGGAAGCATTGACAAAAATGATCCGGGCAAAATACTCTGTCATTGCCCGCGTGGCCGTATTCATCACCCGCACACCGCTTGCCCGCGCCGTCGCCTCGTCATATATTATCTCCGTAACGATAGTCTCGGTCAGCAGCGTAAGATTGCCCGTAGCAGCAGCAGCAGGCAACGTAGCCGCATTACTGCTGAAATACCCGCCAAACGGGCAGCCCCTGGAACATAGGTTACGGAACTGACAGGGCCCCCTCCCGTTCCAGCCCCTGCTGAGATTGGTGACCCGCCCATGTGTTACGATCCTGTCCTTATAATGCGCCCTGACCTTCTCCGCAAAATGTGCTTCAATACAATTCATATCAATCGGCGGCAGAAAATTCCCGTCCGGTAAAGTAGCCCAGCCTTCCTTCTGACCGCTGATCCCAACATATGTTTCCACATAATCATACCAGGGAGCAAGTTCTTTGTAGCGCAAAGGCCAGTCCACGGCAATGCCGTCCCGCTCATTTGCCCCGAAATCAAGATCGCTGTAACGGTAGCACTGACGCCCCCAGGTAAGCGACCTTCCCCCCACCTGGTACCCACGCACCCAGTTGAAAGGTTTTTCCTGTATATAAGGATGCTCACTGTCATTTACAAAGAACAGGTCGCCGCCCGCATCCCCATAAGCTGTCTTTATAGGGTTCCGCTCCTTCTCCCGCTCTGTATGATTTAGCCGGAATTCAAAATCCCACGGGTTCAGTGAAGCCGTCGGATAATCCTTTATATGCTCCACCTGGGGACCACGCTCTATTACAAGGGTCTTCAACCCCTTCTCACACAGCTCTTTGGCAGCCCAGCCCCCGCTGATGCCCGATCCGATGACAATAACGTCGAATGTTTGCTGCTCCTTACCCTTACCGTTCTGATAAATCTGTTTTGGATCTCCCATAATCAATTAATTAGTAGCCCAGGCCTTCTGACCAGGCTGCAGGGGAATACAGCCCTGAAAAGAGCCCGGGATATAGGCATAGGCTAAACCCTGGGTCGCACCTGTTTGGGAGGTGCAATAGCCTTCCACCGTGTATTCTTTTAAAAGGGTGAAAAATGATCTGCCGACATACCGGTAGCTCAATTTGCCCGCTATCCCTTTATAGGGACGTCCTTTTTCCTCGAAATGGGCCATCGCTTCCTCCTGCTGCCCGCCGGTGCAATGCTCGAAATCCTTGCCGTACCGGCCCCTGCAAAATGCCTGCGCATCTTTCAGCCCGCTGATGAACCGGTTCTGCTCTTTGCGGCTCGTGCAATATTCGACCATTTTTACTATAAAGTCCTGAACATTAGCGTCTTTTGCACCCGGCGTGTCAGTTCGGGGCAAAATGGTCTCCGACAGGGCGGCCAGTAAAGGACGACTGTTCCGGAGATAAACAAGGTCCGGTCTCCCATTAAGGGCATACCATTCAAAACCGCCGGCAGCAAGGGCGATCCCCGCTGCTCCCATAGAAATTCTTATGATCGCTTTTCGCCGCTTCATGCCTTAAACATAGCTAATTTATACGATAATAAAGGGGCCCTTTTTTCCGTTTAAGATCGTTAACGTACATTTATAATCAGTTGTTGCATCCTGCATTTTTTAAGACTAATTTTGGAAAAATTTGATTAATGGATTTTGTTTACTTATTCCGGGTTCTGCTGAAGCGAAAATGGATAATTGTGGGTTCTGCCTTTCTGGCTGCAGTGGTCGCCTGGTTCCTTACCCGTCATGAACCAAAAAGCTATCGTTCCTCTGCACGCATATCCACCGGCTTCGCCGTCCCTGACGAGATCAAGGTAAATGATAATAACTTCTCGATCATGGATGCGGAGATCCGCTTTAACAACGCCATCAATACCTGGACCTCCCCCTCAGTAATAAGCCTGCTCAGCTACGAACTGATCTTGCATGACCTCACGAGCCAGAACCCCTTCAGACGGCTTACCACGGCGCAAATCCAATCCGGGTTCTACAAAAGCATCAATAAGGAAAAAGCAAAAGAGGTTTTCCAGAACAGGCTCGAATCCATGAGCGTACTCACCTCTTTCAAACCTGATGAAAAAGACCTGCTGGAATTCCTGAACATGTACGGCTACGGCTATAAAAGCCTTATCCAGAACTTCCAGATCTACCAGGTCCAACGCACTGATTATATCCAGATCGATTGCCTGACAGAGAACCCCGAACTCTCGGCCTTCATCGTCAATAACCTTTTTTCCGAGTTCATCCGCTATTACCGGAACATCCGGAGCTCCAAATCACAGGAATCCGTCGATACGCTCCAAAGCATCATGGATAAGAAAAAACAGGAGTATGACGAAAAGAACAGGTTGCTGAGAGGGGAAGGCCTGGTGGATGCATCAACAGAGAACAGCAGCAAGCTGGACCTCATATCGGACCTGGAAAAAATGGTCGCTACGGAGAACAATAAGCTGACGGATGATTACTACGCCCTCCGTAAGATCAACCAGAAGCTGGGCACCAGCCCCCAAAAACCAGGAACAGATGACGCCGCGACCCCGCCCGCTTCCAACAACGAAGAGCTGATCCTGGCCCGCAAAGCCGTTAATGAGGCCTATAATGAATACCTGAAGACCAACGATAAAGCCGCGCTCCAGCGATACAATCAGCTCCAGGCGGAATACAACGCAAAGTACTCCGTCAGCAGCAAGCCCGATGAAAAGCTGCCGGATAACCGGAACGCATTGCTGGAAAAAAAGGGTGATATAGAATTCGAAATTGAATCTACCAACGATAAGATCAAAAACCTTCAGTCGCAGATCAATACTTTGAAGGCCAACGTAACCTCCCTCTCCTCCAAAGGCGCCAATGTCGAAACGCTGATGGAAGAACAGAAGCTGGCAGAGAAGGAATATTTCGATGCCAAGCAGAAATACAACAACGCATTGGACCAGAGCTCTTCCTATGCCAACAATTTCCGCCAGCTGCAGAGCGCTCAGCCCGCCATAGAGCCGGAACCATCGAAAAGAATGATCATCGTAGGCATGGCAGGCGCCGTCACATTCATGACCGTTGTCCTCATCATCTTCCTGCTCACCTATCTCGACTCATCCATCAGGACACCAACCATTTTCTCCAAGGTCGTCAACCTTAAGCTTATCAGCATGGTCAACTTCATGAACATGAAGAACCATACGCTTAAAGAGCTGGTGGCCGGCCACACGGATAGCTCGGTCAACCGCGTCGAACAGCTTCGCAGCAACGTTTTCCGCGAGTCCATCCGAAAGCTGCGGTATGAGATCGAGACCAGCGGCAAAAAGATAGTCCTGTTCACCAGCACAAAGAAAGGTCAGGGAAAGACCACCCTGATCCAGGCCCTGTCCTACAGCATGAGCAACAGCAAAAAGAAAATACTCATCATCGATACCAATTTTTGTAACAATGACCTGACCATACAGATGAACGCAGATCCCGTGCTGGAAAAGATCTCTTCAGACAACAATAGCATGTCAATGGTGGACAAGGTCAAATTCTTCTCCAAAGACGTCGGAGATGGCGGCGTTTTCGTCATCGGCTCACAAGGCGGGGACTATACCCCCTCTGAGATCCTGCCAAAAGAGAACGTACTGACCAACCTCCGTTCCCTCGCTGCAGAATTTGATTATATCTTCCTGGAAGGACCGCCCCTGAATGATTTCTCAGACAGCAAAGAGCTGATCAACTACGTGGATGGGGTAGTCGTCATCTTTTCCGCAACCTATGTCATCAAGCAGATCGATAAAGAATCCATCAAATTCTTCAAGGACCTGAACGGAAAATTCTGTGGTTCGGTGCTGAACATGATCGATCTGGAAAATGTTAACTCAATTTAAATCTACATGAATAAACTGCTGCTCCTGGCGTCATTGCTGCTTGTAAAAGGTATACCCTCTTTTGAACAGACCGTATCAAAATCCAACAAAACCTCTGTCAAAACAGCACCCGGACAGCATCCTGTCAAGGCTGACTCAACCCGGTCCGCCCCCCCGGCAGCCCAGCAGAATATCAATCCCATCAATGCGCTCGGGAATTTTGCCGACACCCCCGATACGGCCATCGAGAACAGGCTGGTGGCCCTGACGCTGGTAGGCCCGGAATATAACGCCGCCATTCATCAGAACAAGATCACCGAATATGAGCTGAAAAAAACAAAGAGCACCTGGCTCAACCTGTTGACACTCTCTACAAACTATAATGACCAGTCCCTCGTAAAATCCACCAATACGACCCTGGTCTATCCCAAATATTTCTTTGGCATCACCATCCCGCTGGGCATTATCTTCTCCACAGGCACACAGGTGAAACAAGCCAGGGAAGCCGTCTCCTTAAGCCGCGATCAGCAGGAACAGCTGGCCCGCAAGCTCAAAGCCGATGTATTGGGAAAATACAGGCAATACCAGATGTACACTATCCTTCTGACCATGCAGAACGAAATGCTCAACGATGTCCTGGCCAATGCATCACAAGCCGAACAAAGCTTCAAGGATGGGACCATCACCGTCGAGGTCTACATCGCTTCACAGAAAACACGCAACGACGAGGTTTCCAAGAACCTGAATCTTAAGCTGCAACAGGAAATGATGCGCCTGGATATAGAAAGAATGATCGGCGTCCCCCTGGACGAGGTGCTCCATCCACAGCCCCCTTCCCCGCCACCCGCAAAGACAGGACATTAAGCCCTTCACTTTATAAAGACTATGGCCGAAAAAGGATATATACGCAGTCTGGATGGAGTACGCGCGATCGCTATCATCCTGGTGATGAGCTTTCATACTTTTATCACCGCATTTGGATGGATAGGCGTACAGCTGTTCTTCGTTCTCTCAGGCTTCCTCATCACCGGTATCCTCTGGCATGAAAAAGATAAGCCCGCACCCCTTTCCTATAAGTTTAAAAAATTCTGGATCCGCCGGTCGCTGCGCATTTTTCCACTTTATTACTGTTATCTCCTGGTGCTGGCGATCATTTACCTGTTTTTTCACTTTCCTTCCTATTTCCCGCTTTTCTTCCCTTATGCGGTCAGCTATACGGCTAATTTCCCCCTAACGCTGATGCATACCCACGGCAATCCTTTATTCAATCACCTCTGGTCGCTTTCTGTTGAAGAACAGTTCTATGTGCTGTTCCCGCTCATCCTCCTGCTGGCGCCTAAACGCCTCATCCGTTTCCTGCTGCCCGCCATCGTCATCCTTTCACCACTGCTGCGCTATATCCTGGGCGCCTGGTATGAAAGCACAGGCTATTCACAGAAGATGGCGGCGGATGCAGTGAATTTTAATACTTTCTGCCAGCTGGATGCTTTCTGCACAGGAGGACTGATCCATATTTTCTCACTGGATACCCGGATCAAAAGACCCTGGCTCCTGTTTGGAACGGTTGCCGTCCTGACAGTAACAGCAGGCCTGTTCACCTTTGCCGTCTCGCCCTCCATCCCGGGGGAACACTGGTGGCTGGACTGGGGATTTTATCATTATTATACCAATACAGGACAGCACGTATGGCACTATACCTGCCTCAATATCCTTTCGGCCTCCCTGATCCTTGCCATGGTCAGGGAAACACGCCTGGAACAGCCATCCCTGGTGCGAAGGCTGCTGGAAAATAAATGGATGGTGAACATCGGCAGGGTATCTTACGGAATGTATATCTACCACTGGCTCTTATGGGCTTATGTTTTTGTCGTGCTGTTCAGACCTGTCAGCTACCCCTTCAAGGTCCTGCTTTTTATCCCGTATGTGCTCTTCGTATATGGTTTTGCAGAACTAAGCTACCGGTTATTCGAAGTCAGGTTCATCCGGCTCAAAGACAAATTCTTCCCGGCTGCAAAGCGTTCTCCGCTCCCCGCAACGGAAAAAGAAGACGGTCCTCACCTCGAAAATTCCTTGGGCGTGTGAAGGAACCCCGCTTTATTCTTTTTAATTCCTGCCAGCGCCTTTAACATGGAGACCAGCAGCAATGGTATCTTCAGCAAAGCTTTCAAAGTATCCCTGTTATAAAAAGAGGCAGGAATGGCTGTCAGCAGGATAGCGGCATAGACCAACATAAGTCCCAGCCACCATTCCCAGGCCGGTATAAGCCAGCCTCCTTTAAAAAGAACATCCAGCGCCGCTGCCACCGCGATAAGAAAGAATAAGGCCATCAACAGCAATCTTGGCAGAAAAAGACATTGGAATACTTTGTTCCAGTAGATCTTCCCCGGCGCCTGGCTCCTTACATCTTTCGAAAGAAAACGCTTCAGATGATCCACCTGCGTGCCCAGCCACCGGGTACGCTGCTTTTCAAACACTTCCTTCCTTTGCACTTTCTCATCATAGATATAGGCATCCCCGATATATTCCACCATAATACCCTTCTTCACCAGCTGAATATCCACTTCCCGGTCCTCGCCGGGATTATCCAGGATCTGCGGCAGATCGAAGATCCCTTTCAGCAGCTCATACCGAAAAGCCATCCCGGAACCGATCAGGGCGCAGGAAAGCCCCAGCACCCGCTGCCCGCTACGGAACATCGTATTGTTCACTTCCTCGCTCAGCGCATCCAGCACCGCTACTGATGTATTCTTATTCTTGGCTGTCCGGTGGCACTGGACGACCTCCCAACCGCTTTGAAAAGCGTGGTTCACTTTCTCCAGGCAATCGGCGGACATGAGATTATCAGCATCCAGCACCATTGCCAGGTCATATCGCCCGTCGGACTGACGAAAAGCTTCATGGAGGGACTTCGCCTTCATGCTTTTTTCAAATAACACTTCCACCACCCGGACAGGCAGCCCCTTCAGCTCCTGCACCGTTTCAGGACGGAGCTTATCCGCAATGACGGTGACAGTATAACGGTCGGCAGGATATTGCTGCAGCAAGGCCTGACGCGCTGTGTCCACTATGATATTATCCTCTTTATAGGAAGGTATCAGGACGGATATACGCGCCTTTTCAGACGCCGTCGTATACCGGCGCAGCCTGCCGAACCTGCCTGCGATGGCAAGCATCCACAGGTAGCCCAGGGTGCTCGCCAGGTAAATAAAAAGGATGATACAAAATATATGGATCACTATCATAAAAGTGTATGCTTATAAAGTTCCTCTATCTTCCGGGTCATCATGACGGCATTGAAACGCTGCTCTACTTTTTCCCTTCCGGCAGCAGCCAGTTTTTGACGCAGCGCAGGCTCCGATAACAGTTCGCGCAGCGCGCGGGTCAGTTCATCTTCCAGCCCCGTCAGGGATACCAGCAGCCCGTCCGCTCTATCCGTTACAACATCTACGCAGCCCGGCACCTTCGTGGCAATAACGGCATTCCGCATGGCCATAGCTTCTATCAGGCTCACCGGTAACCCTTCCTTGATAGAAGGCAGACAAAAAATATCCGAGGCTGCCAGGATATCAGGGATATCCCGACGAAAACCCGGAAAAATTATCCGGGATCCCAATCCCAGCGCTTGCGCCATTCCCATCGCCTCCTCCCGGGCCGGGCCATTGCCGGCCATTATCATATAGGTTTCGGGAAACGCCTGCTGCACCCGGGCAAATGCCCTGATCAGCGGCATAGGGTTCTTGTCATGGATAAATCTGGCGACAAAGCTGATGACGACAGCACCGGAAGGGATGCCGAACTCCTTTCGGATCTCCTCCCTCCTGCCTTCATTGTATAATGCAAGGTCCACCCCGTTATTGATCACTTCGCACCGGAAGGTCCCAAAGCTCTGCAGACCTATCTGTTGATTGGAATCCGAAACGACAATGTTCATCGCCGTTTTAGAGGTCAGGAATTTCTCCCCCTTTATTCGCAGCCGCCGTTTCCACGCCGGCAGATGATCATGAAAGGACCATCCATGCACGGTGTGCACCACCGGCACAGCTAATCTTCCCGAGGGATAGATAAGATTGGATAGGGCCCTTGCCCCATGTGTATGCACGATTGCTATCTCCTCCCTCCGAAGGATCTCCCCCAGTCTCTTCCATACTGAAAAATTAAAGGGGATCTTCGTATGTACGACATAGCACTTGATACCCATAGCAGTAAGCCGCGCCACCATTTCCCCATCGGATAAGGCTACCACCACCGGCTCAAACCGGCTCCTGTCCATTTTTTCGATCAGCGTCAGCAGGTGGCTTTCTCCTCCCCCTATCTCCCCCTGCTGTATCACTTCGAGCACTTTTATTTTTTTCCCTTCAGGATGCATATTCACTGATAGTTTACTGTAACGCCCACAGGGAGCAAATGCTGAAAAGCATGCAGGTTCTCCGATAACGGCTCACTGCTGTTCTCCCCCACAGCATAGAAGGACACGGTATCTCCACCCAGGATCACATTGTTGTCAACTTTCCAGGTCGCCACTTTTTTCCATCCCGAGGTCAAGGCAGGATCAAACCAGTCATCATATACTATCGCCAGCTTCACCCCTCTTTTCCGGGCCAGGCTGTCCAGGAATGCAGCGGTCCAGTACCCTTTCTTCCTGCTCCTGGCCACATCAATATCCCCCAGGCCCCAGAGGTCCACCATATGAATATCGGAATAATAAGAGATAGCCCCTATATCATTGGCAGCCACGACATCATGGTCATAATATTTTTTAAGGAACTGAGCCATCTGGTATTGCTGCTGATAGATATTTACACAGGCCTGCCGGATATTGGAATAAGCCGCAGCGCCTCTCAGCACAAACGGAAAGAAGACGGCAAAGGCCAGCAGCCAGGCGTATCCCCGCTCCAGGGCATTCGTGTCGGCAACAACGGTCCGCCCCCACCGGTAAGCCAGCAGCGCGATCACCATCGTCACGTTCATCACGAGATAGGCTTCATATCTGTACAGCCATCCCGTCGCCGCCAATGCAAGATGCAGCAGGACTCCGCCTGTCATTAACAGAAAAAATACCCGCAGCGCCACCTGCTCCCGCAGCTGCTTACGGAATAAGAGGGCTCCCAGCGGCAAGAGCAAGAGCAACCGCTGCGCAGCCAACAGGCTGATACCGGGAGGCGGCACGCCAGGCACTTTCACCTGTGCCTTCACAACCGTCCATTTATTGACCAGGATATTATTCAGGAACGTGATCATTCCCCCCACCGAAAAAGGAATGCTCTCGGATTTCACCAGTACGGAATTAGGCAGGAAATAGCTGCCCTTGCCCAGGGAATACAGCCCGAAGATGATCACCGGCAGCAGCCCCGCAGCGCCCAGTAAAAAAGCTGCCTTCCACCGGGAATGGAACGCCAGGATAAGACAGGCAATAGCCACGAGGAAAAGCCCTTCGTATCTTATCGCCGTGATCAGTATGGCATAAAGCAGCAGCCAGAACAGGCCCCTCCTGCTTACCGCACCCTTTTCCAGCCATTCGCCCAGCGCAGTAATAAAAAGAAAAGTAAAAAGACATTGCAGCGTATGTTCCATCCCACTGATGATCAGCACAGGCAGCGGAACAATAAATACCACCAGCAGCAGGATCCAGCTCCGGCCCCGGGGCCCCGCACCCTGTCTTTGAAGCCACCTGTCCAGCACTATCAGCAGCGCCACAGCCGTAATACAATTGATGATAAAAGGTATAGCCACACCCGCAGTAAAGACTTTGAACAGCCCGGATAATAATAAAGTATACAGTAAGGAAGAAGAAGCAGAGGCGAACTCGCCGGGATTGATGCCCCAGGTGCCATGAAAGGCAAGGTTCCTGGCTATCTGCATGTGAATGAACGGATCGTCCAGCGGGTACATGAATACGCCGCCCGTCATCCGGAGTACACCGCTTTCCAATATACCAGTCATTAAAAATGTCGTCACACAGGCCAGGACCAGTGGCCAGTTAAACGGAGATCCCCGTTTGTTCATCTGCTTCAAAAATTTTAGATCGTAAGACAATGGCGACGATCGGATAATATACAACTACATCCGAAGTCCCCCCGATGGCCACCTGGGCAAATTCGGCAATGTAAAAAGCAAAAAGAGAGGATGCACAGGCAGCATAGAGCACCTTCCTTTTCTCATCCTTCGCCCTGAAATAGGCCCTCACAGCCTCTATCAGGGTAAACGCATAAAGGATACAGACTATTGCAAGACCGATCCAGCCTGTTTCCGCCGCCCGCTTGACGTAGCTGCTGTCAGGCTGAAAGTTGGCCAGAGGATGACCCGGATGCTCGATAGCGCCATTGAAACCGGTCGTACCCATCCCCCCGCCAATGGGATGGCTGAGGATATAGGGCTGGATCCAGGCCCTGCTCAATATCCTTACTTTATAGGATTCGTCTTTAGAGCCCTGGAAGGTAGTCCTGAAACGGTTTACGAACGGCACACTCGAGAACGGTCCGTACAGGATAGCTAAAAATACAACAATCGCCACGGCGCCGAATATCCGCGTGGCCTGCTTTTCTATATTCAGCAGGATGAAAAATGCCACACCTGCCACCAGGGTCGCATTGGCCGTCCTCGTACCGGAATACAGCATACCGAGGATCATAAAGACCGAACCGAAAATAAAAAGGTATTTTACCCGCTTGTCCTCTTCCTGTGAGGACAGGATCAGGAAGAAAATGGCAGACACCGCCATCAGGATACCAAAGGTGGTAGGGTCCGACATGGTAGAGAACTTCCGGAACTCCCCATTCGCAAATAAAAGCCCGAATGCATGAGGATCCGCCATAATCGGTTCCAGCTCGAAATTGAACAGTCCATGCCACTCCTGGATACACCCGTAAAATGCACAGATCAGCGCAATAAAGAAAAGCGCGAAAATATACCGGCGGACCCGCTGATAATTACTGAACAGGTGATACGCCGAAAAAAGCAGCAATATATAGCCGACGAATTTGCGGATGGCCAGGATATCCGTTGAAGAAGGTCTTGAGTTGGGGTTGAAGACCTGCACTACATTGTAACACAATGTCATAAGGATATAGGACACCAGGGAATAATGTATGAACCGCTTCCAGTTCCCCTTGAACTCCCCCGTTTGCGCAATGACGCCAAGGAAGATCAGCAATACCATGATATCATAAAAAACGCCTACCTGCAGGTCCCCGCCAAAGAAGAGATTATTAAAGAACGCGACATAAAAACAAAAGCCCATGAGGACAAAAAAACCAAACTCGGGACGGGTAAGAAAGGCAACCAGGATACAAAAGGCCGCCAGCGCGCCGAAAAGACCTATACCGGCTATTAAATTGGTCCCTGATAGCCCCCCCATCACAATGGCTACCAGTATTATAAAAGTATAACCTACCCAATTGTTCAGCTTCTTTTTTACGAAACTATCCCGCAGAAAACGCAAGGATCTCTTGACCAGCCCTGGCTTAACGGTGCCTAATGTTTCCCTGGCCACGGCTTTTAAAGAAATAAGATTTTGATAAAAATGAAGACCATCGTTCCGGCCGCTATAGCGAACGATACTTCCCTTTCCCCGGCCGTCTTACTTTCCTGTTGCATTTGCTTGTCATGCTGCATTGGAAAAAATTAAGCCCAATAATACTAAAATTTAACGAATTAATATATTAAACAATAGGTTTACTTGATAGATTAAGAATTGGTGATTACTTTTACCGCCTCTTTACCCGTGCATATGCAATTTGGTGAATACATATTGATTATCAGCTTATTGATCGTTTTCTATAATTATATAGGTTATGCCATTCCCCTATGGGTGCTGAACAGGCTCACCCGCAAAAAAAAGCCGGCGCAGCCCGTTTCCTCCGAACAGCCGGGGCTTTCTTTCATCGTCGCTTCATTCAATGAAGAGGAGATCATAGAACAAAAGATCCTCAATAGCCTCCAGCTGGACTATCCCCCCTCTTCCATAGAATACCTTTTTGTAACGGACGGCTCTACGGACCGTACAATGGACATCATCGCCCGCTATCCCCGGGTCCGCCTCCTGCATCAGCCCGCCAGAAAAGGGAAATCTGCCGCCGTCAACCGGGCCGTCAGGGAAGCCCGCAACGGGATCCTCATTTTCAGCGATGCAAACACCCTGCTGAATAAAGAGGCATTGGAAAAAATAACCCGCCACTATCATGATCCCCACGTAGGAGGAGTAGCAGGCGAAAAAAAGATCCTCTCCAGATCTGGCCCCGGTCAGCAGGATGAAGCGGGAGACGGTGAAGGTATGTACTGGAAATACGAGTCATTCCTGAAAAAGGTCGATTCCGACTTCTACTCCGTCGTGGGCGCAGCCGGCGAGCTGTTCTCCCTGAGACGGGAGCTCTATGAAGAGCTGCCGGAAAACACCATCCTGGATGACTTTGTCCTTTCCCTGCGCACCACGCAAAAAGGCTTTCGCTTTATCTACGAGCCTGAAGCCTTTGCACAGGAATTACCCTCTTTCTCTCTTCATGATGAACAAAAAAGGAAGATCCGGATCGCAGCCGGCGGTTTCCAGGCCATCGGCATGCTCTATACGCTGTTTTTCTTTTGGAAACAGCCGCGTCTTTCCTATCTGTATATATCCCATCGGGTGCTCCGCTGGACATTAAGCCCCCTCTGTCTGATCCTGGCTTTTATTTCCAATGCCATCCTTTGCTGGCAGACTGGCCGGCCCCTCTTTATAGCATTGTTCAGCCTGCAGCTGCTTTTCTATGGAATGGCCTTGCTGGGGCATTTTTTCCGGCGCAATAAATTGCTGAAAATACCGTACTATTTCAGCTTTATGAACATATCCGTGATATGGGGCTTTTTCAGGTTCATCAGGAACTCCCAATCCGCCGTTTGGGAAAAGGCCAGGCGCGCAACACCTACTATCACCCTTGATTAATAGGACTCTCGTATGAAAAAATGGTTTGCCAGGGCATTTAATACCGCAATATTAGAAAAGGACAGATTGGCCTGGGTAGACTATCTGAGAGGGCTCGCCATCCTGCTGGTAGTATACCGCCATGTACTGCTGGGACTGGAAAGGGCCGACCTAACCATTCCCCCGGCCCTGGTGAATGCCAATATGATCTTCTACAGCTTCAGAATGCCCCTCTTCTTTATCCTTTCAGGCATCTTCATCAACGGCAGCATCAGCCGCCGCCCATTCAAAGAGCTGGTGTATATCAAATTCGAGAATCTTTTATATCCCTATCTCATCTGGTCCTTTATCCAGATCACCCTCCAGATCCTCCTCTCCCGCTATACCAATGCCGACAGGACCCTCCGTGATTATACTTTTATCCTCTACCAGCCCCGTGCGCTGGACCAGTTCTGGTACCTGCCCGCCCTTTTCAATACCACGATCGTATACCTGTTTATAAAAGTAAAGCTGAAAGCACAGCCGTGGATGCAGCTGATCCTCGGCGCCGCCCTCTATTTCATCGCCCCCCTGATCCACAATATCAGCATGCTGTCAGACTGGATGGAGTTCTATATTTTCTTCGCACTGGGTGACGCCGTCTCTGTTCTCTTCTTCAGGGACAGCACACAACGTTTTTTTAAAAGACCGCTTACCCTCCTGCTTGTTACACCTGTATTCATTGCAACCCAGGTCTATTATCTGAGCCTTCCCCAGGCCAATCCCGGCCAATTCCTCGCCATTGCCCTCATCGGCTGTTTCAGCATGTTCGTGCTCTCCTTCCGGCTGCAGGCCCTGGGCATCCTCCGCTTCCTGCGGGTCCTGGGCTTCCATTCCCTCTTTATTTATGTAATGCACGTATTGGTGGCCGCCTTCGTCCGGGCCATACTCATGAAATACCTGGGACTGCATAACCCGGTGATCCTGCTCGGCTGCGGTATCGCATTCGGGGTCACCATCCCGGTCATCGTATATAA
>Ga0206922_1051_pt1 | contig 33668 bp, 24 predicted proteins | sample Alteio_BWOrgHeat_63_FD_152976 | JGI IMG/M metagenome (GOLD analysis project Ga0206922, IMG submission 152976) | Enriched cells from forest soil in Barre Woods Harvard Forest LTER site, Petersham, Massachusetts, United States -... | ecosystem: Environmental > Terrestrial > Soil > Temperate forest >... | reverse complement strand
GTAGCCGAGAGCCATGCTGTGGCCGGAGCCGATCTTGTCGGCGAGGAGAAGCGAGCAGCCCATAAGGACCGAGATGATGAGGCCGGAGATGAGGCCGAAGGTGAGAACGGTTTTCTTCATGTGAGGCTCCTGCGCCGAGTGAGGTCCGAGTTAGGCTGAAGTCACGATGCGGTGTAACGGGGCCGGATGTCGTCATTCTTTCGAGTGATTTTGCTTGCGTAGCGGGAAAATCATGCCTTCGTACGACAACTTCAGGGCAGCAATCCAAATTCTTTGCCAAGTTGCACCGCCTGCGTTCGCCGCTTGGCCCCTAATTTATCGAATGCCCGGCTGCAATGCGTCTTGACCGTGTTCTCGCTCACAAACAGCTTCCCGGCAATCTCGCGATTGCTCATGCCCTGGGCGACTAGTTCGAGAATCTCAAGCTCCCGCCGTGTGATGCCCAGGTCATCCCGCCTTTTCTCATCCGGAACAAACGGCGCATTCGCAGGAATCCGGACCTCTTGTATAACAACCTTCGGTCGCCGTTTCGTGAACTTGATCCCAAGCCAGATACCAAAAGCGGCAAAGATCGCCGCGATTAAGCCGCCATAGATCTCAATCGAGTGTTCCATGACCAGGAACTGAAACTCAGTCCACTTAAGTACGGCGATCAGAACTCCACCGACCAACCCGAAGATCAGGACATGCCGCTTCATAAGTTCCGGAGGACGACCTTCAGCCCGCGAGAACCACGCTCGAAGACCCGTCGACCATATTATTGCAGCGAACCACACACGAAGTAGCGTCCCGGATAAGGATCACCCATCCAGGACGCTCAGGTTTCGCAAATCAACCATCGATACCAGCTTTGAAATTTCCAGCCGGTCGAAACTAGTCCGGAAGGACAAGCAAATCTGCGTCCACCAGATCCTTCGTAAGTCGGTCGATGGCTGCGGCGAGCTTTGTGCATACCGTCCTCACGCTGATGCCCAACACGGCAGCAGCCTCCGACTGCGTATATTCCTGAATGACCACTCTGCTGATCAGCTGCCGGTCGACAGCAGAAAGCCGCTTGAGGCAGCGCTCCACATCGAGCACAAAGATCAGAGCATCCTCAAATGTCCGAACCTTTCGGCTCGAAACCCATCCGCGCCCTACCGAAGTTCCAAGCAGCGACGGCGATCTTCCCACCTGCGTCGAGGCGTACAGATATCGCCTCAGCAGGTTCTCCGTGTACTTGCGGTAAAAGGCATACGAAACGACCGGCTCCGCCGCGGGTTCAGAATGAACCTCCGGCTCGACCTGAGTTCCAGGCAGCTTCTTGCGAATATGGTTCACCGCCGAAGCCAGCGGTCCGGAATGTAAAGCTGATTGTGAGACCGCGTGAGCTGAACGGGCTGCCCAAACAAGGGGGAGTTGCAGGGCGGCACTCATCGCAGACCTCCGGAAAGGCCGGCACCACGCGAAGCGTCAGAGATCCCCGGCAGAAATGCCGTCATCTCCCCACGTTCACCTGAGTTTCCTCTGTACTCCCGAAACTCTTGATCAACCTCCTCGAGCTCTTCCTCCTCGACCTCTTCGAGATAACTTCCCTCCAACTCCTCTCGTAGGCTGCCGTTCCTGGTTTGTGCCGCGGACTGCACCGCGAAGACGGCGGGCAGAAATGCTTTCTTTGGTCTTCCACGACGTTTGCGGCTTTGAGGAGTCGGAAACTCCTTGAACCGTTCATAGCATGCTGTGCAATAAACCCTGATCTCAACCTGAGAGCGGTACCACAGGCAACCGCAACCTTCGCAAATCTTCAAGTGCACACGCAAATCCATGGGTAGATCTCTCCAGAAGTGCATATTCGCCTGCGTCTGGTTCGTTCAGAACCTTCGGCCGCAGGGAAGTGGGAAATTCCAGCCCACTACGCAGGCTTCTTCTGGCCTGCTGGGGGAGGGTGAACTGGTTTCCTCGACGGTTGGTTGAGGTCAAGCCACTAGCTCCTGTAAATCTCTCTCACCCTCGGGCGTCACCTCCAAAGCAAGACGCTGACTCATCGGGCGAGTCGACGAATCCCCAGAGCGCACAATTCCCCAGCCGTTTTCAACGCGAACAGCGAAGTCCTCGCAAGACCTCCCTTGGCGAGTGTGATCTCGGGCCAGGGATAAGTCTCTATTCGCGCCCGATTGCGGCAGACAAATCTACCTCGGGAGTTTCCTCCGACAGTGTTTGAGAAAGTGAAAGTTAATCTATGGTTATCTTTCCTGTGCGTCAACGTCACCTGAAAGCTTTCCTTTAGTTACCTCAAAACAGATTCAAAATGCCTCAAAAATGCTGCAATTCAATAACTTCTGAGATTTCTACTGGAAATGTAAGCCTTCGCCGGTCATTGCTATATGTGAATTTTCCACATGAACTTCATCCAACTGCAGGAACGTTTGCGTATCGAACTGCTTCGGAGAATCGAACGTGGATCGCTAAGCGTGTCTTTGCTGGCTCGACAAACCGGCCTCGGTCAGCCTCACATTTCAAACTTCCTGCACGGCCGCCGCAAACTGTCTCTCGCCACACTCGACAAAATCATGGCGGCCCAACATCTGGCTTCTGAGGACCTGCTCCCTGCCCGCCGCGACTCATCCGGAGCTCTCATGCGCCATCAGGTCGGGCAGACTGGCGAGATTCCCCTCGTCTCCCACGCCGTCGCTCTCTTCGAGCCGTACATCCGCGCGAGCAGCGTACAGATCATGATCCCTTTCCCGGCCGCCGCCCTCACCGCCCTGCGTGAGCGCTGCTCTGCCTCGCGACGGCAATGGGAACGCTTCGTAGCCGTTCGCATCCCAGCCGGCGACGCAGCCGCCATGGAACCGCTCCTCCTCCCCGAGGCACTGGTTATTCTCGACCGCCACTACAACTCCTTCCGCGCCTACCGCGAAAGCTCGCCAAATATCTACGGAGTCCGTGTCGGATCGCGCCTCCTGCTCCGCTACGCCGATTTCGCCACTAACCGGATCATTCTGCGCCCCCATCGCCTCAGCTTCCCTGTCGAGATTGTCGAAGTCATTGGCGAGGAAACAGCCAACGACCTCCTCATCGGTCGCGTAGCCCTCGTGCTCAACGAAACCTGACCACACACATTTGGTAGCATCGCTGTTGGAGGAAAGCTATGGAATCGGTAGGAAACGGAGTCATCGGCGCTCGCCGAAACGAAGATATCGCATTGGATTTATTGAAGTTCGTAGCCGGTTCTACAGGGTTCGGTCGCCCCGCCGCCCCGTCTACCGGCTTCAGCGGCACTGCCGCCGCCAAGCCCGAAGAGCAGATCAGTCAGCTCCTCGATCTCTACAGCCGCTGTCTCAACGTAGTCGACGGCAAGGGAGCCAAGGCATAGTGCAACAAGCCGCCGCTCTGTCGAGAATCCCAAGACTCGCCGGAGAGACCCAGTGCTCCGAGTAGCCGTCGCCGGTACCGGAGCCTTCGGGCGCCATCATCTCCGTGTATACCGCGAGCTCGCCGATCGATCGGTAAGGCTGGCCGCCGCCATCGAACCAGACCCGGCCCGGGCTATCGAGGTGTCCCAGAAATATGAAATACCCGTCTTCGAAAGCACAGAAAAGGTCCTTGCCGCAGACCTCAAACTCGACGCCGTCTCGGTCGCCGTCCCCACCGTGCACCATCACGCCGTGGCGAGCCAGCTCCTTGCCGCCGGGGTCGACTGCCTGGTTGAAAAGCCCCTCGCTGCAACTCCCCAGCAGGCTGACGAGCTCATCGCACTCGCAGAAAAGCACAACCGCATCCTGCAACCCGGTCACCTCGAGCGCTTCAATCCCGCAGTCCTCGCCATTGAGCCGGAGCTCACCCGCCCCATGTTCTTCGAGGCCCACCGCCTCAGCGTCTTCACTCCCCGCTCGCTCGACGTAGACGTTGTTCTCGACCTCATGATCCACGACCTCGACGTCGTCCTTACCTTCGCCCGCTCCCCAGTCCGCGAAGTCCGCGCCGTCGGCCTGCCCATCCTCTCGCCCAAAGTCGACATCGCCAACGTCCGCGTCGAATTCGACTCCGGATGCGTCGCGAACTTCACAGCCTCACGGGTCTCCACCGAGCGCGTCCGTAAACTCCGCTTCTTCGAGCCGCGTCAGTACGTCTCCATCGACTACGCCCGCCGCGACGTCCTCGTTATCGGTGTCGACGAAGGCTTTTCAATCGACAAGGCCATCGCCGCCGGAGAAGCCAGCGGCTTCCAGGAGGGCCTGCCCGGTCTCACATTTACCAAGCCCAAAATCGAGCCTGGAGAACCGCTTCGCCTCGAGATCCTCTCCTTCCTCAATGCGGTAAAGCACCGCACCCCACCGCGTGTCACCGCCCGCCAGGGCCGCGAAGCCCTCGCCCTCGCCCTGCACATCCAACAAACCATGGTCGAGCACGCAGACAAAGCCGGCCTTGGGAGTTTCTTTGCCCCCTAGTAGCGACACCTTTCCGGAATTCCTGTCGGCCATCGTAGCCGACCCACGCGTAACAATCCGTCGTCCAGGTCCGCCGCTCAAAGGCGCCAAGTGTGTCGTCTACTGGATGCAGCGCTCCCAGCGCTCCCTGGACAATCCGGCCCTCGAAGTAGCCGTCGCCTGTGCCAACGCGCTAGAACTCCCGCTCATCACGTATTTCTCGGTCATCCCCAATTACCCAAACGCCAACTACCGCCATTACCACTTCCTCCGGCAGGGCCTTCACGACATAGCCAAGGGGCTCGCAGCCCGAGGCATCGGTTTCGTAGTTCGCCGTCCCACCCAAGGCGATACCCTCGAATCCTTTCTGGAAGAAGTCGGCGCAGCCATACTGATCGGCGACGAAAATGTCTGCCGCGAGCCCGAGCGCTGGCGCAAAGCTCTCGCGAAGAAGCTCAAAATCCCCTTCCTCACCGTCGATGCCGACGTTGTAGTACCTTCCTCAATCTTCGGAAAAACCTTCGTCTTACTCCATCACTTCCGTCCAAAGCTGAACGCGCATCTCGATAACTTTCTCAAGCCAGTCAAGGAACTCAAAGTAACTCATTATTGGAAGCACCGAATTCCAACTTATCCACTCCACAAAGACATCACCGAAGGCTTCAACAAGTTAGACCGCTCCGTCTCACCCGTTAATACTTTCATCGGCGGCACAGAAGCGGCCCTCAAGCGCCTCAGCCAATTCATCAATACCCAGCTCGCCGATTACGATCCAAATCGCAATCATCCCGAGCTCGATGGCACCAGTCAAATGTCCCCTTATCTCCACTACGGACACATCTCACCCATCACCATCGCCTTGGCTGTTCAAAAGGCCGTCCAACAAGGCAAAGCGGCTAAGTCGACAGCCGACAAATATCTCGACGAACTAATCGGCTGGCGTGAGTTATCGGTTCTTTTCTGTAAGTACAATCCCAATTACGATAACTGGGACTGCGCCGAACCTTGGGCTATCAAGTCGCTAACCGTACACAGTGGCGACAAGCGCCAATGGATTTACACCCTTAGGCAACTCGAGCAAGCCGAAACCCACGATGAGTTATGGAACGCCGCGCAGCGGCAGATGGTCCGCGACGGCTGGATGCATAACTACATGCGCATGTACTGGGGTAAAAAGATACTCGAGTGGTCGCCCGACGCAGCCCGCGCCTTCGAGTGGGCCGTCTATCTCAACGATAAGTACGAACTCGACGGCCGCGATCCCAACGGATACTCCGGCATCGCCTGGGCAATCGTAGGCAAGCACGATCGCCCATGGTTCGAGCGCCCAGTCTTCGGACTCATCCGCTACATGTCCGAACAAAGCACCGGCAAGAAATTCGACTCAAAGAGATACATCGCCACGTATCCGCCAGCCCTGAAAGGCTAGCCCAGCGGGGCCCGATCCTCCGGGCTCTGATCCAGTCGGACGCGCCTCGTTCGCACGCCTGCTGCCTCACTCTCCTTAGCCGCGCCCACCCCACGCCACCAGCAGCTCCCCGCGCTCAGCCGCCAGTCGCTGAATCCGCTCCATCGGTTCCGTCCACCCGTGCATCGCCAGATCAAACGTTCCATTGTGAATCGGCACCAGCCACCCGCCCCGCAAATCCACATGCGCCTGCATCGTCTCCTCGGGTTGCATATGTATCATCGGCCAGCGCACGTTATATGCGCCGTTCTCCACGAGAGTCACGTCAAACGGCCCAAACCGTTCACCAATCGCCTTGAACCCGGCAAAATACCCTGAGTCCCCGCCATAAAACACGCGCAAGTCGCCGTCGATCACCACCCACGAACAAAACAGTGTCGCATTCCGATTCCACAAACTGCGCCCCGAAAAATGCTGCGTCGGAGTCGACACCAGCCGCACTCCGTCAACCTCTGTCTCCTGCCACCACTCAAGCTCTCGGATCTTCGCACGATCGACACCCCAGCCCAACAGGATCTCGCCCACCCCGCGTGGCACCACAAACCACGCCGTCTTCTTCGCCAGCTTCCGAATCGCCCGCTTGTCCAGGTGGTTGTAGTGATCGTGAGAAATCACCACAGCCGTAATCCGAGGCAACTCCTTGATCGAGATCGGCGCCCGATGAAACCGCTTCGGCCCCGCAATCCGCAACGGAGAAGCTCTCTGCGCAAACACCGGATCAGTCAGCCAAAACCCACCCCGCAGCTTCATCAGCACAGTGGAATGCCCCAATCGCCAAAGCGTCCGGTCCGGAGCAGCCATCAGCCGCTCCCGCGTCATAGCTTCTACAGGAATCGTCCCGACCGGCCGCGTCCCAGGCGGCTTATCAAACGTGAATTGCCAGAACAGCCGCGCCGTCCGCCCCAGCACCCCAAGCCGCCCCCACCACATCCGAACCCAGCCACCTACCGGCCTAGCCGCACCAACCAGCGAATCCGCCACAATCCTCCTCGATCCCCGACAACCATTCGATGCCCCAGTCACTCGTCTCGCTTCATCCGATATGGCACCACCGCGCATAAGGCGCTACCCTGAAGGCTGACCATGCGGACTCCCACCCGAACCCCGGTTCTCGCCCCCACCTTGATAGTCCACGGTGGCGCCTGGGCCATCCCCGCCGAGATGGCCGATGACCACCAACGCGGTGTCTCACGCGCCCTCGAAACCGGCTACGCCGTCCTCACCAAGGGAGGCACCGCCACCGACGCCGTAGAAGCCGCAGTAACCATCCTCGAAGACGACCCCACCTTCGATGCCGGTCTTGGCAGCTTCCTCACCTCCTCAGGACGCGTCCAGCTAGACGCCCTCCTCATGGATGGAGCCACCCTCCGTGCGGGCGGCGTGGCATGTGTCGAACGCCTTCGCAACCCCATCCAGGCCGCTCGCCTCGTCCTCGACAAAAGTCCTCATGTCTACTTCGTGGGCTCCGGTGCAGAAGCATTCGCCGCGAACCACGGCATGTCCCTAATCGACAACAGCGCCCTCGTCCTCGAACGCGAGCGCCTTCGCCTCCACGAATTCCAGGAACGACTCGCCCAAGGCCTCGCCGACACCACGTTCAGCGGTGACGACAAAGACCCCGAGACCGCGGCCTCTCATCTCTCCAGCCACGACACCGTGGGCGCCGTAGCCCTCGACCAGCACGGCAACCTCGCCGCCGGCACGAGCACCGGAGGCACCCTCAACAAAACCCCCGGCCGCGTCGGCGACAGCTCCCTCATAGGCTGCGGCTGCTACGCCGACAACCACTCCGCCGCCGTCTCCCTCACCGGTTGGGGAGAACCCATCATGAAGTTAGTCCTCGGTAAGTGGGCCACCGACCGCGTAGCCTCCGGAGTCACCCCCGAGTTAGCCGCTCAGCAAGCCATCAGTTATCTCTTCGCCCGCCTCGGCGGCCACGGAGGCATCATCCTCCTCGGCCCCGACGGCCAGTTCGGCCTCGCCCACAACACCCCCTGCATGGCCTGGGGCATAGCCGACAAAGACGGCCCCCGCACCGGCCTATCCATTTAGCCTCTCGCCTTCACCAAATTCTCGATGGACCAGCGTCTTAGGTATGCCAGGGCTTCAGCACTGGCATTCACTAGACAAAACAAAATGAATTAATGGGCGACGAATAAAGCGAAGCATTCAACCCAGGGTTCGCAAGCCGTCTCGCCTCTCTTAATCGCGGAGAACATCTCGGTTCAGAATTTATTCGCGAACGCATTCAGCGAAAGTCAACGGAACGGACAAAGAGATCGTAGAACGTATATTGAGAACTCGACTGAGAAAGACATAAACTAAGTCGATGTGGACAGACCTTCTCATCAACGGCGGGTTAGCTACTCTTGCGTTTGTAGCCAACGCCGTAGGGGTTCATGTAAGCGCGACCCCTATAGCCGAATCTGACTCAAGAAAACGAATATTTTGGCGGAGGCGAACATGGATTTGGACGACGCTCGCCTTAGTATTTGTTCTTCAAGTTATTTTCGTGTTAGCGCAGACTTTTCAACAGGGGGCGTCGTCCAAAACGCTCTCGGATCTACGAAGTGATCTAGGCGGAATTAAAGGATTACTCCTAACTGCAGTGGAGGTGTTGAAGCGCTCCACGCCCCCCACATTGCCATCAACGTCATCATCCAGCCGAACTGAGTCCGCTCTTGTTCGGACATCCACTCGACATGAAACTGCGGTACAAGCTTTGACAGATGCGGTATCAACGCCTGCCTCCGGTCCGGTCCAGCAACTCACTGCTGCACAGGTCAAGCTTATACAGCTAAGTGCAACTGATTTAGCTACGGAGATCAAGCAAGATTTTGAATCCGCAATGAAGAAGCAGGAGGATCTTGATAGACAGGCCACACGTGAAACCGAAGATTACTACACGCAAAAGGGATACTCAAAAGAAGAAGCAGCCAAAATTGCGGAAAGTATGCACGTGGGAGGTGCCTGGGGGGCACATTTAGCAGACACAAAACGTGATTCCGCTGACGAAGCTATTGAAAAGCACAAAGCACAAATTGATGCTCTCGTCGAAATCGGAAAGAGCGATAGATCACCGCAACCGAGCAGCTTATCTCGGCAATTGTCCGTTATCTACTCCAATTGCGGTCGCCTTTCATCTAATGCCGTCAATGGCGTTAGTCTTTGTATCGACACCCTCAATCAAGTTGCGAGCGCGGCGAACTGATAGCTACAGGACGCATTTGCTCGTTGTATTTGATGTAGCCGTTTGCAGCACGCACTCCTGTGAAAGAACACGTACAGGGCATAATTTGTTCGATTGATCTCAGGCTCGCGCGATCTTACACTTCTCCAATAAAGCCCATATATACTCTCCGCAAAGCCGTCTATTCAGCCCTTATAAGAATCAAACCGACGTCGTCCCGTTCCAAGGAGCCCCACTTCTCATGCCCACCCGCCGCGACTTCCTCCGTCTCGCCGCCACCGCAGGTGCAGCAGCCATGCTCCCCGCCAGCATCCGTCGAGCTCTCGCCATCCCCGCCTATCGCGCCACAGGAACCATCAAAGACGTCGAGCACATCGTTATCCTCATGCAGGAAAACCGCTCCTTCGACCATTACTTCGGCACTCTCCGCGGAGTGCGCGGCTTCGGTGATCCCCGCCCCGCTCACCTGCCTAACGGCAAGCCCGTCTGGTATCAACCCGTCGCGTCTGCCAAGACCCACCACTACCAGGACCGCGGCCTTCATCCAGAAGCTCAGCACGTCCTGCCGTTCTATCTCAACCCGCAACAGACCACCGAATTTCAGCCCGGCACTGATCACGGTTGGAGCAGCGGCCATCAGGCCTGGAATCATGGCCATCACGACCAGTGGGTAACTCAGAAGCAGGATGTCCTCACCATGGGCTACCTTCAGCGCGAAGACGTAGCTTTCCACTACGCCCTCGCGGATGCCTTCACACTCTGTGACGCCTATCACTGCTCCGTCCATTCCAACACCGCGCCCAACCGCATCTATCTCTGGTCCGGCACCATGGACGCGGCCAATCGCCTCGGCAAAAAGAAAAACGGCCCCGGCTTCGGCGAGCGCCATCATACCAACGGTTTCACTTGGACCACCTATCCTGAGCGCCTCGAAAAAGCCGGCATCAGTTGGAAGCTCTATCAGGGCGGCACGGGCATCCCTGGCGACCCTACAGATAACTACACCGACAACTCACTCGAATTCTTCTCGCAATATCAAGTCAAGGAAGGCGCAGACCCCAACGGTCCGCTCGTTCAGAAAGGCGTCACCGACCGCAGCCTCACCGGCTTTCGCGAAGACTGCCTGAGCGGCAAGCTAGGCCAGATCACCTGGATCGTCGCGCCATACAAGTACTCTGAACACCCTGAGGCTTCGCCCCGCGACGGCGCCTTCTACGTCAACGCCGTCCTCGAAGCGCTGACCGCCAACTCCGACATCTGGAGCCGTACCGTCTTCCTCATCAACTACGACGAAAACGACGGCCTCTTCGACCACGTCGTTCCGCCCATGCCACCTCGCATCCGCCAGCCAAACACCGACGGCCTCATTTCCCTCGACCTCGCCGACGCTATGCAGGACGAGTTCATCGACATGGACAACCACCCCCACGAGCGTCGTCCCCTTGTTCCCGGTACCGATCCTGGAGGCCTCCAGCCCATCGGCCTCGGCCCCCGCGTTCCCATGCTGGTTGTTTCTCCGTGGTCCACCGGTGGATGGGTCTGCTCTCAGACCTTCGATCACACCTCCGTCCTCCAGTTCCTCGAAACCCGCTTCGATATCCCCGAGCCCAACATCAACAAGTGGCGTCGCGCCATCTGCGGAGACCTGACCTCCGCCTTCGACTTCTCCGGAGCATCGGCTACCTCGGCAACAAGGTTCCCCGTCCCGGCAGTCCTCGCCTCCGAAAAGCAGCCCTACAGCGTCCCCGCCGTCCAGTCCATGCCCAAACCCGAACCCGGCACCCGTCCAGCCCGCGCACTCCCCTATGCGTTCTACACCCACAGCCGCATCGAAGCCCTCAAAGGCCAATTCTTCATCGAATTCCGCAGCGAAGGCAAGGCCGGCGCCGCCTTCTACGCCCGGAACAACATCCTGTCCCAGCTGGCTCCACGCCGTTACTCCATCTCCGCCGGCCAAAGCCTATCCGACTACTGGCTCCTCTCCGATAACGGTTCCGAGGTTTATCCCAAACAGCCCAGATCCGAGCCGGACTACGATATCTCGATCCATGGCCCTAACGGCTTCTACAGTCACTTCCGCGGAGTCGTCGCATTTCCACGCTCGCGCGATAGGGAAGACAATGAAGGAGTCAAACCCCAGCCCAGCCCCGAAGCCGCCATTCGATACGATCACAGCACCGGCGACATACACCTCACCCTCACCAACGCCGGCCCCGCTCCCTGCACACTTAAAATCACCAACGCCTATGCCCCAACCCAAGCTCCCCACGAACTCCATCTCAAACCGGGCGCAACCGCCGAAGACCACTGGCCCTCAGCCTCCGAACACAACTGGTTCGACCTGACCATCACTACTACGGAATCACCCCTCTTCCTGCGCCGCTTCGCAGGACACGTAGAAACCGGCAAACCCAGCACCAGCGACCCAGCCACCTTCGTGGAAGAAGCCTAAGGGAAAGTCAAAGCTTCAGGATTCGCACCTGAAGAGGCTCCCCAAAAAGAAGAGGCCGAGCAGAAATTGGATCTTTCCTTCCCACTCGGCTCTTCGCAGGAATTCCATCACAGGCCTAACCTCCGGCAGCTAGGATAGGGAAGACTTCGATCCCCGGGAGAAAGCCTTGTCTGTCGATGCCACACGCCGGCTATTCCTCAAGCAACTCGGCTCCATTGGAGTCGTCTCCGCTCTCCCGACCAACAAGATTCTCTCCTCTTCAACTTTCGCGGCCGTGGCAGAAGGGCCCCAAGCGGCCGTTGTTCAGCATCGCACCCCGCTCACCCCAAATGCCTTTTACATGCTGCCACTGGGTTCAATCCGCCCCTCGGGCTGGCTGCGTGCACAGCTTCAACTCCAGGCCGACAGTCTCAGCGGCCACCTCGACGAAACCTGGGCCGACGTCGGCCCCAACAGCGGTTGGCTCGGCGGCACCGGAGAATCCTGGGAGCGCGGCCCCTACTTTCTCGATGGCCTCGTTCCCCTCGCTCGCCTGCTCGACGACCAGCGCCTCAAGACCAAAGCCCAGAAGTACCTCGACTGGACCCTGAACAGCCAAGCCCCCAATGGCAACTTCGGCCCCGCCTCCAACGACGACTGGTGGCCGCGCATGGTCATGCTCAAGGTTCTCACCCAACATTACGAAGCCACTGCTGACCCGCGCGTCCTGCCGCTCATGCAGCGCTACTTCACCTATCAGCTCGCCGAGCTTCCCAGGCGCCCTTTGCGCGACTGGGGCAAATTCCGCTGGCAAGACAATGCCCTCACCGTCCTCTGGCTTTACGACCGCACCGGTGACCCCAGCCTTCTCGATCTCGTCCGCCTGCTGCATTCTCAGGGATACGACTGGCTCGCCCACTTTGCCGACTTCAAGTACAGAGAGCGCATCACCGCCGAGTACATCAAGCTCTCAGAAGATGGAGGACTCAAAGACCTCGCCCTCTCCACCCACGGCGTCAACAACGGGCAGGCCATTAAGACCGGCCCCGTCTGGTCGGTCCTCACAGGCGCCGACTCAGACCGTCGCGCCGTCCTCAAAATGCTCTCTGAACTGGACAAATATCACGGACTTCCCAACGGCATCTTCTCCTGCGACGAGCATCTCGCTGGCCCCAATCCTTCGCAGGGTTCCGAGCTATGCACTGTAGTGGAAGCTATGTTCTCCCTCGAACAATCGCTGGCCATCCTTGGCGATCCCATACTTGGCGACCGTCTCGAACGTCTCGCCTTCAATGCGCTCCCCGGCGCCATCTCCGACGACATGTGGTCTCACCAGTACAACCAGCAGCCCAATCAGGTTGAGTGCAGCCTGCATCACAAGCCTTGGACAACCGACGGCCCCGAATCCAATCTCTTCGGTCTCGAACCAAACTTCGGCTGCTGTACCGCCAACTTCCATCAGGGCTGGCCAAAGTTTGCTACTAGTCTATGGATGCTCTCGCCCCGTACCAGCAAAGACGAAGAGGGCCTGGTCGCCGCTGCTTATGCACCCTGCGAAACACATACCATTCTGCGAGGAATCCGCGTCCATCTGATCGAGGAAACCAGCTATCCCTTTCACGGCACCATACGTATCTCCGTTAACCCTGCATCTCCCTTAACCTTCCCACTAAGTCTGCGCATTCCTGCCTGGGCAACCGGTGGAACGATTCGCATCAATGGAGAGCCCCAGATCACGCCGTCTCCGGGCAGCTTTGCCCGCATCGAGCGAAACTGGAAGGCAGGCGACCGCGTCGAAATCAAGCTCCCGATGCAGCCGCGCCTCTCAACTTGGTTCCACGATTCCGTTGCAGTCGAACAAGGCCCGCTCGTCTTCTCCTTCGCCATCGGCGAGGACTGGGTCAAGCTTCGTGATCGTGGCATGACAGCCGACTGGCAGGTCTACCCCACCACGCAGTGGAACTACGCACTCGATACTGCCGCTGAGATCACGGTCACGACCGCCGAAATTACCCAGCGCCCTTTCAGCGCAGCGCACACTCCGGTAAAGCTTCATGCCAGAGCAAGAAAACTACCCGACTGGCGCGCTGAAGACGGAGTAGCCAACCCACTCCCCCAAAGCCCGGTCAACAGTACAGAACCGATGGAAGAGATTACCCTAATTCCCTACGCAGCCGCGAAGCTGCGCATCACTGCATTTCCAAAACTCAAAAGCTGACGAGCCTCGCCAACTCGCCGTCTTCCGTCATAATCCTTCTATGCTTGTCCTCGCCTCAGCCAGCCCGCGCCGCCGCGAACTCCTGACGCAGGCGGGCTATCAATTCGAGGTCCACCCCGCCCACATTCCCGAAGACCCACATCTCAACGAAGACCCGATCGCCTACGTAACCCGCCTCGCCCGGCAAAAGGCCGAAGCCGTCTACGCCCAGCTCTCAAAGCCGGAAGCGACAGTCCTCGGCGCCGATACCACCGTCACACTTGACAACCACATCCTCGGCAAACCCGAAAACCGCGAAGACGCCACCCGTATGCTTCGACTCCTCTCAGGACGCACCCATCGCGTCATCACCGGCGTCGTCGTCATCACAGCAACCAGCACGCAGACAGCCGCCGAAGTCACAGCAGTCCAATTCCTCACTCTCTCTGAAGCCGAAATCGCCGCCTACATCTCCACTGGCGAGCCCATGGATAAAGCAGGAGCCTACGCCATCCAGGGTCGCGCCGCCCGCTGGATTCCCCGCATCGAAGGCTGCTACTTCAACGTAGTCGGCCTCCCCATATCGCTCGTCTCCACCCTCCTCGAGTCAGCATCGATCTAACGCGATTACCCATCAGCCCCAAATGAAACAAGTCTGTGGGATAAACGCAACATTGCCCAGCACACCTCTCAACCTGACCGATCCACTTTCACACCAGCGGTGGAATATTGTGATTGCTGCAGAAGAGATTCGTAGGATCATACTTCGCCTTCAGCGCCGCCAGCCTAGCAAACTTGGCATCTCCATAAGCGGCTCGTACCCGTTCCACCGACTCATCCTGCGGCATATGATTCGCATACACCGCGCGCGAAACATAAGGCTGCGCCGCTGTCCACAGATCGCGCGCCCAACCGATGTTCGCTGAGTCCGCCGCGGGATCGGTCCAGTTCGCAATGATCGACATCTCAAAGCGCGGATCGCGATGATCGAAAGCCATGCTGTCTTTAGGCACTCTCCGAATTGCTCCCTTGATCTCAAACAGCAGAATCAGAGATAGCGGTGAAGCCATCCCATCCGCTCCCCTTTTCAACACATCACCCAGTTCATCGCTCAGCGTATCGCCAAAATTTGACTTCCAGTAGTAGCGGTTGCCTGTCGGCACCGCGGCATCCAGCATGCTCTGTATAGCCGTATACGGCATCGGTTGAACCATGTCAGCCACCGGTGGACCAAACTGCCTCAGCGGCCTCAGCACCTCTTCTCCCTCAGCGGTATCTCCAGCCCACACTACAACCACGCCAACCAGTGGAGAACCATCCGGCCCATTCAGAAATCCAAGCGTCGTATCCAGTTCATCAGGAGTCCCCTTGAGATACTCCCGATAAAATGCAATCAGCTCGCCAGCCATCTCTCGCGGATGAAGCAGAAGCCCAGCCAGCACCCCAGGCAGCGGATGCAGCCTGTAGCGAAATGCCGTCACCACACCAAAATTCGCTCCCGCCCCGCGCATCGCCCAAAACAGTTCGGCGTTCGTTTCTTCACTCGCCGTAATGACCTCGCCTTGCGCCGTCACCATCCCCACCGAGAGCAGGTTGTCACAGACCGCGCCGTGCTTGCCCATCAGATAACCCAGCCCTCCGCCCAGCGTCAGCCCCGCGATCCCCGTGTGCGAAACCTGGCCGCCCGTCGTCGCCATCCCGTACTTCTCTGCAGCCGCGTCGAACTCTCCCCATAACACTCCCGGACCAGCCACAATCTCTCGGGCATCGGCATCCACACTCACATCCTTCATCGGCGATAGGTCCACCATCATCCCATCCGCGCAAACCGCCGTCCCGGCCACACTGTGTCCGCCGCCGCGCACACTCAACGGCAGCCCTTCGGCCCGCGCCAGCTTCACCGCCTGCACCACATCCTCGGCAGAAGCACATCGCGCAATCAGTCCCGGTCTCCGGTCGATCATCCCGTTCCATATCCGCCTCGCTGCGCCATAGTGATCATGCTCCCTGGTCCACAGCCTTCCATCAAATCGTCCCTGCCATCGTTCAGCAATTGTTAGAAAATGCGCGTCCGTCATGCTTCCTCCAATCGCCCAAAGCATACCTCGACATTTGAAAAGTCCGCATCATTTTTTCCTCAATAAATTCAACCCATCGCCTCGCCGCTAAACCCAACATCCGCCCTTGCTCTACGTCCGCATCACAAATGCCTTACACTGTCCGCCGATGACATATATGCGCAACCCTCGTCTCCTGCTTCTCCAGACCCTGGCCGCACTCCTCTGCATGCCCGCCTTCCTTAGCGCTCAATCCTTCAACCCGCTCTCCGCCTTCCCGCTCTCCAATCTCGAACCTGTCATCGCCCGCCCCGTCCAGCCGCCCCAGCCCTTCACCGTGGCTGGCCCACGCGGAGTCCTGGTCGGCACACAGGACGGCCAGTTCGAATCCTGGATCCTCCCCATCAAGCTCTTCAGCCACCTAACCATTGAAGCCAACCTCGAAGGCTACGCCGTTCCCATCCCAGTCAACCCTCAATCCGCCAACATCGAAGTCCACCCCGGCCATACCACCATCACCTACAGCCACCCCGGCTTCACTCTCCGTCAGATCATGTTCTCGCCTGACGCTTCGCCGTCTGCGAATACCCCCTCCGCCGGTCCAATCGTCTTATTCCAGATTGACGCAGTCCGCCCCCTCGACCTCGTCTTCCGCTTCACCCCCGAAATGCGCTGGATGTGGCCCCGCCGCAACGAAGGCGTCCCCAGCCCCGAATGGGTCCCCAGCATCCGCCCCGCCGCCCTCACCGAAGACGCCCCCGCCAGCGGCCCCGGCTTCTACGTCCTCCACCTCGACTACGGCGACCTCGCCGGAGCCATCACCATCCCCACAGCCACTCCCGGCATCATGGCCCCGTATCAGGAGCGTCCACAGGTCCACCCCCTCGAGCTCCACCTCCACTACGACCCCAAGCGTGACGGCACCGGCGACAATGCAAAGCTCTTCCCACTCCTGATGGCCGTCGGGACCACCCACGAATCCGCCTCAGCCGCAGCCCTTGGCCACACCCTCGAAGCCCTCAATACCAGCATTCCCGCAAGCTACAAAGCCCAGACCACAGCCTACGAAAAGCTCCTCGCCGATAACACCAGCATCGACACCCCAGACGCCACCCTTAACGAAGCCTTCCGCTGGTCCATCGTCTCTATCGAGCAGCTCAAAGCCCTCGCCTATCGCGACCCGGCCTCACCCCCCGGCATTACGTCGCCAGAAACAGCCCTCGTAGCTGGCTACTACGCCAGCGGGGACTCCGCCCGACCCGGCTTCGGATGGTTCTTCGGCCGCGACGCCCTCTACACCCTCTATGCCGTCAACAGCTTCGGCGACTTCGCCCTCACCCGCGCCGAGCTCGAATTCCTCATCCGCCGCCGGCGCCCCGACGGCAAAATCATGCACGAATATTCCCAGACCGCCGGAGACCCCGGCGTCAACTGGCCCCAGTTTCCTTACATGTACGCTGCTGCAGACGCCACCCCGCTCTTTCTGATGGCCATCCGCGACTACTACCGCGCCAGCGGTGATGGTGAGTTTCTGAAGCTCCATCGCGAAGCCATCGAAAAAGCCTGGGCGTTCGAAACCAACCCCGTCAACGACACCGACCACGACGGCATCTACGACAATTCGCAAGGCACAGGATGGGTCGAATCCTGGCCCGGCCACATGCCCCACCAGGAAATCTATCTTGCTCTTCTCGACGAGCAAGCGAGCGAGGCATTCGCTGACATCGAACATACCTTGGGAAATGAGACAGACTTCATCTTTGGCAGAACGCGAGCCGGTCAGATCCAATCCCAGATCGAATCCGAATACTACGACCCACAGAAAGGCTGCTACGCCTTCGCCACCAACCCTGCAGGCACACCCAGCAGCCCCGTAGACCACACCAGCACCATTTATCCCGCTATCGCTTACTGGGACACAGGCTCGACCCTAGTCCGCCCAGCCACGTGCCTCCAGCAATTCGCCGCCTCGTCCCTCGACACCGACTGGGGAACCCGCGACGTCGCCAACACCGAGTCTTATTACGACGGTATGAGCTACCATCAGGGCTCTGTCTGGCCTCTCTTCACCGGCTGGGCCGCCCTCGCCGAATACCGCGCCAACCAGCCCCTCGCCGGCGAACAGCTCCTCATGCAAAATGTCGACCTTACCTGGGCACAGGACCCCGGCGCCGTCACCGAACTCCTCTCCGGCGACTACTTCGTTCCTTTCGGCCGCAGCACCAGCCACCAGCTCTGGTCCTCGGCCATGGTCACCACCCCAACCATCCGCGGCCTCTTCGGAATCTCCCTCGACGCAGCCGCCAACACCATCACCATCAACCCGCATCTGCCCGCCCGCTGGCGCGAAGCCTCCATCCACAATCTCCACCTTGGCAGCCAGACACTTACCGTCGACTTCCACCGCGAAGAAGGCCAGCTCCGTGTTTCCGTCTATGACCCTACGCGACTTCCATCCGGCGAGCCCCGTTCCGCCACTCTCAAACCAAGCGCCAGCCGTCCCGCCGCCTATCCCGTCGTGCACCTCCGCACTGACCTGCCCACCCTCAAAGGCGCAACGCAATCCGACATCAACCCGTCCACCGGCACAGCCATTCTCTCCCTCGCAGCGCAACTCGTAGAGGTAAGCCTCCCTCCGCACGCACTTCCCACCCCCGGCTCCCGCGCCGCGCAGCTAAAAGTCCTCTCCAGCCAATACACCGCAAACCATCTCATCCTGACCCTCCAAGCCCCCGCCGGCTCGGAAGCCCACCTCCTGATCCACCGCCGGGCCTTCCTCTCCAAACTCGCCGTCGCAGCAGACAAAGACAGTTCTGCCACCTTATCCCCGATAGAAAACGCCCAGGCCCGCGGTATCTCCAGCGACCCAATCCCACCCCAGGACCTCAAAGTCCACTTCGCCGGAGGCCAATCGACAAGCCAATCCTGGCAAACCACCACCCTAACCCTAACCTGGTAGCCATCAGTGCGGACCTTCGTTATTGGATTAGCCATAGCGCCAAAGGTGCACCCCAATCTAAGCCAGCTCCGCTGATCGGTTAACCCGCTAACGTGCGAAGCATGCCAACCCGCTGCCTCTCAAGAAATCGCCTCTCCGGCTCTGAACACTCACACCCCAGCGCTTCTCGAAACGCCATCTCCGCCTCCGCATGCCGCCCCAACTCGGCCAGCATCCGACCCCGCACCGCAGGCAAAAGATGATACCCGCGCAATGCCGGGCTTCCCTCCAAAACATCCAACTCCGCCAGCCCCGCAGCCGCCCCATACACCCGCATCACCGCAACAGCCCGATTCAGCCTCACTACAGGCGAATCCGTGATTGCCACAAGTTGGTCATACTGAGAAAGAATCTCTTTCCAGTCAATGTCACCGGCCTTCGCATAATTCGCAGCAATTCCAGCCTGCAAATGCCACTCCGAAACCTCATCTCCCGCTATCGACCGCTCGAAATACCGGAACCCCAGTCCGATCAACCCCTCATCCCACAACCCGCGATCCTGCTCCTCCAGCAGCACTAATTCCCCGGCCGCATCCGTGCGCGCCGGCAGCCGCGCCGCTTGCAGAGCCATCAAAGCCACCAGCGCGTCCATCTTCGGCGTCGCAAAGCTCGATGCAGCGATCAGCCGCCCCAGCCGCAGCGCCTCCATGCAAACATCCTTCCGAATCAGTTCCTCCCCGACGCCCGCCGCATACCCGCCGCAGAACAACAGGTAAATCACCTCCAGCACCGAGTCCACACGCTCGCGTAGCTCCCCATCACGCGGCAAAACAAGCGACAGCCTTCGCTCCCGGATCAACCGCTTCGCCCGCACCAGCCTTTGCGCAATCGTCGCCTCCTCCACCAGAAAGATCCGCGCAATCTCATTCACGCCAAAGCCGCCCGCGAGCTTCAGGCTCAGCGCCACCCGTGCGTCGCTCGATAATTCAGGATGACAGCACATAAAGATCATGCATAACTCGTCATCCCGAAGACCCTGTTCAATATCTAGGTCATCTATATGTTGCTTTCTAACCTCCAACGCAGCAATCAACCTGTCCGTCTTCCCCTCAAAGCTGACCCCTCGGCGCAACGCAGAAATCGCATAGTTATGTGCCACGCGAAACAGCCAACCCTCCGGCTTCTCCGGCACTCCATGAAAGGGCCACAACTGCGCGGCCCGTAGCATCGCCTCCTGTACGGCATCCTCTGCCAGCTCCAGATACTGCGCTCCAAGCAGCCCGGCCAAGCATGAAACCAACCGCCCCGCCTGCCGGCGAAACAGATGCTCCAGCACCGGGCTGCCTGCGTTGCGCGTCGGCACCTCGATCTCGAGTTCAGCCGCCACTGGTCAGTCGCCCTCCGGCATCCCCGCCACTTCTCTCACTTCCACCGTTCCAAACTCCACATGCGGATGATCCATCGATAACTTCACCGCCCCATCGTAGTTATCGGCCACAATTGTGAAATAGCCGCCCAACACCTCTCTTGACTCACTGAATGGCCCATCTGTCACGCTGATTTTGCCATCCTTCTTCACCATCACCTTTCCCGTAAAGGAATCCAGACGCTTCCCGCCCACGCAGAAAGGCCTCTGTCTCCACTCCATATACCTCTCCATAGCCTTCTGCATATCTTCGGGACTCATTTTCCCCCAGGCCGATCCATCGTCCCGCAACAACAGCATGTATTGTGGCATCACACTCTCCTGGCTCTCCGCCCTCAACTCGCGGCAGAAAGACACTCTGCCTCAATAACGAACCGTGCCTTTAAAAATAGACATAGTCTGAACGATTTTTTCTAAGATTACTTCCGGTTGCAGTCCCGCGCCCGACACATACCCTCATCAACGGTGGCCTAACCCTGCTCCTCCCACCGGAACGCCGTCACTCCCGCCATCTCCCTCAAACCGTCGATACCCTTCGGAGTAGCCAGACTCCATCGTTCATTCGCCTGCCACTTCACCTCGCAGCGCAGGTAAGCGATTCTTCCCGGTGGCGCGTACTTCACCCAGAGTCCCTGAACAATGCAGTCCGCCCCACGAATCCAATCCAACACTTCGCTCTCCGGCGGCCCATCTTCGCCAAAAGTCATTGTCACTGCCCCCCGATGGGCTCTGGGCACAAACTCCTCAACATGCTTCAGCCCTGACAGAACTCCAATCGCCAGCAATGTAGCCGCACAGCCAAGCCAAAGCTGCCCGCCTCCAAACAGCAGCCCCAGCATCGTTGAAAACCACAACGTAGCCGCGGTCGTCACCCCGATCGCTCCATGCTCTTTCTTGATAATTGCGCCCGCGCCAATAAAGCCAATCCCGCTCAGAATTCCCAGCGGTAGCCGCATCAGGTCCATCACATTGAACGAATCGGGAGCCTTGCCTCGCATTGGAAGCAGCAAATTCACCTGCAACATCGCCAGTGTCGCCGCCAGGGTCACCAGCATCACCGTCCGCATCCCAGCGGGACGCCCATGTTCATCGCGGTTATATCCGATAGCCAAACTGGCCGCGCACGCCAGTCCAATTCGCAACGCAATCTGCTGCCACGAAAGATCGAGTGTCATATCGTCCCGTCCTCCAGGCCACAAGACTAGCCACCCAATCACTCGCCCGCTATCCAGTTCCGCTCACCACGCCAAACAAAGCCTCACAGGCCCAAAGCTTGAATCTTGTGTTTTGTCGATTGACGCTCGAACGCAGACATCACTATGGCTGGCTCCCCTTACTCCCGGCTCCCGTCAGCTCCGCCATCTTCAGATACACTCCATTCGTCCACCCAAACCCGATCACATTCGTCTTATAACCGGCCGTCACCTTCACATCCGTGTCACCCGTCTCGACGTTGTACTTCTCGCGAATTGTCCCATCCTTCGCAAATCCCCGGTCCACGCTCTGCGAAAATTTTCCGGCAACCCTCGTCGCGTCATCTTTGAATTGATATGCCACCAGCCCCGCCACAGCCAGCCAGTTCGTCGGAGCCCATCCAAACGGCTCATCCCACTGCATCCCGCTCGCCGTATTGCTCATCGCGAGGCCACCCGGCCGTTCAAACAAATTCAACTTGCTCTCGATCTGCATCGCCTGCTCCCGTGTTGCCACACCCGCCCACAACGGATACAACGACGTAACGTACGCGTAGGTCGAGGCGCGCCTCCGCGTAAAGTCGTAATCAGCAAACACACCCTGCTTAGGCACCCACAGGTATTGCTGTATCGCCGCAAGCCTCTTCTTCGCGCGCGCCTCCCACACATGCGCGTCGTCCACCCGTCCCAGCAAATGAGCAAAATGCGCCATGTCCCGCTCATACCGGAACAAAAGGCTGTTCAAGCACACCGGCGCATAGTGATGCGTAGCTCCCGAAAATACCTCAAAGCGAAAACTCGTATCGAACCCAGACTCCCGCATAGCCCGATCGCCCTCATAAAAGTCGCGAGTTAGCCGGAACCCATCCGCCTCAGCCTTCATGCAAACCTGCGAACCCGTAACATCGCAACTGGTCTTCTTCAACCGCACGACCTCGTTCGCATCCGGCTTCTCCTGACTCTTGATCAGAAATCCTGGATTCTGCGCCGGATGAGCCACCAGCCACCGAATCACGTCTGAATAGTAGGGGCTGTCATCCGCCATCTCCGGCACAGGTCCCTCTCCCAGATCGAAATATCGCGCCAGCCCGGTCGTCCCGGCCTTATGCTCCGGCCTCATCCATGTTTCGTAATCCTTACTGGCCAGTGCATACCCACGCTCCAGCCAAGCCCGGGCCGCCGCCTTATTCTGAAAACTTAACGAGTCTTCATACACCGCCCGCATCATCGAAGTCAGAAACGGCGGCTGAGACCGCGTCAGAAAGTAAGTCCGGTTCGCATTTAATACCGCGCCATAATGCTCTATCTCAAAAAAAAAGTTATCCACCATCCCTCGCGCTAACTCCTCGCGATGATCCGCAACTAACCCCAGGACAATAAAGTAACTATCCCATCCATACATTTCATTAAATCGTCCGCCCGGCACCACATACTTATTAGGCAGATACAGTAATCCCGGCGCCATCAGTTGCCCCGGCATAACATCGCCCAGTTTCATAATCCGTTTAGGCAGCGTCATTACCTTCACACCGCACTCCGTCGTCAGTCCCTTGACTGCATCCGGCATCACGATCTCAGCCGGCAGATACAGCATCGGATTCGTAGTCACTTTTACATCCACCAGCGAGTGACAATCCGTCATTGAGCGCGAAAGCTCATCCCAGCTCTTGTGAATATAGGCAATCGTCGCCGCGGGATCTGGTGCAGCGGACGTCGCTTGGCTCGCAGCATCCTGCGCCGCGCTGGTCCGTCCCAAACAAAGCGTAACCAGCGTCCCAGTCAGAACCAATCGAGAAATATTCATCAATCGTCCATCGTGCATCTTGAACCCCATTCGCATAATGCCCCGAGTCTATCTCAATCCATCAGCATTCGGGAACATATCCAACGGCCCTGGTGTCTATCTAGGCAGGAAGTCTAAGTCCCAGGATCTCGAGGCATCAATAACTTGCTAACTAGCAAATCGCATAAGGTCGGCGCGCCCGATCACGCTAACTAGCTAACCCGCTGACTCACTAACGTGCTAAGTCCGGAGACCGTTATGTTTGAAGACGCAACCTTCCACTCCCGAGGCGTCCTTCCCAGCAAAACTCCCCAATGGATGCTCTTCACCCTCGCTCTCAACCTGACCTTCGTTGTCGCTGCGATTATCCTGCCGCTTATCTATCCTCGGGGCCTGCCTGCCCGTTTAGTCCAACGCGAGCTCGCCGCTCCGCCTCCCGCGCTCGCCACGCAGCCGCACCTCTCACAACCTTCAACCGCCCCGACCTCGACTCCCCTCATTGGCTATTTAGACCCAATGATCCCACCGAGAGATACAGACGCGGGACCCCCGGCAACCAACATAGGAGATCTCAGCCCCACCTCCAGCGTAGGAACGTCCGGCAGCACTGAACCCGTCTCAACTCTCTTCCCCAGTAACCCGCCGCCCATAGTCCGCCAGGCTCCGCCCTCGAGAGTCATCATCTCCGGTGGCGTCACAGAAGGCCTGCTCATCCGCCGCACGACCCCGATCTACCCCATCATCGCGAAGACCGCCGGCATCTCAGGAACCGTCACCCTCGCGGCCACGATCTCCAAAACCGGCGTCATCGAAAACCTCCGCGTCGTCTCCGGCAACCCAATGCTCCGCCAGGCCGCGCTCGATGCAGTGCAGAGTTGGCGCTACCGCCCCTACCTGCTCGACAACCAGCCCGTCGAAGTCGATACAACCATCAACGTCGTATTCTCTTTGGGCAATCATTAAGAGTTGACGTCCATGAATAATCAATAGGCATGCCGGTTCACATAGGAGTATGCCCGTTAAGATACCCTCATCCATCTCGTGGAGCGGGCTACTTGACTAGAAAACACATCATTCTCATTGCAGTCTGTCTGTTGGCCGCGGGTCGGTCTTTCTGCGGCCTCATCGGCAGTCTTCGCCTCGGCCTCTCGCCGAAGTAGCCATTAGCCACATCGGCGACACCCGCTACGAAGCATCCAAATGGAATGGCTGGTATCGGCCCGGCAGTAACAAATGCAATCAGGCCGTCGCTGACTGGATCGTCGCCTCCGGCCATCCCCGTCCTCGCGTTCCCGGACACTTCGGCCTCATCCCTCGCGACCCAAGCGCCCACGAATGGGCGACCCACATATCCGGATTCCTGGCTGGTCCGCTGCTATGCCTGTAAGCCAGGCCCAGTCGGGCGACATCATTGCTCAGCAGCACGGTCCCATCTACGCTCACGTTGGTGTTGTCGCCGCACCCGGCATCACCGTTTCCGCCTACGGCGACGCCCAGCCAGCCGGCCTCGTTCTCAAAAACGACTGGGGCTTCCGCACCACTCCCGGAACCAACGGTGAAAGCTCCCTCGATCCCCGTCCCATCGTCCGTCGTTATATAGGCAATCGCCCCACCTGAAAATCCCCAAAAAGAAAACGCCGCCTGCGTCACGGGAAATCCCGGACACAAGCGGCATCAGCGTTTCTTAACAGACCGAGCAGTTCAATGAGTCCCAACACCCAACGCAGGGCTCCTCTTCCCTACGCCAGATTTGCCATCCCGGCTGACACACTCGACAACGCAGACCGCTGCATCGTCGCTTGTATCCGTAAATCTCACCAGATTGTTCGGGAAATCGCTTGCGCGCCCTTCCTGCTAACCCTCACCGCGGAGGTCCAGATGAGGTACAGCTCTGATCCTATTGATTGGTCAATCTTGTACAAGCTCCATCGGGTAGCGCAGCAGGTTCCATACCCCTCTTTAGCCTCTGCGTCATCCTTTCCGCCAACGTTCGCCTCGCTTATAACCCGTTAATTTCCTGAATAAATCCGCAAATTTCCCGAAATTCCCGCCGAATCCCGCTTCACCGCCCGCAAACCCGCTTCTGCTATGGACATCGGCCGGAAGCGCTCCGTATCATACCCTCTCGGAGCAAATACAGAAGTTGGCCCCTTCGCAAAAGTCGCCATCAGATATCGCAACGGCCGTCGCCGATGACGCACGTGTGAGCTCCGGAAACCCTCAGGCCGTTACTAACAGCAATCCGAGCTCACTCGCCCGCCCCACGCTCGAGCCCTGGATTCCGCAGACGCCTGAGGACAAGGCTGTCATCCTCGCACAACTCGATCTGCTCCTCGCGCACCCACTTTTCTTCCAGAGCAAACGTTATCCCGCCCTCCTCCGCTTCGTGGTCGAACAAACTCTCGAGGGCAACGCCGACCAGGTCAAGGAGCGCTCCATCGGTATGGAGGTCTTCGCCCGCCCCCCCGGCTACGATGCCAATGCCGATCCAGTCGTCCGCGTCACAGCCGGCGAAATCCGCAAGCGCCTCGCCCAGTACTACTACGATCCCTCCCACAGCAACGAAATCCGCATCGAGCTCCCCACCGGTTCCTACGTTCCCATCTTCCAGCGGCTCGTCGAACCAGCCGCACCCCTTCCCGCGCTTCCCGCTTCGGCCGTCGAAATCGAGACAACTCAGCCGTCCGCCCCTCACACACCCAGCCCGCAAGCGCCCCTGATCGACCGGCGTGTTCCTCAGCGCCCTCCGGCACACCCGCTTTTTCCTCATCGTCATGTGGCACATCCAGTCTTCACACTGCTTCTGTTGGCCGTCACATTCGCCCTGGGCATTATTGGAGGCTATTGGTACAACCGCTATCGCCAATCGAAGATCCCTCCACCGGTATCACCCAATCAGTTGGTGGACGATTTCTGGAAGCCCCTTACCGCCGGCCCCGCCACTGTCACCTTCTGCCTCGGCGAGCCCGCGCGCGACTCCAGCGGAGACACCGACCCGGCCCGGATCATCCGTCATCCGAAGCTCACCGAGCCGCTCTATTTTCGCCTCCGTCAATCCGGACTCTTTGCTCTCGCCGACGTCATCACACTCACCCGCATGACCGGCGTCCTCCAGCGCCAGCAAAAAGCATTCCGCGTCTCAGCCGCTTCCGAGGCCAGCTTCGCGCAACTCCGCGAGGGCCCGGCTGTCTTCATCGGAGCCTTCGACAACCTATGGACTCTCCGGCTCACTCGCGACCTTCGCTTCGGCTTCGATTCGATCGATGGCAACGCCTTCATCGTCGATCGCAAGAGCAAGGTTAAAACTGAGTGGTTCATGGCCTGGGATCTTCCTTACGAAAAGCTCGCTCGCGACTACGCCATCGTCGCCCGCTATCGTGACGCCACCACGGGCCAGCCTGTTGTCATCGCGTCCGGTATCTCTGAAGAAGGCACCGAGGCAGCCGGCGAGCTCATCTCCAACCCTGCCGATCTCGAGGGCCTCTTGCGCAACGCGCCCGCTAACTGGCGCAACATGAATATTGAGGCTGTCATCGAAACTCGCGTCATCGACGGCCGCTCGGGGCCGCCACAGGTCCTCGCCGTTGAGTTCTGGTAGATCCTGTTACTTCCAGAAATCAATCAGTCCTTCTTGTCCGCCCCTAACTATGGCAAAGTTATCTCGCTAACTTTCCCCTAAGAGCGCGCATGAGACGACATGCTTTCCTGTCCGGAAACTAGCCTCGGCGCCGGTGCAGCACAAAGGCCGCAATCACAGACTGCGGCCTTGAGACACAACATCAGCTTTTAAAGCGAGTAATTAGAGTTATCCGGCAAGCTGCCGAATCACATCTTCGTTAAGACTTTCTCGCCTTTTGCGCCGCCCAGCGTTTCCTCTGTGCATCAGCAATAGCCTTGCGCGCCTCGGGGCTAAGTACGCGCTTCACAACCTTTCCCGGTGTCGTGCGCGCTTTTCTGGTATTTCTTCCTTTGGCGGCAGTAATTTTGGCTTCCACCTTGCCTGTCGCCGATAGAAGATTGCGTACCTGAGTCAGGCGCGCAATCTCCGCATCTAGTTGAGCGATGATACTTTCAATTGCCATAGGGGAGAGAATATCCCATTCCTGTTGATAAGTCGACGCCTCAACCAATAAATAAGTAGGTTAAGTTTCGTTTTGACCACCATTGCAAATACGTCGCCACACCGGGCCAACCTTACAAAAAGGCAGCACACCGCGGCAGCTGCTACGTCTTTCTTACTGAAGGACGTTGCAGCAACTGGACGGACATTAGTTAACGATCAGCTTCACAGAAACGCTATGTGCTACCCCCGTAGAACTCGCGGTAACCGGAACCGAATAACTTCCCGGCGGAGTACCTCCGCCAATATGCAGCTGCGGACTCGATACTCCCGCGCTGGCACAACTCGAAACCCCGCTTACAACCGCAGCCATTATTGCCGCCAGTAACACTAACCTTGCAGAAATTCGCAGCGAACCTCCGCGCCTGCGCAATGCAAGCGGCATAACCAGCACGCAGCAAACAAGTAACATCCGTCCGCGCAAAATGCTCCCGCGTCCGTGATTACTATCTACTGCGGCAGATGTCGCCGCCATAGTAGTTACAGCTATCGTCACGTTGCCAGTAACATTCACGCCCAGTCCCGAAAGGTGTGCCGGATTAAATGTGCAGGAAGTATTTGCAGGCAGTTGCGCGCAGGCAAAGCTGTAATCGCTCCCGCTGCTTCCGGCAAGCGGAGTTACCCCGAACGTGTAATAAGCCGTCTGACCCCGAACTACAGTTACACTCTCCGTTCCCAACGGAATGAATCTGAAATCGAACCCCGAACCTATCAGTGCCAGCTTCACCGTCCCATTGCCATTCGTGCTGGAGATCAACAACGTGCCGGTTAACTGGCCTGCAATCGTCGGAGCAAACGTCACACTAACTGTGCAACTCGTCGCCGCAGCCAGCGAACCAGGAGCGGCAGCTGTTCCACAGTTATTGCCGCTCAACCCGAACCCATTCGACACACCGGTCGCGTCGATCGCGAGCGAAACTCCCGTCAGAGCAGCAGTCGTTCCTTGGTTAGTTACTGTCAAAGTCACCGACTGTCCCGTCTGCCCAACCCCCGTCGTACCGAACTGCACCAGCGCCCTCGGGGAACTCACAATTCCCGGAGGCAGTGCCCCAACGCCGCTGAGCGCTGCCGTTGCTGACGGAATCCCCGCAGCCAACGAGTTCGCCGTAATTGCACCGGTAGAGGTACCGCCGCTGGTCGGTGCAAAAATCACCCCCGCCGAGCAGGCTGCTCCTGCCGCCAACGTCGCAGTACAGGTGGTCTGTGACGCGTCCATTCGAAATCCCGGTGTCACCACCAATTGCAGGTCGATAATGCTGGATTGCCCCGAATTTTTTACAGTCACCGTCTGTGTCGCCGTTGTTTGCCCAACGGGCGTCGGCTGAAATGTGAGCTGCCCTGGCGCCATGCTCAACGACGCGGGAGTCAGCCCTGCTCCACTCAATGTTGCATTCGCTGATGCAACACCGATCGTCGTACTAGCAGCCGACAGGAATCCCTGTCTCCCTCCCGCCACCGACGGAGTAAAGCTCACCTGAGCCGTGCAGTTCGCACCCCCGGCCAGCGTCGTTCCACAGCTTGTCGAGCTCACCAAAAAATCCCCGCCGGCAACCACCGTTAAACCCGCAATTCCCGCCCCTCCCGGATTCGAAATCGTCACCGTCTGTCCAGCGCTGGTCTTGCCAACCGTCGTTCCAGCAAAGACCAACGAGCCCGGACTCAGACTCAATGAGGGCGGTGCCACCCCTGTCCCCGATACCGGCACCAGCACCGAAGGGACTCCTACGCTGGTGCTCACGACCGTCACCATACCCGTCTGGCTCCCCCCTATCGTCGGCGAAAAAGTTACGGGCACGCCGCACGTGCTTCCCGCCGCAAGGCTCGTCCCGCAACTCCCCGAACCCACGCTGAATGGGCGAGCAGTCACAAACGAAAGTCCTTCCAATACACCAGTCCCGGGATTGGTCACCGTTAGTTGCTGTGCCAGACTGTTCGAACCCGCATTCACGGATCCAAAGGTCAACTGGTTCGGTGTTACCGCTAGCTGCGCTGTTGGCAGCCCGGTTCCGGAAAGCCCCAGCACCACCGGCACAAAGCCTGCCGTCGTCGACCGAATCGTCACCGATCCGATTCGCGTTCCTGGCTGCCCCGGCGAAAAGCTCACGCCCAGACTGCACACAGCTCCGCTCGCCATCTGGGTTCCGCAGGTGTTCTGCGGCATGCTGAAGTCTCCCGCCAGCTGGAACGTTAGCCCCGTCAGAACCGTCGCCCCACTGTTCGTCAGCGTAACCTGCTGTGTCGGACTCGTCTGACCCACCGTCACCGTTCCAAAACTGGCAACTGCAGGGTTCGCAGTGATCGACCCCGAAGGCACGCCATTTCCCGTGAGGCCCACCTGTGCCGGTGCCACACCGGTCGAGGTCGAACTGATCGTCACTGATCCTGCACGCGCTCCGGTAGTCGTCGGAGTCATCACCACCCCGGCGGCACAACTGGCCTGCGGCTGCAGCGTCGCTCCGCACTGATTCGCCGTGAGACTGTAGTCGCCGATCACGTTGATCTGTAATCCGGCAAGCGCCGCCTGTCCAGAATTTGTAACTCTCAGCGTCTGTGCCGAAGACGTATTACCCGTAACTATGCTGCCAAAAGTCATCTGCGTCGGGCTCGGCTGAATTCCTCCTACTCCAATCCCGCTGCCATCCAGCGAAACCACCAGCGGTGGCACCCCGAGGTTGTTCACAGTCGCCGTCAGTGCCCCTAGCTGGTCGCCACTGGCGACTGGCGTAAAGCTCAACCCCACTGCGCATGAGGTGATTGCCACGATCTTCGTTCCGCAAGTCGTCAATGCCGGAACCAGCGCATACGGCCCGCTCACGCTTAGCGTCAGCCCGTTCACGGTCTGCCTCGACAGATTGCTAAGCGTAGCCTGCAGTGCCGCGCTGATCGTTCCCACCGGTGTCGCCGGGAATTCCAGCACGGGAGGACTTGCCTGTAGCGAGATCTCCGGCGTCCCGCTTCCCGTTAAGCTCACCGTCGCAGTCGGTGGCACCGCATTGCCGCTGGTCACGACAAACGTCGCAGTCTCCGTTCCCACCTCCGAAGGCGAGAACATCACCTGCATATTGCACGTCGCTGCCGGATTGAGCGTCGTTCCACATGCTGTAATGTCTGTCGGCGGATCAACCTCGTAGTCATCAATCGTCGATCCGGCCGGTCCGCTGAATCCGTTCAGCGAAAACGCCAGCCCAGTCATCGCGGTCTGTCCCGTATTGGTGACTGACACCGTAAATTCAGCACTGGAATTTCCAATCGCAACCGGTCCAAGGCTCAGTGACGTCGGAGCCACCTGCAAGATGGGCGGTATAAGCCCTGTGCCGCTCAGGCTCACCATAGCAGGAGCTACGCCAATATTGCTCGCAGCCACTACCAGCGTTGCCGTGACTGCCCCGCTCACAGCCGGATCGAAAATCACCTGCACCGAACACGGCGCACCACGCACCAGAACCGGCCCGCAGGTCGTCGTTCCAATCTGAAAACCTGCCGCACCCGGTCCGGTGAACGAGAAACTCACCTGCGATAGCCCAATGCCTCCCGTATTCGCAACCGAGACAGATCTGGCCACACTTGGCACATTCAACAGCTGGCTGGCAAACGTCAGCGAATTCGGCGTCACCGAGAACGCCCCCGGCGTTTGCCCGTTGCCCGACAACCTCACCGTCTGCGCCCGTATCGCGTCCGAAATTGTAAGCGTCCCGCTCTCAGTTGCAGCCAGCGTAGGCGAAAACGTCACCGACACGCTGCACGAACCACCGGGCCCCAACTGGCTCCCGCAGTTGCTCACCGCGGCAAAGTCCCCCGCGACTGAGACTCCGATGCCGGTCAACGGGAGTCCACCACTATTCGTAATCTGCACCACCTGCGGCGTCGATATCTGGCCTATCGCCGTGAGCGGAAAAGTCAGGCTCGTCGTTGAGAGCGTATCCGTCGCTGCCGACACTCCGGTACCGTTCAATGTCGCCGTCTGAGTCCCCGCACCATCTACAGCAGCCACACTGCCGGTAGCCGATCCCGCAACCGTCGGAGCAAAGCTCACCGTCGTCACGCACGACCCACCAGCTGCCAGCGAGCTCCCGCATGTACTCGAAACCTTCTTGAACGGTGCACTCACAGTGACAGAAGTGAGCGCAACCGAGCTCCCACCCGCGTTCTGAAGATTCACCGTCTGCGTAGCCGAGGTCGTTCCCACCTGCTGAGTCCCGAAGCTGAGGCTCGTCGGCAGCAACGTAATATTTCCCGCAGTGAGACCGGTCCCGCTCAGCGGAACAGCAATCTCTCCGGTCGCGACATTACCATTGATCAGCATCGTCGCCGCGCGGCTGCCGGCCGCCGTCGGCGCAAAAACCACCTTCACGGCACAGCCAGCATTCTTCGCGACAGCAACGCCGGTGCAGGTATCTGTCTCGCTGAAATCCGCTGACCCATTCCCCGTGAACGCGACACTGGTAACTGTTAGCGGCGCGGTGCCGGTAGTCTTCAGCGTCACGGTCTGCGCCACCGCGGCAGTCCCTACGGTCTGGTTTGCAAACGTAAGCGAAACTGGGGTTGCCGTCGCTGTAGTAAGCGTCACACCCGCTGTCGCTGTCGGAGTCTGCCAGACCCCGCGCCCATACGTCGCCGCCGTCAGCACCTGCGTCGTCGCACTCGACGGCGTCGCCAGCAGGCTCGTCACTGGAGCTAACGGCAGACCTGATCCATATGGTGCCCAGCACGCTCCTCCCGCTGTCGCTCCATTCACACAGCTCGCCACTGCGCGCGTCACGTAGACCCCTGCATCCATCCCCACATACACCGTGTTCGGATCCTGCGCGTCCACCGCCACGGCATTCGCCGGCGAGTTCGGCAGATTCGACGCAATCGCCGCCCAGCGTTGCCCTCTGTCCGTCGTCCTGTACAACTGAATCGCCTGCTCAAAATGGCTCGCGAAGGCCGCAATCGTCACGTACACCGTTCCGCCGGTTAAATCATGCGGATCCACATACAGGGCGCTCACATCCCGCCCGAACGCGTTAAATGCCAGCCCACTCCCATTCACCGGAGAAAACGTCAGGTCCGTCCACACGGCGTTCAGCCAGTTCCCGCCCGGCGGAATAGTCGCCGCAAACACATGGCCGGCCACGGTCCCACCGCCATCCTCCTGCCCCGCCATCCCTGCATAGATCACCTCGCCTCCACCCGTCGTAGCCAGCGAAGCAATCGATCGAATCACTGCATTTCCGTTGCAGACAGATCCTCCCGTCCCATCCAGAATCGGCGAAATTGCGTTGGTCCCTGTCCATCCAATGCCCGTCACCGGTCCACGCCACACCCGGCACGTTCCTATCAACACCTGCGAAGGATCCACCCCGTCCAGCACAAACTCCGCCGCACTCTCCATCCCCAATCCATCGTTGCCAACCTGCGCTTCGCCGACCACCGGAGTCGTCCCAAACCCCGCCGCCGTACAACCCGCTCCTACTGTCGCCGACGCGCAGTGAAAGATCGAAACCCCTGCGCCGTTGTTTGCGTACCAGCTATTTAGGTGACTGGTAGGATCGATCGCCACTGGCCCACCCTCGCCGCCCAGCACCTCGCCCCAGCTTCCCGCCGTCGCCGGCGCATTCACCACCGCCGCAAAGCCATTCGCCCCCATCCCCGCCAACATCGTCGCTGCCGTCGCCTGCGATTGAGCCAGAGACTCCACCTCCGCTAGCCCACCGGCCGCACCAAGGCTCGCATTCAGATTCTGCCAATGCACAGCATCGCTCCCCGAACACCCCGCGCCTGTCTCTCCAACCGCATCCGCCGACCGCCACAACCCGCTGTCGGCGGTTCCGGCTAGTTTGGGCGCGGGACAGGACACGCTGCTGTTTGCCGGAGATAACGACCTGTGGAAGTGCAGCCTGGCGAACGGGTGCGTTTGGCGGAACACGACTAACTCGACTAGCTGCATGAGCGCGCAGGTGGGGGAGTATCAGCATGCGCTGGATTGGAATACGGGGAATCCGCTGCTGCTGTTTGCGGGCACGGACAGCGGGTTGTAGTCCCCATTCGCAATCGTCGCCGCGCCATTCCCATCCGCAACTTCAAGCGCTCCCGTCCCGAGCCGGGTCGCAAAAGTCATCGAGTTGTTCGCGCAAACTCCTCCGCTCAATCCGCACTGATCCTGCCAAATTCCCTGGTCCTGGTTGAACAGGTCCACCGTCCACGCAAACGTATCCCCGGTCAGTGGATTCACCGTCATGCTTCCCCTGAAGATCGGGCACCCCGCTACCCCGGTCGATCCCGACTCCGTCGGGCAGTTCGCAAGCGTCAATCCCGTTCCCGGCTGTCCGCCCGGCGAATCTCCCAGTCGCGTCCAATTCTTCCCATCGCTTGACTGGTAATAGCCGTGGTAGCGCAACGCCGCCACAAACACCTTACGTACCGGATTCCACACCACCGCCGTCGCCGCATTCCCATCTGGTGCAGCAAACGGAT
>Ga0206922_1049_pt1 | contig 34023 bp, 30 predicted proteins | sample Alteio_BWOrgHeat_63_FD_152976 | JGI IMG/M metagenome (GOLD analysis project Ga0206922, IMG submission 152976) | Enriched cells from forest soil in Barre Woods Harvard Forest LTER site, Petersham, Massachusetts, United States -... | ecosystem: Environmental > Terrestrial > Soil > Temperate forest >... | reverse complement strand
TTCAGACCAGCTTCTGGCCCAACTACAGGAGCATTTTGGATTCGACGCCTTCAAAGGCAACCAGGATGCCATTATTCGGAATCTGCTTTCCGGAAAGGACACTTTCGTCATTATGCCTACCGGAGGAGGAAAGAGTCTCTGCTATCAATTACCTGCTATTATCAGTGAAGGCGTCGCTATTATCGTTAGCCCCCTGATCGCCCTCATGAAGAACCAGGTGGACCTGGTTCGCGGTTATAGCAGCAAGGACAGCGTCGCCCATTTTCTTAATTCCACGCTTAATAAAAAACAGATCCGCGAAGTACATGAAGACCTGCTGAACGGGCATACCAAGATGTTATATGTGGCCCCGGAGACCCTTACCAAGCAGGAGAATATGGAATTCTTCAGCGATCTTAAAATATCTTTCTTTGCGGTGGATGAGGCCCATTGTATCTCTGAATGGGGTCATGACTTCCGTCCTGAATACCGAAGGCTGCGCGAGATGATGGATCAGATCAGCCCGGATGTGCCGGTGATCGCCCTTACCGCTACAGCAACCCCAAAAGTACAGAGTGACATTGTAAAGAACCTGGGCCTCCGTGATCCGGAGATCTTCATCTCTTCCTTTAATCGTCCCAACCTGTATTATGAGATCCAGCCAAAGATCAAAAAGGATCAGACCATTAAGAATATTGTCCGCTACATTGTACAGCACAAAGGGAAAAGCGGTATCATTTATACGCTGAACAGGAAGACGACGGAAGAGCTGGCGGATATGCTGGTTGCCAACGGGATCAAAGCCGTGGCCTACCACGCCGGTCTTGACAGTAAATTGCGGGCGGAAAGGCAGGATCTTTTTCTGAATGAGGATGTACAGGTGATCGTTGCCACTATTGCATTTGGAATGGGCATCGACAAACCGGATATCAGGTTCGTCATCCATTTTAATATTCCCAAGTCCATCGAGAATTACTACCAGGAAACCGGCCGTGCCGGCCGTGACGGACTGGAAGGCAATTGTATCTTATATTATTCTCATAAGGATGTTGCCAAGCTGGAGCATCTTATGAAAGATAAACCGCTAAGTGAACGTGAAGTTGGCGCACAGCTCATTAATGAGACCCTGGGTTATGCCGAAACGGGTGTCTGTCGCCGGAAAGTCCTTATGAGCTATTTCGGTGAAGAGTATACCACAGAAAATTGCGGGCAATGCGATAACTGTCTGCATCCGAAGGAAAGGGTAGAGGCAAAAGAACATGCGGTAAAAGTGCTCAGGACCGTAAAATCCCTGGACGAACGCTTCGCCACCACCTATGTTGTCAATATCCTCACGGGCAAATTGACACCCCAGATCCAGATGTTCCGTCACGAAGGCATTGCAGAATTCGGCATCGGCAGGGAAGAGCCGGAGCATCTGTGGAACTCTCTTATACGCCAGCTGCTGCTGGAAGATCTTTTGAAAAAAGATATTGAAGAATACGGAGTATTGAAGCTGACAAAGAAAGGCGAGGATTTTCTCAAAAAGCCCCGCTCCTTCAGGATCGTGCTAAACAACTTATTCGAAGAAGCCAACGCTGACGACGAAGAGGACGCCGAACAGGCCGCCAGCGCGGCTCCTACGGATGAGAAGCTTTTTGAGCTGCTGAAGGACATGCGTCAGAAAGAAGCCAAAAAGAAGTCCCTGCCCCCCTTCGTCATTTTCCTGGAAACTTCTCTCCAGGATATGGCTACGCTTTATCCCACTACGGTACAGGATCTGGAAAAATGCCAGGGGGTCAGCAAAGGAAAAGCGCTTCGTTATGGCAAGCCGTTCATTGAGCTGATCGCTAAATATGTAGACGAGCACGATATCCAGAAGCCCGACGATTTCGTGATGAAGAGTGTCGTGAACAAGAGCGTGAATAAGGTCTATATCATACAACAGGTGGACAAAAAGATCCCCCTCGAGACCATCGCCAAAAACAAAGATCTCCGCCTGGATGCTTTACTGGAAGACATGGAAACCATTGCAGCCAGCGGTACCAAGCTTAATCTCGACTATGCCGTCGATGAAATGCTGGACGAATATGAACAGGGCGAGATCATCGACTATTTCAAAAGTTGTGAGACCAGCAGCCTGCAGGTAGCGCAGCAGGAGCTGTCAGAAGGGAATTTCACCTGGGAACAGCTAAAGCTCATGCGGATCAAGTTCCTCAGCGAGTACGGTATGTAGTCGCAGGTCAGCCGTTCAATTTATTCTTAGCAGCTTCCCAGCCAATGATGGCATGCTTGCGAACAGGTCCCCAATGGTATTGTCCTGTTTCTCCGGAAGCCCTGATCACTCTATGACAGGGGATAAGGAATGCAACAGGGTTTTTTGCAACGGCGGTTCCCACAGCCCTTGCAGCCCCGGTATAACCTGCTTTTTCCGCCAGCTTTGCATAGGTGGTCAATCCACCGGAGGGGACATCCAGTAAGGTCTTCCAAACCCTGATCTGAAAATCTGACCCCTTCAGATGCAGTTTTATTTCATCCAGCCGGGCCCAGTCCTGTGTAAATACAAACAGCGCATTTTGCTGTATCATGTCCACCACCTGGTTATAACCGGCATTGGGAAAGACGGCCGTCAGCTCTTCCAGCGCCTGCGCTTCACTCTCATCCGCAAAAGCCATATGACAAATACCTTTGGGGGTCGAGGCGACGATGACCTTGCCAAATGGCGTGTCCGCAAAGCTATAATTGATGGTCAGCGATTCTCCTCCATTCTTATATTCCCCCGGCGTCATCCCTTCCACTTTTATAAACAGATCGTGTAGCCTGCCAGTCCCGGAAAGCCCTGTTTCCAAAGCAGTATCAAATAAGCTTGCCCCGGTATCCTTAAGCATACTTTTAGCATGTTCAATACTTAGATATTGTAAGAATTGCTTTGGTGTTACACCGGCCCATTGCTGGAACATGCGTTGAAAATGAAAAGGGCTAAGATGTATATGCTCCGCCACTTCCTCCAGCTTTGGCTGGGCCTTAAAATTATTCTTGAAAAAACTGATCGCTTCGGCGACCCTTTTGTAATCCAATTCCTGTTGTGTTTCCATAACCTCGTTATTTTACATCAAAACTACATCCTCCCAAAGCCCGGAAAAACCCGTTATTTGCTATCTTGCCTCTCATTTTGAAGCTTTTTTGAGGAATTCCGGCCCGGAAATTTCGAAATCTCCTCCAAAATGCACTATATTTGCCACCCGAACAAAAGTTGGTGCGGTAGCTCAGTCGGTAGAGCAAAGGACTGAAAATCCTTGTGTCGGCGGTTCGATCCCGCCCCACACCACGAAGAAAGGTCACATCTCTGTGACCTTTCTTTTTGCAACGCATTAGCCAGGTCGCAGAAATGCAGCCTTTTTTTGTGCCCAAACTCTCTAAAAAGGCATATTCTCAACTGCTTAAATAATGTAATTTGAAAGTTGAACTTTCATTTATCACACTTTTTAGCAGATCGCGTCCCAATCTTCTCTGAATCATACCGCTCGGTTACATGCTTAGCAATTGATTAGAGACAGTCCATTTCTTACTAATGTACATTTCATTGATAAACGCACAGGGGCCGGGTGTTTGCAGGCAGGTGTCGTATGTGACCTTTGTCACACCATCAAAGTGACAAAGGTCCTTAGCCAGGCAACCGCAGTTTCTGAATTTTGATTTATCATTTTAACACATCAAAACACAAACAAAATGAAAAAGTCAATCAGAAATATCTTAACGATCTTATTCCTTGCCGCATTTTCAGCCCAGGCACAACAACCCGGCTATTACCGGCTGCAGGTAGGTGATATCCAGGTGACAGCGCTTTCAGACGGTACGGTCCCCCTTGACCTGGCCAAGCTGCTTTCGAACACCCAACCGGGCGAAGTAGAAAAATTATTGTCCCTGAATTTCATGCCCACCACAGTCGAATCATCGGTGAACGCCTATCTGGTGAAAACCGGCGATAAGCTGATCCTTGTGGATGCCGGGACGGCCGGGAATTTTGGCCCGACGCTTGGCCAGCTGACAAAAAGCCTCGCAAAAGCAGGCTATACCCCTGATCAGATAGATGCCGTGTTGATCACGCATGCACACGTCGATCATGTCGGCGGATTGATGGATGGCGATAAAATGGTCTTCCCCAATGCTACCATCTACATCAGCAAACCCGAGGCGGAATTTTGGTTCGGCGCGAAAAGCAAGGGCAAGATCCCCGAAAAGCTGAAGGGCTTTTATCAATTTGCCGATGCCAGCGTAAGCCCTTATATAAAAGCCGGTAAGGTTAAAACTTTTGACTACGGCCAGGAACTATTCCCCGGCATCATGCCTTTGGCAAGACCCGGCCATACTCCCGGCCATACGTTTTACATGCTTAGCAGCAAAGGCGAAAAACTGGTTTTCTGGGGTGACGTTATCCACTCTGCAGCCATCCAATTCACGGCCCCTTCGGTAACCATCGATTTTGACGTGGACACCAGGGCCGCTGCCGCCACACGCAAACAGGCTTTAGCCGAAGCTGCGAAAGGTGGATATTGGGTTGCTTCCGACCATATTTCTTTCCCGGGCATCGGCCATGTAAGGGCAGACGGTTCGAAATATGTTTGGGTGCCGGCCAACTACAGCACCTATACCCTGGCCAAATAGGCCGTTTCTGAAATCAAGTCTAAACGTGCAGCCTCCCGGACCGGGAGGCTGCTTTTATTGATAAACTCCTTTAGAAAGGATAATTTTATTTTCAGTCCCGGGAATTTACTATTTTAGTCTGTATGGCTCATTTATTCAGAGATCATATAGAAGCAGTAAGCCCCCTGACTGACGAGGAGTTTTCTTACATCTTATCTCATTTTGTAACAAAGAAGACAAAAAAGCATTCGTTTTTGATACAGGAAGGCGACCCTGTCCGGTATGAATATTTCGTGATAAAAGGTTGCCTTAAGGCCTACCTCGTCGATGGCAATACCGGGAAGGAGTTCATTTACTATTTTGCCGCCGAGGACTGGTGGATCACCGACCGGGAGGCTTTTTTCAAACAGGAGGCCGCCACCATAAATATAGACTGCCTGGAAGATTGTGAGCTGTTGGGCATCACCCTCGAAAACCGTCAAAAATTGTGCGCCGAGAGCCGCAAGTATGAACACTTTCTGTTAGTCAAGTCGAATATGGGATATATCTCCCTGCAAAAACGCCTGCAAATGATGATCATGGGCTCGGCCAAAGACCGGTACGAGCATTTCATCAGGAACTATCCCAATTTATACGATCGTATTCCCAAGGCGTTTATTGCCTCCTACCTGGGAGTATCGCGGGAAACGCTGAGCAGGCTTTATAAGGCGTAAGTAACTATTTCGGTCCAGGCCGAAGAAAGGTCACAGCAATGTGGCCTTTCTTTGTGTATTTATCCGGTCCCCGGCATCTTGCTATTAAACCACCGTGTATGAAACATGCCTTTCTTTTCTTCGCCTGCCTGACCTTATCTCTTTTCGCTTTCGCCCAATCCAACGTCTTCGGCAACGAGGATCATATAAAAATAACGGCAGCAAAAGACACCTTACACTTCAGTTTCAAAGACAAGTCGTTCACGCTCAAAAACATTAACGACTTAGACAGCTGTCTGAAAAAGAACCTTCCAGAGACGGCTCACCCGGATGTCGATCTCGAAACCTTCACCGGTATGACCCCTGAATACCACCGGGCTATAATAGTAATAATGGACAAATACCGCCTTCCCGTTGTGAGCGAGCGGGCAGTTTCATCAGGAAGCGGAAAATTAGTAGGCTCTGTGAGAATGGCTACATATGATCATTAGTGTTTGGCGCTTCTGCTTACCAGGCGAAAGATCTTGAGTTCTTTTCAATCTCACGTTTATCCGTTTGTCCTTCAAATATCTTAAAGTGGCCAGTCCTTGAAACGAATATTATCCCGAATGCGTTTTCTTTCAAACTATCCTTGTCAATGGTTGAATCGCCAATAAGTATAAACCTTGCTCCGGTTTCATCTGCCTTTATTTTGCCGGGATGATCGGCAAACTCGTGCCAGTAATACATAAAATCAGAATATGACTCATTAAAATCATCCTTCGCACTATCAGGCAGGGCGTCAATTTCGGCTTTAGATGGGGCATAGGCAAGAATTTCGGGTTCGCCATGCTTGACCTTACAGGTATCTTTTCCAGTAAAGACGGGCGTTGCCTTTTTAGCCCGATTTTGAGGTTGTACTTCTACCATCTTAGATTCGGCCTTTTGCCTGGGCGCTTTGCAAGCGACCTCAAAAAGGCAAAGGGAAAGAATAGACAGAACTCCGAAAAATTGTTTGAAGTGGGTCTTTTTCACAGGATTTAGTTTATTGGGTTGAATAACTAACTACGGTAAAAATCATATTTTATTGCCCACATAGTTATGTTTAAAAGAAGATCACAAAACGCCGGAGAGCTGATAGCTTTTTCTATAAATGTTCGAAAACAAGACAGACGACAACAGGACCAGAAGAATACCAGTGACAGCAGAGATATAAAACATGCTTGTGAAGAAATCTACCCATGTACAGCGAATATGAACGAACTCCTTGACTAGCAGGACGACTGCAGTACCCAGATAGCCGAAAGCATCGGCGATGTAAATCAGAAAACCTACATTCCCGGGGATCTTATAGGCGGCCAGCATCCGTTCAAAGTAAAAACAATTGTACGGCACATAACCGAGATAGAGTCCTGTGGAAGCCGCAATGATCCAGGCAAAGGGAGAGACGAAGTGAAGGTGATAGGTCACGGTAGCGCCAGCAGCGAGCACAAAACCGCTAATGATGATGACATTGTTGAGCTGGAAGGCCCGGTAATTGTTACGTATCAGAAAGAAACCAGCGATAGCGGCCAATACAATGACCCCCACGATAGCGTTAGCATTTGCAAAGACATTGGCGTTCTTTTTGAAACCAGTTTCCGCCCATAATTCATTGGCGAAATCCTCCGTAAAAGCACGCAGAACAGTGAGCATAACATAGGCGGTGATGGTAGGAATGAGGGCAAGTCCAAAGATACGCAGGAATCTATGGCGCAATGCCTTGTCCATCGGCAGCCGGATGGTGCGTTGGGCCACATCCTCTGGCGTAGGAGGAGGCGTTTGATTCAGTAACCAGGTGCTAAGCAGCAACGGAATAATAAAGATGCCTCCGGCCGTAAAGGGCATCCAACTCTCACTGACGCCATGCAGGATCAGGGATTTCCCGATCGTCTTAGCGATCCCGGAGCCGAAAATAAAGCTGGTAGCCAGAATGGCTCCCATGAGCTCGGTGACCTTCCGGCCTTCCAGGAAACTAAAAACAAGTCCCCATATCATGCCCAGCGGCAAGCCATTAACAAACATGAACACCCAATTATAGGGCATTGGGACGAGTGCGAATAATAAAAGGGAAGCCCAGCCCATTAGAACCAATAGTATTATGTAACGGGCGCGTTTCTCTGGTAGCATTCCAGCTATAAAGCGGATGCCGTAAAATTTGCTCAACGCATAGCCTGCGACCTGGGAGATCACCAGCACGGCTTTATAAGAGATATGAAACAGGGTAATCCCATCATAGCCAGTCGCGGACCAGGGTTTGAGAAAACCGTACATACTGGCATATACGGTAAAGGAAGATAAACTGACATATAGGATGAAGGCCCAAGCCGGGCTTTCCTGCAACCGGCCCTTTAGCGTCAGCCGGCCGATAGGAAGGGAGGTGGGATATTTCATGTGCGTTTGTTTAGGAAAGCCACAGAAAAATAAATTAACCACGTTTCTGCTGCATCCAATTCTCTTAACTTACAAATTGTGTCGGTCTATATATTTTATTCTAAATAAACTGCAGTCACATTGCATCTACGACAAACAATCATACTCGACATCTATGATCCTTTGTCTGTTAAGATTGCTAAAACTATAAATCGAATTACCGAAATACGAAGAATCTCAAATATACCTTTGGTTGTAGCTGTAACGAGGGTCTATGGCGACATCGCCAATATCTTTTATTACCTACAGGATTGGTTGAATTAGGAATACAGGCTAGTTGTATCGAAGACAATGTATTTCTAAAGGGGAATAGCTTTAAAGACGCGGCAAATATCCAATTCCTTCCCGAGAATCTGACGATATTTTGAGAAAAAATATTTTAATCTAAGGGAAGATTAACATTAAACCTTGGTTTATGAATGTAATGATCGCATCAATCCCAGCGTACTTGTCAAAACAAATCTCCGATTTAGTGTCGTCTGATCCCTCCGTGATTAATCTCAGCATCGGGGAACCCTATTTTAAGCCACCAGAGATATTGTATCAAAATTTCTCAAAAACTCCAATTGCAATAGGACAAGACTTGGATTCGATTTCAAACAAATATGCTGAATCACGCGGCTCATTGGATTTAAGGAACGCAATAGCAACATGGTACAAAAGGAACTATGGCGCAATTCTAAGTGCTGAAGAAAATGTGTTAGTTACCCACGGAGCATGCGAAGCCATATGGCTGAGTATATTAACGCTTACCTCTTTAGGTGATGAGGTCATAATAGCTGATCCATCATATATGCTCTACGAAATAGCGGTCAAATTGGTAGGCCGTATACCCGTTAAAATTCCCACCTCCGCTGAAAACGGTTTTTGCCTTACAGTTAAGCAAATAGAAGATGCTTTGACAGCCCGTACTAAAATGATTTTAATAAACTCCCCGGAAAACCCCACCGGCGCAGTATATTCAGCTAAAGCAATTAAGGAGTTGCATGAATTAGCCAAAAAAACAGGGATTCAATTTGTACATGATGAGGTATATGATACCTTTGTTTTTAACGCACAACATGAGAATGTATTCCGTTATCAAACCAACACCGATTCGGCAAGTGTACTTATTAATAGTTTCTCCAAAAAATTCTCCATGATGGGTTGGCGTATTGGATGGACAGTTGGAACTAAAGAATACATTAATAATGCGACTAAAGTTCACACTAACCTAACCCTCAATTTAGGCAGCTTCCACCAGGAATGTGCAGCGACTATCCTGAATCATGAGACCATAGACGAATACCTGCATGATCATGTAAGAATAATTGAGAATAACATTAAAATATTAAAAGCTGCTTTGACAAAAAAGGCAGGCTTTACCTTGAGTGGGGACACTCCCAAGGGCGCGTTATTCTTGTTCCCTGAAATATCAGAATTATATGCTGCGATGCCTGATAAATACAAAGATTCAGCATCAAAGGGAGAATGTGTGGCCAGGTATCTCCTTCAGGAACATAAAATCGCTGTTGTTCCCGGTATGGTCTATGGGAAGGCTGGTAACGACTATATAAGGGTCGTAGGTGCTGTCGAAGAGGACAAGGCAAAGGAAGCTGCGTATAGGTTTTCCGCTATTTCAAAATTGATGGGTGAATCCGTGCTATAAAGAATAAACTTATATCTTTTATGTCGGGTACCAGGATAGTTGTAGTAAAATATCTAAGAGCTTTAAATATCGACACAGATCTTTCCGCCCGTATTATTGATATATTGGTCAGAAGACCGGGTTATCCAGCTTTCTCAACTATTTCATCCTGTCTTATACAATGCGGTGTAGAATGCGAGATCAGCAAAAGTGAAAAACCTGTTTTTTGTGATGATCTGTATATTTCTCGTATTAAGGCTGACGACTTCAAGGTGGTATTAATGATACAGGCAGATACCGAAAGAGTAAAATTCCTCACCAGCGAAGGAGAAATTGTAATAGATAGCTTTGAGCACTTTTGCTTGGAATTCGGATATGAGACTATGAAATTATCTGTCCCAGATTTCGATATGCTGAAGCTCCGTGTCCAAAAACTGTACGATGAAGAGCAAAATAGCAAACTTATAGATGGCAGCATTACGAACATAAAAAGACTATCAAAGCTAAATGAACCGCCTATATATAGATTTTGCCGATTCTTTTCAATATACTTTTCCTATGTTTTTATAAAACTGAAGATACATCCCAACTATATCACCTTTTTTTGGTTTTTATCAATAGCAGCCGCTTCTTTTTGTTTTTCAAGAGGAAGTACTGAAGCATATAGAATCGCAGCGGCCTTACTGATCATGTTAGGGTATACTTTTGATTGTTCAGATGGTGAAGTTGCCAGGGTTACTAATAAATATTCAAAGATCGGTGGATATTTAGATACTATCATTCATTGGGTGAGTGGCTTACTCATAATATTGGGAGTGACATGGGGTATATACAATGAAAGAAGAGATCCTGGAATCCTGAAAATTGGGCTAATCTGTGTTTTGGGAGATTCAATCTTCACTTACATATATGGACAGTTAAATTCCTGGAGAAATAAAAATAGCACATACGGCTTATTTCACCCTATTTTTTTGCCACTCGTTTGGCTGTTCCCAATAGACCTTAACCTATTTTTAGCAGGGGCAATTTTTAATCAATTGCAGACTGCACTAAAAATATGGGAAATAGCCTCTTTATCTTTAGCGACAATAATGGTGTGCCTATTTTTTCTTCAAGAATACGTAGAAGAAAAGAAGGGCTGACCAAAAAGGTCAGCCCCAATTGTTAATTGTTACCACGCCCAGGAAGCGGGTAATTCCTGGTAACTTTACAATTTTTTTACCGAGGCCCCCAGGCTACGGTTGATAGACGTCAATTTCATTGAAATTGTTCCCATTCGTTTTGCAGCTGCTGCCATCTGACTGGCATTGGCAGACATTTGCGCCTCGAGTGAAGCCAATTCAAGCGTAAACGAAGCAAGAGTCGTTGCATGATCTGCAATTTTTTCCTGGTCGATTTTTCCCAGGGGTTTTAACCCGGTCGTTCTCGATGATTTTGCCATGACGGTAGAATCGGTTGAACGGGTGAGGAATACGGCTCAAATTTATGTAATTACATTAAAACTCCAATTAAATTGACCATTCCCCTTGCCATTTTGTAGCAAATTGTATGGCTCTTTCATAATCAGTCGCAGTATCTATTTCGCAGCAAAAATCAGAAGAACATGCACTAACTGGTAAAATGACGTCATTCGCAATATCTCTTATCGCATTTTCATACCATACATTTGTTTGGTTGTGTCCAACGAATTTTTCAATTGAAAGGCTGAGGGCCTTCGCAGCGCCGTTTGCCCATCTTGATATGCCGGAGAATTTGCCATTCGTGTCTTTTCGAAGAAGCCCTTTATCCATATTTATGAGCCGGCCATTTACCACGTTAACTTTCATATCAATTTCACCGAAATCTTTCGAGTTGTCAACGACCAGGCATGTATCCTTTAAAGCTATTAAATCTGCGAATAACTTTGGCCTTATTAAAAGATCTGAATCAATAATGCAAAAGTCAGTATCCCATAAATGCCTTGTTAGCGATAATGATACAATACTGTTGGTCTTATCGAATTGATCATTGTGAATGAATTTTACCGCTGGGAATTCTGGCTTTCCGGAGATGTAGTCCTCGATCATATCGCTCTTATAGCCGGTTACAAGCACCACCTCGTCTATTGCAAAATGTTTTAAGGTTATCAGTAGGTAATACAGGAGCGGCTTGCCATTAATATCGACCATACATTTTGGAGAAAAGAGGGTCAGCGGTTGCAATCTTGTGCCCCGGCCTGCAGCCGGAATAATTACTCTCATAGAAATAGTTTTGTAGGAAAATACAATTGAAGATATTAGCATTTTGCTTTTATCTGTGGAATTCGGCAATAATTTTTTAATGTTCAGTTTACTCGCTTAAACAACTCCTCGAGACTGATATCAAGTTGCTTACATATTTTCCGCAAAGTTAAAGAGGTCGGATTCGGGTTCCCTTTTGTTTGTCACTTAATTACCCTGTCAGAATTACTACATTATCGATATGACCAAAAAAGACACATTGTTTAAAAAAGAGTTTAAAAGGACCGAAAATACGTGAATAGCATCCATTTTTGGGGTGTCCCTCCCCCCAAAACGGTTGTTGAATGGTTCTTACCCTGTCTAAATCGTTGTCTAAGGCGATCTGGGTTCACTGCTTGCAATTCCAATGATAACCAAAACAAACCAGGCTTAAGCTTTTAAACTGAAAACCAGTGAGGGTCTGCTTATGGAAAATGTGGTACTACTAGCCGACGACCAAATGATTGTTCGGAAGGGGTTGCGTGCCTTATTGGAAAGGCACTTCAATATTAATGAGATCGATGAAGTATCTAGTTGCCAGCAAATTATGGCCCGGTTGAAAATAAAGAAATACTCCGCCTTAATTACTGAGATAAGCCTTGAAGATGAAAATACTTCCTCAATTATACCTACGATTAGAACGCTATATCCCTTTCTTCCAATTCTAATCTTTACAAATCTGTCAGAAGCATTACTCAGAAAGCCATTATCAAACTTTGGAATCCACCATCTAATTTCCAAAAGATCACCTGAAAAACAGGCATTAAAGGGCCTCGAAAATTTTTTTCAAGGTGATCTTAAGAAACGCACATTACGGCAAATTGATAAGGCAAACCCCTTGATGGATTTAGCACCAAGAGAATTCGAAGTATACAGTCTTATGCTCCAGGAGAAGTCAACAGGTGAGATAGCAAAGAAGCTAAATATCAAATTAAATACTGTTTCTACAATTAAGCATCGAATATTTCAAAAAAATAACGTTAACAATTGGGAAGAGTTGAAATCGTTGGCAGGATTCAATAACATAAAGTCAAAAAAAGGATAAATTTATACAAAACACCAGCGATGTCCCCTGTAAAGTATATAGTATCAAACTACTTGAAGGTATTAGGTGTAGCAGAACAGACAACAGCTGAGATGTTGATGTTCTTATCGGAACATCCTGGCTATCCATCCTTAAGAAGTATTGTCGAATGTTTTGAAGAATGGCAATTCGAAAGTACAGCAGCCGAAATAACCATCAAGGAACTAAAGGATCTGGGCAATTTTTTCATAGCGTTTACTAATACATTCAATGGTACTTTCATCCTGGTTATATCGACTCAAGAGTATCAGCTGATCTACTTGAATGCAAAGGGGGAGATCATTTGTGAGACATACGAGGAGTTTTCCAAAAAATGGAACCATGTGATCTTCATAGCTGAACTTCGGGAAAACTCCGGGCTTCGCCGTAAAGTTGATTTGATCGAAAAGACACCCTCACCGAACTTACTTACAGTTATAAGATCTGTAGCATTTAACCAGGAGGAGTCTCCAACGTATAAACTCTTTAGACATGGTTCAGTACATATATCCTATCTGTTTATTCGTCTTAGGATCAGCCAAAACGTCGCCACAGTTCTCTGGCTCTTCGCAATATTGGCGTCCGGATATTATATTGCTAAAGGTCCAACGTTGGAAAACAGACTTTTAGCTATTACTTTGGTGTTGATGCACTTTCTTTTCGACTGCGCCGACGGAGAAATTGCCCGCGCGACTAAATCGACTTCCCAATATGGCAGCAATTTGGAGCAGTTATTCCATTGGATCACTAATGCCACCCTGATAATTGCAGCCTCTCTTGGCCAATTCGCACAAACAAAAAATGAATTTTTCTTGAAATTTGGCCTTTTTTGCCTGGCAAGCGATAGCCTCTTTCACTTTTACTACATTCAATTAAATTATTGGCTAGATGACCTTACTGATTATGGCTGGTTCTATAAGATTAGCTCCACGGCCTATCAATTTATGCCGTTAAATATAAATCTCTTTCTGCTATCATGCTTAATTGGCCACCTAGAGCTCTTCTTAATCGGATGGGCCATAGTCTCCTTTGTTTTGTTCGGCTTACTTTTTATTGGATATTTCAGAAAAGGGGTTTTCAAAAGAAAAATATAGTTTAAGAAAGTACTAGATCACGACTTACAATTCTACCTATTCGTAACTTTTTAGTTTGGCTGATCTCAAAAGTCATCTCTTATTACATCAAAATTTGTAGAACAGTTTCTACATCTAATCCAAAATATCAAGCTTATTATTGCATCATGGTTATGGCTCTCACGTATTAATAAAGCGAACACATATTAATTTCCCTCTGTTGTCTAAACAAATATAATACATGGGGCTAGAGCATGTGCGGAGCTAAATTGATTTTATGGGCGCGACTCCTTCAACAACAATTTCTTAAAGACCATTATGAGGAGCGCCCTTATGTACTCGGCAACAAGTATCTCTTAAGAGTTTGGTTCGAACATCAATGATACAGTCCTAAGAGTGCTTCGAGTCTTCAGCTGGACTCAATGAATGGTCCCATAGGATCTTCTTAATTCAATATTAAGTCTCATATAATAGTATCCCGGTAAATATCAGGTCAATATAATTGCCATTGACAGTAGTTTCTGGCTCACAATTTTTGGTTGGAATAGCAAGGACACAGTTCTTTAAGGCCAGTGTTTCTACACGCGAGTCTAAAAGGATAAGGTTTAAAAAGCAATCCCATCTCCATGGGAATGCTGAGATTTCATTATAAATAAATTTTATTACGGCCCAATATTTCAATATTGGGCCTTGCATTAACACGCTCCCGGCAACCGCCGGGTCAATATAATTGCCATTGACAGTAGTTTCTGGCTCACAATTTTTGGTTGGAATAGCAAGGACACAGTTCTTTAAGACCAGTGTTTCTACACATGAGTCTAAAAGGATAAGGTTTAAAAGGGCACCTCATTTCTATGAGGCGGATTTCTATATTCAGGGAATAATTGCTAAATGACAGTTTTCATGAGTACAAGAAAAAGTTTATCAAGTCCTGGAAAACGCCAAAGCACTAAAATATCCGAATCAGAAGTAAGTAGGATATTAACATTGATGGGAAAGAAAATTGCTGCTTTTAGGAAAGATCAGGGATTAACGATTGATTCTACTGCGCATGATGCCGGTATACAGGTTTGTCGATATGAGGCGATTGAATCCGGAAGCGTAGATCCTTCCTTATTTGAACTCTATGAACTGGCAAGATGCCTTAAAGTTTCAATAACCACGTTGATCTCAGGAATATAGAAAGCGAGAAGTTTGATTTCTGAGCGGATTATAATTCATTCATCCCTGGATTTCCTTATACCGGGTTCTACGGGTTTTAATCAAGAGGCACATCCCTTGCCTGTTTAAAAACAACTTCACGGTGTTAGAAGAAAAAGAGATAAATGCCTTTAAAGCAGGAAATGAAAGAATAGTAAATTGTTTTTATCATTGTTATTATCAACAACTTTATATCTTCTCAATTAAGCGGTTGAAAAACTCCCACGATGCGGAAGAGATAGCGTACGCTGCACTAGGTTACGCCTGGATTGATCGGGCAAAAATAAAAAATTCAGATCATCTGAAGAACTACTTATACAGGGTAGCGAGACAAAGAATATATGATTACATAATAGAAAGGGATAAGATTCAAAAAGTCCCTTTATACGATATGGTGGATCCGGCTACACGCAACATTGATTATATGCTGCAAAGGCTGGATGCTCCCTGCCAATATAGAGCTCTTCAATTAGCAATAGAACGACTTCCGACGCAGCAAAAGAAAGTAATCCGGCTTCTCTTGGCAGAAAATACAATATCATTGATCGCAAAAAAAATGAACACCAGCAAAAAAACCGTTTTTAACCAAAAATACCATGCAATTACAGTTTTAAACCGGGAGCTATCTAAAATAGTATGAGCCGGGATCACCATATTATCACTTGAAATTGTGTTCAATAAACGAACCAGCTTGCAAATAGTCCTGTGTGGTATCAATTTCAAACCAGGAATCCGATGAGCAGGTTTTAATAGGCAGCTTCTTCTTTTGAGCAAGCGCTCTGATCGCAAACTCATACCAGACATCAGTCCGGTTCTCATTTAATAATCGATCAATCTCTATCAAAAAGTCAGACGCATCCGCAGAAGTCCAACGTGATAATCCAAAAAATTCACCATAAGTTTCTTCTGCAGGAAGGTTTTTGTCCATATAAACAAATAGGCCGTCCTTGACTTTTACCTTCATATCAATTGAGCCAGGACTTCTTGAATTATCAATAAATAAACAGGTATTTTTACTCTTGATCAAGTGTTCAAGTAAATCAGCTCTCACTAGTAAATCGGAATCAATAATGCAAAAATCCTCGTTCCAAAAACGTCGGGATACGTTCAAAGAAACTATGCTGTTTGTAGTTTCGTAACGGTCATTCCGGATGCATACTACAGATGGGAACTCTGGATGGTTATCGAGAAACTTTTCAATCATGTCGCCCTTATACCCTGTAACAATTATCACCTTTTCGACATCTAATTTTTTTAAGTCGGAAAGTAAGTAATATAATAATGCTCTTCCTTCGACTTCTACAAGACATTTAGGAGTATCTCTGGTCAATGGTAGCAATCTTGTTCCAATTCCTGCAGCTGGTATTATCACATTCATAACGATGATGAAAATTACAAAAAATTAAAGAAGATTCACTGCATTTTTATTACAGCAATGGCTATTTACCACCAGTAATTTGCATACAAGCGTCTGATTAGCGCACTTATTCAGCTCGCCATTGTGTTATATCTACCCCCGCTTCAGCACAACTTTCATTGTCTTAAAATCCACCGGCCCCGACGTATGTTGGTGGACAATTTTCCAGGTTCCTTCCTTTTTAAGAGCCACCCAGGTCAGGCGATTGTCTAAATATCGAAGCGTTTCCCCCGTCGCCGATACGGCCGTGAATCGCACAAAAGCGCTGGCAACTACCATCTCGCCGGTTGCCTGAATTTGGATATCATCGTACGTAATGACATCCCGGTCGGTCCCAAGCGAGGAGAACCAGTCTCCTGCCATTCCCTTCCAGGCATCAAGTCCGTCGTAGGTCCACTGTTCCCACATATCAAAAACCCGGACTTTTTCATCAAAAATAGAAGAGAACGCCTCGATATCTTTTTGGAAAACAGCATTCTTATAGGTTTCAAATAAAGATCCGATCTCTGTGTTTACGTCTGCCATACACTTGGTTTTATCTATAAATATCCGAATCTTTAAGGATTAAACCAGCCACGGCTTAGCAACCCCGTCGGCTGCATTCCCGTTCTATCTAACATGCCACTCCCCGCCAATCTAAAAAAATTCATAAAACACACCCTCCGCATCGGACAAAAGGAGGTCACCCCGGACCGGGCTTATGATCTTTGGGCCCCCACCTATGATGACCAAACGGATAACCTCATCGTCCAGCTGGACGCCGCCGTATTTTACCAGCTCCTGGAAAAAACCAGCCTGGAGGGCAGGACCGTGGTGGACATTGGCTGCGGTACGGGGCGGCACTGGCCGCTTTTGAAAGATAAAAAAGCATCCCGGCTGATTGGATATGAGGTGTCCGCGGAAATGTTGAATAAGCTGCACGGAAAATACCCCGACGCTACTGCTTATCTTGCAAAAGATAATACCTTGAAAGAATTAGCTGATGACTCCTGTGATGCCATCATTTCCACACTTGTAATAGGTTATATCGACAATTTGTCCGCCGCATTCTCCGAATGGGACCGGGTGCTCAAAAATGGGGGGGATATCATTATCACCGATTTTCACCCTGCTGCTGTAGCCGGAGGGGCTACCCGTTCTTTTAACCATAAAGGCCAGCCGGTTCTTATTAAAAACTATCTTCATCCGCTGGAGAAGATCAGGGAGCTGGCCCTTCATTGGCAATGGAAGAAAGTTCAGCTTATACAACGGTCCGTCGATGAAGAAGTACGATCTTTCTTCGAGGAGCGCAATATGCTTTCCCACTACGAAAACACTTATGGGACGCCGGTTCTTTACGGCTGGCATTTTAAGAAGCAGACTACCTGAAGCTTTCCCTCAGATACCAGAAGAGCATCGTCCTGATATATTCTTCATCAAAGATCTCCCCATAATGCGGCGCATTCGGAACAATGACAAGATCATTCTTTACACCCGCCAGCTCCAGCCATGAATGTAAGATCCTGGATTGTGTATTGGGTACAGACTCATCTTTCTCGCCCTGTACTATAAGAAAAGAAGGATCATTTTTATCTACATAAGTAACCGGGCTGGCCGCCTTCGCCAGATCAGGCCGGTCTATCGGCAGCGCTCCCAGTAAAACAGAAACAGGATTACGGGGATTATTTACCGCAGTGTCCGGGTTATTGGCCAGCATAATAAAATCTGACGGACCATAAAAATCCAGTACACATTTTATACGAAAATGCACGCTGCCCGAGGCCGGAAAAAACCCCTTCACATCGTTGTTATTGGACAAGCCCAGCAGGGAGGCCAGGTGACCGCCCGCCGAGAAGCCGATCAATGCTATTTTATTCTTATCGATCCTGTATTGATCTGCATGCTGATACAAAAATTCCACGGCCTGATTGCAATCCTGGATCTGGGCCGGGAAAACGGCATCCGTACTATAACGATAGTTAATGGAAGCCAGCGCATATCCGCTGTCGATAAATCTGCGGACGGTCTGCTTCATATAATTCATATCTGCATACTTGTCGTTCAACATCCAGGCGCCGCCGTGGATCCATACCACCAATGGCAGATGTTTGTCCGTGCCGGCGGGCAAATAAACATCCAGCTGATGCCGTTTCAACGTATCGTTGGCATAAGGTACATTTCCGTATACAACGGTGCTCTCAGGAAAAATGTCTTTTACCTGTGGCGCTATCTGGGCTTGAATATGAGTAATGAAGGAAAAGAGAAGGACAGAGAGAAGGAAGGATGGTCTGACGAGACTGTTTTTCATAATAGGATGCATTTATCGCATCGCCAATATAATAAAAAACGGCGTTATTTTCTATTCCCGGAATATACGACTCTTGGACTTAGACCTGATCCTGTCCAGGATAAAGGAAGCTATAACATCATATTTTACTCCTACCAACGAGGCGAATTTCATCATCTCCCCAACAGTAAACTCTCCTGGGTCATTTATCTTTTTCCGGAAAGCATAAAACGAGATGCCTAATTCCGTTGCTAACCGGGTCTCGCTTATAATAGCAAAGATCTGATCAAAACTGCTGACCCTGCCCGACTCCAATTCGTTCTTGATGGAATTAAGCCTGTTTCTGCGCTTTATCTCTCTTGCCAGCTGTTTTGCATTATCTGTATTCTTTATTTTGAAACTTTTACGTGGCATTGAAAAATTTCAAACAAAAATATTCAACATATGGAATGTAAATATTTTTCTGAATGGCCTTCAACATACTTAATATCAAAAGATTAAATATTTTATAGCTGGCCTTAAATTGGTTTTTTTAGATCGCATTTTTCCTAATAGATTCTAATTATTTTTTATTTCCGTTATCACGCTGTCTATATAATGAAAACCTGCTCACTAACCTAAAACAGCTTATCTATTCACAGCGATGTTATCTCCTTCCAAAAAAAGTTTTTGACCTCCAAAATTTTTTTTTAAACTATGAGTTAACTTATTGAAATATAATTTCATATTTAAAATCACAAGGATTTTTTTAGTAATTCAGTTTGCTTTTCTCCGGATCATTAGCTGAGATCAGCTATATTTGAGCATTCGAACCTCCTTTCCATTCCAACCAAAGCAGCATTCAGCTGTCTCGTTTTGCAATTATTATTTAATATGAAATCTCGACTCATGCTTAACGGAATGGATTATGATCCCCTATATGAAAGACTAAGGAAAAAGCAGATAGACTGCCTGCTGCAAAGCTTCTTGGCGCTTTCCCCACAACAAAGGGAGTCCTTATTCTTCGATTCAATATTACCCCAGATCATTCAACATTATGGTCTCACGGACGCCCGCTTATCCGGACAGCTGATTTATGCAGAGGTCTGCTCTTTAAGGACCACTCCGGTTGGTTTAGTAACATTTCAATCCTTTCTTGGCAGAGGTCGGATCAAACGGAGTAACATATACATTTTTGCCACGACTTCGATTTTCGCGGATCAGGTAAAAGAGCTCATGGTACATCTGGATGGATATATAATACTCATCGAGGGAAAGGAGCTTGCAGGCTTCATCCAGTCAAAACTTATTCTATAAAATTATTCCCTAATTTTACTCCCCGTCAACACCTCAAACATCCAAAGATCATGATCACATCGAGTCTCGCCCAACTGCACTGGTATAAGACCATCAGCCCCTGGTTCGCGAAAGCGATCGGCTACGCCCTCCACACAGACCTCAAAGCCCTGGAGACCGGCAAATACGAAATAGACGGTGATAACGTCTTCGTGATCATCAACGAATATATCACCAGATCTCCCGACGAATGCGACCCCGAAAGCCACCGGGAATATGCCGATATACAGATCATGCTCACCGGCACAGAAAAATTCGGGTACAGTCCTCTTGAAGGCAAAGAACCCTCTATCCCCTATGATCCAGAAAAAGATGTGGCATTTTACAGCCTCCCTGACGAGGAGCTCAATTATATAACCCTGTCTGCCGGTCAGTTCATTATCTTTTTCCCGTCCGACATCCATCAGCCTGAAGTGTTCCGGACACAGCCGGCCCTGGTGAAAAAAGCCGTTTTTAAAGTGGCTGTAGATTAACAGGAAATGGATAGCGCTGAAAAAATAGAAGAAAAAAGCAGGCTGAAAGAATTCGGTCTTGCCCTGATCGCCCGGCGCATCCGGACAGCTCAGCAATCCATCGATGATGCGCAGGAGGCCGCCAACCAGGAAGAAAAAAGCTCGGCGGGGGATAAATATGAGACCAGCAGGGCGATGGGACATCTCCAAAAAGACATGTTTGCCCGCCAGCTGGAAGAACATACCCGCGATATGTCCTCCCTTCATGCAGTAAAAACAGATACGCTTTATTCGTCCGCAACAGCAGGCGCCCTCTTAAAATGCCATGACCTCTGCTTATTCATCTCCACCGGGCTCGGCAGGCAGGTTGTCAACGGAAAGACCATTCTCTTTCTCTCTCCCGGTGCACCATTGGCTCAGCAATTACGAAATAAAAGAAAAGGAGACGGTTTTTTGTTTAATGGTCAGCAACTGTCTATTCTCGACCTATATTAAATCCTGCCATCTTTTTCTGTCCGCATATAAAATTATATCTTCCATCTATAAACAGCTCCCATTATCATGAGAAAGATATTCTTAAACCTGTTAGCCTTCTTCCTTACCCAGATCGCTTTTTCACAGGAACAAACACGCGGGGTGAACATCATACCCGAACCGGCCAGTCTGAAGATAGAAGCCGGCAACTTCACGCTGCCCGGGAACATTAGTATCGAGGCGCCGGCCGATCAGGCCTTTTCCGCTGCGCTAAAAGACCTGAAAACACAGCTTACTGCAGCCACCGGCTACGCTGTTACTGTCTCCAAGGGGCCCAATCCTGCGGCCACCATCCGGCTTGTCCTCAACAAAACGCCTGATGCCATGTTGTCCGGGGAAGGATATCGTTTATCCGTAGCGCCGAAAAGAGTGATCATCCGGGCTAACCAGACCGCCGGCCTTTTCTATGGCGTCCAGACCCTCCTCCAGCTGCTGCCAAAAGAAATCGAAAGCCCTACTCCTGTAAGTCATGTCGCCTGGCAGGCTCCCTGTGTAACCATCGTTGATACACCCCGTTTTTCCTGGCGGGGGCTCATGTTTGATGTCTCCCGTCATTTCTTCACTAAAACAGATGTAAAAAAATTCATCGACGAAATGGTGAAGTATAAGTATAATTTATTACATCTTCATCTTACAGACGACGAAGGATGGAGAATAGAAATAAAAAGCCTGCCGAAACTCACCACCATAGGCGCCTGGAATGTCCGCAGAGAAGGTAAGTTTGGCTCCTTCGCGGCACCAAAGCCCGACGAGCCCCGCAATTATGGCGGCTTTTATACACAGGAAGATATTAAAGAGCTGGTAAAATACGCTAAGGATCATTTTGTCGATATCCTCCCGGAAGTGGATGTCCCCGGTCATAGCCTGGCAGCCATCGTCTCCTATCCGGAATTATCCTGCACAGAAGGGGCGGAGAACTACCGGGTAAACTCCGGGGAGAAATTTATGAACTGGTATAAAGGAGGTTTCTCCGCCATGGTGGACAATACGCTTTGCCCGGCCAATGAAAAAGTTTATCCTTTCCTGGATAAAGTGTTCACAGAGATAGCAGCGCTCTTTCCGTTCCCCTATATCCATGTCGGTGGTGATGAGTGCGCAAAGAACTTTTGGGAAAAAAGCGATGCCGTCAAACAGCTGATGGAAAAAGAAGGGCTGAAGACCATGCAGGAAGTACAAAGCTATTTTGAAAAGCGCGTGGAAAAGATAATCGAGTCAAAAGGAAAAAAAGTCATTGGCTGGGATGAGATCCTCGAAGGGGGACTCGCACCCAATGCAGCGGTCATGAGCTGGCGGGGGATAACAGGAGGGATCGAGGCGGCTAAGCTGGGCCACCAGGTGGTCATGAGTCCCACCACCTTTGTCTACCTGGACTATATGCAGGGAGATGCCATTATCGAACCGCCTGTATATGCCACCCTCCGGTTAAAGACCGCCTATTCTTTCGAGCCGGTCCCGGATGGCGTGGATCCATCGCTTATCAAAGGCGGACAGGCTAATCTCTGGACAGAACAGGTATATAATACCCGCCACCTGCAATACATGCTCTGGCCCCGTAGCCTGGCTGTAGCAGAATGTCTCTGGTCTCCCAGGGATAAAAAGGACTGGAATGATTTTGAAAAAAGAGTAGAGGCGCAGTTTGGCAGGATGGATCTCGAACAGGTGAAGTATGCCCGTTCTCTTTTCGACGCAGGCTTCACCGCAAAAAAAGACAACAATGCAAATGACTCCCTCTCTATCGAGCTCTCTACAGAAGTAGAAGGATTGGATATTTATTACAGCTTCGATAATTCCAATCCGGACAATTTCTATCCAAAATATACGCACCCCCTTTCCGTTCCAAAAGACGCAGAAACGTTAAAGGTTATTACTTACCGGGATGGCAGGCCCATCGGCCGGCAGATCGACATGCCTGTCGCAGAATTGAAACGCCGTGCAGGCCTTACACCATCGAAGCCAGAATAACGGCTTATACAGCATATGAAAGACGTATTGGGACAGGCTATATCAGATTACTTTCATCAGACATCCGCCGGTAAGCTCTGGGTCAACAATAAATATGGTCCCAGGGAAGAAATGCCGGTGGCTGTCTATTTCCGGAATGCGGAAGAGATGCCGGAGCTGGAATGGATAGCCGTACAACATTGTAAAGGGAAGATCCTCGATATTGGCGCAGGCGCAGGCAGTCACACACTGCTTCTCCAGCAAATGGGACAGGATTGCACAGCCCTCGAGATCTCTCCGCTGGCAGCAGCCGTTATAAAAGCACGCGGTGTTGAACGCATCATTCAAAAAGACTTTTTCCAATGGACGGGGGAGACCTATGATACATTATTGCTTATGATGAACGGTATCGGGCTTTCCGGTACTTTGAGGGGACTGCGTGCATTCCTCGGCAAAGCCCGTAAATTATTATCTCCCGGCGGACAGCTTATTTTCGACTCTTCAAATATTGCTTATCTCTATGGCGGCCATCCGCCTGAAATGCCCGATTACTATGGAGAGATCCTCTATCAGTATGAATACAAAAAACAACGCAGCGATTGGTTCAACTGGCTGTTCATCGATGGGGAAACACTGAAGACCGTCGCCGCAGAAGAAGGCTGGCAGACGGAATTCCTTTTTACAGATGAATCAGATCAGTTCCTGGCCAAATGCCAACTCATATAACCCGATAAATAAAAGGGGTTCAGCCGGTTCTGAACCCCAGGTTAAAGCGGCGTTAAAAAACGCGCTTTTAATGGCATAGTAATTGTCTTTACTACTATGTATTTTTTACTCACCCCTTAATCTCAATTATCATGGAACGGATAAAAAGAATAAGGATGGTCTTCTGTAAATATCTTTACTCCATCGCAAAGGAAAAGAACTTTACCATAGAAGAAATAGTCAAACGGACAAATAAATCCTATACAGAGGTTAAAAAAATAATGGAAGGGCTTGTTTCCCCTTCTTTTGACGATCTCCTGCAGATAGCCGATCTCCTGGGCATTCATGTAACCCTCAGCTCGGATATGCCGCTGGGACAGATAAAGATCAGCAAGACAATTCCCCTGCTGTCGGAACCCATGCAGAAAAAAGAAAATTCAGGCAAATAATTTATCCCACGATATTTCCATTTTATCCCCATCACAGAGTTTTTTGGGATTTATATCGGCTGAATTGATAATTTCAGCCTTTTAACGAGGAGCCTGATGCCGTCACTGGACATATCCTATCTTTTTCAATCCGCCCCTTCCGTGCAGATCCTCCGTATGAGGAATGCACACTGGGTGATCCCATTTCTTTTTAAAGCATTCAAATCAGAGAATGTGCTCTCGCTACCCGAGCCGGGTCTTATCAATATGCTGGCGGAGGAGTTGCGTGCTCATGCTGAAGGCACCGAAGACCTCGAAGAGGCCCGCATCGAATTTGGAGAGGACGAGGAAAGCAGGGCCCGTAAATACCTTCTTAACTGGGTGCAGAAACGGCTGCTCCAGGATTTTCCCAACGCAGAGGCCGTCACGCAATATCAGCTGAGCGCCCATACGGAAAAGCTTTTTCAATGGCTGCAGAGCCTGGAAAAAAGACAGTTCGTAGGCACGGAAAGCCGCTTCCGCTTTCTCTTCCAGACACTCCGTGAAATGGTGGAATACACAGAGGACAATGCGACAAAACGGCTCGAGGAGCTGAAGAATCGTAAGGCGGAAATTGACAAGGAGATCAAACGGATAGAAATGGGTTTTAAGCCGGAGATCTATACGAACGCCCAGCTCCGGGAACGGCTCGACTGGTTTACGCGTCTTAGTCATGAGCTGCTCAGCGACTTCCGCGAAGTAGAGGACAACTTCAAATACATCCACCGCCAGATAGTGGAACAGCACACAAGGGCGGAGATCCATAAAGGCTCCATCGTAGGCTATGCCTTCGAGGCCTATGATGCCCTGCGCAAGAGTGACCAGGGCAAAAGCTTTTACGCCTTCTGGGACTTTCTCGTATCCCGCGCCGGACAGGAAGAATGGCGGCAGCTGACGGATCAGCTCTTACAGTTGCTGCAGGACAGAAGCATTTCCGGGGACGGAGATTTTGTTCAGGATATAAAATCCCTGCTGCTTCAGCAGGGAAGGGGCGTATATGACGCAAATGATAAGATGGCTGAAAAGCTCAGCAGGATCATTACGGAAAAAGAGATCGCACGCCATCGCCGCCTCCGCCAGCAGATCGGCAGTATAAAGGAGCTGGTCTTTCAGTTCATGGAGGAAGAGACGCCTCCCTGCGGCCTGGCGCTGCAGATCCCCGCGCCCATACGCATGAGCATGGAGAGAAAGCTGAACCTGGTGGGCAGACAGGAGACCGCCGCCGTTAAACAGCCGGCTAATGCAGAAAATAAAATAGAGGACGTGCAGCGGTTCAGCCGCCTGTTGAACACCAGTCACATCGATAAAAAGAAGCTTTGGCAAAAGGTGGAGGAGACGCTGCAGGGGAAGACCACCGCTACACTTTCCGAGATCATCGAATACAAAGGGCTGGATAACGGCGTGGCGGAAGTGGTCAGCTATTTCAGCTTCCTGCGGGAAAAGGCAGCCCGCGTCCAGTCCGTACAGGAGATCACCGAGCTGATCCCCCTGGATGCCGAAAAAACAAGATTCATCGAAGTGCCTTACCTGCTTTTTAGCAGGTAAATAAAAATATATAATGACAGACAGAACATCGATATTACCCTATACCACCGTATTTATCAAGCTCCTGAAAGGGCCTGTCGAATACCTGGAAAAAGGCGCCTGGGAACAGCTCCTTCAATACCAGGCGGAGCTGACCCGCTTCCTCGGCCAGCTGGGCCTCGTGCTGGTCCTGGAAAAAGAAGACGGCTACGCCTACCTTGAACAACAGAAGCTCGACGAAGAAGAAAATGCCATCGGCTGGGTCCGCCGGATCCAGATCGGCTATGAGGAAAGCATCCTGCTTGTCCTTTTAAGGGACATGATGGCCGAATTCGAAGTAGGAGAGGCAGCCACCCGGGAGCTCATAAAAAAAAGAAGGGAGATCAAGGAATATGCTGAATTATTTTTCAAAGAGAATCCCAGCCGCGTAAAATTTATACGCGATCTGGATCGGCTGATAGACAGAGTGGAAGAGCTGGACTTCCTCGAGAAAGTAGAAATGCATGACCTCCCCGACGAACAGAAATTCCGGATCAAAAAGATCATCAAGGCCAAAGTGGATAATGAAATACTGGAAAACTTCAAACAACAACTGACCGAACATGCAACTGGGCGTATTTAGTACCGATGAAGGCAAATCCGGCTTTCGGCTCCAGTATATGGAGATCGTCAACTGGGGCACATTTGATGAGCACGTCTGGAAGATCCAGCCGGGCGGAGAAACATCCCTGCTGACCGGCGCCAACGGCAGCGGAAAGACCACGTTTGTAGATGCGCTGCTAACGCTTATCGTACCCGAGAAAAAATACCGCTTCTACAATCAGTCCTCCGGCAGCGAAAAAAAGGGCGATCGCACGGAAGAAACCTATGTAATGGGCGGCTATGGCAGCATCCACACAGAGAACGGACAGTCGAATAAGACGCTCTATCTGCGCGAGAACAGGGAACAGGCATATAGCATTCTCCTCGCACACTTTGCCAATGAGGCGGAACAGTATGTCACGCTCTTCCAGGTACGCTGGTTCAGCGGCTCCGAAATGAAAAGGGTCTTTGCCATAGCACATAAGCCCCTGCACATAGAAGAGGATTTCAGACCTTTTGACCTGAACGGGGCCTGGCGCCGCCGCATAGATCAGCAATACAATAAGGGCAGCCGTAAACAGGTAGAATGGTTCGACGCCGCCAGCCGTTATGCACAACGGCTCGTGGAAGTGATGGGCATGCAAAGCATCCAGGCCCTGAGCCTCTTTAACCAGACCATGGGGATAAAGGTATTGGGAGAGCTTAATGACTTTATCCGCACAAATATGCTGGAGCCGCGGAATATGGAACAGGAGTTCCAGGAGCTGAAAAAACATCTCTCCACGCTTTCCGATGCACAACGGAATATTGAAAAGTCGGAAGAGCAGATCCGGATCCTCCTTCCCCTGGAAAAACACTATCAGCTTTTCAAAGAAGGGTCCGTCCTTTTGGAACAGGCCCGGCAGGAGCTGGAAACGGTAAAGGTCTGGAACAGTTACACAAAATACCATCTGCTGGACGAAGGTATCCGGGAAAAGGAAAAAGCGGGAAAGCAGCTAAAAAATACCCTCGAAGAGTTAAAACAAAAGATCACCGGATTACAGGAAGAAGAACGCGTCACCCGCAATCAGCTGGAACAAAATAAGGCGGGACAGCGCCTCCAGCAGCTGGAAAAAGCGCTCGAATCCCTGGAGCTGTATGCTAAAGAGGCGGAAAAAGCGCTTCAGCAATTCTCCGAATGGTGTGTTGCCCTGCACCTGCCCGAAAACAGACCGGAGGACGAAGCCGCTTACCAGCGGATAAAAAAAGAGGCCGAACGCGCAGACAAAAGACTGGCCACCGAGATCCGGAATAACAACGAAGACCTCTATGAAGCACAGGACCAGATCAAAAAGTCAGCCGATGAAAAGACAAAGATCGAAAATGAATTAAACCTCCTTTTACAAAGCAAAAACAATATTCCCGGTCACCTCATCCATCTTCGCCGCGATATTTGTAATGCGCTCAAGCTGGAAGAGAATGAGATCCCCTTTGCGGGGGAGCTGATGCAGGTGAGGGGCGATGAAGCCGATTGGCAGCCCTCGCTGGAAAAGTTGCTGAACCCGCTTTCGCTTCGCCTGCTTGTTCCGGATAAACAATATAAAAAAGTCAATAAGCACGTCAACAACACTGATCTCCGGGCCCGCCTGGTCTATACCCATGTTAAGGATGTCGCCCTCCAGCAGCATGCTGAGGACGGCACTGTATGGAATAAGCTGGAGTTTCATCCCGGTCACCCCCTCAGCGCCTGGGTAAGCCAGCAGGTCATCCAACAGTATAATCACAGCTGCGTGGACAGCGAAAAAACCCTGGAACGTTATGAAAAGGCCATCACCATCAAAGGTCTTATCAAGAACAGGGACAGACATGAAAAAGATGACCGTCCGGAACGGAATGACCCCAGCCGTTATGTCATGGGTTGGAATAACGAGAAAAAGAAAGAGACGCTGCAATACCGGAGGTCCCAGCTGGTGACCATCCTCGAACAGGCAGGAGAAGCGCTGCAACGCGCAGAAAGCAAAAGCGCCCGTCTTCAAAACCAGGTCTTCGCCCTGAAACGGATCACAGAACATCCCGATTTCAAAACCATCAATTGTGCCAGGCTCCAACGGGATAAACGCACAGTGGAAGAACAGATGGCCCAATTAAAAAAGGGGAGTGATCAGTTAAAGACCCTTACAAAACAATTGGAGGCCATCCGGGGATCCATTACCTCCGGAGAAACGGAAAGAGATGAGCTGGTAGGGAAGATCCGGCTGGAAGACAGCGCCCTCGGACAGATGGAAAAGGACAGGCTGGAAAGAAGACCGCTCCTTGACCTCCTTACCGATCTTGATAAAGACCTCCTCTTACAGTTCCAGCAAAAACATGCCGGATCGCTGGACGGATGTTCATTGGAAAACATCGATGATAAATGTGATGAGCTGTCGGACGCGGCGGAAAACACCATCCGGCGACACGAAGAGACGGTGACCCGGGAAGGGAGAGAGCTCGACAGGTCCATGATCCGTATCAAGAACCCCTCCCCTGACATCATGCTGAAATTTGCCGACTGGATAGGGGACACCCAACAGCTGCCCGCCGAAAGGGAGCACGCCGGGGAATACCTTGAATGGCTGAACAAATTACAGACAGAAAACCTGCCAAAATATAAAAAGGACTTCGAAAGACTGCTGCATGATACGGCCGTCATAAAAATGGGCGTATTGAACGAAGAGCTGGAAAGCTGGGAACGAAAGATCAGGAATAGCATTACTACCCTGAACCAGTCCCTGTCCGGTATAAATTTCAATCGGCTTCCCGACACCTATATCCAGCTTGGCGTACGCCCCGTGACGGACACCGTCATCAAGGAGTTCCGGCACAAATTGCTCAATGCCCTTCCCCAGGCCGCCGACTGGCAGCAGAACAGCTTCGAAGAAAAAGCGCTGCATTTCAAACAGAATGTACAGTCCTTTATAAACGCCCTCGATGAGAACGAATCCTACCGGACCCGTGTACTCGATGTCCGTAACTGGTTCGAGTTCTGGGCCGATGAGAAGTTCCGCGAGACGCATGAATTGAAAAAGACCTACCGCCAGATGGGCCAGCTCTCGGGTGGAGAAAAAGCCCAGCTCACTTATACCATCCTTTGCAGCGCCATTGCTTACCAGTTCGGTATCACAAAAGAAGGCCGTAATTCAAAAAGCCTTCGTTTCATCGCGGTGGACGAAAGCTTTAGCAACCAGGATGAAGAAAAAGCTACTTATCTCATGGAGCTTTGTAAACAATTACACCTTCAGCTCCTGGTCGTAACACCCAGTGATAAGATCCAGATAGTGGAAGGCTTTATCGCCCATGTACACCTTGTCCAAAGAGTGAATAACCGGCATAGCATTCTGTTTAATATGACAAAGAAGGAATTAAAGCAAAAAAAAGAGAGCCTGCTTGCGTAGGCTCTCTTTCTACTGGTGTTTTTCCGGTTTTTCTTTATTCTATTATTTTTTCCACCCGTACCAGCTTCCCTTCTGCATTCATGCCTTCCACGATGATCCGCAGCCGTCTGCTGACATCATTGTTATAAAATTCCAGCCGGACGGAATGATTGGTTGCATCTGTCATTATATAGGGATTCCAGTACAGCGTGGCCCGCTCATCAGGTGCATCATTCGGGGGCAGCTCAGCATAGTCGGGAGAATAGAATTGTTTATACGGCGAATACCCTTCCAGGAGCTTATAATTCAGTCCCCTGGCGCTGATGGTAGCGACGTCATCGCCCTTCCGCGTATAAATGGCAATGGCGCCGCCCCTGCCGCCACCGATAGCTCCGACAAAAGGAGGACGGTAAACTTTTACATAGGCGATATCCTGGATAGGGAGATCATTGACGATCTCCGCCCTCGTTCCTACTTCATCGACGAACAGCGAGGGTGATCCGTCCCGCCAGCGTAATACGGGTATTCCGTCCCGATACTGCAACGTGAGACCCGGGATCTGGTTTTGTAAAAAATGAAATACATCGATTGTTTTGCTGGCCCAGGGATCATTGATCATATCGTACTGGAAATCGCCGGGTCTTTTGAACATACCCGTAGTATATTTATCATCCAGCAGGTCTACGGAGCGTTTTGCTCTCCCGGAGACCACTACTTCCTTTAATAACATGCCCTTTGCCCTTCTGGCAGCAGCCTCCTCTTCCATTGCAAACCAGCGACCCCGGGCCCAGCCATTTGTATCCGGCAGCATCAGTGATAGATCGGACGCCTCACCAGCCTTTCTTTTGATCATACCCAATGGCAGTCTCAGCAGACCGTCCTCCATCGTCACGGCCGACTGATTTGCCAGCTTTTTATCTCCCAGTAATTGATAAAAAACTTTTAAGGTGTCAAAAAATGTCACGCCGTCCTGGTGGAAGCTGCCGTCCGCCTTTACAGGTAATACCAGCCGTTGCCGGCTACTGTCCTTGTTCTGTAGTACCAGCAGTAATTTTTGGTCAGGGGCCAGCTTTAGTCCGCCGGAATAAAACCTGCCTTCTATCCTCATATAATCCGATTCCCGGGGATATTTGATAACAGGCATTTTTCCCTGCACTACATCCGCCCAGTTAAACCGCCTCCACCCATGTGTAAGCATTACAAGGTCCAGATGCTGGGCAATATTGGCTCCTTTATCAGAAAAGTAATAGGCCGCATCATAAACAGACCCTTTCAGATCACCACACAAAAGCAGTTGTGAAATGATGGTGTTTTTTTCCAGGGGCAGCCCCGCATCCGTAACAGCGATCGACAGGTTCGTAAGACCAGTATCCGGAACATCCAGCTGTATGGTATTCTTCCCTCTTTTATCCAGGTTCTTTTCCGGCAGGCTGAGCATCACATTGAAAAGATGACGGCCGTTGTTCACAAATACTATCCGCTCCGCCAGCGGCGCCCAGTCGGCATTAAAAAGTGTCACCTGCAGCACCCCCGTCGGCAGGGAGTCGGTAGGGATCTTTGTCATGGCGGAGCTTTCCGCATCCAGCTTTACCTGGGCGCTGTAAACGACGTTCTGGTTCATATGGGCCACCACAAAAAGGGACTTGAGATTGGCTGCTGCCGGCTCAGATCTTTTGATCACAACAAGACATTGAGCGCTGCGGGGTTGCAGCTGAAGGGTCGCGCCGCTTTTTTGAGCCGCAGGCAGCACGCCCGTATAAGCATTTCCATATTCATCCGTCCAGGAAGCTATATAGACAACCCCATCCTCCGGCTGGATAAAGAAACTGCCCATCCCGTCATGCTCCACGCGGAGTGAGTCGATAACATCGCCCGACGCAGCCTTTACGACACCCCTGATCTTTACAGGCATACCATTGGAGCCAACGGCTTTAAAAGCCACCCGGGATAAAAGCCCATTGACCAGGTCGCCCCCTTCAGGAAAGAACTGGACGCCGGACCCTGGTTTTTCCGCCCGGGCAGTGACCGCCTTCGTCTGCCATACGGGAATATTCTTTGTAAAAAGAAATGCGCTGTCAAAGTTCAGCATCCAGCGGGTATAGGCCCGCATTTGCACATAGGCGCCCGTATAATCAGCCGGAACATCAAACTGACCTCTCGCGGAGGCTTCTACAACAGGCTCCACCTCATGATAAAGGAGCTTGCCGTCTGCCCCATACCAGTCGATATAGACATTCCTGCTGTATTCGGAAGGGTCAAAACCTGCCATCAGATAAGTCTTGAACCAGATGGTCTCTCCCTTATTATAAACGGTCTTGTCAAAATGGAAATGGATCTTTTCCTGCTGAAAATGTTCGCTATATGCCGCCAGCGTAGTATCCGGTCTTTGTGCCTGCAGCCGGATCAGCTGCGACAGGATCAGCAGGAACGTTATTCCGTATTTCATGGGGTTGCTCTTTATGGTTTTTTAAACTCTGTATGCGTGATATTCAAATAGCGGTTCTGGTAATCCGTGGCTGCCTCCAGCTGAGAGTCATCCTGCCAGCTGTTCCAGGAGTCTACAAGGATCAGCCTTGTTGAATTGTCTGCATTCATCTTGGCGACATTACATAGCTGGCGATACATCGCCCCGCTGTCCGTCCTTGGATAATTCGGGTTCAGGCTGGTAGGGGTCGTGATGAGCCAGTTATAGGCCGGGCTGATATTGGGCACATAAGAGATCCCACCCATACTATCCTTGAAATATTGCCGGGAATATTCCCAGTTCTGATCCATGGCCTGCGGTAGTACATACCAGCGATCCCATAAAGAGATCTGGGTGCTGAAAGATTGATGGTAAATAGCATCTACGCAATTCACAAAACGGAACGGATAACGGGCCGGAGGTGTCCAGCGGTCCTGCATACCCACTATGTACATCGTGAATCCCATGGCGGAAAGCCGGCTTCTCAACGTGTCATAGATCTTTACATTATTGTTGGAATATAAGATCTGTGCATTCTGGATATACAACAACGTCTTTCCGTTGACCTTTACATAATTGGAATTATTCATCCAATTGGTGGCGGCGCGTTGAATATCATTAAAGAACTGGTTCAGTTTGGTGGCATCATTTTCCAGCGGCGCCGTATTGCTCACCGCATAGGAGGTGCCCGACCAGTTATATTGAAGGGCGAACTTCATAGCAGTAGGGCTGGCCGCATTGGCAGCAAGAAAGGTCTGGACCAGCGTGGAATCGCTTTTCCAGTTGTTCACGTCTTTATTCGCGCTGCGAAAACTAAATACAAAATAATCCAGACCCGCGACCTGCGCCTGGGCAATATGCTGGGGCATGACATTGGGCGTTTCCACGCCGTTTGGCATGGCATACTTGCCTACCACCGGCACTTCTTTGATATTAACGTTAAAAGAGCCGAAGTTATAATAGAAAGAGCCTACAATATAGTCCTGTGTCACCGGTATTTCCTTGATCTGGTAATCGAGGACATTTGACGTTACGGACGGACCTGTGCTGTATTTTTTACAGGCGAAAAGAGATCCGGCCAGGAGGAAAAAGAAGAGCGTATATCTTATATTGAATATGGTGGGTTGCATATACTTTTTTTAAGGATGATAAGTCTGTGTTACGGTATAACCAAATTTGCCACTGCCCGCAGCAGCCTGCAGCGACTGAATAGTTGTTCCGAAAAATTTGCGGAGATAGCTGAGATCATAATTAGGGCTGGCGTTATTCCAGTTGGGCACCGTAAAAGGCAGGGCGAATTTCAGCTGCTGATCAGGATCAAAATCATCCACGCGTGTCGTGCCCAATGCAGTCAGTGCGCTGTGATAGCCATCAGGATTCAGCGTGCTGACCGAAGAAGGATAAGAAGCCCGGCCGGGAATATCCATATATTGAGGATGGGCCGTATAGCTGCTGTTCCCGCCGGGATTTGTTTCCGGAGAAAAGACAAAGAAACGGGTCCGGCGCTCCAGGCACCAGGAATCAAAAGCCTGGTCGGGAAAATAGTTCACCCAGCGCTGGATCCAGATCTTATTGATATCTGCCTGGGGGATGCTGAAGTTGACGATGCCGAGAAAATTATTAAACCCTGTTCCGGAGGTGCCGAATTTTATGCCATTGGTGGCTAAATAAGCGGTCAGCGCCGTATTGGGAATACCCCAGAAGGCAAAATTCGCAGTAATGCCGGCATCATAATATTGTTCCGCCGTCTGTGAACCGCCATAGCCCAGGATCGCCGCTTCTGCTTTCAGAAAAAGTGTCTCCGCATAACCCAGCATGATAAAAGGCCGCGCGGGCGTATTTACAATCGCCGGCGCTATATTCGAATAGGATCTTATGTTAAGAGATCCAACGGGATTGGCGATCCCGTTGAGACTGACCCATCCGGGCAGAAGGGTTCCGGCCAATGGCATTCCCAGGTAGGGGATAGGGTAGGTGA
>Ga0206922_1047_pt1 | contig 34373 bp, 30 predicted proteins | sample Alteio_BWOrgHeat_63_FD_152976 | JGI IMG/M metagenome (GOLD analysis project Ga0206922, IMG submission 152976) | Enriched cells from forest soil in Barre Woods Harvard Forest LTER site, Petersham, Massachusetts, United States -... | ecosystem: Environmental > Terrestrial > Soil > Temperate forest >... | reverse complement strand
GCATAAGCTCCTTCTTCTGGATACAAAGCATGATCCGCAACGATGGCGATCGCACGCTGCTCTACGATCTGGACACAGCGATACAGCGCCTCGCAAAAGACACTCCCGGAAATCCCGTGGGAGTACAACTGACTGGCGTCTACCACAATCTCCTGCGTCGCTGGGCTGAGATGTAACGTCAAACGATCTCTGGCCTAGAAGACGAAACGAAGCGAAAGCTGAGCTTGGCGAGGATCGCCGACTCCAACGCGCAAAAAGCCGCTGAAGTCGAATAGCGCCGGCGAACTGAGCGGATTGAGATTGTTGGTGTTGTTGAAGGTGTTGAAGACCTCAACACGGGGGACAAGTTCAAACTTGCCATCGTGGAATGCGAAAGGACGGCTCACGCCAAAGTCAAAGACAAAGAAGGCGTTGTCTTTACGAAGGTGATTGCGGCCGCAGTCGATGCCATTGACGAAACGCGTCAGAGAATTGTTTGCGCTGCAAGGAGCTCCTGTTCCGTCACCGAGGGTGTTATCTGTCTCCGGTTCCGCTGAGTGCTGCTGGATGCGGAAGTTGCCTTTGAAACCGAACGGCAAGTCGCCGAGCCCATAGGCGTTGAACTTGTTCCGCTCATCGCGATCAGAGTAAGAATATTCTGCCCCGAGGTCATACAGGTTGGCATAGCGAAAGGTGAAGGGATCCCGTTCATTCGAGTCGTCATCGCGATCAACAGAGTAGGTATACTGCGCCTCGGCCATAAAGTGATGCGACATTCGTTTACGCACGCCTATCGTGAGACCGCGGTAGAGCGATTTGGCGTTGCTGATAGTGTTTGTGATGGCGCCCAGCGTCGGGAAGGGGACAGGACCTGAATAGGACACTGTGTCCGCATTAACTGCGGGCACAACATCCGGTCCGACGTTGGGATTGGTAAAGCGAGTCAGGTAGACGCCCTTGGAGTCGGTAAAGTCCACAAATGCGACCCAGTCGGTGGATATCTGCTGCTCGTAGCCTACGTTGAAAGCCAGGATGCGCGGATTGTGGTAGTCCTTATCGAAAACCGTGACACCCGCCCCGGGAGGGAAGGAACCCGGTGGGACCGGAATAACCGGTACGATGTTTGGGTACACAGGAGTAACGCCGGAGATGGTCTGCTGCTGCACGCCATTGGTGGTGATTGCGCCAACCTCGGTGAGCATATTCTGGCGGGCATTGAAAATGCCCGCACTACCCCGCAAGACGGATTTACCGTTGCCCATGATGTTATAAGCAAAACCAAACCGGGGCTGGAACTCCTTCGTCTGATTGGGAAGTTTGCCAGTCGAGGGAAAGGCAGGATCGGAGAGATAAGCTCCGTAGGCGGTGTGCGACGGCGGAATGACCGGATCGGGAAAGAACTGTGCTTCCCATCGGAGACCGTAGTTCAGTACTAGGCGACGGTTGACCTGCCAGGTATCCTGCACATACACAGCGGGCTCGTGGTTACTGATACTGGAATAGCCAGCCTGCTGAACCGTCTGGCCAGCCTTCGTACCCGCGTCCTGCAGATAGAGAAATAGCGGACTGCCGAAGTTAGTAGTTCCTTCAGGACAATCTGTTGTAGAAACGAAAGAACCATCCGAACATGACTGGGTGTCTGGACCAAAACCGTTGCCCGTACTGGCCGCTGTGGAGTAGTGAAGAAAGCCTGTAGCGCTGCCGAAGATATAGCGGCCCAGGGCGAAACCATCGAAGATCTGGACATTGTGGCTGAAGAGATATTCGGCGCCCATCTTGATTGTGTGCCGGTGGACGATGAGCGAGAAGTTGTCCTTGAAATCTAGATGATAAAAGGATTCGCTCGCGCCCGGTCCCAGAAAGAATGGTTGACCGAAGCGGAAGGACGGGAAGAAGCCGATGCCTGTATCGGGCACCGCTGTGGGGTCGATGGGAGAGCGAGGACGGGTCTCGTGTCCATACGTGACGTGGGCCTCATTGAGGCGATTCTCGTTCAAAGTCGAAACCAGGTTGAAGTTGAGCGTTTGAATATGGGCGGGGCCTTCGATGCCGTTAGCTGAGGTTCCGTAGGTTGCCACATCAAAGGTTTGGTTAGGATTGCGCGAGTAGTCGAAGTTATAAGAGCCGTAAAGCAGATTCTTCTGATTGATGTTGTAGTCCATACGGCCGAAAAAAGCGCCATTATGGACCACGTGATCCACTGGCTTGCTCTCATCCTCGTTAAAATCGGCCTTGTAAAAGTTAATGAGAACCTGCCGCTGGCAGTCGCCGCTCGCATCGATGTCAGCGTCTGAGATGTTGGAGTTAAAGGTTGGGTTTGGGACTGCGCAGGGAGTTCCGATAGGCGTGCTCAGATTGGGACGAAGAAGATTCTCGTTGATCCCTTCAGCAGCGCCAAAGTAGAACAGCTTATCTTTGATGATGCTTCCACCCGCGCTTCCGCCGTACTGCTCACGATGGAAGTCGGTCAAAGGCTTGCCATCGGAAGTATCGCCTGTCAAGGCCTCAAGTCGCTGATACTCAAAGAGACTACCGTGCAAGTCATTGGTGCCAGATTTAGTGATGACATTCACGACACCACTGCCGGTCCTGCCAAACTCTGCGTTCGCGCCGCTGGCCACGATCTGAAATTCCTTGACAGCCTCAAGCGTGATATCGACGGCTGCGCGCTGACCACCGGACTGCTCTCCGAAAAATCCATTGTTATAGTCACCTCCATCAAGGCTTATGTTGTTAAATATGCCTCGCTGACCGTTGATGTTGATCTCGTCACCATCGGGTCCCTGCGAGATGCTGACGCCGGGAGTAAGTGTCAGCAGATCCTCGAACTTGCGGCCGAGCACCGGCGTTGTCGCAATGGTCTGTTCGGCCAGGGTCGAGGTTGAAGAAACCGTGACTGTGTCGACCAGTGGCGTGGACGTCACTATGACCGATTCACTCGTACCAGCAACCTGGAGTACCAGGTTGAGCGAGGTAGTGCGCCCCACCGTCAGAGTCAGATTCTGTTGAATAGTGGTTGCAAATCCCGTTTTGGATATCTTGACGACATAGCGGCCAGGCTGGAGCGATGGGAATTCAAAGTGCCCGGCTTGATCCGTGAGCGCCTGTCGAACAGCAGCAGTATCGATCTCATTGGCTTCAACCGAAGCGCCGGGAATGGCAGCCCCAGCTGCATCTGTCACATCCCCCTGGATGCTGCCGTTAGTCGCCTGCACTTGGGCATAGCTGGCAGTCGAACCAGCTAGGAAAATAAGTGTCGCGAAGAGGAAGAAATTCCTGGCCAAAATCTTCATATCGGCTCCTGTGACGCGAGTTTCTGTTGTGAGAAGACACCAATGGGGTACCAAGAGACGGCTTTTAAACCGAACGGCGCGATCGGCCCTGCTGTACTAGCCGATGGAGATGATGCGCGAGTCTTGAAGTGCAACAACCCAGCGATGCGGGAACGAGACTAGCCCAAAGAAACAGATGATCGGCTGACGTCGCTTTTTCAAGACAATATCACGTTGGGTTAATAATCTTCAGGGATTTTATGAGTTCCCGCATCGATGGCCGGTCAATCCTAATCCAACTTCCTGTAGGCCCGGGATGAGATTTCGGGGCGTAGAGTCTGCAGCCAATTTGAAAGCTGGTGCACTATGGGACGACGATTCGCAGAGATTGCGTTTACCCCGCTGGTAAAAGAGCAGCAGAAGTTGCATGGAAGCCGGCATCTTTATGAGCGCGTCGAACATGGCTACGACCTAGGCGACAAGCTAGGCGAGTTCGAACGCGAGTTCATCGCCGGACGCGACGGATTTTATCTGGCCTCGGTGACCGAGTCCGGATGGCCTTACATCCAGTTTCGCGGCGGATCGAAGGGCTTCCTGCGCGTGCTAGACGAAAGAACTCTTGCCTTCGCAGACCTGCGCGGCAATAAGCAATACATCAGCGTCGGAAACCTGAAGCACGACGATCGTGTTGCACTCTTCCTAATGGATTACCCCAACCAGAGCAGGCTCAAAATCCTGGGGTACGCCAAGGTCTATGAAGGTGACGAAGAAGCGCGAGCACTGATCGAGAAATTGCGTGCGTCGGAAGAGAAGACTCCACCGGAACGCGCCATGGTGATCAAGATTGCGGCCTTCGATTGGAACTGCCCGCAACACATTACTCCTCGCTACACAGAAGAGGAGCTGGCGAAGGTCCTCGAGCCGCTACATCGGCGCTTGGAAGAACTTGAAGAGGCAAACAAACGTTTGCGCCTCGCCTCCCAGGCGTGAAGGCCGTCTTTCCTTGCTCTCCGATTCGCGCCTGATCTTGTCTGACAACTGAGAAGAACATTGATTTCGACGGAACTTTTTTGTTTCTCGAAGTAATCATGGATACCTATGTTTGACCGGCTGCTGCGCAGGCGAAACACCGAAGGGGCGAGCGACGCCGATCTACACAAAGCGGCGCTCGGCGGCAACGGCGAAGCCATGGCAATCCTCTATCGGCGACATGGCGGGCTGGTTTACCGCTTCACACTGCGGATGAGCCGAGACTCAGCAATCGCAGAGGAAGTGACCCAGGAAGTCTTTCTCGCTCTGCTCAGCAAGCTTGATCGCTTTGATCCGGAACGTGGGGCGCTGGCCACGTGGCTCTGTGGCATTGCGCGGAGGCAGTTGTGGAAGCATTGGAGCCGGTTTGACAGCCGCATGAGGGACGAACTGGACGACAGCGATACGCAGCCCGAATCGGCTGAAGATGGGCCGGAAACATGGCTGGTCCGGCAGGAAGCAGTTGCAGCGGTACAGGTGGGGATCGATGAGCTGCCTGTGATCCTGAGAGAAGTTGTGGTGCTCTGCGAGTTGGAGGAGATGAGCTACGAGCAGGCTGCAATGGCGCTGGAGATTCCGATTGGGACAGTGCGATCAAGGCTGCATCGGGCAAAGGCGCGCCTGGCAATACTGTTGCGGGGAGATGCCGTGGGTGCAGCCAGAGGGAGCAAAGACGAATGAGGAACGATCCTCTTGCGGATATTTTGGCTGAGATCGGACGTGAGCATCGCACTACGGAAGCTCCGAGGCATCTTGCGGCGCGGCTGCGAGAAGAAGAGCGGCCAAGCATTGCAGACTCGCCTTCCTGGAGACTTCAACCACGATGGGCATGGGGCGTCGGGTTGACGATTGTGGCGCTTACCATTTGTGGCGCAATTGCCTGGCAGACCCAGCGAGGCCATCAACCGCACAACAGGCAAAACCAGAAAGTTCGGAGCATACCTGACTCAGCGCCAGTGCCCGCTCCACAACACGTGCGCACTGCGCAGCTATATGGGAAGGCAAGGACACAGCAGACAGCGGTCAGGGACAAGATTCGCAAGGCAACAAAGAAGGAATCGCAGGCGGATGTAACAGAAGAGACACTTGCTGACTTCATTCCGCTGCCAGCGAGTGAGGGGCTGCCCCCGGTTTCAGAAGTGAGCGTGGTACGGGTGCAGATGCAGCGGAGTGATCTGCGGCAATACGGGTTTGAGGTGCCTGCAGAGTTGGCTCCCATGATTATGCAGGCTGAGTTTGTGGTTGGCGAGGACGGGCTTCCGCGCGCCATCCGGATTATTCGTTAGCAGTTCAACCGGAAAGGATGAAGCGCAATGGTACGCAGACCTATCTTCAACATCTTCGCCGTTTCGGCACTTGCGGTTACGGCTGGTGCAGCAGTTGTCCATGCGGAGTCTTCCCCATATCAGCAAGAGCGCGGCGCCCAGGAAACCAAGCATCAGGCAGAGTTTGCTCTGTTGCGTAAAGATGGGCCCGACGAGGGCGAGGGACAGGAGGCCAGGCAAAAGGTCATTCTGGAGCTGGTTTCGGCAAATACCCAGGTGGTCAAGGGCAAGCCGTACTCGGCTGACACCTCAACGGAATCAGTGCAGACGCTGGCGGACGGCAATCGTATTGTGAACCGCTCTGTGACGAAGTTCTATCGTGATAGCCAAGGCCGCACGAGGCGCGAACAGACGTTCGGCAATGTCGATCCTGCGAGCACGTCTCCTCATGAGGTGAAGGTTTTCATCGACGATCCGGTGAGCAGTACGGCCTATGTGCTCGATCCGCAGGAGAAAACAGCGCGCACGATGCTGCATTCGGGGAAGCTCCTCGCAGAGCGCGACGCCGACGCTGGTGCGCCACATATGATGATCAAGTCCATTGACGAACAGGCGGCAGCAGGAGGCCCACCTCACAACGTGACATTTAAGATCATGACGCATGGCGAAGGTGCGGAGGGTATGCCGCTCCTTCCCAAGCTCGAAGAGAAACACGAAGCCGTAAAAGAGGATCTGGGCAAACGGACCATTGAAGGGCTGGACTGCACGGGAACTCAACAAACGATCACAATTCCGGCTGGAGAAGTCGGTAACGAGAGACCCATCCAAATCGTGACGGAAACCTGGTATTCGCCGGCGATCTCCGCGGTGGTGCAGTCAACGACGAACGATCCCCGGTTTGGACAGACGACCTATCAGCTCAAAAATGTACTACTCACTGAGCCCTCCAAACAGCTCTTCGAGCCGCCCGCGGATTTCAAGATCGAGACCCCCAGGCAATAACGCAGCGTTTGACTTTCTGGCCACTAAAACAAAAGCTCACGTCCTCTGAAAGGGCGTGAGCTTTTGTTGGTGATTGAGATCTGCCGCGTTGCTAACTTAGTTGCGGCGATTCATCTTGGCCAGCAGCCGCAATATCTCCAGATACAGCCAGATGAGCGTGACCATGATTCCAAACGCGCCATACCACTCCATGTACTTGGGCGCGCCATACTGAACACCTTTCTCGATGAAGTCAAAGTCAAGCACCAGGTTCAGCGCCGCAATGCCGACAATGATCAGGCTGAAACCGATCCCAATGGCACCCGAGCCATTGATCGCCGCAAAGTGCACTCCGAAGAAGCTAAGCACCATCTCCAGCAGGTAAAAGACGGCGATGCCGCCGGTCGCCGCGAAGATCCCAATGCGGAACTTCTCGGTAACTCGGATTATGCCGGTGCGGTAAATGAACAGCATGGCAAACAGCGTCGCAAAGGTAAGCCCAACAGCCTGAATCGCAATGCCTGGATAGCGCAGTTCAAAGGCCGCCGAGATTCCGCCCAGCGCCAGCCCCTCAAGCAGCGCGTAGAGCGGAGCCGTCACCGGAGACCACTCCTTTTTGAAGATGGTCACCATCGCGCAGATGAAGCCGCCGATTAGCCCTACGAGCATCCATGGACCACCTGCCGCAAACGCCCCGGCATTGTCCGACTGCACCGCCTGAATAAAGAGATTCCAGGTCCATGCAGCGCTTGCGATGACGCAGACCAGCAGAATACCGGTCCTGTTAATTGTGCCGTTCAGTGTCATGCGGCCAGCGACAGCGCCAAAGCCGCCCCCAAATCGCTCGCCGATTCGGGCGTTCGGCTGATTGGCATATTCCGCAGCCGTGCCCGTAAAGGTCTTTTCGCCGAGGGCCGGGTTAGAAGTCTTAAAGATCGCCATTGTATTTCTATCTCCAGGTAACAGGTTTTACCTAAATATTAGACTCGCGTGCGCACAAACCGATGCAACTCTGCGGAGCGCGATCCATTTCGGGAAACGCATATCAGTGTTTGAAAGAGAGGTCGGCCCCGCTGATTCGCACTACGCCAGTCTCGGCAAACTCGCCATTAGTTTCGTCGACTGAACCGGGCAGGTCAACAGCACGGCAAGCGTCTTCAATTACATAGGAAGAAAATCCTGCACCAATCGCATCAACCGCAGAGAAGCGTACGCAATAGTCATACGCCAATCCGGCCAAAAAGAGCCGCTTGAATCCACGTTCTCTCAGGTATCCAGCCAAACCCGTCGGCGTCCGTTTGTCGTTTTCCATAAACGCCGAGTACGAGTCGATCTCGCGCCGGAAGCCTTTCCGCAGGACCAGTTCGACCTGAGGGATTTTTAACTCCGGATGGAACTCCGCGCACGGCGTGTTCTGAACGCAGTGGTCCGGCCACAGAGTTTGCGCGCCGTAGCTGACCTCGACGCTTTCGTAAGGCTGCTTGCCCGCATGACTGGAAGCGAAGGAAAGATGGCCCGCCGGATGCCAGTCCTGGGTGAAAATGATGTGTTTAAAACCCTGCGCGACGCGATTGATGACCGGAACGACAGCATCCCCGTCGCGAATGGCCAGCGCACCACCCAGACAGAAACCGCGTTGGACATCAATGACGAGAAGCACGTCGTCGTGCCGGATTGGTATTGTGGCAGGCATAGAATTCTACGGCAGTCTAGCGACCAGAACCCTTCGGTCAGCCAAGCTTTCCTTCACGGCTGAGTTCGTCAATCACCTGCCTCGTCGCTGCGGAAGCAATCTCGACAATCTGGTCGGCGTCTTTGCGCGTGAGGATAAGCGGCGGCGCGAACCCGATTGCCTCACTTTGCGGCATGGCTCGTGTGATCAGTCCGCGTTCGCGCGCAGCAGCAGAGATCCGATACGCAACCTTGAGCGCAGGATCGAATCGCTGCTTAGTCGCCGGATCAGCCGCAAACTCCACGGCCAGCATCAGCCCAACACCGCGCACCTCGGCCGTTATCGGCAAACCATCGAAGGCCTCATGCAATGCCGCGAGCATATATGCGCCAACATCTGCAGCGTTGGCAGCCAAATTTTCACGCTCGAGAATATCCAGATTCGCATTGGCAGCCGCCACGCTGACGGGATGGCCGGTGTAGGTATATCCATGCGGGAAGACGCCCGCTTCCGCCGACCCGGCCTCCATAGCAGCATAGACACCCTCGCCGACCAGCACGCCCGAGAGTGGAGCATAAGCAGAGGTAAGCCCCTTGGCGATAGTGATCAAGTCTGGTTGGATCTCGTAAAGCTGCGAGCCAAACATCCGCCCGGTGCGACCGAATCCGGTAATAACCTCATCTGCGATCAGAAGGATCTCGTACTTACGCAACACCGCCTGGATCGCCTGCCAATATCCAGCAGGCGGCGGAGTGAGGCCGCCAGTGCCGAGAACCGGCTCAGCAATGAAGCCACCAATCGTTTCAGGGTCCTCACGCAGAATAAGCGCTTCAAGTTCAGCAGCGCGGCGGGCGGAGAATTGCTCTTCACTCTCGCAGGCAACAGCGCCCCAATAATAATGATGCGCGCCTGTCCGGAGAATTGCTGCAACAGGCAGATCCATAAAATTGTGATAGAAGTTGAGCCCAGTCATAGAGCCTGCCATGACGGTATTGCCATGATAGGCGCGTTCGCGTGCGATTATGCGCTTCTTCTTCGGCTTGCCGATGAGGTTGTGGTAGTACCAGACTAGCTTGGCATTAGTCTCGTTAGCATCCGATCCAGACGTCCCATAGAAAACCCGCTTCATGGATCCGCCCCCATTCGCGACGGGCGCCATTTCAAGCAGTCGTGCCGAAAGACAAATCAGCTCTTCCGTAGAATGCCCTGCATAGGTGTGGTAGTAAGCGAGTTTGTGAGCTTGTCGGGCAATGGCCTCCGCAACCTCGGTTCGTCCATAACCGATATTCACGCAGTACAGCCCGGCAAAAGCATCGATCAGCTCTCTTCCCTCGGCATCGCGAATACGCACCCCACTCGCCGAATCCACGAGGGTCGCCGACGCGCGCCCGGCCGAAAAATCACTGATATTCGTCGCCGGGTGGAGTACTGAGGCGCGGTCGAGAGACTCAAGATCGACCTCAAGCCGCTTCGAGGCCTCATCCTGCGAATGCAAAGTTTGTACAGTCGACATCAGCTCTCCTCGTCCGAATCTTGTGGGGACATCGATTGTGGATCTACTTGCAAGCTACGCGACCACAAACGCGCCGATCCGCGATTCTGCTGCGACCAGCGAATCGCACGCGCGGTCGAGTGCCTCGTAGTCGGCATCGTGTGTAGCGCGAAACGCGCGGAAGGCTTCTTCATTTTCCCAACGATCGACGGTGACGAATCGGCCCGGCACATAGGCATCCCTGAGCAGTTCCGTGCCAAGATACTCCGACGAGCGCCCGAAAAGTCTAGCCCACGAAGCCGTGGGGCCGTAGGCCTCTTCAAAGGCGGATACCTTCTCTTCCGCGATGTCGAACTGCCACAAAATTACAAACATATTGGGCTCACCTGAGATTATCGCATCGAAGTATGAAAGCGATATTGCCGGAAGGCGGCCACGCGCAGAGGGAGATTGTGCTCGGACCAGAAGGCCCCATACAACCCCAACAAGTAAGAGGCACATCCTATCATTTACACGAATTGCCTGTTGACCAACATGAAACACCTCGTCCGTCCTGTTTCACTCAACAACAAAGAGAAGTTCTGCGCAAAGTTAAGTATTTTTGTGTACTTAGCGAATAAGTTCAGCTTATCCACTTTTTTGAAGAGTTCTTACGACAACATACAACCCGATATTAAGCGACGTCGTCCAAGGGTACATTGAGCGCACTATTGCTCAACAAAATTTCCTTGGAGTTCCCAGAAAGGTTGATCCTATGGCTGCAGTGAATGAGGTCTTTAGTCCCCAGGAGTATCTATCCAAGGGTGGTTTCGGCAAAACCGTCCTTCAGGTTAGAAAAAACGAAGGGATTTATTCTCAAGGAGAGCCCGGAGACACTGTCTTCTATATCCAGAAGGGTAAAGTTAAGCTGACGGTCGTCTCGCCTTCAGGCAAAGAAGCCACAATCGCTATTCTTGGAGCTGGACATTTTGTGGGCGAAGAGTGCATTACTTCTGACCAGCCGATCCGCACCTGCTCCTGCAAAGCTCTCACCCCTTGCCTCATACTTCGCATACGCCGCCAAGAGATGGTGCGAGCATTGAGCGAAGAGGCAGCAATGTCGCGCCTCTTCATCAAATATTTGCTTTCGCGTAACACCCGGATTCAGGCCGATCTTGTCGATCAGCTGTTCAATTCCAGCGAGAAGCGGCTTGCACGTACTCTGCTCCTGCTTTCGCAAACCGGACGCGAAGATATGCCGCTCGCGCCACTGCCCAAGATCAGCCAGGCCACACTCGCAGATATGGTTGGAACAACTAGATCAAGAGTAAGTTTCTTCATGAATCGATTCCGTAAGTTGGGCTTCATCGAGTACAACGGCCTGAACCGAATTCATGTCAACAGTTCTTTGCTTTCCGTTGTTCCACTTCAGTAAGTCTGCTTCTACAAAATATATCCCCTACCTATTTCGGGTGTAACTCCACGGTTGGAGTTACACCCGTTTTTTACTGCCCACATATTCTCAGGATTCCTATCGCTTGAGTAAGTCGATTGGCTCGGTAAAGTCAGTTACTCGGAAGTATTCGGCCAGAGAAGGATGCTGGCGCTGAACTGCCAGATACATCTCCCACGCTACCCTGCGATAACTGAAGTGACCTGCCGGAGCGCTTCGTAGTTCGCTGATATATGCAGCCTCGGCTAAATCCATCTTGAAAAGCGCGCGAATTCTTGTGCCCATCGGCAACAGGTAAATCGCCGACTGCCGAGCCTCGGGAACTCCGCTTGCGGCGATCTGCCGGCTGGCCGCAAACGCGGCTTCCATCGATTCCTGATAAGCGGCGACGACTCCGGCTTCTTCAAGGCCCGCAGCATCGCCGGAGTGTGGCGTTTCGTAACCGTGAAGATGCGTAAATTCCTGAATGATCTGCGTACAGCGTCGATGGCGGTGCATATCGCGAAAACCGCCGATGTCCATCAGAATGTCGAAGCGGAGCGCAGCCCCGGCATGGAAGGCGCGCAGCAGCTCATCATGGCGCCCACGGTGGCGCATGCCGAGGTCGATGATTTCCGCGATCTGCGAGGCCGGCAGCCCGACGACAAGATACCGAATCTGCCGATAAGAGTGGTGACAGGTCGAGTAAAGTAGCGTCGCAGCAACCTCCACTTCGAGCGATTCAGTGCGCTCAACTAGGTCGACCAGAGGAGCAGGGTCAATCGGCAAGCCGCCCAGGAGCTCTGCAGCTGTGTGGGCAAGTTCCTTCCGCGATTCAAGCTCGTAAGAATTCGGTTGGGCATACTTTACCAAGGTCGGGGCTGCATGAACTGGTCGTACCAGCAGCGCTTCCGATTCCGCTGCGAGAATCGGGCTGACTTCAGCGATCTTATCCCGCAGCCCGGCGAACTCCTCTGCATAAACGTTGTATGCAGGGCCCGTCGCGGAATCGCGCAGCTTCGCTCCCAGGTCGCGAATCTCGGCGGCTGGGTGCGAAAGCAATCGCGAAACCTGCGTTTCGAGCGTACGTGCGTTGACTATCTGCCCGAGAGAAGTGTTGGTCGCCAGCGGAAGCAGATAACGAGACACATCGAATGCCCGCGCCTTCAAGGTTCGTTCGTAGGCATCTTGCTTCATCTCTGGAGGACACGTGACCCGCTTTTTCAGAGCCTCAAACACGGCAGCAGACGTGTGCGCGTATGCAGCGAAGAGGTCCTCAACCGTCTTCGAATACAGCTCGCGCGCCGAGTCGGCTTCGTCCCCCGCGAATCCGAAATCCGGAAGATACCAGCCGGACTTGAGAAAGTTCTGATACCGAGTCGAGCGCTCCTGACCATCCCAGCGCTGCTCATCGACAAGGACAATCGCTGCCATCATCGAGAGGCGTTCAATAGCAAAGGCCACGTGAGCAAGGTCTGCAATCGACCGATGCCCGTACTGAAAGTAGAAGGTATTCAGAAACTGCTCTGCGCGCTGGGCATTCAGTTCCCGCAGCGATTGCCGCATCGAAAGAGCAGAGCGAGAATACTTCGCCATCGCGTACGCAAGCACTTCAGGATCGGCGCCATGAACCGCAATAACCTCGGTCTCATTCTGCGCGTGTGTGGCTTGGCTGGATTGTGGAACGACGGACGGCTGCTCGCTCGGGGAGGTCGTAGACATTGGACTCACTGGCGAACAGAATACGGCATTTGGCTGGCGGGACGGGGATGATCCGACTGCAGCTACACGTCGAGACCGGATCCGACTTCTCCCTGCAACGGCGGAAGCGAAGGGTTATCTAGGCTCGCAAAATCCAGCCTCTCAATACATGCCGCGAGTTCGACTGGCCGTACCGGTTTGGTGAGCACCGTAAAATTATTCCCAGCTCCCGATCGATGAATGAGCGGAGCGTGTGTCAAAACGTCTCCGGAGATCAGTATCACCTCGCATTTCGGCGCAATCTTTCTGATCTCGTCTGCAAGATGAATTCCGCCTAGCCCGCCCAAGGCAATCTCAGCAATCAGGAGCGACGGCGACTTTGCCTCCGCGATGGCCAGCGCCGACTCCGCATCATTCGCCGCAAAAGCAGCGCAGCCCCAGCTTTCGAATATTGCGACTCGCGTGTCGGAAATAACCCGGTCATTGTCAACTACCAAGACAACCGGCTCGCCGTCATGGGCATTCACGCTCACATCGGTTTGAGGAACTGCAGCCAGCGAAATCTTTTGACACTTCAATACGTTTGCCATCCAGAAAATCCTCTATTCACGACCCTAGCACCGTTTTTTGAATACGGGTTATATCTTTTAAAATCTTACACTTGAAGCATAGTAATAGATTTTTGAAAGTTCCTCTTGCACTTAAGTTTTGGGTTGTGTTAGTTTAATTTTGCGTTAGATTAGCGATACGATAGTGATAGATGAAGATCAGATAAAAAGGAGAAAACGGCATAGTAGGAGAAGAATTATGAAGATTGATGACGAAAAGAAAGTCCCAAGATTTGAGTCAATGCGACGTTCTGACGTGCCTTCCGGGCGCAACGGGAAGCACAAGGAAATCATTACTCAGCTTCTAAGCGACATTGAGCAATTGGAAATAGAAAACGCCCTGAAGGTGCCCCTATCGGAACTGCCCGATACAAAGGAAAATATCCGGTCCGCCCTCAATCGTGCGACCCGCGATCGCGGCATCGATATAGCAACCTCCAGCGACGACGATTACCTCTATATCTGGAAGCCATGACGTGAGAAAGTGGAACGGTCGCACCTGGAGCGACACAGATACAGTCTAATAGCTGGTTAGGATGAGTTCGACTAGCATAGTCTCGAGAGAAGTAAACTCGTCCAGCGTGACTGCGTCCGAGCCCCCACGCTCCCAAGCAGGATATATGCCTGGCGGGATCGGGAAACTAAGCGAGCAAGCATTCTCACCCATGCGCGAAATTCTCGAGAAGACGTCGCATCGCCCCTGGCCGCTGCCGCCGGGGCGCTGGGCCCTATCGCAGCGCTGGAACGATCTGCTCTTTGCCCACTGGCCGATGAGGATCGCTGACATTGACCATTTACTCCCGGAGGGGCTGGAGGCGGACCACTTCCAGGGTTCTGCCTGGATCGGCGTGGTTCCTTTTTGGATGGACCAGATCCGGTTGCGAAAGCTGCCTTCCCTGCCCGGAGTTCGCCGCACTCCAGAGTTGAATCTGCGCACCTATGTCCGCGACCGCCAAACCGGTACCCCCGGCGTCTATTTTCTTTCGCTCGACGCCCGAAACCTTTTCGGAGTAATGATGGGGCGGGGCATGTTCCATCTGCCCTATCACTGGGCTCAAATGAAGCTTGAGCCTCGCGGAGAGCGGGAGTTTTCCTTCTACAGCCGCAGGCTGCTGACCGGCACACCCGTCCGCTTCGCGGCGCGCTATCGAGGACTTGGCCCGACCCACAGGCTCGTTCAGACCCGCCCCGGGACGATCGAGTATTTCCTGACCGAGCGTTATTGCCTCTTTACCCGCGACGCTCTGGGCCGTGTATTGAGGGCCGACATCCACCATGTACCGTGGCCGCTTGAAGAGGCAGAGGCGGAAATCACCCAAAACGATCTGCCGGCACAGTTCGGCCTGCAACTACCCAATACACCGCCATTGCTGCATTACTCTCGCCGTCTCGCCGCATATATCTGGCCGGCGGAACTCGTCGGCACCAGGGTTCTTCGCACCGGCCCGGCAGTAGCCGCGGCACAATAGAAATTGCCCACTCAGTTCTCGAACACGCAACCATCGCTCCACCGGCTTTTGCCTATAATCATCATCGTGCGCCCGCGGCTGGCGCTGATCTTTTCAACGAGGAAATATGGACGGAATTGAAGGACGGATAGCGCTCGTGACCGGCGCCTCTCAGGGAATAGGACGCGCTTGCGCTCTGGCGTTGGCCAAAGCAGGAGCTAGCGTAGCGCTGGCGGCGCGCAATGAGGCGAAGCTCGCAGAGGTGCAGGCAGAGATCGAGACAGCCGGTGGCAAAGCAGCAGCCTTCACGCTGGACGTGGCCAACGAAGAGTCGATCAAGGCCGGCGCAAAGGCCATCCTCGAGCGCTACGGTAAAGTCGAGATCCTCGTGAACAATGCAGGGATCACTCGCGACGGACTGGTCTTGCGCATGAAGCGCCACGACTGGGATGATGTGCTCGCGACCAACCTGACCGGAGCCTTCCTTCTCACACAGGCTCTCCTGCAGGCCATGCTCAAGAACCGCTGGGGCCGCATTATCAATATCTCAAGCGTAGTCGGCCGCACCGGCCAGGCAGGCCAGGTGAACTACGCGGCCACCAAGGCTGGCCTGATCGGATTGACCCGCTCTCTCGCCCGCGAGGTAGCCTCACGCGGAGTGACTGTGAATGCCGTGGCTCCCGGCTACGTCGAAACCCCGATGACTGCGGTGCTCGATGAAAAGCAGCGAACTGCAATGATGGCGACAATCCCGCTTGGCCGGCCAGGAACAGATACGGACATCGCGCACGCAGTGGTGTACTTGGCCTCCGAAGGAGCCAGCTACGTAACCGGCCATGTGCTCGACGTAAACGGCGGCATGTTCATGGGATAAAGGCTCTGAAACTGGGGACAGTATGTCATCCGAGTAATGCAGAATTGATTCTCGGGAAGACAGCGGTCATTTGCTATTCTGTCGGCTCGCCCGTTCATACATAAAGGAAATCAGCCGATACTCACACCTGAAGTCGTTTCTGGCGAAACGATCGATGGCGCCCGTCTCGACAAACACATCCTCGCAAACAACACCGGACTTAGCCTCGTTGAGTCCGCCAACTCCGGACGACCTCACCTACGTTGCGCGGCAGCCGATTCTAGACGCGCGCGGAAATGTTCACGGATACGAGCTGCTCTTTCGTTCGGGCCCGTCTGCAATCACCTTTCAGGGAAACGGAGACGCAGCCACCCGCTCCGTACTGGACAATACAGTTGTCTTCGGCCTTGAGCGGCTGACCGGCGGCATGCCGGTCTTTGTGAACTGTACCCAGGAGGCCCTCCTGAACGGCCTCGTGATGGTGTTGCCCCCGGAGCATACCGTGCTGGAGCTGCTCGAAACGCTCAAGCCCACAGCAGATCTGCTCGCAACCTGCCAGCAATTAAAGGAAAAAGGCTTTCGGCTCGCACTCGACGATTACGAATGGAAGCCCGAATGGCGAGCTTTTGTGGAGCTGGCGGACTACATCAAAGTGGATTTATCCAAAACCACCGTCGAGCAAAGAGCCGAGCTCAAAGCGCAACTGACCCACAACCCTGCGCGACTTGTGATGGAGCGAGTCGAGACACGCGAGGACCTGGAACTGGCCCGCAGTGAAGGCTTCACGCTATTCCAGGGCTACTACTTCTGTCGTCCGGTGCTTATGGGCAACCGCGCGATTCCAGCCAACTGGCTCGTTCACATGGAGATTCTGCAGGCGCTCAATGAAGAGATGCCGGACATAACGCGCGTCAGTGAGCTGGTCAAACAGGATGCCTCGCTCACCTACCGCCTTCTCCGCATGGTGAACTCCCCGCTTTACTCCACGCGCAAGGTAGTCAGCTCCATTCACGGAGCGCTGGTCATGATCGGCGGAGACATGTTCCGCCGCGTAGCCACTCTGGCCATCGCCAGCGAACTGCGCGGAGATCAGCCGTCCGAACTTCTCCAAACAGCATTCCTGCGCGGTCGATTCTGCGAGCTGGCAGCGGCTGTCACCGGTCAGAATCCGAAGGAGCAATACTTATTGGGGATTCTGAGCCTGCTGCCTGCCATGCTGAGCGTCCCAATGGAGACTCTCGTCGGCGCACTGCCCTTGAGGACCGAAGTCCGCCAAGCCCTGATGGGCGACGACATCCCAGAACGGACAGTTCTTCAATGGTTGATTACTTACGAACTCGGCCGCTGGGAGGACTGTGACGAGATTGCTCAATCGGCGGAACTGCCAGACGTCGGCTTTCCCGCTATATATGCTGAGGCTCTGCTTTGGGCTGAATCAGTTATGACAGTCGCCGCCGAATAGACGACACCATCTCTTACTTCGGATTCGGCGCAGGCGAGAACTGACCATCTCCCGGTGGTCCGCCGGGTTCGCGATTCGGCATCTGGTTCGCAACCACGGTGGTGGCAAGGAAGACCCCATTCTTCATCCCACCCTCAGCACGTAATTGCTCGCCCGGTTTGATGTCGGCCAGGGTAATCGAGTCCCGGCGCTGGCGAAAAGATGTATTCTCATCCACTTCAATCGCATGCGGAGCGTGATCGACCATGCCCTCAATCGTGATCTTTGTGCCATCAATTCCGGTAATCCGCCCAGCCAGCCACGTCTTGCCGTAATTGGCCTGCATCTCCCGCATCTGCTTGGCGCGCTCAGGGTCAATCTGGGCAATAAAAACTGCGCCGATGGACTTGCCTGCCTCGTCCATCTCTCCACCCGCCGTAATAATGTCGCCAACCTTGATGTCGGTGGGCTTCAGCGGCTGAGGCGGCTGGCGATCAGCATCATCTGTTCCGTTCCCATTGCCGGCAGCACTCTGACCGCCCGCGCCGGGACGGCGGCGTCCCGCTCCCTGCTTCATAATCCGGGTATTCGCGCTGTAATGTACCGTATACGTTTCACCGGACTCGGTCTTGATGGTGTAGTGGTCGGCCGCAACCTCCGTCACCGTCCCGAGAACCCCGCGCCCGCCAGCCGGAAACCGCATAGCGCCGTTACCACGCCACCCCTGACCGGGGCCCTGCCCCTGCTGTTGGCCCGACTGCTGACTCTGGCCGGACGCGGTCGGCTGCTGTGAACCCGCCTGCACGGCAGCGCCAACGCTCACCGCCGTCCCCACAACGACGGCGAAAAAATAAATGCTTCGCATTCCCCTTCCTCCGAATCTCTATGCAGAAGTAGACGGCCTTCCCGCATCAAAAGCTACATTGCGGCGGCGAGGAAGTCGATTACACTCGATCGCAGATGCGGGAACGCGGCCCATTGCGGACCCACGACAGTACGTCGAACTGGAAAGGGACTTGGACCGGGGTACTGCCGGTGTAGTCCGGGTGATCTGTCTATGGCTTCCTCTGTGGCTCCCACCTCCCTTGGTCTGCGTTACCGGCAGGTAAGGCGACGCAGTCTTGAGCTTTGTAGACCCTTGACTCCAGAAGACATGATGGTGCAGTCATGTCCTGAAGCCTCTCCGGCAAAGTGGCACATTGCCCATACTGCGTGGTTCTTCGAGTCTTTCGTACTCAATGAATTCCTCGACGGTTACAAAGTCTTCAATAATGATTTCCCGTGGCTCTTCAACAGCTACTATCAGACCTTCACAGAATTCCCCGATAAGCGGCTTCGATCCTCATTTTCCCGGCCAGCGCTCGACCAGATTCTCAGCTTCCGCGAGCATGTCGACGCCGGTATCGACCGCCTGCTTGATGGCGACCCTCCCGAAGAAGCGCTGGTGCGCATCGAGCTCGGCCTGAATCACGAAGAACAGCATCAGGAGCTGCTGCTCACCGACATCAAGCATGCCCTGCACACCAACCCATTGCAGCCGTCCTACCTCCCTCTCGATCCGGCGGAAGACGCTGCGCGCAGAGATGCCGATCTGAGAAAGTCCGTTCCGCAAGCAGCTCCTTTGAGCTATTTTGCCTACGAGGGCGGCTTGATCGAGATCGGCCGAGAGGCAAACGACGGCTTCAGCTTCGACAACGAACGACCGCGGCACAAAGTGTGGTTCGAGCCTTTTCAATTCGCCTCGCGTCTGGTCACGTGTGACGAATTTGCGGAATTTATTGAAGACGGCGGCTACAAACGTCCAGAATTGTGGCTCTCAGCCGGATGGGACACCGTACAGGCAAATCGCTGGACAGGTCCACTCTACTGGCGCCGTGACGGCCGGAATTTGCATATCAGCACCATGCGCGGCGCCTGGACCCTGCCCGAGCTGGCGGACACCCCTGTGACCCACGTGAGCTACTTCGAGGCCGACGCCTATGCCCGCTGGATAGGAAAGCGCCTTCCCACCGAGGCCGAGTGGGAGAGCGTGGCCGCCACGCTGCCGGTTGAGGGCAATCTGCTTGACAGTGGGCGCTTTGAAACCGCACCCGCAGCCAAATCTCAAGGCCCCGCCCAGATGTACGGCGACTGTTGGGAGTGGACCGGCAGCGCTTATCTCGGCTATCCCGGCTTCGCTCCGCTGCCCGGGTCGCTGGGCGAGTACAACGGCAAGTTCATGAGCGGGCAAATGGTGCTCCGCGGCGGCTCGTGCGTCACTCCACAAAGTCACATTCGCGCAACATATCGCAACTTTTTCTCGCCGGAAACCCGCTGGCAGTTCTCCGGCATTCGCCTCGCTTCTTCCTGAGCAAAGATTCATCTTTCACTTCACAACCGCTGTCGCGTGAGGAACATCGAAAGAAATATATGGCCGCTACCGCTTGTCCTCCCCCAATGCTTATTGCCATGCCCCTTGTGTCTGCGGAACTCGCCCCGGAACCGGCGCTCGTTACTGCCATTTCGGTCGAATCTCCGTCAGTACCCACTATCGCGGATGTCGTCCGCGACGGATTAAGCCGCAGCCCCAAGCAGCTCCCTCCCTGGCTCTTTTATGACGAAGCTGGCTCCGAACTCTTCGAAGAAATCACCCGCCTACCGGAGTACTACCTCACTCGCACGGAGCGCAGCCTGCTCGCCGACCACGCCTCAGAGATGATCGCCGCTGCAGCCGATGGCTCGCGGCTGCGGCTGGTCGAGCTAGGCGCCGGCTCGGCTGACAAGACCCGCACACTACTTTCAGCAGCCCTTGAATACCAACGGGAAGTTGAGTACCTCCCTGTAGATGTATCTGAATCAGCGCTCGAACTGGCCTGTAGTCGTATCGAAGCAGAGCTTCCCGGAGTCGCAGCGCGGCCAGTGGTAGGCGACTTCACGGTAGGCTGGGCGATCCCCGAACAGCATCCGGACAGCGCTTCGGATCGCCAGCTTCTCCTCTGGATCGGTTCGAGCATCGGTAATTTCGAACCCGAAGCGGCGGTCGACATACTTCGCCGGATTCAGCAGACGATGCGTCCCGGCGACGGGCTACTACTCGGCGCGGATCTCGCCCCCAGATGGGGCGACATCACTGACGGCTGCAAGTGCATCGACGAGTTGATCGCAGCCTACGACGATGCAGCCGGAGTCACCGCTGCCTTCAATCGCAACATGCTCGAGCGCCTCAACCGGGAGCTGGGAGCCGAATTCGACACGGAGCAATTCCTTCATCGCGCCGTCTGGAACAAGGCTCACTCGCGCATCGAAATGCACCTGGAGAGCCGGAAAGACCAATCCGTCTGGATCGAAGCTCTCGAAATGACGGTCGACTTCGCAGTCGGAGAGAGTATCCACACCGAGAATAGCTACAAATACACCGCCGAACAGGTCGCAGGAATGATGGCCCTCGCCGGTTTCCCGGTCGAACGCCACTGGCTAGCTAACGCGAAGCACAGCACGCAATCCAAACAGAGCCACAAAAACGGCTCGCATTCTGGCCACTCTGTCGATCCGGAAAGCGCGTGGTTCGCGGTGCTCCTTGGGCGAAGAGCCTAACTCCGCCCAAGATCCTATTCGCCCGACCTACTTCGCGTGCCCCACCCGCACCAGCAATACATCGTGAGAAGCCAGCTCAATCGGCATGCCGTCAGAAAGCGTGACCTGTTTGCCGGTCCACAGATCCTTTCCGGCCTGTGAGCCGTGCAGACCGGCCTTCGCCAGGTTCAGATGAAACGGATGCGTCGCGTTCCTGTCGCTTCCCACATTGACGATGGCGATCGCCTTATCCCCGCCCTGCAGATCGCGCGTCCACACTTCCACTTCCCCGTCAGCATAAGCGCGATGCCCTTGCTTGCCGAGCGGGTCCTGGTCGATCGCAATCACGTCCTTGTTGGTCAGGATCGCTTTGACTTCGGGCTTCATATTGGGAAGGTCATTTCCCGCAAGCAGCGGCGCGGCGAGAATTGCCCACCAGGTGAAGTGCGTGCGGTTCTCCGCCATGGAGAGCTTGCCGTTTCCAACCTCAAGCATGTCGGGATCATTCCAGTGCCCCGGACCGGCATAAGAGGCCAGACCTTCATTCTGGCTCACAATGTCATACATGCTCTGCCATCGAGCTTCAATATCACCGGTGGTCCGCCACAAGTTACCTCCAAGCGCCGGCGCCCACTCCCACGGAGAATCCCATCCATACTGGCAGAGCGAAAAAACAATCGGCCGTCCTGTTTTGGCAGTAGCTGCCTTCAGAGCCTTGCCCATCTTGTCGTAGGCGGCAATCATGAGCCGCATTTGTGCGGCCTTATCGTGAGGAGCCTCCTTCTGCATGACATCAGGGATAAAGCTGCAGAGATCATACTTGAGATAATCGAAGCCCCACCCGGCGTACATCTCTGCGTCCTGCTCTTCGTGACCCAACGAGGCCGCATATTTGCCACAGGTTTTCGTGCCCGGCCCTGAGTAGATTCCGATCTTCAGACCCTTCGAGTGAACATAGTCAGCGAGCGCCTTCATGTCCGGGAACTTCGAATTCGTATGTAGCACGCCATTCGAGTCGCGCTCGGCTTCCCAACTGTCATCGATGTTCACATAGACGTAACCGGCGTCCCTCATACCCGTGGCCACAAGCTGATCGGCCGCAGCTCGAATGTCTTTATCAGTAACGCGCACGGCAAAGAAATTCCAACTATTCCAGCCCATCGGCGGAGTCTGTGCAACAGATTGGGCTCGCATGTTTGGAGCGGCGAGCAGGGCCATGGCAATTGCGAAAAGTGCAAAACGTGAGCGCATCATCTTCCTCATTCGTGGATTTGCTGAAGCTCTGAGAATGTTTACAAATCGCGGTGCTCGCCTGCGCGCGGATGATTCCGCATGGCAGGATTTCAGGTCTGGCTACGTTTGTAGTCGCCGCTCTCGCCGCCGGACTTCGACTCAAGCTGGATCGAGCGGATGCGGATGGATTTGTCGAGAGCCTTGGTCATGTCGTAAATAGTGAGCGCAGCAATCGAGGCTGCTGTCAGCGCTTCCATTTCTACACCCGTGGGGCCAGTGGTGGCTACAGTCGCAAAAATCTGGACTCCCGCGGTAGTAACCTCCGCAGTTACATCCACCATACTCAGGGACAGCGGATGGCACAGCGGAATCAGCGAAGAAGTCTGCTTGGCAGCCTGAATCCCCGCAAATCGCGCCACCTCGAGCGGATCGCCCTTGGGATTCGCAGGCAACGCACCCAGCACCGCATCTGAAAGTTCAACGAAGGCCGAAGCCGTAGCCTCACGGCGCGTTGAGGCCTTGCCGCTGACGTCGACCATGCGCGCTCGCCCGCGCTCATCAAAATGGCTCAAGGTGGATTGTTTGTCAGACACGCCGGCTCCGATTCCAAAGCAGCTACCAGCTTAACGGAAGAACCGGATCACCTGCCCCAGGGCAACCCGATGTTAGCCTCGGATCGCAACCGCTCGCCAAGCTGGCCCGTGTGGTGAGCCAGATGGCGAATATTATAGAACTGGAGCGTCAGTTTGTTAAAAGCCAGCCAGTAGAATCCCGACGGTGCATCGGGATCGAGCGAGGCAGTCCGAGCCTCGGCCTCACGCCTGCAAAGAGTGGCATATTCCAGCAGCTCAGCCTTCGCGTAAGGCTGATCAATCCTCGGTGGCTCATCCGTCTTCCCCGGAACCGCGCCGAGAAAGTTGTACCCCGCGCGGCTGCTCTGCCACGGCACAAACTCCACCTCGGTCGGCGCCAGGTAGAAGTGCGTGTAAAACAGCGCGTGATAGGCAATATGCCAGTAGCGGTTCGGCGATGCCCCCGAAGCGGAGAGCCACATCTCCTCGGGACAAAGCTCAATCGCCTTCTCAAGCATCCCGATCGCAGACAGGTATTGCGAAAGCACCGCGCCGCGAATATCCATATCAATCAGGCAGACGCCGGTTCAGCCAGCTTGACCAGCTTGAGTGACGAACGCGTCGCATACCGTCGCGGCTGGAAGCATGCCGTACGGTGCGTAATGGCCAGTTTCTCACGGCTCAGCAGTTGGCGAATCTGGCTGCGTGCATGATCCGCCCACGGCCCGCTCTTGTCCAGCCGTACATACGTCTGCCAGTGAGCGAGCGCCCGCCGCCGCTCGCCCTTTCGCTCGTAAGCCAGCGCCAGGTTGTAATGAGCATCCGCGTAATTGGGCGTCAGCGAAATAGCCCTCGTATACGCCTCGATTGATTCGTTGGGCCGGTGCAGCTCGTCGAGCACGTTCCCGAGATCAAAGAAGGCTAGAACGTAGGTCGGATCAGCCATGGTGGCCCGGCGATAAAGCTCCTCCGCCCGGGCGTACTGCTTCTGGTGATAGTGCAGCGTGCCGAGGTTGATCAGCGCCGCGGTGTATGCCGAATCGATCGCCAGAATGTTGCGGTAGGTCTCCATCGCGACCTGCTTGCGGCCTTTTTCCTCCGCCTGCACCGCCTGCAGAAACAGCGACTGCAGCTCCTCCGAACGAACAATGGCGTTGCGCGCCGGTGGCAGCATAGATAGGCTGACCGCGGCAGTCCGCGATGCGGCGTCGCCTCCGGCATCAAAATCAAAGAACAGCTGCCCGCTGATTGGATCAACCATCGTTCCTGAATGGCGAAATGCCAGATGCGCGCCCGTACAGACCACGGCCGCCTCCAGCAAAGGCTCACTGAGGCCAGAGACAGCCTTCATAGCCTGCACTGAGGCCTGAATCGACCGCGGACGCATGCGCAGCAAGTCGAGCTCCCGCAGCGTACGTAACTGCGCCAGTTCCGGAAAACCGTATTGCTCTTTTGCTGGAATCAGGCTCGCCCGCTCCCAGTTGGCTAACTGGCGGGGGCTGATCTGGAGAATTCTCAATGCATCCTGGCGGCTGTAACGAGTCATCACTCGAATAAGGGAGCGGGTCACGATCTGGTGTCCACCCTTCGGCCGGGATTTAGTGCCCCGGTCCTGGAGGACTAAGGCGATTATGCCGCGATTATCCGTGGATATCGGCGTCCTAACAACCGCTGAATGAAAAAAATCGTGGATAACGGGTACCTAACGTGGTTCGCGGCGCATTCTGCACACCGCACGAGGCACCAATCCGATCGCGTCTTTACTGCCTCAAACATGAAGGCGGCAGAATGCGGTACGTCAAGACCGCGATTCTGCCGCTGAATTTTGCCTTGGAGCCGACGACCGGAATTGAACCGGTGACCTACTGATTACGAATCAGTTGCTCTACCAGCTGAGCTACGTCGGCGCAGGATCCCAATTGCGATTCTACAGGCGCGTCGAGCGGAGGTAAAGGCGGGCAAAAACGGAAAAAGCCGTCCAAATCTGGGCGGCTCTTTCCTCAGGGAGAATAGTTCCAACGGAGGCAAGGCCATCAGAACTTTCTGGCTGCATAGTAGGTGCGGGTGGCGACGGTGTCAAGGCAAATTCGCCGTACAAATAAACACTGTTGAATCAACAACTTGAAAGACAGGATTCAAATCGAGCATTGACCCGAACCTTTACTTTTTATTCGCCTCTGACATTCCGTGTTTCGTCGGGTTATAGCGGGTTTTCCTAGTATTTCGTACCATTTTTTCCACAGACTCTAATCCCGGAGACCCAATTGCGTGAATTCTTCGTCGTAGACGGCAGAAACGGGCTTGCCCCGCAGGATGCGATACACGGCTCGTCCTCCACCAAGAAAAAATCCCAGCAGCAGCGACGCCAGAAACATGACAAAAACCAGCGTCAGAATCCCGACCACTAGCTTCGCTGTCTTCTGCACTTCCGTATCCCCTGCTCCGGAAAAAGACGACGCTAGGTTGGCCTCGTAGTGAACCTGCGCAAGCAGTTTGTGAGCATCATCCTGGATTGGATCGCCGCTAACTACCGCCACCAGCGGTCCACTCCGTTTCACTTCCAGCGCCGTCTGGTTCGAGTCCTGCAATGGCTTCGTAAAAGGATGCTGCGGCGTGTTCCCTGCCTTCAGATAAGCCGCTATCGCCTGCTCTCCACTCGCTGCCATCTGCGGAGTCGGATAGTCGATGATCGTCAGCGTCGCCGGCCCTGAGACCAGCTTGTAGCCCGAAGTCACAACTTCAGCCCCGCGATCAAAGCCCACAAGTTCCGGAGGCAGCACGCCACCCGAGCCGCCGTATCCAGCCGGACCTAAAGCGTAGTGGGTGGTCTGCGCATCGATGTCCTTCCGCGGAAGACTGGCCAGAATCGGCGGTGCGAGGGACTTGTTCCCTGCAGCCAGCGGAATCTGTGCCGCAAGCTCGCGCAGCTCCGAGCCAGACATGGCCGTCACATGCGAAAAGACCGCATCGACAAAGACATTTCCCTTCCAGAAAACGACGCGGTTATTGTCAGAAGCTGCACCGGTTCCGACATCCTCCCTCGGCCATCCCGAGTGGCGGTAGAAGGTATAGGCTCCATAGGCGCCGCTCGCATCCTCAAATCGGAAGGCCTTGATATGAATTGTCTCCTCGTCGCGGGTGTAGTCGCTCAGAAGGCCATCGGTGAAGCCATACTCCTTAAGCACAGCCACGTTGGCCGAGTCCTCCTGCGCCGGATCAGTCACGGGCTTGGACGATGTAGCCTCCCATCCGGCAAACGACGAAGGAAGCAATGGAGCATTCGCCCTGGGTATCGGCGCCGAACCTGTTTTCGGCGTAGACTTCGCGGTCCCGGCCTTCGGAGGCGCGACGATGCTGGTCGGCATCTGCGCCGCATACAAAGCCGTAGACGCCACGATGAGCAGAAAACCGGTAGTAAGGACGGAGAATGAGGGGAGTACTGGAAACCGATATTTGCGCATGCTTCTAACTCTCAGCCTATACTGCGCGGGGATTGGGTGCCACCGGCGGGGCCGCGCGCGACGATCGCCAACCGAATCTCTCGAATAAAAGACCGCCTGATACTTTAGACGCCGACAGCGCAATTTCCGGCTCTCGATGCACCCGGTCGAGGCGTCTCAGTCAATCCCACAACCTTCACACTTCGCACGCACGTTTCCGGAGCTATGATTTGGTCAGGAGCATGAGCCATGGAAAATGCAAAGCTGCTGATGATCGTCGGCGATTACATCGAAGACTACGAAGTTATGGTACCGTTTCACGCGCTGCAGATGGTCGGACACACAGTGCACGCCGTGTGCCCGGACAAAAAAGCCGGCCAGTTTGTCCGAACATCGATTCACGACTTTGAAGGCGACCAGACATATACCGAAAAAGTGGGTCACAACTTTGTCTTGAATGCGACGTTTGCTGATGTGAAAGCCGAAGATTACGACGGGCTCGTACTCGGCGGAGGAAGGGCCCCCGAATACCTCCGCATGAATGAGCAGGTACTGGACATAGTGCGGTATTTTGATCAGGCTGATAAACCCATCGCCTCCATCTGCCACGGAGTACAGATCCTGACCGCCGCAGATGTCGTACGGGGAAAAGAGGTCAGTTGTTATCCTGCCTGCTCGCCCGAGGTAAGGTTTGCCGGCGGCCGCTATGCCGACATTGCAATCACAGACGCAGTGGTAGATGGAAAGCTCGTAACCGCTCCTGCATGGCCGGCACAGGTGGCATGGCTATCAAAGTTTCAGGAAGTGTTGCTCGCCCACCTCGCCGCGAAATCAAACCTGGTAGAGGTTTAGCTCCTCGAGGTGAAGATAGGGAGGCTATCTTCTTCTCTCCAAAGCAGCCAATTGCGTAAAAGCGGCGTCCTATCCCCATGCTCTTAACATTTTGTTGACGGGCGAAGCGGAGCAAGGGATTTGAATGACTGAAGCGAACGGGGCACCGGGGTCCGGGGAAAACATCCAAATGGCGAAGCCGGTTAGGCCAAAGCGGAAAATGGGCCGCCTGGCCAAGTGGCTCCTTTGGATCGGCGCGATCGGGCTGGTAGCGCTGATCGCAATCGGCGGCACAGTTGCCTACTACCTGCATCGCGCCGAGCCAATGCTGCGAGCCAGCCTCATCGATACCCTGCAGAAACGCTTCAATGCACACGTGGAGCTCGACAACCTGCATGTCTCCATCGCAGACGGCTTCTGGGTCGAAGGTAGCGGACTCCGCATCTGGCTCCCGGAAACGGTTCAGGAGCAATCGGCCGACAAAGCGACCGGCGCGAGCGAAAACCCCAACCCCGAACTGGCAGCCCAGGCACAGCGCCATAGCGAGCCATGGATCACCGTCAGCAAGATGCGGTTTCATACCTCATGGCGCATCCTCCCCGGTAAACCAATCGTCATATCGGTCATTTATGTGGAGGGTGTGAAGGTAGTGCTTCCACCTAAAGAAGAGCGCGCTCGCATAACTTTCCCGGGAAATAAAACCGCACACACAGCCCCAACTCCAGAAGAGACCAACGCCCAACCGAGCCAACCGCCAGCTCAACCGGCCACCCAAACCCAGAACTCCAATCCAAGTTTCCTTAAGTTACCAGAAATCCAGGTCCGAAAGGTCCAGTGCAAAAACGCTACCCTGCTGGTCGAACGCGCCCAGGAACCCGGCAAGATCAAAGAACCTCTTGACTTTGAATTCGCAAACGTAATCCTCTTTCCCGGCGCCCAGGGAGAGCCCATCGCCTTCGACGTAAACATGACCAATGCCAAGCCCGTCGGCCAGATTCACTCCGTAGGGCACGTTGGCCCTTGGGCACGCGGCGATATTCACGCACTGCCGGTCGAAGGCAACTACAGCTTCGACAACGCCGATCTGGGAACCATCAAAGGCATCGAAGGCATCCTCTCCTCAACCGGCCACTATTCCGGCACTCTCAGCCAGATCATTGCCGACGGTACAACACGGACGCCCGACTTCCGTCTGGAGCGCATCCATAAAGGCACCGGAGTCTTGCTGACCACCAAATTCCACGCTATCGTCGACGGCACCAACGGCAACACAGACCTGGAACCGGTAGATGCAATGCTCGGGCACACGCACATAGTGGCGAGAGGCAAAGTGCTCCGCGCAGACGACATAAGCCCCGGAGCCAAAGGCCATGACATTGCTCTCGACGTGATAATCGATCGCGGCCACATCCAGGATGTTCTCCAGATCGCCGCCGGCACTGATCAGCCATTCATGGTTGGGGATCTCACGCTCAAGACAAAGCTCCATCTGCCATGGGGAAAAGAGAGCGTCATGGATAAACTCCAGCTCGATGGGCAATTCCACCTGACCAACGTGCAATTCAGCAACGAGACGATGCAAGGGCGCATCCGGCAGCTGAGCCTGCGCGGCCAGGGTCGTGCGGGCGATGTAAAAACGGCAGAGCCTGAGGTCATTTATTCCGAGATGCAGGGTCATTTCAAGCTCGGTGGTGGCTCTCTTCAGCTACCGGACATGACTTACAAAGTACCGGGGGCCATGATTGCTGTGCACGGCAAGTATGGAATGCAGGCCGGCGCCCTGGACTTTGAAGGCGACGCCAAGCTCGATGCCACACTTTCCCGCGTGGTCGGCGGTTGGAAAGGCCTTTTGCTCAAGCCCGCCGACCACTACCTGAAGAAAAATGGCGCAGGCACCGATGTCCCGATTCACGTGCGCGGCACCAAGAAGTCTCCGGAGTTTGGCGTCGACTTCGACCGGATGGGAAAGAATACCGACAAGGACCATAACGCGGGCGACAGCGGCTCCGCCGATCAAGGCGATTCGAAAAACCCTCACTAAATCCCGAATTCCAATCCAGTCAGATCCCGACAAATCCATATACAACCGCACGAAAATGCATTAGCTTGGCGGTGTCACACCGCCCCGAAATAGCTATCCTCAGCGTCGAACGGCGGGCGACAACCGGAGGAACGCAAAATGAAAAGCACGCATCCGCGTCCAGCCGCACTCCTCGCGGCAGGGCGACGCGTGGCCCGGAGTCTTCTCCTGGCCCTGACCCTTCTCCTGGCCCTGACTGCAACCGGAGCCGAGCCATTTGCAACCGGCCAGCCCTCTAACTCCCCCTCTGAGCTCAAGAACTGGTGGAAGAACTCAGTCATCTACGAGATCTACCCACGCAGCTTTCAGGACTCGAACGGCGACGGAATCGGCGACCTCAACGGCATCACCTCCCGGCTCGATTACCTGCAAAAACTCGGCGTCGAAGCAATCTGGCTTTCGCCGATCTATCCCTCTCCGCAGGTCGACTTCGGCTACGACATCTCCGACTACGAGGGCATCGATCCGCAGTACGGCACCATGGCCGACTTCGATCGCCTCGTCGCCGAAGCGAAGAAGCGCGATATTCGCGTCGTAATGGACATGGTCATGAACCACTCGTCTGACAAGCACAAGTGGTTCGAGGAGTCGCGCAGCTCGCGCAACAATCCTAAGCGCAACTGGTATGTATGGCGCGACGGCAAAGGCCAGACCGCCACTGACAAAGGCCAGCCGCCCAACAACTGGCAGTCTGACTTCGGCCACTCCGCCTGGGAATGGGACGAAAAGACCCGCCAGTGGTATTACCACAAGTTCTACATCCAGCAGCCCGACTTCAACTGGAACAATCCCGAAGTGTCAAAAGCCTTCGACAACATTCTCAAGTTCTGGATGGCAAAAGGCGTCGCGGGCTTTCGCTTTGATGCCATCACGACGCTCTTCGAAGATCCCGACTGGATCGATGACAAAGAGCTCAAGGACGCCAACGGCAAGACCTTCCTCAATAACTACGGCGACGTTTCCCTCGACGACGCGCGCACCAACAATCTCCCCGGCGTTCATCCGGTAATGGAGCACGTTCGCACTGTTGAGGACAGTGTCAAGCCAAACGTCTTCCCCGGCCGCAGGGTGCTCATCGGCGAAACCTATGTACCCACCATCAACGATCTCCTCCGCATGTATGGAACCAAGGACAAGCCCGAGTTCCAGCTTCCGATGGATACGCAGCTCGGCTTCATCAACAAGCTCGACGTAGCTGCGTTTCGCAGCAAGCTCAACGATGTCGAGACCAAGATCGACGACAACGTACCGCTGCTCGTCTTCGACAATCACGATAATGCGCGCATCGATATGCGCTACGGCGATGGCGTTCACGATACGGCGATCACGCGCGTAATCTCTACAGTCCTCTTCGCCAGCAAAGGCTCAGCGCTCTTCTACTACGGCGCCGAAATCGGCATGAAGACCACTCCTCCCACACGCAAAGAAGATGTGAAAGATCCGGTAGGCCTTACCGGCTGGCCCAAGGACAAGGGCCGCGACGGCGAGCGCACACCCATGCAATGGGACGACTCGGAGTACGCAGGGTTCTCGACCGCCAAACCCTGGCTGCCCGTGCCGCCAAACAAAGACAAAATCAACGTAAAGGCCGAAGAGTCCGACCCCAATTCCCTGCTCAACTGGTATCGCGCCCTCATTCGCCTCAAGAAAACGAATCCGGTATTCATCTCAGGCGAACAAGTCATGCTCGACACTGACAACACCAAGGTACTGAGTTGGCTTCGCAAAGGCCCGGGCAAACGCGCAATAGTAACGGCAGCCAACTTCACCGCCGAGCCCCAGACCGTAAACCTCAACGCAAGTTCCGCAGGAGTCAAAGGAACCCGATCCAAAACCCTGCTCAAATCACCCGACACATCTGACCCGGCAACCATCGACAAGATCGAGCTGCCGCCCTTCGGCGTATACATCGGCGAAGTAGAGTGAGGCAGCTACAAGCTGCCTTCTATTTCTTCTGAAAAGGCGCATCCGGCAGCAAGCCGCTCTCCACCAGCACCGGCGGATGGCGGTGATGTGTGGCCTGCTCCCACGCGTACGCATATCCCAACAGATCGCCGTCATGCCACGGCCGCGCCGAAAACTCCAACCCAAACGGCAGCCCTCCCGGATAGAAGCCACCGACAACCACCACCGCCGGCACGCCAATCATGTTCACCCAGCTCGTAGCCGAATGCGGCCCTCCACTGATCTGCCCATTCTGTGGCATCGTCTCATCCGGCGGAGGCATCTGCGTTGCCGGATAGACATACCCGTCCAGATGCAGCCGATCCATCGTCTCGAGGTAAGTGTCCAGCACCCGCTTCCTCGGCACAAAGTAGTTAGCCTGTGCATGCGGATCCGACTCGATCAGCGCCTGTCGCACCGTCACCTCTCCGCGTCTCGCGGTTCCCGGCCAGTCGCCAACAATCGTCGGCGGCAGCTGCGACCCAACCGCCTTCGCGTACTCCGCGGCCGAGTGATACTGCGGCGGTCCAAAGACCTTGAGAAATCCCTCCGTGCCCTCGCGGACATATGGGAACGTACCCACCCGGCTCGCTATCTTGGCGAAGCTCTCCGGCAGAATCGAATCATCTATCACCACGGTAGCTCCCTGCGCCCGCAACTCTTCAATGGCCTTCATAAACGCAGCCCGCGTCTCAGGACGCAGAGGCTCCGCCTGCTCTTCTTCCTGCTTGGCCGCCGTATCGTCCGGCACTTCAGACGGCACTCCCTGAAACGGAACACCCGCCCCCCTGAGGATGAACGCCGGTATTCCGAATCGCTTCCCCTTCAGCGACCCCTCCTTCAGATATTGGGTGTATGGACCAGGTTGCGCCTTCTCCGACGAGCCGATCGTTCGCTCATCCAACGTATCTTCCCCGGCCATCACCGTCAGCGCAATCGCTGCATCCGTCACATTGCGCGCGATCGGTCCCGTGTTGTCGAGCAGCCAGTCTAACGGCGCAATTCCAGCAATGCTTACCAACCCTCGCGTCGGAAAAACACCAATCACCGCCGAAGTCGCCGACGGCATACGGATCGAGTTACCGGTGTCGGTTCCATTACCCAGCACAGCCATGTTCGATGTAACCGCCGTGACCGTCCCGCCCGAAGAACCTCCCGGCGAAAACCGGACATCATAGGCATTCCCCGTGCGTCCATAAGAGCTGCTGCGATTCGTATCGCTGGCAGCAAAGTCCGGCATATTCGTATGCCCCAAAATGATCGCTCCAGCAGCCCGAAGCTTAGTCACAATCGTGGCGTCCCGAGGTGCAATCAGCTCCTTGCCCGGAATCGTATAACCAGCCCAGCCATCCGTCGTAACCTGCCCCGCAATGCTCGTGTTGGCCTTGATCACAACAGGCACTCCCCACAACGCTCCATGCGCTGATGCCGCGCCTTCCGCATCTTCCTCGGCAGCCCGCGCCAGCGCCTCCTTCTCCATCACTGTCTCCACAGCACGATAGACGCCGTTATAGCGATGAATGCGCGCAAGATGCCACTGCACCACCTGCGTCACTGTGTACTTATGGCTCGCGTAAAACTCCTCAAGCTGCGAAACCGAAGCCTCAAATAAATCCTTGTCCATCTCCGTCTGCGCGGGCGCAGCAGATTGAGCCGGAGACAGAGACACACAGCAAAAAATGACAGCCAGAAAGATGATCCGTTTGGGCATGACTGATCTTCGCACCTCCGATACTTTTTTCAATCGCGAAATTTGCGGAATAGGCGAATCTCCGACGCCGGCAAGCGGCAAACCATAGCCCCCAATCGCAGCAAAATAAAATCCTCCAACGTTACGAAATTTTGTTGTACTATGCAGCCTATCCGCTAACGACCCGATCTCAGACCTGACGCTATGAGTGGAGACCCGTGATGAGCCACGATTCACTCGCATTGATTGCGAAATGGGAGATAGGTCTCTTCCTGATAGGATTGGCGGCGATCATTGCCTATCGTCTGCTCAATGGAAAGATCAACACCCGCTATCTACTGTATGGACTTGATGCAAAGGGCAATCACTATTTCAGCCCCCTGCGGATCCAGTTGCTTGTAACAACGATAGGTGTAGCCATCCACTATCTCCTCAGCGCTGCTCAGGCCAGTCCGGGCGAAATGCCCAAGTTGCCCGACGGTACGCTCGGATTACTCGGCGTCAGTAATGCGGCCTATCTCGGCGGTAAAGCTTTTGCGTTCTTCAAAAACCAGCAATAGAAAGGTGACAGAGTCATGAGTTGGCTTGCATTGATTGCAGGAGCTATCTTCGAGGGGTTTGCAGGCTTGCTTGCGATCACCATCCTCTATTTAATCTGGACGGGGAAGATCTCGCTCGCGAAGCTGATTTCCGAAAACAACGGTGATGCGAGCCTCTCGCGGCTTCAGTTTTTGATATTCACTTTTGTGATTTCATTAACTCTGTTTCTCGTCAGCGTCGGTGGAGCGACGCCACAATTCCCCAGCAAAATACCCCCTGAAATATTCGCCCTCCTCGGCATCAGCGCAAGCTCGTATCTCGTCAGCAAAGGCATCCAGTTCAGCAGTCCCGCAGGAATTGCCAAACCCGCCCTCGCAATCTCCCCGACCTCTGCCAGCTCAGCCACCCCCGGTCCGGTCACACTCGCAGCCAGCCTGGTGAACGCCGCCCCGGGCTCCGCACTGCCTGCCCTTACCTGGTCTCTCGACGCACCAGCCCACGGTACACTCGCGCCCCAGCCACCAGGAAACGCGATCTTCACTCCTGCGCCTGACATAACTATGGGTACCGTCGTGACAATCCGCGTCCAAACCAACGGCTATGATGACGGAACTTCTGTATATACCTATTGACTGTTTAATGAGCTATCAACTGCCCGTCAGCGCCATCTCGCGCCCGGCGGGAAGAATATCCCTGTAGCCCTCATATACGCCCTCGAAGACCGCATCCCACGATGCCGTAAGGGCGTAAGTCCGAGCTGCCTTCCTCATCGCCTCATGACCCGCTGAATCAGCCATAATCTCAGCGATTGCATTTGCAAATCCCTCGTCCGGAATAATCCTTCCCGTAGCCGATCCATCCGCCACATCACGAACGATGTACCGCGGGCCGCCATCCGGGGTCACAATTGCGGGCGCCCCGCTGGCCAGCGCTTCCAGCACCACGTTGCCAAATGTGTCCGTGTGCGATGGAAAGACAAAGATATCCATCCCCGCATAAGCCCGCGCGAGGTCAGCCCCGTGCAACACCCCGGCAAACTCGGCCCGCGGCATTCTCTCCCGCAGCCCCTGCTCCTCACCACCATGACCAACAATGAGAAAGCGGAAGTTGCTGTGCCCCATCGCGATCAGCTGGTCATGAATAGTAGCGAGCAGGCCGACATTCTTCTCCACCGACAAGCGCCCGACAAATCCAAGCACAAAATCGCCATCGCTCGGATCACGCCTCCGATACTCCGGAGAAAAGAGATCCGTATCCACTCCGCGAGGCATCAGGTGGCAAGGACGGTCCGTGCTCGCTGCCAGTAGCTCACATAGCTCAATATTCGGCGCGTAAAGAA
>Ga0206922_1046_pt1 | contig 35536 bp, 34 predicted proteins | sample Alteio_BWOrgHeat_63_FD_152976 | JGI IMG/M metagenome (GOLD analysis project Ga0206922, IMG submission 152976) | Enriched cells from forest soil in Barre Woods Harvard Forest LTER site, Petersham, Massachusetts, United States -... | ecosystem: Environmental > Terrestrial > Soil > Temperate forest >... | reverse complement strand
CCCTATTAAAGGTACTCTGTTCCAGCGGTAGTTCCATAAAGGCATTAGCTTCCGTTAAGTTGGCAAAATCGCCGGAACCATTTCCTGCAAGAGGTTTTGCAATTAATTCTGCCTTATTGTTAAGCGTTAATTGCACCGGTATAAAATATTGTAACACCGGGCTGAAACTTACTTCTTCATCTAAAACAGCATATTGTTTTGGAGAAGGAGGAATATCCAAAGACACTGTTAACCAGGGTAAAAAATACCTGTGCAAGCACATAAATGTTGAAACCGGATTGCCTGGAAATGCAAACACTAATACACCATTTGCATGAGCCCCAAACCAAAAAGGCTTACCGGGGCGCTGTTGTACCTTATAAAAAAGATTATTTACTTCTAACTGATCCAAGATGCCCGGTACATGATCAAACTTACCCATTGAAACACCCCCACTTAATAATATAACATCATACCGCAGCAGGCATTCCTGTAATTGCTGTTTTATAATTTCAGGGTTATCAGGTAAATGAAGAAGGGCCGCTTTTATATTATATTGCTCCAATACTCCTTTAATAGCATAATTATTTGAGCGCCTTACCTGGTAAGGTAAGGGTGTTTGGAAGAGTATAAAAAAAATCCGGGAGAGTTCATTCCATGGGACAATCTTAAAAATGAAGCATTAAGGTGATATACTTAATAAGTTTTTTCTTTCGTAAAACATATCTTTAAAACATCTTTTCATTAAATAAAACTTTATGCCCGTTATTAAAAATCTTCCCGGATTTGAAAACCCATTCCGGCATAAGTTATTATTTCTTGTACCTGTTTTAATTGTTCTTTTATACAGCTGCCCGCAACGAAGCTCGAATTTATTCGAATATAATGATAACGCAGAAACCCGCTGGAGCAGCCCTGAAAACAGGAATGGAGAGAAAGGCTCAGGTGGGAAGGAAAATAACGGAGCTAAAGGCCACCCGTATGATTCAATAGGGGCAGGTCAACCATATTCGTTATTAGATATCCAGGGACAGGGCGTCATTAACCGTATGTGGATTACTATTAATGACCGTTCTCCCGAAATGCTGCGGGCACTGAAAATTGAAATGTTTTGGGATAATGAAAAAAAACCTGCTGTATCTGTTCCCTTTGGTGATTTTTTTGGGATGGGGCTTGGGCAAATAACTGCTTTTCAAAATGTATTTTTTGCAAACCCTGAAGGCAGGTCATTTAACTGTTTTATACAAATGCCATTTAAAACAGGTGCAAAAATTGTTATAACAAATGAATCTGGTAAAACTCTGCATAATATTTTTTTTGATGTTGATTATAACCTGTTAAAAGAGTGGGACAACAATTACTTATACTTTCACGCTTTCTGGCACCGTGATACTGCGACAAAGCTGGCAAAAGATTTTGAAATGCTGCCGCAGGTTAATGGCAAGGGAAGATACCTTGGGGTAAACATTGGTGTGGCCGCAAATCCTCAATATAAAAGATCATGGTTTGGCGAAGGAGAAGTAAAAATTTACCTTGACGGCGATAGAGATTACCCCACATTAAACGGAACGGGAACGGAGGATTATTTAGGAACAGGATGGGGGCAAGGGAAATTTATTACAAATTATTCCGGTTGTACTGTTGCTGACGATTCATTGCGGCAATGGGCTTTTTACCGTTTTCATATTCCGGATCCAATTTATTTTAAAACCGGCTGCCGCGTTACCATCCAGCAACTGGGCGGCGATGGCACAGATAATGTAGCGGCTTATCAAAAGGCGAATGCTCCGCTGATACCGGTTACTACTGATGGTGAAAAATTTAATAAATTCTATAAAAAAGACAGTGTTGTGCAATTGGGCAGGCCGGCCCAGCCAAAAGGGTGGACGAACTTTTACCGTTCAGATGATGTTTCTGCAACAGCATATTTTTATCTTGACAAACCATCAGATAACTTAAGTGTATTGCAGCCCGCAGCTATAAGAACTGCGGCCCTCCGGGATAGAAATGTTATAAAAAAATGATTAAAACCAGTGCGGATAAAGATCATATAATGGAACAGGAGTTTTTACGATATAGTTGCCAGCTTGTATTGCCGGGCTTTGGGATGAGCAATCAATTAAAGCTGCAACAGTCTAAAGTACTTATTGTTGGCGCTGGCGGCCTTGGTTGCCCGGCTGCCCAATACCTTGTTGCTGCGGGTATTGGTACGCTTGGCATTGCAGATCATGATATTGTCTCTATTTTAAATTTGCACCGCCAAATATTATTTACGCCGGCAGATATTGGTTTCAAAAAAAGCCTGGTAGCCTTTAATAAGTTAAGGCAACAAAACCCGCAAATAGCGATCATGCCTCATGATGTAAGGGTTGGTTCTGAAAATGTAATGAGCATTATTGGGGAATATGATATCGTGGTTGACTGTACCGATAATTTTGAAACACGCTATTTGCTGAATGATGCCTGTGTTTTATCAGGCAAGCCACTGGTATATGGCGCCATTTACCAGTACGAAGGGCAGGTTGCAATATGGAATATTTTAAACACAGATGGCTCATATACACCCAATTACAGGGATATTTTCCCGGAGGTTGATGCATCGCAGGTACCAAACTGCGCTGAAGGCGGCGTAATACCAACAATAGCGGGAATTATTGGTTGTATGCAGGCAAATGAAGTAATAAAGTATATTACAGGCACCGGCGAATTGCTAAGCGGTAAAATATTGATACTTGATGCGCAAACGTTACAAAGCCGTATCATTAAGTTAGGGACAGTTACAAAAACACATATTTCTTCATTACAGAAAACAACTATCATTCCCGTTATTTCGGTGAAGGAAGTGAAAAAGAAAATAAATGACAATTCATGTGTATTGGTTGATGTAAGAAATGTTGATGAGCGGGAAACTTTTAACATTGGCGGATTACATATACCTATCAATGAGATTGAAACAGATACTTCATACTTAAATTCTGGTAAAGCGGTTGTGTTTTACTGCGCATCGGGCAACCGCAGCGCCGAAGCAGTTAAGATAATCAGCAAAAAATTTCCGGGTGCAAATATCTTTTCGCTGGAAGGAGGGATTAAAGCATGGAAACAACAGGAATAGCTATCCTCCGCTAACCGGTGGAATAACCGCAATCTCGTCTGTGTCCTCAATAATATCACCTGCCGGCGCATATTCATTATTAACCGCTAACATAAAAGATGAGAGTTGTTTTAAACGGGGATACGTTGTTTCAAGCAGTGCCTTCAGCCCACCTGCGGTAATTTTATCTTCCAATTGAACTTGTATGGATGAGGTTCCAAATATATCTTTTGCAATGCCAAATGCTAAAACATTAATTGTCATACTTAACCTGGTGCTTTTAACTTTGTTTCTTTAATATGGTGGTTTTTTCCATATCTTCTATCACTTCACGAAGTATGGTATCCACCTTTTCTGCCAGGAGTAAAATCGCCTCCATATCTTCTTTCTTGTTTGCCAGGCTCTCCAAAAGCCTTATTTCATCATACAACGATTCAATAGAAAGGCTGTCAATAGAAGGTTTGATGGAGTGTGCGATCTGCTTGATGCTATTGTAATCTTTATTTGCTGTCGCGATTTTCAATTTATGGAGGGAAGAGAGCACTTCTTCAGCAAATACTTTCTTTATTTCTGTTATAAATTCTTCATCGCCCCCGCTTATCAATTCCAGTTTTGTAAGGCTGTATAATGTGCTCATAAAACAATGCTTTATCAGGCAAACTCCGTTTCAAAGATATTTCTTTATATCGTGAAGTAGTTGTTATAAAAAAAGTACGCCTTATTTAAACAGCCTGGGCTTATGCCGGTGGCCGCGCCCATATTCCGCTGATATGATCATATTGTTTAATAACGCGCGCGGGGTTTCCTGCTGCCACAGTGTAATCGGGAATGCTTTTTGTAACCACCGAACCTGCAGCGATAACACAATGCTTTCCTATGATTACACCTGCTGTTATTACCACATTGGCCGCTATCCAGCAATCGTCCCCTATAACAATCGGCGACGTTGTAACATTTTGCTTCACTATAGGCACCTGTATATCTTCATAAATATGGTTCAGGCCGCTTATTACAATATTCTGCGCCAGGATAACATTATTGCCTATACGCAAAGGGCCTATTAATACATTGCTCATTCCAACAAGAGTGTTATTGCCGATAAATACATCCCCCACACCGTTGTTAATGGTACTGAAGTCTTCGATAACGGAATGTTCCCCCAATTCAAATTTATTAAAGGGCAATACATCCATCCTTACCCTGCGGCGTATAACTGAGCCCCTGCCTCTTTTATGAAAAAATATATTGGCAAAATTTCTTACCCAAAAACGGGGCCTGTAATCGTTCTTCGGAATAAGCATCCAATGTACAAGCTTCTTTAGCCGGGGGTTATTTTTAATAGAGTCTGCAATAGACATACTTATAATTTAGTATTCAATATAAGGCAACTATATATGTTCAGCAAGGCTTTCTTTGGTGATTGCTCACGAAATATATTACAAATTACAATCACTTTATTAAAGATTGAATATTTTCGTTACTTTAACGCAATAGAACAAAATCCAATTATCAATGGCCATGAGGAAACCCTTTGGTGGTAATAAAAATAAGAATATCTTTAAGAAACCTAATTTTCATAAACTTATTAATATGGTTTTCCGGCACTGCATATTGCTCGTTTTTATTGTTTCAACTTTAAGTACAAGAGCTCAAACATCTGTACCTTCTATGTTACCGGAAGTATCTTATCCCACGCTGGATAAACTTATAGAGGCTGCCAAACAAAATTATCCGCGGATAAAAGCCTTTGACCACCGGGTTGCCGCTGCAAATTTTAACTTAAAGAAAATGAAGCTGGGCTGGTTTGATATTTTTACGTTCACTTTTCTATATAGCCCCAATAACAGCACTACACTGGTTAACCCAAGTTTCCTTAACGGCTACCAGGTTGGCGTATTTTTTAACCTGGGAAGCCTGCTTCAAAAATCAACACTTATAAAACAGGCAAAAGAAGAGCTTAACGTAAGCCAATACGAACGGGATGAATACTATGTTAACCTTGCCGAATTGGTTAAAGAAAGGTATTTTTTATATGTACAGCAACTGGCCATTCTTAAGGTTCGCGCTAATGTTGAGCTGGATGCTGAAAGCAATATGGAAATGATAAAGCACAAATATGAAAAAGGAGAGGGGTCGCTTGACGATTATAATAAAGCCCTTATAAATCTTTCTGACCGAACGCAATCAAAAATAGAATCTGAAGGTTCATTGCTGGTTGCTAAAAGCAGCCTGGAAGAATTGGTCGGCAAAAAATTAGAGGAAATAAACTGATGGATATAATAAAATTTTTTAAGCTATTATACAAGCGCAGGCTGCTGCTTATTTGCATACCGGTTGTTACTGTTATCATTACGTATTTTCTTGTGCGCTACCTGCCTGATCAATTTATGTCGACTTCACGTATTGCTACTGGCATTGTTGACCAGTCGCAGCAGGTAATGAACCAGGGAGATGTACAGGAGTCTAAGATAAGCCAGGAATTCAGCAACCTTACCCAGATGATGATGCTGAAAAAAATGCTTGACCAGGTTTCATACCAACTCATCATTCATGACCTTACCTCCAAAACGCCCTTTAGGGCACCAAGCAAGCTTTTCAATACCCTTTCGCCGGAGGTGCGTAAGAATGCTCTTGAAGTATATAAAAAACATTACCAGGACAGGACAGAGCTATCCTTATGGAACAAAGACGAAACTGGACTTTACGAGGTGCTTAAATCAATGCAATATGATGATGTATCGCTTAACAAAAAACTTACCGTTTACCGTGTAAACAACAGTGACTTTATTGATGTAGAATGTACGGCGGAAAAACCCGAATTGTCAGCATTCATTGTAAATACACTTTGCACGGAGTTCATTAGTTATTACACTTCGATTGTAAAAGAAAACCAGCTTAAGGCCGTTACTTTTCTTGATAAGCTGCTTAAAGAAAAATATGCGGCTATGAACCAAAAAATAAATGAGCTGAAGAACTATAAGATCCAAAACCGGGTGTTGAACCTGAATGAAATGGCAAAAAGCCTGTACGGGCAAATAGCTGATTTTGAAACAAGGCGTGAAATTGCGGAAAAAGATATTATTGGTTATACAGCTGCGCTTAAAGATATTGACAACCGCTTTGACCCTAAGGACCGCAGGTATGTTGAGAGCGCTATGGTAAAGGTAAACGGCGATGTTATTGCAGCTAAAGACCAGTTGTATAATTTAAATGAAGACTATGTTAAAAGTAATTTTGATGAAACTTATAAGCGCAGGATAGACTCTTTAAGGGGCATACTTAATGAAAGGATCATCCAGTCTTCTGACAAGTATATCACCAATCCTCTTGCCGCCAAGCAGGATATTGTAGCGCAAAAACTTTCGATGGAAATATCACTTCAGCTTGCACAGAATAGTGTAGGTTCCATAGCTAAGGAATTAGACAGGCTTAACCGTAAGTTTGACGCCCTGGTGCCACACGAAGCGGTGATACAATCATACGAAAATGATATTGACGTAGCAAGCAGGGAATACCTTGAAATACTGGGAAAGTTTAATCAAACAAGCATGACCTCCAGCTTCTCAATACAACTCAGGCAGATACAGGAAGCAATGCCCGGAAGTGTTCTTCCTTCCAAGAAGATGTTGCTGGTCATTCTTTCCGGTATGATCAGCCTTGTGTTTTGCATAATGATATTGTTTGTGATGTTTTACCTTGACCATTCCATTACTGACGCAAAAGAACTTGTGGCTAAAACAGATGCACCTGTACTGGGCACTTTGAACACAGTAAAAGGCGGGGGAGTGGACCTAAAAGAAATGTGGCAATCTGCAGCAGTTAATAAAGATATTCTGCAGTTTAGAAATGAACTAAGATCCATCCGCTTTGAAGTAGATCATGAAATGGGTGACAGCAATAAAGTACTAACCATTACCAGCCTTGTTGAGAATGAGGGTAAAACATTTGTTGCACTTAGCCTTGCATACGCTTATGCAATGACAGATAAAAAAATATTATTGATTGATGGCAACTTCGCGCATCCATCAATCACCGGTATCGTAAAACCAACACATTACCTGGAAGATTATTTAAAAGGTAAACAACCGTCGCCGGATGCAACCCCCAATGCAATACATATTCTTGGTAACAGGGGCGGTGGCACATCGTTAATGGAGATTGGGGGCAGAAATTTGATAAATGAAAAGTTAGGAGAACTTAAAAACAGGTTTGACATCATTTTAATTGAAACGGCAGCACTTAGCGAGATGGACAAGGCAAAAGAATGGATACAGGTAACTGACAAAACAGCGGCGGTTTTTGAGAAGGGGAGAACTATTACAGAAGCAAAAAGAGAAGGCGCCGCTTATCTTTCCGGGCTTGGAAAATCATTTGCAGGGTGGCTACTAAATAAAACATAAGCCAGTTTTTACTGTAAGCGAAAGCATATAAATCCAATAAATAACATCAATGTCTTCATTTGTAATATATCTGTGGCTTATTGTACAATTACTGGCAGGCTACAATCTTGTTTTGCCACTTTTGTTATACTTAATTTACACTGTAAAAGGCAAAAAGGAACATATTGCATTACCCCGCAGCAATTATGATTATGCTATTATTGTAACAGCATATGAACAAACCCATACATTGCCGGTTGTAATAGATTCTATACTGGCTGTTAATTACAGTAATTATCTTGTTTATATTGTTGCTGATAATTGTGACATATCCCAACTCCATTTTGATGACCAGCGGGTGATAATACTAAGGCCGGAAGAAGTATTGAAAAGCAATGTAAGATCACATTTTTACGCCATTAACCGTTTCAGGCGGCCACATACACACCTTACCATTATTGACAGTGATAACCTGGTAGATGCGGCGTACTTAACTGAACTTAATAAATTTTTTGACCAAGGATTTTCTGCCGTACAGGGGATACGCAAAGCCAAGAACCTTGATACCACTATCGCCTGCCTTGATGCTGCAAGAGATATTTATTATCATTTTTATGACGGTGAAATATTGTTTGAATTAGGCTCTTCTGCTGCGCTTGCAGGTTCGGGTATGGCATTTACCACAGAATTATACAAGCAGTGCCTTGGCAACAGTGATATGTCAGGCGCTGGTTTCGACAAAGTGCTTCAATATACCATTGTAAAAAGAAATTACAGGATTGCCTGTGCACCTGGTGCAGTGGTGTTTGATGAAAAAACATCCCGCACAGACCAATTGGTAAACCAAAGGGCACGGTGGATAAATACCTGGTTTAGATATTCATGGTTTGGGTTTTCTTTAATAGGCAAAGGTATTACAACACCAAACCTTAACCAGCTATTGTTTGGTATAATGCTGGTGAGGCCGCCCTTGTTTATTTTCCTTATACTTTCAATGGCATTCATGTTTATTAATATACTCCTCCTTAGCTGGGGCGCAGTTTGGTGGGTTATTGCTTTGCTGTTGTTTGTTGCAGGTTTTATGATAGCATTAATACGCTCCAATGCGGACAAAAGAATATTTGCATCATTAAAAGATATTCCGCGTTTTGTTTCTATACAGGTGCGGTCATTATTAAAAGCCAGGGGTGCAAACCAGCGTTCAGTAGCTACTAAACATTTTCACGCGGCAAATATTAAGGACATTAAAACCATTAAGGATGAGAATTGATCCAATATCAAAAGAGGTTTTGTTGAAAAAAAACGATCCGGTACGTACACACGCCATCGCAAAAAAGGTTGCTATTATTATCGCATTCATCAGCGTATTTATTTTCTTTTTTAAGTTACTTTTCTTTTAATGGATAACATTTACATTCCCATACAGCCAAATAAAAAAGAAAAAACCGCATCTGTGTTTGCGTTGCTTAAAAAATGGTTTGGAGATCAGAAACTCAACAATCCTTTTGGTTATATCCTTTTTTTTGTTGCTTCTGTAGCTTTTGCCTTTATTGTTGTTAAAACGGGCGCACCGGGTGGTGCGCTTATTATAGTTGGCATAGTAGCATTGCCTTTGCTGTACGCTATAGTTGCCTATCCGCGTGTTGGTATATGGCTGCTGCTGGTTATGGCTTACCTGCTTTTTTTGATCACGAGCTTTGGTATCAATTTTCCGTTCGGTACTTTGATGGATGGGCTGCAGGCATTATTGTTCCTTGGATTTTTTATAAACCAGAGAAGCAACCCTAACTGGAAAGTCCTGAGAGGCCCTGTTAGCACTATGATACTGGTATGGGTAGTTTACAATATACTGGAAATAGCTAACCCCGCTGCCGAATCAAGGCTGGCATGGGTTTATACCATTCGGTCAGTTGCATTGGTAATGCTTACCTACTTTATATTTTTATATAATATACGTTCGGTATCTTTTATAAAGATCATATTAAAAACCTGGATATGCCTTTCCCTTTGTGCCGCGCTTTATGGATTAAAACAGGAATATATTGGCTTCTCCGCTTCGGAAGAGGCATACCTGCATTCAGACCCTAATATTGCCGGCTTATTATTTATTGACGGGCATTGGCGTAAATTCTCTTTCCTGTCCGATCCTGTCGCATTCTCTTATAATATGGTTGTAAGCAGCATATTATGTTTAGCCTTAATGACCGGCCCCATTAAGTTCTGGAAAAAAATAGTGCTGGGTTTTTGCGTGTTTATTTTATTGTGGGCCATGTTAACATCGGGTACACGCGGCGCCTATGTATTGATACCTGTTACGCTTGTGCTGTTTGCGGTGCTTAAGTATAACAGGCGGGTACTTCAATTTGCTATAGCTGCCGGTGTATTGATATTGATAATTATTTTTGTGCCCACTTCAAGCCCCACATTATACCGTTTTCAATCGGCATTTAAACCGTCAGATGATGCCTCTTTCAATCTACGGAAAGCTAACCAGAAAAGGATACAGCCTTATATATTATCCCACCCGATGGGTGGCGGTTTAGGCGCTACCGGTGCCTGGGGGCAACGTTTTGCACCAGCGTCCTATTTAGCCAATTTTCCACCTGACAGTGGTTATGTACGCGTGGCCGTTGAATTAGGATGGATAGGGTTATTCTTATTTTGCCTGTTAATGTTTATTATTTTACGAACGGGCATTAATAATTATTATGCCATTAAAGACCCGGAGCTTAAAACTTATTGCCTTGCCATGACGCTGATAGTATTTGCCTTTAACATAGGCAACTACCCGCAGGAGGCTTTGGTGCAGTTTCCATCAAACATCTATTTCTATCTTGCTGTAGCATTAATAATGGTTACTTATCAGCTTGACAAACAAAAAAACAAACAACTGAATGGCATCTAATGATATGATACAAGGCAGGGATATTGTTATGGTAGGCCAGCAGCCATGGGATGTAGAGATTGGCAGCAACTGTAAAAATATTGCAGTTGAATTCAGTAAGCATAACCGGGTGCTTTATGTAAACTCCCCGCTTGACAGGATAACGTTATACCGCCGCAAACAGGAACCAAAAGTGCAAAAAAGATTAAAGATCATTAGGGGCAGACAGGATGGATTAGAAAAAATAGCGGATAATTTATGGACCTATTACCCGGATGAAATGATAGAATCAATTAACTGGATAAAAAGTGCCGGTTTATTTAACCTGCTCAATAAACGTAACAATAAAATATTTGCACAGTCTATTCAAAAAGTGATAAAGCAATTGGGTTTTAAAAATATTATCCTCTTTAACGATAATGATATTTTCAGGTGCTTCTATTTAAAAGATAATCTTAAGCCTGGTGTGAGTATTTATTATTCCAGGGATTATTTGCTAACAGTTGATTACTGGAAATTGCACGGTATTGCACTTGAGCCAAAGCTGATAGCAAAAAGTGATCTTTGTGCTGCCAACTCCACTTATCTCGCAGATTATTGCCGCCAATACAACCAAAAATCCTATTATGTAGGTCAGGGGTGTGACCTTGAAATATTTAGTAAGGATAGCTATGCCGTACCCGGTGATATTAAACCCATTACAAAACCTGTTATTGGTTATGTGGGCGCTTTACAGTCGTTGAGGCTTGATATACATTTGCTGTATTGCATTGCGACAGAAAAACCCGAATGGCAAATAGTGCTGGTAGGGCCGGAGGATGACGTTTTTCGCACAAGCGATTTGCATGCATTGCCTAATGTGCATTTTTTAGGTAGCAAAAGCCCTGAACAATTACCTGCATATATTAATACTTTTGACGTATGCCTTAACCCGCAGGTGATAAATGAAGTAACGCGTGGCAATTATCCCCGTAAGATTGATGAATATCTTGCTATGGGTAAGCCGGTAGTAGCCACTGAAACGGCTTTTATGAAAACTGTATTTAGCAATTACACCTATCTCTGCAATACTGCAGAAGAGTATGTGGCTGCAATTGAAACCGCTTTAACGGAAAATTCGCCGGCATTGCAACAGGAAAGAAAAACATTTGCTGCATCTCATTCCTGGGAAAATAATGTAAAAGAAATTTATAAAGCTGTGAACACATTAGGTTGAATTGAGGCCGCTGCGCTTCAAACACCCGTTTCGGTTTTGTATTTCTAACTGTTTTTAGTAACTGCTTATTTTTAACTTTTCTCTGCTTGCCTGGTATCTAAGCGATTGAACATATATCTATGTTAATCTGTGAATTATGTAACATCCCTCTCTAATTGTGTAACCATTATAAATGCCCTTATTCGTACCTTTGGCAAAGGCCCGCTTTTAATACGTTGCCGCATGATTGATGCTATTAACATCTGTATTCATACCTCAGAAAAGCACCTTATTTAATTTATGAATTAATTTTTTACACAAAGCGTGAAGCCAATATTTATTTTAAAAATTTAAAGCGCATTATATGACAGCTATTATTATATTTTTTATTTGCCATTGGTTCCTTTCATTATTTTTTCATTCTTTCTTTTTGCACCGTTATGCTTCCCATCAAATGTACACGCTAAGCAAAGGTTGGGAAAGAACGATATATTTGATCACATGGTTTGTTCAGGGGTCATCTTACCTGGTTCCAAAAGCATACGGTGTAATGCACCGGATGCACCATACTTACAGCGATACAGAAAAAGATCCGCATTCCCCTCTCTTCTTTAAGGATGTTTGGCACATGATGCTAAATACGGTGCAAATATTCCGTGCTTTTAACACTGGTAAAAAATTGCCTGACCCGCAATTTGTTAAAGAATATTTACCATCGTGGCGCAGGCTCGACAATTTTGGCCATAACATCATAACCAGGCTTGTCTTCGGGGCAGCATATGTAGCATTTTATATTATTTTCGCCCCAAACGCCTGGTGGTTTCTTTTGTTGCCAATACATTTTATGATGGGCCCTTTGCAGGGCGCTATCGTAAACTGGTGCGGCCATAAATATGGATATAGTAACTATAATAACGGCGATCATTCAAAAAACTCATCACCCTGGGGGATATTATTGATGGGGGAGCTTTTTCAAAACAATCATCATCATGCAAAAAATAATGCTAATTTTGCACGTAAATGGTTTGAGTTTGATATGACTTATATTATCATGCGCGGTTTGCATAAAATAAAGATCATAAAACTTTTGCCGGTAACTGCCCCCTGATCTTTTAATACTGCACTGTTAGCGTATATGCCTGTAATATCTATTCATCACCATAAAAATAATTAGTTGGACCTTAAATTGTTATTGTAAGCCCTGTATTACATTAATATATGAAGATCTTTATTAAAAATATGGTAAGTATCCGCTGTAAGATGGTGGTGAAAGCTGAACTGGAAAAACTTAACCTGCATTATACATCAGTTGAACTTGGTGAAATACATATTGAAGAAACCCTTTCAGCAGAGCAGCTTAAACTTCTTAAAACCGGTTTATGGAAATCGGGCCTGGAGTTAATGGATGATAAAAGAAGCATGATCATCGAAAGAATTAAAATTGTAATTGTTGAAATGATCCATTATTCAGATGAGCTGCCTAAAGTAAATTTCTCTGATTTTATCAGCAAAAAACTAAACTACGACTATACTTACCTCAGTAACCTTTTCTCTGAAGTGCAGGGTACAACCATTGAACATTTTATAATACTTCACAAGATAGAACGGGTAAAAGAGCTGCTTACCTATAATGAAATGAGCCTTACTGAAATTGCCGCCCTTATGCAATACAGCAGTGTAGCGCACCTGGCAAACCAGTTTAAAAAAGTTACAGGCCTTACCACCTCGCATTTTAAAGAAATTAGATTTAAAAGGCGCAAAGGCCTTGAAGATGTGTGAATGGTGTAACTTTTTTTATTTTTTATGTAAGAGTGTGCAACTTATTTACCGCTATCTTTACCAAACTTGTGTCGTTCTCTCACTTTTCAAAAGAAACATATTCAATGACTGATAAAATACACTCAATTACTAATCGCGAAAATGCAACGAATCATACTGAGCTTGAAAAATCAAAGCCTCAAATTATTGTTGAGATCATTGAATATGTGCCAAATTCAGTTTTAAGTAAAACAATCATAAAGAAAACAACGGGCAATATTACCGTTATGTCTTTTGATGTAGGCGAAGAATTGACCGAAAGAACATCCCCTTTTGATTCCTTTGTACAGGTAATTGATGGTAATGCGGAAATAATGATCGCAGGCAAATCAAACCTGGTTAAGTTAGGCGAAGGTATTATTATTCCAGCCCATGCGCTTTGCATGATAAAGGCGAATGAACGTTTCAAGATCATCTCAACCGTTATAAAAAGTGGTTACGAATAATGAAACACTTACAAATGTGGGGCAAAATATACGCATCTTCTATAAGCAATCTTCTTAAAAACACGATCCCCCAGTATTGCAGCAAAGATATCAACCTGCAAAGTAATTTTCTTCAAGATAAATTTAGCCTGTAATTCTATTTATTTAGCATCTGTAAATTGTACAACATATAAATGCAATTGTGTAACAATTACGGGCGTATAGTATTTTATATTTACATAGTAGTTATTTATTCATTTAGGAGAAATTATTTACTTTTTTAAGACACCAAATTGTATTTCACCGCCTAACTAAAAAAGGCCGTACATCAAACTTTATTGATCCGTTGCTAATACCTGAACTTGTGTGATAGTTGGCAGATTTAGTTGGCGGTTGGAATACTATGGTGAATTTAACAGGATTATTTTAAGATAAATAATACGAAATTTTTTTCAGCAGGGTAGATGAATGAATGTAGCAGGTTTAAAAGCCTGCTACCATTCTTCACGGTGGAATACAGTGGCGCTCCCTTACACTAAATTATACCAGGCATTTGTATCATATTGATCACCAAAAATAGAAATCAAACATCATGGGAAATTTACTATATATAATCGCAGTAATATTGGTATTATTTTGGGCCATAGGGTATTTTGGTGGGTATGCCGGGGGCGGCCTCATTCACATCCTGCTGGTAATAGCGATCATTGTAGTTATATTAAGGGTTATCCAGGGAAGAAGGCTGTAGGATGTTTGCATGCTAAGCTATGATGGCAGGCGTTTCCATGAAAATTATATTGCCCTTCCGGGAGGGTACCAGGTGCGCTCACGATACGCCACCTGCCTAACTTTTGCCGCTACTCATAAAATGAAATTATTATTTTAATAGTTCCAATTATTATTGTTAAAGCTACAATACTAATAACAATATAAGTTGTAATATTTGCCTTTTTAAGGGCCCTTTTAATTTCCAGGTATTCAAGATATTTAGAATGTGCTGCACCGGTAATAACACATTTTTTATCGTCAAATTCCTCACCCGGTGTCAATTGCAAAAATATTATTTGCGTAAGCTTTTCTTTTGACAGTTGTGTGCGGTTATAATCTTCACAAAAAAAATTCTTATAAAACCATTTCCTGAATGATGTACTATCTGCAATAATAGATTGCTTATCCTGGAGGTAAAATATTAGTTCATTATAAGTAACCCCTGCATTGCCTTTTTTCGCCCCATATTCTAAAGCGATATTATAATAATTGTCTGTATTGTTCGTGCGGGCATGCATTGTTCATTCTTGCTTTAAAGCTTGCTGAATTTCGGAGGCAGCTTAAAAATTATTTTTTTTATTTACAATCTTTCATCAACAAAAATGCCATACCCTGCGCTCCAGGCTTATTGTCTCTATCAGAGTATTTCCCTTGTGAATGAGCAATACGCCTTCCGGCTAATATTATTGTAATAAAAAAATGAAACAAAAGCTCCGCCCCTTAAATTGTTTTCATATTTAATTACGGCTATGGGTTATTGTAGAAAAAACCTTGTCAAGGGGTGGTTTTGACGTCAATAGTGTACAAAGTAAGGTAAACAAAGTGAAAATAAAGCTAAGAATAGGAAAAGAGGGCGAAGTAAATGAGCAAAGGCATCTTAAAATAAATAATCCCTGTTAAACTTTACAAACCTGTAAATATCCCTGACTGCCTTAATTATCGGCTGTTCACTTTCGCGCCAGCTTTCACGTTTCATTGTACTCGGTTCGTCGCTGGAATTTTTTTGAAAGAAAAGGTCACGGTAGTTATCAAAGTAAATACCTTTCCCTTTTTTCTTAAGGAACGACATCATCATAGTATATTCGGTAACATCGCCCTTTAAACCTTCAGGGTAACGGCCAAATTTTTGTAAAAAGTTACTTCTTCGCAAATGAGGATGGTCGCTGTAGTAATAAAATTTTCTATACCCCGGCTTCCATAAGCTGAATTTCATTTCAGAAAAACCGTTTTCATAAGGCTTTAAAAACGGGTATTTGAAATACGCATAAAAACGCGCTATATCAATGTCAGGCCTGTCATTCATAATACTTAACGCGTTGGCAAAATGTGTGGCAAAATCCGCGGCAGGTTCAAAATCTTCCTGTACATATAAGGTATAGGGCGTTGTTACTGCGTCCTGCCCCTTATTGAGATTGTTGCCCAACCCTTTGTTAACAGGTGCAGTCACCAATTTAAAATCGTAAGTATTTTGCAGTTGTTGTAAATATTCCTGGTGTTCTGGCTTGCTGCCATCATCGGAAACTACTATTTCATCAAACGTACAATCAAGCGCGGCAAAAGTTTTTAATAACCGTTCTAATGAACGGCTTCTATTGTAGTGGGTGATCATTAACGCCACGCCCGGAAAATGATTTGTTTGTGCCATAGTAAATATTGTTTCTCTTTGCTGCAAGGCTGCAAGGCCTCTTTATTTATCCATATACTTTTTACTTATTATATTGCCTAAGCCTTTATTAAGGAGTGTGGTTAGAAGCCTGAATGTATGTAATTTTTGAAGCTCCTTTATTTTTTCAATATGCTCCGGTTTACTCCTATCATCTGACACTCCAATATCTCCAAAACTACAATTGATATTTTCGAATGATTGTAATAAACGCTCCAGCGAACGGCTCCGGTTATAATGGGTAACAAGCAGGGAAATTTTCTCAAAAAAGTATTTCTCAGGCATAGATATTGGTTCAAGCAATACCAAATTAAGTAATTATTGTTGATAGCAGGGGCATTTTAAAGAAAATATAATGCCCTCAATAAGCACTTTAAAAAATCAGCTCCATATTTTAATTCACAATGCTTATAAATACAATTCATCTGGTTATCTTCGGTATCAGTTTTAATATCCAATAAACCAATCCAGCTAATGCCGGGCTTATTATCAAAGCTAAAAAACAAACACTTCCTGTCCCTTTCCGGCAATGTTATCATGTCCGGTGTCGGCATGCTCACTTTCGCCATATTATACCATCAGCTTTCTCCTTCAGAAATGGGCACATGGGTATTCTTCCAGGCAATGCTGATTATTGTAGATACTTTCCGCTCAGGTTTTCTTAACACGGCATTTATTAAATTTTATGCAGGCTCTGAAAAACCAAGGGCAGATGCCATATTAGGCTCAACATGGTATATTGCCATGGCTATAACAGGTTTTTTTGTATTGCTTAATATAGCCGCATTTTTCCTGTTGCCTTATATTGCTGACCCTGGCCTGCTGCTATTTATAAAATGGTTCAGCATTACATTTGTTTGTATGTTGCCGGCATATATAGCCTCCTGCGTTGTACAGGCAGAGCAACGTTTTGACCGCCTTTTATTTATAAGGTTTGTAACACAGTTTATTTTTATAGCATGGATAATCGTGTTGATATTTATGCATAAGCTTAACCTGCAAAATGTGGTATATGCCAACTTAGGCGCTAACCTTATCACAAGCCTTATAACTATATTCAATGGCTTTTCGCGTATTAAGGCCGTTGCCCTGCGTACAAAGGCAACTACGCTGGAGATATTTAATTTTGGTAAGTTTAGTGTTGGCACTTCCCTTAGTGCCAATCTGTTCAGCAGGTCTGATATTATTATAATCAATTTTATGTTTGGGCCCGTTAACGGCCCTGCTACTGTAGCCATTTATAGCCTTGGACAAAAATTTATGGAACTTGTAGAAATACCTTTAAGAAGTTTTGCTGCTACAGCAATGCCATCTCTTTCTTCTGCATATAACCGTAAAAATAAAGAAGAAGTGATTTATATATTGAAGAAATACGCGGGGGTATTAACCGTGCTGCTGGTACCCTGCTGCATTATTTCGGTGCTGCTTGCAGACTTTGTTATTGGCCTTGTTGGAGGTGGTAAATATGCAGGAACTGCTATTGGCACACAGGCGGCTAATGTGTACAGGTTGTTTATGACTTTTTCTCTATTATACCCTGCTGACAGGTTCCTGGCTATAACCCTTGATGCTATACACAAACCCAGGATAAATTTTTATAAAGTGCTTATAATGCTGGCTGCCAATATTATTGGCGACTTTGCAGGCATTCTTATTTTAGGAAATGTTTATGGGGTGGCAATAACAACATTTATACCCATACTTATCGGCGCACTAATTGGTTACTACTATTTACGCAAATACCAGCCTTTTGCCTTTTTTGACATATACCGCCTTGGTTATACAGAGGTAAAGATGGCCGTACGGCCATACTGGCAAAAGCTAAGAGGAAAAGAAACTCCTATCCCCTAAAGGGGGGATTTTAAATTCACTACATAATAACAAAAAGTATCTTGAGATCCGAAACGGGTTTAAAGCCCTTTAGGGGATGGGGGATTTTAAGCCCTTTAAAATATGATTATTCAAGGCCATATCCCCGTAAAATCAAAACATATATTTACAGGAGTTGAATAGAAGCCGTGAAAATATTTAGCCCGTCATGTGCGTGGTGGCGGTAAATAAAACTGTCTGATGAACAGCAAATGATGATCAACCCAAAATGCTCATTTATTACCTGTTGTTTATATGTGTGGGCTGAATGGATATTTTCTACGTAAAACCTTACACTGTACTCATCAATCCGCTGCATATTAAGCCTGTTATAATCGTCCTCCATAAGTATAATAGTATCAACCGTTTCTGCCAGGGGCAATGTCATCTGCTTATTATACGCCTTAGGGCGAAACGGACTTCCATGATCTTTTTTTTCTATTACCAGGCGCCGGTTGTCTAAATAAATATCAAAAAAACTTTGTCTTTCTCCTGAATGTTTAATGCCGTTAATACAAAATTCTGTGATAATAAATTTGCATTTATTAAGTAATTCCTCATTATTCCCCGGTATTAATTTATCCTGGATGTATTGTTGTGCTTTAAGCAAAAAAGGCACTAATGTATCCGTATCATGGTCAAATTTAAATTGCATATCCTCAAACTACTTTGGTATTAAATACTTGACGCCCCTTCCTCTTCGGTTTTATATATTTTAAACACTTTATCCATCCTGATGAGAACAAGAAGACTGTAAATGTCTTTTTGGAGGTCTGCTAAATAAATGTCACCTCCCTTGCTTAACGCATGCTTAAGGCACGACACCATGGCCCCAAGAAAAGAGCTGTCCACATAGTTTACCTTTTCAAAGCTAATAATAATGCGGAGGTGACCATTGTCTATTAGTGCGAAAATTTCTTCTTTAAACTGTTCCGCATTGTTCAGGTTTGCCTCGTGCTCGGTAATTTTTGCCGCTACGAGTTTATCCATTTCTTTAATTTCCAAAAGCATAATCATTATTTTTTAAGCACTGAAATAATACTGCAATCGTCGGCCTGCCTGCTGCCCGCAAGTTGTTTCTGCAAATAAGTACGGATAGCAGTAAAGCTATTGTTCATTTTTAAAAAGGGGGCAACATTTTTTTTGAAGAGGTCATAATCGCTCTTATGCACATCGCCTTCTGTATAGTCAATAATGCCATCTGAAAATATCAGCAACCGGTCTCCTTCTTCCATTTCTAATATCCGGGCATCATACATTACTTCGCTGAATAACCCTAATAACAGGCCGGAAGTTTTTATACTTGTCAGCGATCCATTGCCAGCCTTGTAATACAACAAAGGCAGGTCACCTGCGCCCGCATAAGCTACCTTGCCTGTTTCCTCATCTATCAATAAGAGCGACAGTCCCGCAAGAATATCTTTTAGCACCTCGTCATGGCATATAACCTGGTTTATTTTCTGCAATATAAGTGCAGGGTCATACTCTTCTGCCACCACGCAAAACCTTACAGCCGCTCTTATATAGCTTAAAAAACTAAAAGTAAAAAACCATGCTGTCCACTTTTTCCCCATCACATCGCCCAGCACAACAAAAATATATCGCTCACTTACGCGTATAAAATCAATAAAATCGCCGCCGGGATGCCCCTGGTAGGGCAGGTGCCAAAAATCTATTTCAAACCCTTTAACATCGGGCCTTTTAGCAGGAATTGATTTTACATTAATGGCCTCGGCAGCCTTCCGCAGTTCCTCTACCGATAAAGCTTGTTTTTGCCTTACTGTGGCTACCAGGTTATCAAGTTTTGAAATGATCACCGGCAGAGGAGTTTCTTTGTTAATAAAATCTACCGCCAGCAATTCATCAAGGCCCTTCATTATTAAATCATTGTCTTTATGTGAAGTAAGAAATGCGAAGGGGATGTCTTTTGTAGCCGGGTCTTTAAGCAGGCTGCGCCTTAATGCGAAACCATTTACCCCGGGCATTTCATAATCAGAAAGTATAATATCAGGTTGTTCTTTTTCAAGTATCTTCAAAGCCTCGGCTGCAGATGCTGCTTTTATAGCTGTAAAACCTTCTTTTTCAAAGGCCTTCGCCATCACCGACAGCATAAACGGGCTGTCATCAACAAGCAGTATTTTCTTTGAAGCCGGTTCCGTCATCAGATGCCTCTTTTATGCTTAATAATAGACACTACCAATAAATATACGCCGCACAGCACTATAACCAAAGAAATAAGGTCCATAATAGTCACGCCATCATCATTGCTAAAATAAAACACCGTGAACATTTCAAAATATGGCGGTGCAGGCATTATGATCATGGCAAACCCAAGCGTTATCATTGTTAAGCCAAGAAGTGCCAATACTATTCTTTTAGTGGTGCTTTTTTTTGTGATAACGCTTGCCAGGCTGCTGTTTACCGGATGCTCCTCCAGTAACCTGCCAAGGTTGTTTAGGAGGTCTTCGCGCGACATAGACTCATTGTCAAGCTGTTTAAAAGCTTCGAGGGACGACTTGTCAATCGCATCATTAAATTTTTTTTGATAACCCTTAACCTTTATACTATCAATATCAGCTTTGGTTAACAGTGCTATTAATTCATCCAGCTTTCGCTCAATATTGGCATCATCCTCATCAGCCACCTTTTGCAATTCTGATATTTGTTTTGCTATATGATCCTTTGTACTCAAATTTTGAATATTTTCACCATGAGTTATAGGTTGTCAAAACCGAAAGCGTATGAAGCTTGTATCCATTATCACTGTGAATTATGACCAGCCAAAAGTTACTGAAGCCTTGCTTGCTTCCATACTTACGGTAAACACTTACCCCAATATAGAGGTTATTGTTATAGATAATGGCAGCAATGAAAATTACATAGCCCAATGGGCTGCAGGCTATCCCGGTTTTACATTTATACGCTCTGAAACAAACCTGGGGTTTGCAGGTGGCAATAATATTGGGATATTGGCAGCAAAAGGGGACTATTTATTTCTTGTCAACAATGATACAGAATTTACGCCTAAATTGGTAGAATTACTTGCAGAAACTTTAGACAAACATCCTGGTACAGCAGTTGTGTCGCCCAAAATACATTATTTTGACCTGCCAGGCATAATACAATACGCCGGGTTTACCCCGATGAATTTTTATACATGCCGCAACAGTTGTATAGGGCAGTTTGAAAAAGACAGCGGACAATACGACAACGCATCCGGTATTACTGCTTTTGTGCACGGTGCTGCCATGATGATACGCAACGCAGCTATAGCAAAAGCGGGGTTAATGGCCGAAAATTTTTTTTTATATTATGAAGAAATGGATTGGTGCGAACGGTTTAAAAAAGCGGGTTATGTAATAGAAGCTAATATGCAGGCCCTTATTTATCACAAAGAATCGATTTCTGTTGGAAAGAACAGTTTATTAAAAGAATATTTCATGAACAGGAACCGGATCCTTTTTATTCGCAGGAACGGAAGCTTTATGCAAAACCTTGTGTTCAGGATATATTTTTTGTTAGTGGTAACGCCCAGGAATATTTTATCTTACAAAAAAGCAAAACAAAAAGGGTTTACAAACGCATTATTTAAAGCAATATGGTGGAACTTTTCGCATAGCGTAAACAGTGGTGAAACTGGTTGGCCAATAAAAAGATAAATAAATGAAAATAATTTTCTGGATAAGCCTTTTTATTGTATTCTATACTTTTTTTGGGTATGGTATCGTACTTTTTGTGCTTGTTAGAATGCGCAGGCTTATAAAAGGCAAAAGAGTAATAGCCGCAAAGGGCGAGCATACTCCCGGCCTTACCATGGTGATTGCTGCATACAATGAAGCGGATATTATTGAAGAAAAAATAAAGAACACATTATTATTAAAGTATCCGGCGGGCAAGTTTCACATTATAATAATAACAGACGGTTCAGATGATGCAACGCCGGCCATTGTATCCCGCTATGCCGCGATACAATTAATGCACCAGCCCGTGCGTAACGGAAAGATAGCTGCAGTGCACCGGGCCATGCAAAATGTAACGTCAGAAATTGTTGTGTTTACAGATGCCAATACCTTTTTAAACGATGACGCTTTGTTGTATATCTGCCGCCATTACAAAGACGACAAAGTGGGCGCTGCATCAGGCGAGAAAAAAGTGCATGCCGATGATGTTGCAGATGCTACAGCAGGGGAGGGCATTTACTGGAAATATGAAAGCACGCTTAAAAAATGGGATGCGGAGTTGTATTCCGTAGTTGGCGCTGCAGGCGAATTGTTCAGCATACGTACTGAATTATACCAGCCTGTACCGCCGGATACCATACTCGACGATTTTATGATCTCGCTGCTTGTGGCAGAGAAGGGTTACCGCATAGCATACGAACCGCTTGCATGTGCAGTGGAACATGGTTCTGAAAGTATTTCGGAGGAATTGAAACGAAAGATAAGGATAGCGGCAGGCGGCATACAATCCATACTAAGGCTTAAAGGTTTAATGAACCCTTTTAAAAATCCTGTACTGGCTTTTGAATATGTAAGCCACCGCGTATTAAGATGGACAGTTACACCTTTTCTGCTAATACTCGCATTTTTATTAAATGCCATGATCGCTTTTCAAACGTATGAATTATTTTATATCGTATTATTTTTAATCCAATGCCTGTTTTATGTAATGGCGCTGCTTGGCTGGATGATGGAAAAAAGACAGCTTAAAATAAAGGTGTTATTCATCCCTTATTATTTCTGCATGATGAACTATGCTGTTATAGCGGGCATAAGGCGGTTTATGCGCAGGCAGCAAAGCGCAGCCTGGGAAAAGTCAAAGAGAAGAAAAGTATAAAACAGGCTATACTGCTATACCAGGCCCTATTTTCTTTTCTCAACCAATCATTCTTTTCAGCCTTTTTTTGATGGCCGCCCAAAAGCCGCCATCAATTTGCAGCCTGCGGTCAGTGGTCCATACAAGGGCTTTGCTTTTTGTAACACAGTACAGTTTGCCGAAACCTTTATTGCGTAATTTAAGCGCCATCCATCCATCTTCATTCGTTCCTGCAGGATGGTTAAAACTATCTACATCCAACCCCTGTAACCTGCGAAACCCGGAGTTAAACCCATACACATTTACCGCCTCTTCCCTAAAAGTTTTATTTATCCAGCGGGTAAATTCCGCCATATATTCATAAAAAAAATAAGTACCCCTGCCTGTTTTGCCAACAGGAATAAATGAAAACCGCCCATAGGTAAGCGCTACTTTATTATCATTGGCTGCAAGTGGTTTTACCATTTCATCTATCCAGTACGGCGGGTAAATTGAATCTGCATCCGCATTCAAAATGTATTTACCTTTCGCCTCACGCAGCCCCCTGTTACGGGCAGGTGTAATGCCCTGGGTTGTTTCGCGCACACATTTCGCGCCAGCGGCAGTGGCTAGGCCGGCGGTTGCATCTTTTGAATTATTATCAACAACTATTATTTCAACCGAACGAAGGGTGGTGCTGTCGCTTAAAGATGACAAAGTTTGTAGTATGCTTTCTTCTTCATTATAAGCCGGTATAACAACAGATACTTCGGGTTCGCCTTTCAGCAGGGCTTCTATTCTGGTTCTTACATCATCTATACTTGAGCTATCAGTTGGTTTTAATTGCCAATGCCTTAAAATATGTGCCGGGATGGATACACTTCTCATGCAGCAGAAAGGTTTTTCTTGTTACACATTCTCTTTTTGAAAGAGAGCGGGTATGGTTTTTAATATAAGCCTTATGTCGTTCATGAAGCTATGATTTTTTGCATAGGTATTGTCAAGCATCAGCCTTTCATCTTCTGACATTTCGCCCTTGCCTCTTTTTTCAACCTGCCACAAACCTGTAATGCCTGCCGGCGCTAAAAAACGTAAAGAGTATTTATCAGTAGTAAGTTTTTCTGCTTCATACATAGGCAATGGCCTGTTGCCAACAATACTCATATCACCAATTATAACATTCCATAACTGCGGCAGCTCATCAATACTGGTGTTGCGTATTATTTTACCAACTTTAGTTATACGTGGGTCGTCCTTTAGCTTGAAGAAGGCAGAACCGTTTTTCATTTTCTTTGAATATATATATTGTTTCTCGCACCACATATTGTTATCGGCATGTAATGGAAACTGGCATTTAATGCCCATTATTTTGCACTCATCGCATAATGCATTGCTTATTGTGCTTTCCGCGGCCGAACCGGCGCTTGCATATTGGTTAAGATGTTTCAGGTCTTTCAATTTCTTATCAGCATTAACGTACATTGACCTGAACTTATAAAATTTAAATATCTTATAGCCTGTACCTACGCGGGGGGAATAATAAAATACAGGGCCTCTTGACTCAAATTTCAACGCAATTATTACGATAAGAAATAAAGGGGAAAGTAATAATAATGCCAGGCCTGCGAAAAACACATCAAATACCCGTTTTATTAGCGGCGTTTTATAAGGCTTAAAGTCGTTTTGCTTTTTTTGCGTGTGAAGCTCAGTCCAGTGGTCTGTTAAAAATTTTACTCTTCGTTGAAAATGATTTTGGTTAAGAGGCTGCTTATAAACATCTGCCAAACCGGCTGTTAGGGCCAATTTAACCAGGTTGCCGGTTAAATTGGTAGAAATAAGTATAAACGGAACATCAGGAAAATTTTTTTCTTTCAATGCCTGTAACATAGCAATGCCAAATGAATCCAGCACTTCGCCCTGAACTATAACAGCTTTTATATTCGTGTGCTCTTTTTCCCAGGTATTTAAAAGCTCTACCCCGCTGTTAAAATTAACAAGGATTTTTTCACCGAAATCAAATTTGTCAAGCGTTTCTTTTATGGCAGTATCAGCATTTACAAGGGCGATGATCTTACCATCTTTATTATAGAATACTGTATTTGGCATATAGGAGAAGGTAATTTTTTGGAATTGGATTTATTGGAGTATCTATGATTGCAATTTACCTATTCTTCTCAATAAAACCTTTATCCTTGCTTCAAGTTCCCGGGGGTTAAAGGGCTTAACAACATAATCATCAGCGCCGGCTTCAAGGCATTTTATCCTTTTTTCTGTACTTTCTTCACCCGACAACACCATTATGGGAATTGAATTAAAAAAACCGCTGGATTTAATCTGTATTATTAAATCAAGGCCGCTTAGTTTAGGAATATTCAGGTCGGCAATAATAATATCGGGAATATGCCCTTCCTGTAAAAAAGCAAAAGCATCCAGGCCATTATCAAAAACTGTAACCTCATAGTCTTCCTCAAGATAGTGGCTGAGAAGATTTTGCATATATACATCATCCTCTACAATAACAAGCTTGTGAAATTTTTTTGCGTTTGGGTCATTCATAAGATTGTCTTGAATTTTTTAGATATTGTTATAACAAATATAACTGTAATGCATCACTTAATATACCAGGAAAACCTGAAAACGGCCATTTGGAGAATTAAAAAATACTTAACCCGGAAAGATATGTGCCCCTTTTTTCAGGAAAGTTAGCAATTTCTTGTTGTTTTGAAAATAACAGCCCAGGTAGAAATGCTGCTTTTTTATCAAAAATAATAATGAATTTGTTTAGCCATTTGCGAAATGTAGTAACGTATAAAAACAAGTAAGGCCCCGCCGCTGCGGGGCCTTACTTATAAGTTTAGGGAGAGGATCATCTGAATCAGCTGAAACTAAATGAAAAATTGTTTCTATTATATGAAAGCGGGTAAAAGGCCATTTTAGTGAAGTTTGTTTGTGCGAAAGAGTCAATAGCCGTTTTAATTTTTCTTAGCTCGGCAAGCATTTTTTCAAATTCGTTTTTCCCTTTAACTATGTAGCAAAATGCACCGTGTTTTAAACTATCTTCTATTAATTCAGTGTCTGTGCTGGATGATATATAGAGAACATAGGTGCCGGGCTTCCTTTTTTTTACCTCTTTTAACACTTCCATCCCGTTCAGGGTTGTCATATAATGGTCTAATAATATCACATCAGGCTCCTCATCCAGCTTTTCAAGGCAATCTTCTCCATTGCTAAAAATTTCGATATCCCTGTATCCTTCAAAAATCAAATATTGACGAAAGATCGCTACAGAAAATGGGTCATCATCAACAATAAAAAATTTGAGTTTATTTTTTTTCATATAAGCATTTTTTCTGTCATGAATTTAGCAGCAATTATGCCAATCAATTAAATGAATTGAAAATCAGCAAGTTACAATTTTGCATTTCAATAACAATTTCCAAAATATGGAATATTTTTTCTATAATTGGAAGATCACTCAGCGTAATTATAAGCTGTTTTTAACCTGAATATTCTTTTCCATAAAATTTATTGTCTATCTTGGAACAAATCCAAAAAATGGAAACCTGCAGGATATTTATTGTAGAAGATGATCCCTGGTATGGCGAAATATTAAAATATCATCTTTGCATGAACCCTGATAATGAAGTGCACTTGTTCCCCAACGGAAAAAACTGCTTATCACAATTACACCAAAAACCGGATGTTATTACAGTAGATTATTCTTTACCGGATATGAATGGTAAGGAACTTATAAAACGTATCAGGCAAATAAACCAGGATATTAAGATAATTATAATAAGCGCCCAGGAAGATGTTGCTACCGCGGTTGAGTTGCTAAAATCGGGTATTTCAGATTACCTCGTCAAGAACGATCATACAAAAGACCTTTTATGGAATACTATTCTTAAAATAAGGGAAACCCGGGATTTAAAAAATGAAATTGAACACCTGCGCAGGGAATTAGGGCATAAATACGATTTTGAAGAAATTATAAAAGGTAAGAGTAATGCCATTAAAAAAACCTTCTCATTAATGGAGAAAGCAGCCCGTACCAACATAAATGTTTCCATTACCGGTGAAACAGGCACGGGTAAAGAATTAGTGGCTAAAGCAATACATTATAATTCCGAAAGAAGCAAAAAACCTTTTGTAGCAGTTAATATGGCGGCGGTGCCGCGCGAATTAGTTGAAAGTGAATTTTTCGGATACGAAAAGGGCGCTTTTACCGGGGCAGACCAAAGGAAAACCGGCAAGTTTGAAGAGGCAAACAACGGCACAATTTTCTTAGACGAAATTGGTGAGCTTGATCTTAGTGTGCAAAGCAAGTTATTACGTGTTTTGCAGGAACGTGAATTAACAAGGGTAGGGGGCCGGGAAAAAATAAAACTTGATGTGCGGGTAATTGTAGCTACACATAAAAACCTTAACGACGAAGTGCAAAAAGGCAATTTTCGGGAGGATCTTTATTACCGTATTATAGGGCTGCCAATTGATTTGCCTCCTTTACGGGAAAGGGATAATGATATATTGCTGCTTGCGAAATTTTTCCTGGATGACTTTTGTAAAGACAACAGGATAAAAATAAGGGGCTTTACCGCTGAAGCTAAAGAAAAGCTTATGCAATATAATTATCCGGGCAATGTGCGCGAATTAAAAGCAATTATTGACCTTGCGGCAGTAATGTGTAACGGAGAGGAGATAGAAGAAAATGATGTTGGCTTTTCTAAAACAAGGTCTTTGGATATGCTGATGAATGAGGAAAAAACATTTAGGGACTATACTTTACAAATTATTAATTATTATCTTAAAAAATATAATGGTAATGTTTTAACAGTAGCTAAAAAATTAGATATAGGCAAATCAACCATTTATAAGATGATACAGGATAATGAACTTGTATTATAAAACCCGGTACCAATACCCACAACAAAAAACCTTTAAGTTGGAAAATCAAAGTTTAGAACAGCAATTAATACAGGAGCGTAATGCCAGGCAAACGGCGGAAGAACTGCTTAAAAAAAAGGCAGAAGAAAATGATATGCTGCGCAAAGAACTTGATGATGCCAAAAAGAACGTTGCAATTAATATAGAGCAAATAAGTTTAAGCGAAAAAAGGTACCGTGATCTCTTCAATTTTGGGCAGGCACTGATCTGCACCCACGACCTGCAGGGTATTGTATTAACTGTAAATCCTGCAATATGTAAGGTGCTCGGTTATTCTGAAAAAGAACTGGTTGGAAGAAATCTTAAAGAGCTTATTCCTCAAAGAGCGAAGGCTGATTTTGAAACCAATTACCTTGACGTAATAAATGCAGAAGGCGTAGCAAAAGGCCTTTTTACCATAATAACAAAATCGGGTAACAAAGTTTATTTGCTTTACCAGAATTATAAAGTGGATGAACCGGGCACGGACCCTTATATAATCGGTTTTTCACAGGATATAACTGACAGAAAGAAAGCAGAAGAGGCATTAAGCAGAAGCGAAGAAAAGTACCGCAGCATTATTGAGAATATGAATCTTGGCTTACTGGAGGTTGATATTGACGAGCGTATTTTATACGCTAACTACAGCTTTTGTCAAATGAGCGGCTATACACAACAGGAGCTGAGAGGCAAAATTACTACTGACATATTTATGCAGGGCGACAGCGTTGACAAGGTACATGAAAAAGCCAAACTGCGCCTTGCAGGAATTTCAGATACTTATGAAGTAGAAGTAAAAAATAAAATGGGTGAATCTAAATGGTGGCTTATAAGCGGGGCGCCCCGGTTTAATGAATACGATAAGCTGGTAGGCTCCATAGGCATTCATCTTGATATTACAGAGCAAAAAGTACTCGAGCATAAGCTGATGGAAGCAAAGCTTGAAGCCGAACAATCTGCGAGGGCGAAAGAATTGTTTCTAACCAACATGAGCCATGAAATACGTACACCCATGAATGCGATTACAGGCATGGGCAGGCAATTACAAAGAACGCCCCTAAACGGCCAGCAACAATTTTATCTCGATACTATTAATGACGCATCGGCAAACCTGCTGGTTATTATTAACGATATTCTTGATCTTTCAAAAATTGAATCGGGTAAGATCATTCTCGAAAACACCGGGTTCAGCCTTAAAGATATTATAGAAAAGTGTGTATTTATAATGCGGCACAAGGCTGAAGAGAGGGAATTATCGCTTTCGGCAAAAACAGGTGCGGAGCTTGCACCTATATTAATTGGTGACCCCCACAGGCTAACCCAGGTGATCAATAACCTGCTAAGTAATGCATTAAAATTCACGGAAAAAGGAAGTGTTACACTTGAATGTACCGTATCAAAGGATGAGGCTGACAGGCAGGTGATCCGGTTGATAATAAGTGATACCGGGGTAGGAATGAGTAAAGATTTCTTAAAGGTGCTCTTCAATAAGTTTACACAGGAAGATGAAGACGTAGTGCGAAAATATGGTGGCACGGGCCTTGGAATGAGTATAAGCAAGCAGCTTGTAGAAGCTATGGGCGGAAAAATATCAGTTGAAAGCGAAAAAGGAATTGGAACAAGTGTACATATTATTATCTCGCTCCAAAAAGGCATGGAAAAAGACCTGCCTAAGAACGGCCTGCCTGAAGTGGATGAAGATGTTTTACGCGACGTTAGCATATTGCTGGTGGAAGATAATGAAACCAACAGGTTGGTGGCCAATACTGTTCTTGCTCAATATGGCGCTATAGTAGAAGAAGCAGTAAACGGCCTTGAAGCGGTTGAAATGCTGAGAAAAAAAATGTACGATCTTATTTTAATGGATATCAGGATGCCTGTGATGGATGGCATTGAAGCAACAAAAATTATCCGGGCAGAAATATCAAAAACAATCCCCGTGGTTGCGCTTACCGCTAATGTTGTAAAAGGGGAGCGTGAAAAATGCATGAATGCAGGAATGAATGAATTTGTATCAAAACCATTTAATGAAGATGACCTTATTCAAATAATTTCAAAATTAACCGGCCGCAATAAAGCCGGTACATCCGTAAAACCGGGTAGCGAGGCGATGCCCGTGAAGGAAAACCTTTATGATCTCGATAAATTATGGGATATAAGCCGGGGAAAACAGGCATTTGTAGAAAAAATGGTTCATATTTTTATAAACGAGACCGGTAATACCATAAAGGATATAAGAAAAGCATACGAAGAGAATGATATAGAAAAACTAAGGTCCGTAGCACATAAAATAAAGCCATCGTTGTACAACCTGAACATAAATTCTATAACCGCAGATATTTTAAAAATTGAATTGCTTAATACGCAGGAGCAAACACCCGGGGACCTTAAAATAATGATAGATAAAGTTGAATTGGTTTTACAGGCAGTGATTGATAAAATGAAATTAGACCCCATAGCAAATACGTAAACATGAAGAAAAACACCTTGCTGTCAAGTATTGTTTTGATGATTATTTCTGCTAATGCTTTTACGCAGAGTTACGTACCGGAATTGAATAACCCGAAAATAAAAGTAAAAGCGGTTATTGGTATAAATGCTTATGCCTTTAATCTTCGCGATGTACGGTTGCTGCCAGGCAGTCCTTTTAAAAATGCAATGGATAAAGACGCTGCTTACCTTTTATTATTGGAGCCAAACAGGCTGCTGCACCGGTTTTATAAAAATGCAGGGTTACCCACTAAAGGCGATGTTTATGGGGGGTGGGAGAGTGAGGGCCTATCCGGGCACACCTTAGGGCATTACCTGTCTGCCTGCTCCATGATGTACGCTTCTACCGGCGATGAAAGGTTTAAAAGTAAAGTTGATTATATAGTGGATGAACTGGCAAGGTGCCAGCAAGCGCGTAAAACAGGTTATGTAGGCGCAATACCAAATGAAGATTCCATTTTTGGCAAAGTTGCAAAAGGTGAAATTAAAACAGGCGGGTTTGACCTTAATGGCGGATGGTCGCCCTGGTACACTGTCCATAAAGTTATGGCAGGCCTTGTAGATGCCTATTTATATTGCGATAATGCCAAAGCATTAGAGGTAGTTACAGGTATGGCAGACTGGGTTGACAATATCCTAAAAAACCTGTCGGCTGCGCAATTACAAAAAATGCTCCGGTGCGAATTTGGGGGCATGAATGATGTGCTGGCAAACATTTACAGCATAACAGGGAATAAAAAATATCTTGATCTATCGTATAAATTCTACGACGATTTTGTAATGAAGCCTTTATCGCAGCGCATAGACCCTATGCCCGGCAAACACAGCAATACCAATGTGCCCAAAGCTATTGGCAGCGCCCGCCAATACGAACTTACTGGCGATACAAGTGATGCAACCATTGCGTCTTTCTTCTGGGATGTTATGGTGCATGGCCATACCTATGTTATTGGCGGCAACAGCAATTATGAATATTGTGGGGCTGCCAATAAGTTAAACGACGCATTAAGCGATAATACCTGTGAAACCTGTTGTACGTATAACATGCTAAAGCTTACCCGCCACCTGTTTTGCTGGCAACCCAATAGCCGGCTTGCTGATTATTATGAACGTGCATTGTATAATGACATCCTCGCGTCTCAAAACACAGCTGATGGCATGATGTGTTATTTTGTGCCTTTGCGCATGGGTACAAAAAAACAATTCAGCGATTCATTTAATACCTTTACTTGTTGTGTAGGCAGTGGTATGGAAAACCACAGTAAATACACCGAAAGCATCTACTACCAGGGCAGGGATGGCAGCCTGTACGTAAACCTGTTCATCCCTTCTGTATTGAATTGGAAAGAAAAAGGCGTAACAGTTACGCAGGTGTCCTCTTATCCTGAAAGCGATAAAACATCTTTGTCAATCAAAACATCTTCCCCCAAAAATTTTGCAATGCGTATCCGCTATCCGTGGTGGGCAACAAAAGGTGTTTCGGTAAAAATAAATGGCAAAGCAGTTAACACATTTAAAGATTCAACAGGGTACATAGTGGTTACACATACCTGGAAAAATAATGATAAAATAGATATTGAATTCCCGATGGGCCTTTACACCGAAAGTATGCCCGATAACAACAAGCGTGTTGCTTTATTATATGGCCCCGTAGTGCTTGCAGGGCAATTGGGCGATACCATGCCCGATGCTGTATATGGCACGCCGGTATTGCTGACTGATAATTATAATGTAAGCGATTGGGCTAAACCGGTATCCAGCAGGCCGCTGGAATTTGCTTTGCAAAATGTAGGCAAACCGAATGATGTAATGCTGGCGCCGTTTTATAAAACCAACAGCGAATATTATAATGTTTACTGGGATTATTTTACCAATACCGACTGGGCCGCCCGCCAAAAAGAATATGAGGCAGAAAAGAAAAGGCAGCAGGAGGTTGAAGCAAAAACGATTGATGTAATGCGCCTTGGCGAAATGCAGCCCGAAAGAGACCATAACCTAACCTCATCGGAAAACTCTTACACAAGCGATGCGCTTGGCAGGATGGGCCGCGAAGCCCGTAGTGGCGGGTTTTTTGCGTTTGATATGAAAATAGATGCCTCACAACCCAATGTTCTTTTGTGTACCTATATTGGCGATGACAAGAACCGCAGTTGGGATATTTTAATTGATGGCATAAAACTTACATCAGTTGAGTGGCAGGGTGGTACAACAGGTAAATTTTATGATAAAGAATATCCCATTCCTTCCGCAATGACACAGGGAAAAACAAAGATCAATATTCGCATAATGCCCGCCACAAATAAAACTGCGGGCAGGATATTTGGCTGCCGGATAATAAAAGGGTAGAGGGTACCGAAGTTAAAGTTAGTGTGATCCAGAAATTTTGTTGAACAAACTTAACTGTCGCCTAATTTTATGATCACCGGGTTAAATGCTTTTGAAGCAACCATAACTTTTTGCCCCGTACGCAACTCTTTAACCTCACTTGCGGTTGCAACTACTTTTATAATTTCATTTGCACACAAAACACTTACAATAAAAACAATATCTGCGGGTATTATTTCAATTATTTCGCCGGTTACCTTAAACTTGCCGCTGATCTTTTGTTCTGTAAAAACCACCGAAGGCTTGCCTTGTTTTTGTATAAGCCCCTTTTCAAGACAAATAACTTCGTCGGACAGCCTGTAAATTTCAGGTAAGTGATGGCTTACCAATATTGTTGTTAATTTATAATTACGGTGTACTTTAATGATCATATCCTGCAGCTTGTACCGCATGGCATCATCAAGGGCAGAAAGTGGTTCATCCAGCAAAAGAATGGCAGGCTTTCGTACAATAGCCCTTGCTAATGCCACCCGTTGTTTTTGGCCACCGGATAATATGCCCGGTTTCATGTGCTGCAATTGTTGCAATTCCATCAATTCAAGCAATTCATCCAACAGTTTTTTATCATCCCCCTTTTGCAGGGCAAACTCCAGATTTTCTCTAATGGTTAAGTTTGGAAAAAGCGCAAAATCCTGGAACACCAACCCAACTGAACGTTTTGCCGCGGGTAAATTAATATTCTTTGCACTGTTAAACCATGCCTCATTGTTCGCTTCAACATAACCTGATTCTGCCCTGGTTAAGCCTGCAATTATTCTAAGTATTGTTGTTTTACCCGCGCCTGAACTTCCGTAAATAGTTAACAATTTTCCCTGCTCCAATTCAAATGCAACATCCAATTGCGAAGGGCCTGTGGATGAGCTCAACTTTTTATGTGCTTTGAATTTTATCATTGCAACGGGTCGGCTTTGCTGAAGTGATGATTGAAGAGGTAAACCGCAAGTAATATTATAAAAGAGAAAGTAAAGAGGATTAGGGAATACATATTTGCAACATGATAATTCATTGCCTGCACTTCATCATAAATGGCTAAGGATGCAACCCTTGTTTCTGCGGGTATATTGCCGCCTATCATTAACACAACGCCAAACTCGCCAATGGTATGCGCAAAGCTTAATACGATGCCAGTGAGTAAAGCAGGGCGGATGTTTGGAAGAAGTATTCTTGTCAGGGTAGTAAACCTTGATTTGCCTAATGTATATGCTGCTTCTTTTAAAGAAGGGGATAGGTTTTTTAATCCCGATTTTATCGGATGCACCATAAATGGCAAACTGTATAATACTGAGGCAACAACAAGACCGGGAAATGTAAACACAAGCCGTACATTAAAATAATGATCAAGAAATTTACCAAAAGCATTGGCGGGGCTAAAGGCAAGCAAAAGGTAAAACCCTAAAACAGAAGGGGGCAAAACAAGCGGAAGGCTCACAACAGCTTCAAATATCGCTTTTATTTTAAACCGGCTGTAGGCAAGCCAGTATGCAAACGGAACCGCAATAAAAAACAAGACCGCTGTTGTAATAAGCGATAATTTTAAAGTAAGCAGTAAAGGTTGCCAGTCAATCATTATACGACAAACTTACTTCATTCGTTTTAATCAATGCAACTACTTTGTCACCTGCATTAAGGTTCAACTGCTGGCAGGCATTGTTAGTAATAACTGACTGTATATTAAACTCACCCGCTACCAGGTCAACCTGGCAAAGAATTTTACCATGAGTGATGTTTTTTATAACACATTGTACCCTGTTTTGAACACTTATTTCCAAAGGCCATGTTTTAGCGATGATCACCTCCGTTTCTTTAAAATTTACAGAAACACTGTTACCATTAGAAAGGTAAGGTGAGGTTCCTGGTGTATCGAGTACAATAGAAGTAAATATAATGTCGCCGGCCTTTACTTTTACTAAGGAAATATTATCCTCGGTGATGATGTGAAATATCTTTCCGGGTATTGTGTTCATACAAAAAATATTGTGCGGTTAATAACGTCATTTATTCCCAAATCCATAATATTTTAGAATGGCTGCGGCTTTTGATGACCCTATAAAGTCTGAAAATTGTGCAACATCTTTATTGTCTTTTGCATGCTGCAATATTACGTATCCCTGTTGCAGCGGCTGATGGCTTTCTGCGGGTATCAGCCAATATTTGCCACCTTCTCTTTGCATGGCGGGCGACAATGCAAGGGACAATGCAACTATTCCTATATCTGCCGCACCTGTGGTTACAAATTGCGCCGTTTGGGCAATATTCTCTCCCAAAACTAATTTGTCTTTTATTTTGTCATACAGTTTATAGTATTGCAAGCTTTCTTCTGCTTTTTTCCCGTATGGCGCATGTGCAGGGTTGGCTATGGCTATTTTAGCAATATCGCCATCTAATAAAGTATTCATTTTATGCAGGGATGGATCAACTTTTTTGCTCCACAAAACCACCTGCCCAATACCGTAGGGCTTCACATCGGAAATGGCTATATTTTTCTCTTTTAATTGTTGGGGATAATCAATATCGGCTGAAAAAAACAGGTCGAACGGGGCACCATTGGATATTTGCGCAAAAAAATTTCCGGATGAACCATAAGTTACTTTAACATCTATATCTGCATGGTCTTTGTCAAAAATGGTTATGATAGAATCCATTGCAAATTTTAAATCTGCTGCTGCAGCTACAACGATCTCTCTCTTATCAACTGGTTTAAATGAGACGGCAAACCAAAATAAGGCAAATAATAATGGCATTTTTTTCATAGTAAATTTTTGGGATGAACCTATTGTCATGGCCACAGCAAATATCTTATGGATGAAGATAAGAATAAATATATTCTTGATCTTATATTGAAGTTGGGGGTAATACAATACAAAATGCCCTCC
>Ga0206922_1036_pt1 | contig 35966 bp, 29 predicted proteins | sample Alteio_BWOrgHeat_63_FD_152976 | JGI IMG/M metagenome (GOLD analysis project Ga0206922, IMG submission 152976) | Enriched cells from forest soil in Barre Woods Harvard Forest LTER site, Petersham, Massachusetts, United States -... | ecosystem: Environmental > Terrestrial > Soil > Temperate forest >... | reverse complement strand
GATGAGGAACTCGCTGACGAAGCCATTGAGGCCAGGGAGGCCGAGTGAGGAGAAGAGTGCGATTCCCATGAGTCCGCAGAACACGGGCGCGGGTTTGCGCAGGCCACCGAAGCCGTCGATTTGCAACTGGCCGCCGGAGCGCTCTTCGAGAAGCGTGAGGAACCAGAAGATGGCGGCAGCGGTGAGGCCGTGATTGAACATCTGGAGCATAGCTCCGTCGAGGGCGATGGTTTGGCTGAGGTTGGTTGCGGTTTGCTGCCCCGCGGGCAGCACTGCGGCGAAGATCGCCAGTAGGCAATAGCCAAGATGATTGATGGATGAGTAGGCGAAGACGCGCTTGAGGTCGCGTTGGACTACTGCAGCCCATGCGCCGGCGACGACGGTCAGCGTGGCGAGAAGGAGCAGCGGTGTGCGGATCTGGGCGAGTTGATGGCCGAAGATGGGAAGCGCGAGGCGCAGCAGGCCGTAGACGCCCATCTTGGACATGGCGCCAGTGAGGAGCATGGTGACTGGCGTTGGGGCCTTGGAGTATGTTGCCGGTAACCAGGTGTGAAACGGCATCATTGGGACTTTGACCGCGAAGCCGAGCAGTACGGCTAGCGCAAGCCACATTGAGACCGAGCCGAGGTGGCCTTGAATCGCGGTTGCGAGCTCGCCGGTTGCGGCCATGTGCGAGAGTGTTTCAAAATCCATGCTGCCGGTGGCTACGAAGAGGGCCATGAAGGCCAGCAATAGAGCAACAGACCCGACCATGGTGTAGACGAAGAACTGTGTCGCGGCCGGGCCTGCGCGTTCACCGCCCCACAGCTTGATCAGGAAGAAGGCTGGGATGAGGCTGAGCTCCCAGAAGAGAAACCAGTGGAAGAAATTGAGCGCGGAAAAGGTGCCGAAGAGTCCTGACTCGAGGAGCAGGATCAGCGCAAAGTAGAGGCCGGGCTGCCTGGAGACTTTTCGCGATGCGGCGATTGCCATCAGCGAGACGAAGGCTGAGAGCAGCAGCATCAGGGCTCCGAGGCCGTCTGCGCCGAGGTGGTATTCGATACCGAGGCTGGGAATCCAGTCCCAGCGCTCGATGAACTGCATTTGGCCGCCACGGATGCCGAACCAGACTTCGAGCGATAGTGCAAGCGAGATAAGCGCTGAAAGGAAGGCGACGCCGCGTGAGACGGCTGCGCGATTGCCCGCGAATAGAGCGATGACGGCGGCCATGGCTGGCACCGCTGTCAGGATCGTCAGCAATGGGGTCATAGGCGCACCTGCCCTGTTGCCGACGCGATTACGAGTGCCATAGCCGCGAGCGCGAGCACTGCGATGGCGAGCATGCGCAGATAGCCGGGAGCGCGGGCTGCCTGCAGCCAGGCGAGCACGCCTCCGCTGTTGACCAGCTCTTCGCAGCCCTTGTCGAATGCGCCGTCGATCCATTGGGAATCGAGCGATTTGTTGGTCCAGCCGAGAGCTTTGAATGCGCTGGTGACCGCGGAGACGATCCCGCCCCACACGCGCCGGTCGAGCCAGTCTGAGAACCACGCGAGAGCCGCGTACAGACGTAATACTGTCAGCTCGTAGAGCTCGTCGAAGTAGAAGCGATTGGCGAGAACTGTCCAGATCACAGGCGAGGCAGACTCGAGAACATCGACGATCTCTCCGGGTGCCTGACTCTCTTCATCTCCATGCTCGCTCGTGTGCCGGTGTTCAGGGGCGAGCGCGGGGCGGCGAATGGGCTTGCGCGCATAGAGCCACCAGCCGAGGCCAAGGCCGAGGAAGACGAGCAACGAAGAGGTAACCATGAGCGCGATCATGCCCGGCTCGCTCTCGGCGGCGATGGGCATGCTCTCGATGAAGGATGTGAACCATGGCCAGACCGGTGTACCAAGCACTCCGAGGCCGATGGCAAAGATCGCCAGCAGCGAGAGTGGAAGCGTCATGACCATTGGGCTTTCGTGCGCATGGCCTTTGCCTCGCCAATGGCCTAAGAAGACGTACGAGACCTGGCGCATCATGTAGAAGGCGGTGAGCAATGCGCCTGCGATCAGGAGTATGAAGGGGCCTTTTGAAACGGGCCAGCTGTGCGCTGCGCCTATGATTGCGTCCTTGCTCCAGAAACCGGAGAAGAAGATTGGGAAGCCGCTGAGCGCGAGCATGCCGACGGAGTAGGTCACGAAAGTGAGCGGCATGTCAGTGCGCAGGTGGCCCATGTGGCGAATGTCCTGCTCATCGTGGTTGCCGTGGATGACCGAGCCCGCGCCGAGGAAGAGCAGTGCTTTAAAGAAGGCATGAGTGATCAGGTGGAACATGCCGATGGCGACGCCGCCGGTGGCAAGGCCGACCATCATGTATCCAAGCTGCGAGACGGTGGAGTAGGCGAGGATGCGCTTGATGTCGTTTTGCGCGACGGCGACGAGTGCTCCGAAGAGAGCGGTGAGCGCGCCCACCCATGCTACGACAGTGAGGGAGATGGTTGTGCTGCCGGGCCCTGCGCCTGCGGCCATCAGCGGATAGACACGGGCTACGAGATAGACGCCGGCGGCTACCATGGTTGCTGCGTGAATGAGCGCTGAGACAGGCGTGGGGCCTTCCATTGCGTCGGGAAGCCAGACGTGCAGTGGGATCTGGCCGCTCTTGCCTGCGGCTCCGGCGAAGATGAGCAGGCCGATTGCTCCGGCGGCGGTAAGTCCCCATGCGGCGGGCTGGCCTAGCAGGGCCGTTAATGCGGCTGGTTCGATTGCACCCGCGCCGTTGTTGTAGAAGAGCGTGGTGCCGGTCTGTGCGAAGAGCCAGACGATGCCGAGGAGAAAGAAGATGTCTCCGACGCGCGTGGTGAGAAAGGCCTTCTTGGCTGCGGAAGCTGCGCTTGGCTTGTGATACCAGAAGCCGATGAGGAGATAGGAGGTGAGGCCGACGATCTCCCAACACATGAAGAGCAGCAGCAGGCTGTTGGCGATGATGACGCCGAGCATGCCGCCGGCGAAGAGCGAGAGGAAGCAGAAGAAGCGTGTGAAGTTTTCATCGTGCTCCATGTAGCCGGTGGAGTAGATGAAGATGAGCAGGCCGACGAAAGTGACCATGACTAGCATGACTGCTGCGAGAGGATCGAGCAGCCAGCCGAGCTGGAGATGAGTTGCGCCGAGGTCCAGCCAGTTGAAGCTGATTGTTTCGCGAGTTTCTGCGCCGGCATGCCATGCACCGAGGACATGCGCAAATGCGCTGATCGCCAGCACAAGCGAAAAGCCAAGCCCGCCGATCGCCAGAGTGGCCGCGGTTTTGCGGCGTGGTTGTCTGAGCAGCGCGATGAGGCCCGCTGCGATCATTGGGACCGCGGGAATCAGCCATAGATTTCTTACAATCCAGCTCGCAGTGTTATCGGTGAGCAAGGACGCGGGTGCAGGCATCATCAATCGTTCATCCTCTCATCCGTGTCATTGCATCGAGGTCGGTGGTCTTTGTGTGGCGATGGTAGGCGATCACGAGGCCGAGTCCTACGGCGGCCTCCGCTGCTGCTACTGCGATCGAAAAGATTGCGAACATCATTCCGGTTAGCGAGTTTGCGGCGTGCGGGGAGAAGCGCCAGAAGGCGATCAGATTCAGGTTCGCGGCGTTGAGCATCAACTCGATTCCGACCAGCACGAGGATGGCATTGCGCCGAGTGAGTGCGATGGCCAGTCCTATGGCGAAGACAAGCGCAGCTACGATGAGAAATCCTGCGAGCGGGGTCATTGTGCGCCGCCCTTCTCAATGCTCTTGCCGGCCGCGCCTGATTCGGGCATGGCTACGATGACTGCGCCGATAAGGGCAACGGTGAGCAGTACAGCGACGATCTCGAGCGGCAGGACGTACGTGCTCATCAACGCTGAGCCGATGGATTGAACGGTGGCTCCGGGAGCGGCGCCTGCTGCGGTTGCGGGAAAGCTCCTGATTACCGCCCAAGTGAGCAATGCGAATATCGCGGCGGCGATCACGAGGCTGACGAGCCAGCTCGAAGAGACGTTGCGATACTCTGGAATGCCTGCGCCGCGCGTTAGCAGGATCGCGAAGACAACGAGGATTGCAACTGCGCCGATGTAAACGAGGATCTGTGCGAACCCTGCGAACTGCGCGTCGAGCTGCAGATAAAGCAGTGCGAGGCCGGCCAGCGTGATGCTGAGGCAGAGCACGCAGTGGATGAGATTCTTCAGCAGAGCTGCGGCTAGCGCGCCGGCGACGGTGATTGCTGAAGTGATCAGGAAGACGATGCCGATTCCATGGATCATCGCACGATGCTCCTGATTGAAACAGGGCTACTCTGCATAGCGGTAGCTCCTTGGTCCGAGTTTTTGATGGCGCATGAGTGTGCGTCCGAGCAGGAAGTACGCGGCGAGGAGTACGACTGAGCAGATGATCCAGCGCTGCCAGCCTTCACCGAGGAATCGCCATGCGCCCGCGACTACCAGATTTAGAAGAGCCATCGGCAGCATGAACTTCCAAGCGAAGTTCATCAGCTGATCCTGACGGAGGCGAGGAAGCGTGCCGCGCAGCCAGATGAAGAAGGAGATTGCGGCGAATAGCTTGAGGAAGAACCAAAGCCACGAGGGAATGAAGCCGAGGAAGGAGAACGGTGCTCCCCATCCGCCGAGAAAGAGAGTGATGCCGAAGCCCGCGATTGACAACATGCCGAGATATTCGCCGAGGAAGAAGAGCGCGAACTTGAAGCCGGAGTATTCGGTGAAGTAGCCGGCGACGAGCTCAGACTCGCCCTCGGGAAGATCGAACGGAGACCGGTTGGTTTCGGCCAGCGCCGCGATTACGAAGAGGATGAAGCCGGCGAACCCCCAGGGAGTGAAGACGTACCAATGAGGGAAGATGCCGGTGAATCCGCTTTGCGCTTCCACGATTTTGGTGGTCGAGAGAGAGCCGGTGATCATGACTGCGACTACGCTCGAGAGCAGCAGTGGCACTTCGTAGCTGATCATCTGCGCGATGGCGCGCATGGCGCCGAGCAGCGAATATTTATTGCGGCTCGACCAGCCGGCCATGAAGATGGAGAGCTCTACAGAAGCTCCGATGGCGAAAAAGAAGAAGAGGCCCGCATCCATGTTGACGAGGACCATGTTGCGGCCGATCGGCAGCACCGCGAAGCCCAGGAAGACGGCTGTAACCAGGACCAGCGGGGCAAGGAAATGCACAAGTCCATCGGCGGTGAATGGCACAATGTCCTCTTTGGTGAGGGACTTGATGCCGTCGGCGACTGGTTGCAGAATGCCGAGGGGCCCCACGCGGTTGGGGCCGAGGCGATTTTGCATGCGGCCAAGACCTTTGCGCTCGAGGACCGTGGTGACGGCAAAGATGGCGGGGAATGCACCGAGGATTGCAACGACGGCGAGTATCGCCATCACCGCCGGTTGCAACCAGAGCGGAAAGAGCCCAGCGATCCAATGCTGCAATGTGATGAAAATCTGATCCATGGACTGGATGAAGCTCACGGAAGCGGCTCCTTTGCAGGGGCTTCTTTCGGTGTTGCTGCGGCAGTTGCGGCCTTTGCCGCCGCGGCTTCGGCAGCTGCCTTGGCCTTGGCCTCGGTCTTGGCTTTCTCTTCGGCGAGGCGCGCATCGACTTCTGCGGCTTCTGTAGGATGAATCGAGTGGTAGTACTCGTTGGATTTCGCGAGTTGCTCACGATCGAAGAGGAGACCACCGAAGCGATCTGTGGTGCTCAGCTCAAATTCGGTATCCATCTTGATAGCTTCAAAGGGGCAGACCTCCACGCAGATCTGGCAGCTCATGCAGACGGAGATATCGATGTCGAAACGAGTGGGATAGAACTGCGGCTTGCCGACGTAATCCGGCTTCTTGTCAGCGGATTTTGTGATGTAGATGCACTTCGGTGGGCACTCTTTTTCGCAGATCTGGCAGGCAACGCAGCGCAGGCCGGCCATCGGATCGGCGCCGTCGTAGATGAGGACCGGGAAGTCGCGGGTGTTCTCGATGGGCGCGATGCGCTCTTCGGGATATTGCACCGTGGTCATTCGCTCTTCAGAGACAAAGCTGCCGGCGAAGTTCTTCGCCGTTACTGCCAGTCCTTTGAGTATCGCTTCGCCTAACATTGGGCCTCCATCAGCGATCCACCTCGCCCAGCACGATGTCGACACTGCCGAAGATAAGCACGACGTCCGCAACATTCTGACCGAGGCACATGTCTTCGAGCACCGTGAGATTAATGAGTGAAGGCGGCCTGACACGGTAACGGTAGGGGTTGCCGGTGCCGTCGCTGATCAGATAGAAGCCCAGTTCGCCCTTGGGTGCCTCAATACGGCCATAGGCTTCGCCGATCTTGGGACGGAAGCCACGAATCTTCGATTTCGGATCCATGATGGGACCGGCGGGAATATCTTTGATCGCCTGCTGCAGGATCGAGATGGACTCACGCATTTCAAGAATGCGAATCATGTAGCGGTCGTAGATATCACCGTGATCACCAAGCGGCACTCGGAATTTGAATCGATCGTAGATACCGTAGTGGTCGACTTTGCGGATGTCGTAGTTCACACCAGTGGCGCGAAGCATCGGCCCGGTGATGCCTGCGTTGATGGCAAGGTCGGGCTTCAGGATGCCGACGCCCTGGCAGCGGGCCATCAGGATTTCGTTGCCTGTAAGGAAGGCTTCGGTTTCATCAATAAATTGAGGAAGGCCGGCGACAAGAACACCGACCTTCTCGATCCAGCCCTTTGGCAGCTCGACACGACAGCCGCCGAAGCGCATGTAATTGCACATCATGCGCGAGCCGGTGAGTTCTTCAAAGAGGTCGAGAATCTTTTCGCGCTCGCGAAAGGCGTACATCAGCGGCGTGCCGCTGGCACCCATCTCCTGCAGCAGGAAGCCGATCGCGCTGGCGTGATTCTGAACGCGGGTCAGCTCTGCGGTGATGACGCGGATGTATTCGGCGCGCTCGGGAACCGTGAAGCCGGCGAGTTTTTCGACAGCGATCGCATAGGCCCAGTTATTGGTGAGGGAGCAGAAGTAATCAAGCCGGTCGGTGTAGGGCATCGACGCGAGATAGCTTGCCTTTTCGGCGATCTTCTCGTGATTGCGATGTAGATATCCGAAGACGGGCTTGAGCCGGATGACCCGCTCGCCGTCGAGTGCTACATCCATGCGGAAGACGCCGTGAGTCGATGGATGATGCGGACCCATTGCTACTTCGAGCAGCTCATCGCCTTCTTCTGAGATCTCGATTACGGGAGGGCGGTAGCTCTTGATTGTCGCGTTGTCGACAGTGGTGCTCATGCAGGCACCTCGCTCGCCGCATGGGCTTTGTGCTCCTCGGCGCGCTTGATGACCTCGTCGTGCGGGGTCGGCTCGTATTCATAGTCGTCGGGATCGACGTAGTCACGGCGCATGGGGTGGTCTTCGAAGCCATCCCACATGAGGATTCTTCGCAAGTCTGGGTGGCCGGTGAAGACGATGCCGTAGAGATCGAAGATCTCCCTCTCCTGGAACTCTGCCGAACGCCAGATGTAGGTAAGAGAAGGCAGCTCGACCTGGTCGGTACGGTTGACCGTCCGCATGCGAATGACGACAGGGGTCGGCGGTGCTGATTCGCGAGGGCCGTTTTTCATGGAGTAGAGGTGATAGACAGCCTCGAGATAGCCCGGCTCAGTTCGCTTGACGGTCTCTTCGACGACAGTCTCGACGCCGTCAACCAGCTTCGTAGCCTTGATTTTTTCGGTGACTTCCTTGCCAAGCCAGTCAACGCCAGTGACGTTGGAACAGTAATCGAGCGCGAGCTCTGCGTGGTCGCGAAGAAAGCTTGCCACAGTGAAGGCGCTCGACGGATCGAGGCGGAGCGAGTGCTGTGCTGCAGGAGAAGGATTTGGGACGAACTCTACGCCGGCCCCGGGCAAAGCCGTCTTGATCATCGCGAGGATTTCTTCGGTGGTCTTCATCCGCGGTTCCCCGCGGGGGCGGGCAGCGGCCAAACGAGTTTGTTGGCGGGCGGCTCGAGATCGTGCGCTCCCTGGTGAGGTACGGGGAATTCACCCTGCGCTTCGGCGTCGAGGTGGCGCGGCCGCGAGTCGCCGGTGAGGGGCTGCTCGTCGATTCGGGCTTGCAGGGTCATGAAGGCGTGAATCAGGGCCTCGGGCCGCGGCGGGCAACCGGGGATGTGCACATCGACGGGTATGTACCGGTCGATGCCCTTGAGGACGTTGTAGCCCTGCTTGAAGGGCCCGCCGGAGATAGCGCAGGCTCCCATCGCGATGACGTACCTGGGCTCAGCCATCTGGTTGTAGAGGCGCACGACCTGCGGGGCCATCTTCTTGGTGATGGTGCCGGAGATGATCATCAGGTCGGCCTGGCGCGGCGAGGGGCGAAAGACCTCTGCGCCAAAGCGAGCGAGATCATATCGAGCCATGGTGGTGGCGATCATTTCAATGGCGCAGCAGGCCAGGCCGAACTGCATCGGCCAGACGGAGTTTTTGCGTCCCCAGTTGTAGAGCTCGTTGATCGTGGTCACGAAAACGCCTTGTTTTCCGAGCTCGATCTTCAAGTCTGGCTCAATCGCCATTCGGTGTTCCCCAAAAATACTTCACTAACTCATTCAAAACAAACGGGAAAAACTGCCCTTTTTAAGCCCACGTGAGCACGCCCTTGGCCCAGGCCCACGCCAGGCCTTCCGCGAGCAGGAGCACGAATACCAGCATGGCCAGGCATGCGCCGACGCCGAGACCTGTGAAAGCTACGGCGAAAGGCAGCAGAAAGACCGCTTCCACATCAAAGATGAGGAAGATGATGGCGTACAGATAATAGGCCGAACGAAACTGCACCCAGGCATCCCCGCGGGACTCGAGTCCACACTCATAGATGGCGTTCTTAACCGCATTCGGTTTGGCGGGCGAAAAGAACTTTGCCCATGCCCAGGCCAGCCCTAGTGGAGCCAGTCCAAAACCGAGCGCGCCCACAAACAGAGCGGCCAATGCAAAGTATGGATTTGATGCCATGGTTTGCCGCGAAAATGCTACATCGATTACGGTACCAGTTTCCCTGCCATAATAGGCAACTGGCGGCGTCCCACATCGCAAACCAATCCCACTTTTTGCGGTTCCAGCGCGCGGGATTCCCCATTCGCTGCTCGCGGGGCCGGGTCGGCGGCGCGTGGCATTGCACCTCCAACTCAGGGTGGATGACAATCTCCACGCGGGTAACCTATTGTTTTGGGAGCAGTCTCCGAGGGAGAGTTCTCACGTGTGAGGAGGCTTACCGTCTGAAAGTTAAGGGCAAATGCTTAGTCAGTCTCCAGATCGCCAGCGAACTCGAATATCTGAAGCCATAATCTGGGTTCTGATTCGGGTTCGGCAATGTAGTCCTTCGGCTGCCGGTATGGCCTTGACTGCATTGGCAGTGGCGGCCGTTTCGGCGCTGTTACTGACGAATTCCGTGATGGCCGGTACGGGACAGCAGCCGGCGCCTGCCCAAGCGCAACAGACTCCCGCTCAGCAACCTGCTACGCCTGATGAGGGTACATTTGGTACTCCGAATGGAGACGCGGCGGCTCCTGCAGGGCCGACGGTTGCTCCGTGGATGACTGTGGGAACGACGGAGTATCACAACCACATTTCTTCGAAGTACAACTTTGCTTTTGGCAAGGACACCCCGTTTCTGCCGTCGAACGCGGTCTCGCAGAGCGGCGAGTTCATGAGCCCGAAGAGCTTTCTTACGGCTCAGTATTGCGGCCATTGCCATCAGGAGAGCTACCACCAATGGCGGCAGTCAGCGCATTCGAATGCGTTTCGCGCGCCGTGGTACCTGAAGAACGTCAACATGCTCATTGAAGAAAAGGGTGTGCAATTTTCACGCCACTGTGAGGGATGCCATAATCCAGTGGCGCTGCTGTCGGGGGATCTTTCGCAGGGCATGCCTCGGAAGCGCCCTTTTGAGGATGAGGGCGTGACGTGCTCGACCTGCCACTCGATTGTTTCGACGACGACGATGGGCACGGGCAGCTGGGTTATGGGAACGCCCGCGGTGCTGGTGGATGAGAAGGATCAGCCGATTACGCATCCTGTGTCGGATGGCGAGATTCTGGCGCATCTCGATCGGCATTCGAAGGCCGTGATGCGGCCAGTGATGCGAACATCGGAGTTTTGCGCAGCGTGTCACAAGGCAGCTATTCCGCGTGCGCTTGATGATTACAAATGGTTGCGCGCGATGACGCCGTATGACGAGTGGCAGCAGAGCAGCTTTGCAAAGCAGTCGCCGCTACCGTTCTATCGCAAAGATGTGGTTTCAACCTGCCAGACCTGCCACATGACCAGAGAGGCGCTGCCGACGGGAGCGTCCGATTACGGCGCCAAAGAAGGCAAGCTGGTCAGCCATCGCTGGCTGGGCGCAAATACGATCATGTCGCAGTACTACAAGTTCGACGAGCAGGCTGAGAAGACTGTCGCGTTTCTTCGGAATGGGGTCTTCAATGTCGACATATTTGCGCTCGAAAGCGAGAAGCCCGCAAGCGGCGAATCACCGCTGATTGCGCCGCTTGGAGCGGCAAGTTTCAACGTTGCTGCAGGCGATGCGCTAACGGCGAACGTCGTGATTCAGAACAAGGGTATTGCGCACTCGCATGTTCCCGAGCAGCGTGATTTTTACGAGTCGTGGGTCGACTTTACGGTGAAGGACGCCAGCGGCAAAGTCATCTCCGAGAGCGGATTCCTGCAGCCGGATGGCGATCTCGATCCGAGTGCTCACTCGTTTACCAATCGGATCATCAACAACAAGGGTGAATTCAACGACCGGCACCAGATATGGCATAACCGCGTGCTGGCTTATAACAACACGATTCAATCGGGACGGAGCCAGCTGGTTCGTTACCGTTTCCGAATTCCGAAAGAGATGACTGGGTCGTTCAGCCTTACAGCCACGGTGAAGTACCGGCGCTTCAATCAGCACTATATCGACTTTGCGATGAGTCAGAAGCACTATCCGGAGCCGGTGGTTGAGATGGCGGCGCAGACGCGTACTTTTGTCGTTGGCGAAAACAAGCCGGATGCTACGGGCGCGGATGCGAAGGACCAGGTTCCTGAGTGGATGCGCTGGAATAACTACGGTATCGGCCTGTTGGATGCGCAGCAATATGCTGCCTCGGTTACAGCGTTTGAGCATGTGGCAAAGCTGCGGCCCGACTATGCAGACGCCTATACGAATCAGGCGGTCGTGCAGATTCTCTGGGAGAAGTACGATGACGCGCGGCCGAACCTGGCGAAAGCGCTGGCTCTGCTGCCGGGTGATCCCCGAGCGCTTTATTATCGGGCACTCGTGGAGCGTAATGGCGGCCAGGTGAACGAGGCTATCAGCGATCTGGAGGCGGTGTTGGTGAAGTACCCGCGCTCTCGTGATGCGCTACGTGAACTTGGATTCAGTTACTACCAGCAGCATAACTACCCGAAGGCACGTGATATTTACGAGAAGCTGCAGGGCGTGGATCCGGACGATCTGGCTGCGCACTATAACCTGGCAATTCTGTATAGGCGCCTGGGACAGAAGGAGAAGGCAAGTTTCGAGGCAGCTCGCTTTGCCGACCAGAAAGATGATCCTACGACTTCCGTTTATGCACTGGAATTTTTGCGCAAGCATCCAGAGGTGGCGAATGAGAGCATCGTTTGGCACGTGCACGATCTTACGGGCGATCCGGTGAAACACTCCGACAAGATTGAATACACGTACATGTCGGGCGGCGGAATGTAGTGCTACGACCCGATACACTGGTTACGCGATATCAATGATGATCCGACATTCTTTTTTCATTTTTTCTGTAGTGCTCGTGGCAGCGCTCTCAGCATGTCCCTCTCAGGCTTTTTCAAAGAAGGAATCGGAGCAGACCGGGGCGAACTTGTTCCGCGATAAGGGTTGCACTTATTGCCACGGAGCGACCGCGACAGGGACTACTCGAGGCCCCTCGCTCGCAGATGTCCGTAAAAGACTGAAGCCTGAGCAGATAAGCCATCAGATATTGAATGGCGGTCAGAAGATGCCCAGCTTCAAGCAAATCCTTTCTCAGGATGAAGTGGATTCGCTGGTGAGTTTTCTTCGAGCGAAACACCGGCCGGTTGCCTCGCCGGTCCCGAATTCCGCGGCCTTGAGCAATCCCGCACAGTGAGCAATCTGGCACAGCAAGTGAAGGTCCAATTTGCGACGATCAATCCGCGCTTGATCCCACGGGCGTAGCTCCGATGTAAGGAGCAATGGAGAGTGACATGCTTTGGACGATCTTTGTTGTTCTATTAGTTCTATGGCTCCTGGGTTTCACGCTGCATGTTGGCGGCAGCCTTATCCACCTTATCCTTGTGGTCGCAGTAATCATGCTGATCTACAACCTCATCACTGGGCGCCGGGCAGTCTGACGTAACGATTGGCAAACATCTGATCGCTCCCTTTTAGCGGTCAGGAAGACCCACACCGTGAAACCCCCAGATGCGATGTGGGTCTTTTGTCGTTCGGTGAAAAGCCTGAGGCAACTATCTATTTTGTATTCAGATGAGCACCGCAGGACCGCCTCACCACGAGACGTGCTGCGATGTGAATGTCTCTGGTGGGCAGTTCGGGATGTTTCAGCCGTTCGAGCATCGTCGCCATGGCGATGATACCGATGGCAGTGCAGTTCTGACGCACTGTGGTCAGCGGAACTGGCAAGAGGCCCGCGTACTTGACGTCGTCGATGCCAACCATTCGAATGTCTTCCGGGATCCGAATACCAAGTGCGAGCAGAGAGTGCATGAGTTGGGCGGCGACTTCATCGTTTGCGCAGACCATGCCGCCGGGCTTGGATTGCCGCAGTAGATCCTCGAGCAGGGATCGATCCTGGGGATCGCCTTTCCAGATGGATTCCGCAGACGGGTACAGGTTGTGGCGGCACAAGGCTTCGTGAAAGCCCGCGATCCGGGCTTCGATTGCCGATGTCATGTTTGGGCCGGCGAAGAATACGAGGTCGCTGACTCCAAGCTCGATGAGGTGATTTGTCGCCAGATAGCCTATAGCGCGGTTGTCACTGCCGACCAAGTCGTGCGCGGACCTTTCAGGGTAAGGTAGGTAATTTCGATCCAGGAGCACCGTGGGGATGTGGGCTCGATCGAGAGAGCGTATAATCCGGCGGTTGACGCTGTCTCTCGCAGGGATCAACTCCAGCGGTGCGAAGAATACCCCAGAGACATTTTGCGAGATGAAGAAGTGCGCGAGGTGTTCCGCTTCGGCGCCGGGATCGGCGGCCGAGTCGGCGGATCGAGTGCCGGATGCGTTTCCCCATAGAAGTGCGCCGGGCCGGGCGAATGGCGAGCGCATCATTCCATGACAGACGGGCTCAAAGATTTCAGTCATTCCTAACTCGGGGATCAAAAGCCCGAAGGTGTGACTCTCTGCCGGTTGGCCCGTTTGAACATGGGTTCCGGCGCCGGGTCTTCGCGTGACCAGCTTCATGCGCTGGAGCTCCGCAACGGCCTTGGCGACGGTGATTCGCGAGACGCCGAACATTGCGCCGAGCTCGGCTTCGCTGGGCAGGCGGTAACCTGGTTTGTACGTTCCGGTGCGGATGTTGTTGTGAAGGTACTCGAAGAGGAGCTTATGCTTGGTCTGTTTGGGCGCCGATTGCGATGCAGACGCATGTGACGCCGGTATGGGACTGGGTTGTGGATCCGGAATTGGCGTAGTGTTGTGCGAGTCTGTCATGGGCGTGCACTGAAATGCTAGGTAAATGTCTCTACCTTTGTCCACACATTCCGTCGCACTCGTGGCGGACCATTGTCAACGAAGAAGGGCAATGGCGGCGGAATTTCGCACGAGTCCAAGGCTATTCAAACCCCAGTAACATTGCACGTAGACAATGGTGCAGCAGTAAATTTGCAAGGAGCCCTATCGTGAGAAAGACACTTTTGATCGCTGTTGGTATGTCAGTTCTGGCCCTGACCACGGCGCAAGCACAGAAACTGACCGGTGCCGGAGCTACGTTCCCCTATCCGATTTATTCCAAGTGGTTCAGCGAGTACAGCGCCGCACATCCGGGCGTGGAGATCAACTATCAGTCAATTGGATCTGGCGGCGGCATTCGACAGGCGACTTCCGGCCTGGTGGATTTTGGCGCGACCGACGGCCCGATGACTGACGAACAGATTACAGGCTCCAAGGTTAAGCTGGTCCACCTGCCCACAGTGATGGGCGCGGTGGTACCGATCTTCAACGTGACTGGTGTCCACGACCTGAAGTTTGCTCCCGATGTGCTCGCCGACATCTACCTGGGAAAGATTACGAGCTGGAATGATGGGCGTATCGCGAAGGACAATCCGGGCGTAAACCTTCCGAACGAAACCATTAATGTAGTTCATCGCTCAGATGGCAGCGGCACAACTTACATCTTCTCTGATTACCTCTCCAAAGTCAGCAAAGACTGGGCTTCTGGCCCCGGCAAAGGTACCGCGCTCAACTGGCCTAAAGGGATCGGCGGCAAGGGCAACGAGAACGTTGCCGGACTGGTCCGTCAGCTTCCTGGAGCCATTGGCTATGTGGAACTGATCTATGCACTGCAGAACAAGATTTCGTTCGGCGAAGTGAAGAACAGCGCAGGTAACTGGGTAAAAGCTTCCATCGCTGGAGTGACCGAGGCTGCCGCAAGTGTGAAGCAGATTCCTGCTGACTATCGTGTTTCGATCACGAATGCTCCAGGCGCGCAGGCGTATCCTATCTCCAGCTTCACCTGGCTGCTGGTGCCGGTGAAGTCCCAGGATGCGGCCAAGGGCAAGGTGCTCAAGGACTTCCTGAACTGGATGTTGAACAGCGGACAGAGTGAGGTTTCGAACCTCTACTATGCTCCGCTGCCGAAGACGGTTGTCGACAAGGAGCAGTCGACGATCAATAGCCTTCAGTAACGAAGGGCTGTCAAACTGATTATCACGGGCTCGGATTTTCTCTCCGGGCCTTGCCTTACTGTTGACGGCCCAAGCTATCCGACTACCTCGCAAGTTACTTTACAGTTACCGGAAATCGGCCTGTATGCGCTTGATTTTGTTATGTATTCACATTCTGTTCATAATGCGGCTTTAGCCTCGTAAGGGTGACTGTGCCTTCGCCTGAGATTCGTATAAAGAAGCCGGAGACCCTCTCGGAAATCCCTCCTGACCGAGTGGGATCCGCGGTAAATCCTTCATTGTCTGGGCAGTTGCTGGCAAATGAGCCTACCTCGGACGTTCGGAGATTTCTTCGCGCACGAGGTAGCTCGGCAATAGCCGACCGCACCTTCAGAGGCCTGATGCTGACATGTGCGCTCTCCATCTTTGCAATCGTTGCTCTCATTGCGATGGAGCTGGCGATGCAGTCGCAGCTCAGCTGGCATAAATCGGGTCTGCCGTTCTTTTACAAGTTCAACATCGATCCTGATACCAAACTGCCCCTGTTCTGGGACCCGGTCAACGGAAGTTTTTACGCGTTGCCATTTCTTTATGGCACCCTTGTTACCTCACTGATCGCATTGGTAATCGCAGTGCCGCTGGCAATTGGACTTGCGATTTTTCTTACCGAGATGTGCCCTCGCGTTCTTCGTGGGCCGCTCTCGTTCTTTACTGAACTGCTTGCTGCGATTCCGAGCGTTGTGTATGGGCTCTGGGCCGTTTTTGTGCTGGTTCCTCTGCTCCGCGAGCATGTGAACCCGGCGTTCATGGCGATTTTCAACAATCCCACGATGGTGAAGCTGTTCGGCTGGACTCACCTGGTCGGTGATGACGGCCTTTTTGGCGGCGTAAATCTCGGTCTGGGTCTGATGGCGGCGGGCGTGATTCTGTCGATCATGATTCTGCCGATTATTGCATCGCTCACGCGGGAAGTGATGTCTGCGGTACCCAATTCGCAGCGTGAGGCGGCACTGGCGTTGGGCGCAACGCGATGGGAGATGATCCGGATTGCGGTTCTGCGCAACGCGCGCATCGGCATTGTGGGTTCGATCATTCTGGGCCTGGGCCGTGCGCTGGGTGAAACGATGGCGGTGGCAATGGTGATCGGGAACTCTGCGGAGATTCACCGGTCGCTGCTTTCGACTGGGCATTCCATGGCGTCGGTGATTGCGAATGAGTTCAGCGAAGCCACCAGCGATATGCACCGCAGCGCTCTTATCGAAATAGGTCTGGCTCTGTTTCTGGTAACGATCCTGGTGAATGCCTGTGCACGTTTACTTGTATGGGCCGTGACGCGCGGCGCACCGGCGCAGGTACATTGAAAATGGGGGCGCGGTGAAACCTGGAAAGCAACTAAGCAAGGCGCGTAGCGCCTATCGGTCTGCGACTGATCACATAGCGACCGGACTTGCAATCCTGGCAACGATACTGGTTGTTGCGCCCCTCGTCACGATCTTTTTTTACCTGATCTACAAAGGCGCAAGTTCGTTGAACCTGGCGTTTTTCACGCAGATTCCAAAGCCCGAAGGCGAGGAAGGCGGCGGCATGGCCAACTCGATCATTGGCTCGGGCGTATTGCTGGGAATTGCGAGCGTGCTTGGAATTCCGATCGGGATTGGGGGCGGCATCTACCTGGCTGAGTTTGGCCGGGGAACTCGGCTCGCAAATGCAATTCGATTCACGGCGGATGTGCTCAACGGGGTTCCGTCGATCGTGATGGGCATTGCCGCTTATTCGCTGGTTGTGGTGCCAATGCATCATTTCTCTGCCTTCGCGGGTGGCGTTGCATTGGGGATCATGATGATTCCCACGGTGACCCGAACCACAGAAGAGATGCTGCTGATGGTGCCGCACTCGATTCGAGAAGCGGCGCTTGGGCTTGGAGTTCCGAACTGGCGCTCGGTCCTTGAGATTACGCTTAAGACCGCGTCTCCGGGCGTGATTACCGGCTGCATGCTGGCCTTCGCTCGCGTCGCAGGCGAAACGGCTCCGCTGATATTTACGGCTCTCGGCAATCAGTTCTGGAGCGTAAACCTGAATCGAGAGATTGCGGCGCTGCCGCTGCAGATTTACATCTACGCGCTTTCCCCCTACGACGATCAGCACCGATTAGCGTGGGCAGGCGCGTTGGTGCTGATTGCATTGATTGTTCTGGCCGTTTCGCTGGTACGTTATGTAGCCAGCAGAGGCATTTTGAAGGGAGCCAGCTAGTGGGTGTCGGCATTGAAGTTACCAACCTCAACGCGTGGTATGGCACGAACCATACGTTGCAGGACATCAACCTGCCGATTCCGGCGAATCATGCGACCGCGCTGATTGGGCCGTCGGGGTGTGGAAAGTCCACCTTTGTGCGGTGCCTCAATCGCATGCACGAGACCAATCCCATCGCGAAGGTAACTGGATCGGTGAAGATTGGAGAAATGGATATTTATGCCGATGGATCTCCTGTGGAGATTCGGCGGCGAGTGGGGATGGTCTTTCAGCGTCCCAATCCCTTTCCGACCATGTCGATTTATGACAATGTCTGCAGCGGGTTGAAGCTGAATGGATTCAGAAACCGCCGCGTTCTGGACGAGATTGTCGAGCGATCGCTGCGCGATGCGGCGCTGTGGGACGAGGTCAAGGATGATCTGAAGAAGAAGTCAGGCGCGAGCCTCTCGGGCGGACAGCAGCAGCGTATGTGCATTGCCCGGGCTCTGGCGGTGGATCCGGAAGTGCTATTAATGGACGAACCCGCCTCAGCGCTGGATCCGGTGTCTACGTCCAAGATTGAGGACCTGATTTTTCAGCTCAAGACGCAATACACGATCGTGATTGTGACGCATAACATGCAACAGGCAGCGCGAGTGGCTGAGAAAACCGGATTTTTTCTCAACGGCCGTATGGTCGAATTTGATTCGACTCACAAGATATTCACAAATCCCAGCGATAAGAGGACGGAAGATTACATCACAGGCAGGTTTGGATGAGACGCTGCTGTAAGCTTTGGTTTGCACAATGACAAGAATCCGTTTTCAACTCAGTCTCGATGATTTGAAAGAAAAACTCCTGGTGATGGCAGGTCTCGCGGAACAGGCGATCCAGCGGTCGATTGAGGCTTATCGCGTTCGTGATCTGTCGATCTGCGACCTTGTGAGCCGGAGCGAGTTGGCAATCAATCGCCTGGAACGGGAGATCGATCAGGCGGCGCTCGATCTGCTCGCGATGGAACAGCCGATGGCGATCGATCTGCGCTTTGTACTGGCGGTGATCAAGATCAACGCTGATCTGGAGCGTGTTGGCGACTCGGCGAAGAGCATCAGCGACCGTGTGCGCACGATGGAGTCGATGGTGGTGGCAGAGCTGCCGGTGGATATCCCGCGGATGGCGTCGCTGGCCTCTGACATGGTTCGCAGGTCGCTGCAGTCGTTTATTGAGGCGGATGCCGAGATGGCGGAGTCGGTTCTGAAGATGGATGATGCCGTAGATGGCATGAATCGGGCTGCACATGTGACGCTGGCTCACGTAATGGGTACCGAAGGCCACCTGGCGCCGCAGGCTCTGAATGCCCTGATGGTCTGCCGCAGTTTGGAGCGTGTGGCTGATCACGCGACGAATATTGCGGAGGACGTTATCTTCTGGGTGAAGGGTGCCGACGTGCGGCATCTAGGTAGCCTGGAATCGGCAAATGGTGCGAAACAAAGGGGCAAAGCTAGCTGAGCCTCTACAGGAGTTTAGGCAAAATAAGGAAGGGCAGGCGCGGTGGCCTGCCCTTTGCTGTTAGTTCCGATGGCTTCGGCTACTGCACGGTGACGGAGAGGGTTGTTGTCGCGGTCAGGGACGGGGAAACGGTGTCGGTCCCGGTAACAATCACTGAAACGCCGGATCCGGGTGGGGTTGGATTCACGGGAGTCGAGCCACTGCCGCCTCCGCCGCATGCGCTGATCCCGAAGCTGATTGCAGCGATGAAGAGGATTGCCGCGAAGCCTCGCATCCTTCGAGCGCGGAAGCCGATCATGGCGATGACAAGCAGGCTGATCGTCCAGATTCCGGCGCGAGTGGATGAAGCCGTCGACGGTTGGCTGGCGGTGGTTTTGGGGACCAACTTGAAACGCTGATTGGGCCGATGGCTGCCGGTCATGGGCACTCCAGCCTGGCTGCAGAATGAGCTGTTCACAGAGATATAGATCGTGCCACTGGTGACAGTGCCGCCAGAGACGGTGGCCTGATCCCAGTTCCAGCAGCCTTCCTGGGCAAGAGTCGCGTTGGTAGTGGTTGCCTGAAAATCGATGGCGCCGGCGTATCCGCCGGACGGAGTGACGGTGATTACATCGCAGTACGCATTTGCTTTGTTCCCGTCGAGGGCGCTGTTACTGCAGGTTGTGCTCGATGAAACGGTGACAGTGCTCGTCGCCGGGGAGATGGTGAATGATCCAGCGGTCGATAGCACGTTAATGCTGACGCTGGCGTTAGAGGCTGCGTAAGTGGAGTCGCCGCTGTAGCTGGCCTGCACGATGTGATTGCCCGCAGCGGTAAATTGCGTTGAGAAGGTCGCCGAACCGCTGGCGAGTGTCTGCGAGGAAACTACAGTTCCGTCAACGGTAAAGCTCACTGTGCCTGAGGGAGTTCCGGCGCCACTGGAGGCCGCAACCTTAACCGTAAGTGTCACCGACTGCGAAAGCGCGGGGGCGGTTGCAGATGCGGTGATTGTGGTAACGGAACCTGCCAGCGAAGGCTGTGTCCCCGGAGCCGAGGCTGGCCATGCAGCGGCCAGGTTGTTGGCGTCGATGGTGCCTAGTCCCGTGACCGCGTCGTAGCCGGCGTTCGCTGAGAACCCGTCAGTGCTCAGGCAGAACCCACTGCCAGCGGTGCAATCGTTGTTGCCTGAGGTGATGTCGTGGAAGGCAGAGGCGTAGACGCTGGAATTTGCCGCCAGTTGATAAAGAATCGTGTTGATGAGCCCCTGGCCGTTGGAGTTCTGCTTTTGGTTAATGAGTGCAAGGATGCCGGCGAAGATGGGTGCAGAGAAGCTGGTGCCTCCGGCAAGAGTTGTGGCGCTTGAGGAGTTGAGGAAGCCGTTTGTGCATGGCCCGTTGACGCCTTGCGAACCTACGTCGCTCGAACAGAAGAGATAAGGATCGTGATCGTTTGCGGCATCGATGGCAATGTCGGGAACATCGCGGGCGCCATCGGCTGGAACGCCCGTTCCCGCCTGCCAGGCTGGTTTCGCAAAGAGCGCGCTCTCACCGCCTCCGCTGGCTGAGAGGCCATTGGCGCTGGAGTCTTCATTCCACACTACTTCCGGAATGTAGGAGGTGGCGGAGCTGTTGCTTGAGCTGTTCGAGGAGCTCCAGTAGCTGCCGGCACCGCTCCCATCTCCGTTGAATTGCGTTCCGCCTACGCCAGTGACGTTAGGGCTGCTGGCGGGATAGTCGACGGCGAGACTGCCCTCTTCAATGACGGGGAGATCGGTATCTTCGAAACAGTCAGTCGAGCCCTCGTCGCCGCTGGACGCGATGATTGTCTGGCCCTGTGCGGCTGCTTGTTCGAAGACTGTCTCAAGGGTAGCTCCGAGATCGGTCTCACAGTCGCCGTAGCTGGAACTGATGATCGGCGCGATGCGCTGATCGATGGCGTAGACAAGGGAATCAAACGCGCCACCGCTGGAGGTATCGCCCGCATAGATGAAATCGATTTGAGCTGCTTTAGCGATGGCGCCCGACCATTCGAGATCAAGATCGGACTCGGACTCGTCGCCCGCAGAGAAGAATGCAGCTCCGGTGCCCGGCACAAGGATTTTGGTAGGGGCCAGCGCGGGCAGTCCGGCGGCGCTGCGGAAGCTGGCAACGTCGCTGAGATTCACATCCGACTGGCCCACGATAGCAATCGTCTGTCCTTCTCCGGTGATTCCGGAGTTGTACAGCGGATTGATGTCGTAGATGGTCGCAATGTCACCGGGAGCGAGATCGTGGTCGCCCGAGCCCTCGGTGAACTGGGGCCTTATCTGATTGGCCTGCACAACCTTCATGTGCGACCGGGGGCGGAAATTATCGAGATCTCTTACTCCGAAGATCACTCCTGCAAGAGCGGTGGGAACGCTCAATGCGGTCGACGGAGCAAAGTGTTTCTCAGCCTTGCCGCCGACCGTGATGGTGTAGGTGTGCATCTCGGTCGAGAAGGCGGATTCCACGAGACCGGCGTTGCCAGAGAAGCGAATAATGTCTTTGCCGCGAGCCACGGAGTCGACAGAGAAGCCCTGTTGTTCAAGCCAGCTTTGAACCTTGGCGATATCCGAATCAGCCATGCCGAAGCGGCTGGCGAACTGCTCGGGCGTAAGCCACTGGTGATAGAGCGGCGAAGTGGGGTCCTGCTGGGCGGTCATCAGCAGTCGAAGGTCCGCTTCCTGAGCCGTGGTGCGGCTGAAGAAGATACTGATGCCCTTGAGTTGCGTGGACGCAGCCAACCTGCCGGTGTCGTATTTCGGTTGAGCGAGCGGATGAAGCGAGCCGCGCAACTGAGTACGCGCGGAGTTGGCAATCTCTGACGAGATGCGTGGCGCTGGAGCGGAAGTTAACGACTGAGAAGCATTACCGGCGACGGATGCCGCTGCGAGAAGAGCTACGGCGATCAAAAGGCTGACGCATGAGGAAAGGCGTCGGTTTGATTTCTGCAAGATGGTTTCCATTGCTGTCCCTGAAAGTCGGAAGTGTCTATGAGTGAATCGGGGGCCTTATTTCCACAGGTGTACCTTCAGCTGCGCACAACTGGTGGGAACAACGCCAGGATTTTCGTGGAGCAGAGACGAGCCAGTATTCCATCAACGGCGCGCCGACGGAATATGCCGTGACGCGATCAGACGACGCCAACGCCAAATTGGTCCAGAGACCTAGGTATTGCGACTTGCATTTTCCAAAACGGACCCGCTCGTCGTTCAAGCACTGTGAGCGTCCGGCTGTGGACGATCCGAATTAAGTGATCTTCGAGACGGACTGCCTCGCCGGGAAGATCGGTTTGCTGAGTTAGACACCGGTTCGGCGATTTGGTTGCGCCGGAAGGCTGACCCCGTCTCTCATGCCGGCCAGAAATCGAAGAGCCCGAGGCGGGGGTAGAAGATTCCTGTGTGAACGACGGTGGAAGCCGCTGCGACGGTCGAGCCGAGGCCGCCATGGTCAGGAAGAGATCGCAGAACCTCGGCGTAGGCCGAAAGCTGGCCTGCGTGCCGGTCCCGATGCGCTGCGAGGAAGGCGTCGATCTCCGCGGCATCGATGACAATACCGCCGCTTGCGTGGCTGGTTTTGTAGTCGATGATCCAGAGCACGGGAGAGTCTTTTGATGAGGCGTCTACCGTGGCATTTAAGTCGAGGCCGGGATAGGTGCTGAGGGGAGCGAAGAAGATCCGGTCAGGGCGAAGATTCCACTGGCGGCTCTTCAAGAGGCCGGTCCACCGCGTCTCCGAGCCAGCGCTGGGATGGGGAGAAAGGATCCATTCGCCGACGGGATGGGTTGCAGCTTGCTGTGCGATCGCAAGAGCTTCTTCTGTGAGCCTTTTGGCTGCTTTCGGATCCAGCCCGTGACTGCGAATGGTCGTGACGAGCCTTGGCAGAAATACTTTCAATTCCTCGGCCGCCCCGACTGAGTTAAGAGTCTGGCGAAGATGGCTCAGATGCTCAAGAAGCATGTGGATTGCAGTGCCTTCGATACGGGACCGCAACTGGCCTTCGGGACGGGTGTAAAGGGCGAATTGATCCGCTTCTTGGTCTGGTTCTTCTAACACGTTCGACGATGCGCCTCGAATACGGCTGGCGTTGAATTCGGGAGCTACGTAGTCCGACGGAAGCCTCTTGAGAATTGTCGGTCGGATAATGGTGGCCGTCGTTGAGGAAACGGGGGGCGCGGATACCTCGCTTTTGGACGCGGCGAGTGTCAGCACAGCCGTGGTCCCAGCAGAGGCTGCCTGGGCTTGTACCTCTCCGATATTGCTGAGCCAAGCAGCAAATTCCGCCTCGATCTCGCCTTGGAACGCAGGCCACGCCGTTGCGAGCAGGCCGTCCGCCTTGCAAAGTTCTGGCGTCCCCTTATTGATGGTGAATTGCGGCCTCGCAAAGAGATGCAGCTCTTCCCGCGCGCGAGTGGCGGCAACGTACAAAAGCCGCTGCAATTCCTGCTTGTCGCGGGCTCTTTTAACTCCCTCAACCCATTGCTTGGCGTGGCTTGCATCCTCCCCTTTGGCCTGGATGGGCGCGATGAGGAATTCGGTAAGTGGGATGGCCTCGCTGGTTTTGTGTGGTACTGGTTCGGTGGATGTGCGCTCAAGCCAGGCGATCATTGATTTCTCGCTGGTGCGCCCCTTTGCGCCGAGATCGGGCGCGATGACAACTTCAAACTCGAGCCCCTTGGATTTGTGAATGGTCATCAGTTGCACGCCGTAATCGCTGCCGGCGGCCGGGTCCGGAGCTGCGCAGAGCTTGTCCAGGGCTGAATCGAGAGCGGGCCCGACAAGATCGAGCTCCCCCTCTGGAAGCTGGTCCAGGGTAGTCCAGAGCAGGCGCAGGTTTTCGTGCTGCTCCGCGTCTACTGTGTCGGCTCCCCCAAGGGCTTTCCACACGAATTGCAGCCATGTGCCGAGCGCGACCGCTGCACCGGATGCGCGGCTGTTCACGGCATCTCGCATGACGCGGCTCACGCGAGATGCCGCGACGTGCGACCGAGGGTCGATCAGCCCGGCCGCGGCGAGCTGCGGCGGGCGCGACTCCAGAAGCTCCGAGATTGAGGTAGCGCAAATCGACGGGTCGTCGTCAGAGGTGATGCGATGCAGGGCTTCGAGGGACAGTCCGCACCACGGCGCGCGCAGGACTGCGAGCCACGCGGTCCTATCCGCAGGATTGAAGAGCGCATGGGCCAGAGACAACACGTCCAGCACCTCAGGGCGCTGCCGGAGAGGCTCCAGCTCAATGGCACGAAAGACGATGCCGGCTTTACGAAGCGCCGCGGCAATTTCGATCAGTGACTTCTTCTTTTGCGCAAGCACTGCGATGCGATATTTGCCGGACGTGCCGGGCATTGCCTGCAGCTTGCTTTCAATGAGCGCGACGATCCTCGCAAGGTGCCGTTCGCGGATGGCCTCCGCATCGCCGAAGTGGGGCGGAGTGCCTGTAGTCCGATTGCTGGGTGTGAAGTCCAGATGCAGCTTTGTGCCGATAGAAGTTGGTGACTTGCGGACGGGGTCAGCAGGAAAGAAGTCGACGCTGCCATCTCCTTCTGCCGCATGGTCGAAAATCTGCTCGAAGCGATTGTTAAGATCACGCACCAGGCCGGGCACGGTTCGGAAATTGGCACGCAGCGCGACGAAATCGAGATGAAGCGGATCGAGGTCCAAATGCGGGGCATAGGCTTCAGGATCGATCTCCAATCCATGGGTCTTGATGCGTTCGAAGAGTTCAACCTCGGCCTCGCGAAATCCGTAGATGGACTGCATGGGATCGCCAACACAGAAGCAGCTGCGGCCATCGCGGCTGGGCCACGCGGCGATGAGGCGAGAGAGCAGCTCATGCTGCCTGCGGCTCGTGTCCTGAAACTCGTCAACCAGAAGATGGCGGATGTTGTCGGCCTGGCGAAGGGCGAAATCCGATGGATTGCCGTCTTTGGGAGCGAGAATCTGCAATGCGATCTGCGCGACTTCAACGAAGTCGACTGAGCCGGTTTCGGCAAACACTACCTGCAATTGAGCAGCGGCGGCGCGCAAAACGGAGAAGCAGTGCCGGACAGTATCCCACTCATCGTCGGTGTAGCGGACAGGGATTGGTTTCTGAAAGGCGGCGAGTGCCAACTCCAGGCCTTCGATCATGTTGAGGTCCTGAACGAGATCGCTGAATCTCTTTTTCGCAGCTTTGCCCTCGGGAGTCGGGGGAAAGCCGTGATGTACGTTGAGGCCTCTTTCTGATCGCCATGAACCCTCGTTTGTCAGGAGAAACTTCGCCAGTTCGCGATGCGCGTCAATCGCGTCCGCGAGTAGAAGCGCTTCTTCGGTCTCGGCTTCCTGAATGAGCAGTGACGGCAGTTCAGCGCGCTCTGCGAGGGTGGATGGTGAATGCTTGCCGGGATCGCAACACGCAAATCTGGCGAGCGCAAGAGCCCGGTCGCGCACGTTGGATTGCCGATCAAGCAGTTCCGCAAGGCGTATTACGCGGAGCCGAGCGGCCCGGCAGAATGGGGCTTCGAGCCGCCGGCGAAGCGCGTCCCAATCGATCTCGCGGTCAAAGACGAAGTCCCGGTACCAGCGATTGCGATCGCGAAGCATCTGGACGATCAGGTCTTCGACATCCTTCCAGTTGTTATCGCGCCAGAGAAGAAGCTCCTCGATGCTGCGGCGCTGCGGAGAGGCGGGCGCAGTGAGCAGCTCGAGTGTTCGAGTTGCAGCGAGCCGATAGAGGGGATCGGGATCGTCGACGGGATCGAGACGGCCGCCGAGGCCGGAGAGCAGTCCCCAGCTCAACGGGCTTTGCAGCGCGAGGCTGCGGCAGAAAGCGTCAATGGTGGTGATGCGAAGCTGGCCGGGGAGTTCGAGAATGCGCCAGCCCATCTGGCTTGCACGATGCAATGCCGCGGCGGCCAGGCTCTCGAGACTGTCTTCATCGACAGCGGGGCCTTCGCGCATGCCGGAGTTTTCCGCAGTTTCGAGCGCTCCAAGGATGCGGCTACGCATCTCAGCTGCAGCGGCGTTGGTGAAGGTGATCGCGACGATTTCGTCGGGGTGGTTTGCCTGGGCCAGAAGCCGGAGGAATCGCCGGATAAGCAGCTCGGTCTTTCCCGAACCGGCCGGGGCCTGCACCAGGAAGGACCGGGCAGGATCGAGAAGGAGGCTGCGCTCGACATGGTCGGGCGGGGTGGGACGGCTATTAATGGAGATCGGCTCAGGCATCACTGCCCTCTGCGTCTTGGGTGTCGTCCGAGATGGGCACGGCGGGCTGTTCGTAAATGCGGCATACGGCTTGAAGATGACAAGAATCGCAAGTCTTCGTTCCGTCTTTGGGATCGACTTCGGCGCGTCCGGCAAGGAATTCTTCTCCCAGCCGCTCGATGACTTCTCGCCAGTAGGAGAGCTGCTGGTCTGTCAGTGGATTCTTGACAAGCGCGGATTGAGGGCTAAGGCCTAAGCGGAGCGACGCGGAAGCATCTCGGAGACGGCCGCAAAAATCGGGGTCATGGGGTCTTACCCTTCCAAATAGAAGACCCTCCAAATCTGAATTGACAGCGAAGGTCGCATACAGAGGGAGTTGCACGTTGTCCGGCCGTTCGCTCGCCCACGCGGTGGGGCCATCGCTTCCGGACTTGTAGTCGATCAAAAGTTTTTTGCCACTTGCCAGCGTGTCCACGCGGTCCATGCGCACGCTGAACGTAAGTCCGGCGATCGTGACCTCGCTCTTGATTTCCGTTCCTTCGATTGCAAAGGGAAGCCGCTCCCGTTCATACGCCAACCACTCGGAGACCAGGCGCATCAGGCGCTCCGCTTCGAGTTCGAGATAGCGCTTGGGGAAGCGTGAAAGAAACGAGTTGCGCCGCCTGGAATTAGCGCCGCTCTCGATCACGTTGCGGACAATCGTGCCGACGAAACCAGAAAGATCGGCGAGCTGCTGTAGTTCTTCAAGGCTGGAGATGCCGCCTCGATTGCCGCCGGACCAGACGCGGTTCAGCACATCGTGCAACAGCTGACCGCGCTGTCTCGCGCTGAGTCCCGCCTCGGCGGGTTCCCACTCGAATGTAGCGAGCCGTGTGATGCCAAAGGCCCGGAAGGGGCACATTGATTGATTGGTGAGTGGAGTCGATCCGCCGCTGACTGCGAGATGGGGAAAAGGAATTCGGCTCGAATCTTCGAAAGCCTCTGTCAGGGGCGCACGGGTGGCGCAGTCATCGGTAGCGAGAGCCGTCGGGTTGCCGAGATGCTGCATAACGAGCCGCGACGGGCGCGCTTCGATTCCGTCGGCGTGTCGTGAATAGCTGAAGATGACCTCATCGGCACTGTTGATAAGCCGCTGGGTGACCTCGTTCGCCAGCGACCAGTCGGAGAGTGGGCTGGCGTGTGGCATGGCGGTCTCCCGCTGAAGTGCGATGGGCAGCAAGGCGTTGGGCGTTCCGCGGCTGGGCCAGCTTTCATCATGCGCGCCGAGGAACCAGATTCCGTCTGCCATCTGGCCGGCGGACTCGAACGGTCCCATGATCTGAATGCGAGCCCCGGTCGATTCCGGAGCAAAGATCGTTGACGTCAGAGCCGTTGCGGTTGCGGACACAAACTCTTCCCAGTCCATCATGGTGCCGTCGAATCCCAGGGATCCGCAGGTATCGAGGACCGTCTCCCAACGTCTCTGCGTTTGAAATGCGATGCTCGAAATGGACCTGTGGCCGGGCCAGCCCGCAGATTCGAGCAATCGATGGGTCAGGTTCACCCAATCGAGCGGGCTTTGAGATTGCTTTGTCTGTTGAAGCTGCCGTCGGGCTGCCAGGAGGCGTGCGGTGAAAGTAGTGGGAAAGGCTGCCTGTGATTTGCCGCCGAGCTGGAAGTCGACAAGATCATCGATGCTCCATTGCGGACGCTCCATCCCTCGCTCGCGCAGCTTGTACATCGCCTCGGCCAGAGCAATTTCTTCGTTTTGGCTGGCTGTGCAGTGGCCGCTCGTGATCAGCCAGTCTATCTCGTGCTCCGAGAGAGGCTCGAACAGCCAGCGCATCAGCAGGAGTGCGCTCCGCGCGATGCTGGTCTGTGCAAGGGGGACGCCGAGAGAAAACTCAAAATCGAGATCCGGCGCCGCATTTTCTGATCCATTTGTGGCGGGCCGATCCAGCAATGCCCGTTCCAATTCGCCGCGGCGAGCCTGCAGATCCGTCGATACAACGATGAGCTGGGCGTCGGGATTCTCTTTGAGCCTGGCCCGGAGCCATCGGACGCACGTGGCCACTTCGGCTACCGAATCGGAAGCTGCGAAATACTGGTGAGACTGACGATCGCTGGGCTCCGGTTGATCGAGATGCCATGGGCCCCAGCTATCTAGAAGCGTCTTCTGTGATTCCAGCAGATGATCGAAGCCGATCAACAGAAGTGGAGGGCGTCCGGATGGCTCTGGGACTTCCTGCAATGCCTCGGCGAGCTGCTGTGTGGCGAGGCTTGTGCTGATTACCCCCTCGCGGCGACAACGCTTCTCGAACTCCCGCAACCACTCCGCAAACATCGCGGGATCTCCCAGCCATTGGGGCCGGGTTGAGCCCGCTAGAGTTTTTGGCGAATAGTTCGCGAGCAGTTGATAGGCCTGCTGTGCCGCTGCGGCAAGCCGACCGGGGTGAAGCAACTCCAAACCAGTCCGGCTCTCGTGAATGATGCGGAGCCACAAGGTCTGTTCCTGCAATGCATTTAGGAGCATAAGCTCGGACGCGCTCGACTCCATCCAGCGGTCGCGGACCCAGCTATCCCAGGCAAAGACATTCGGGGTACGCCACGCGCTTTGTCCCTCTGCGCGCCGCGCGGCGTGAAAGGCGGTCTGCACGGAACGGGCTGCTCGCTCCGTGGAAACAAGCACCACGCCTCCGCCCGCCAGCCATGCGTCGATCCGGGCACTTCGGCTATTTTGCTGATCTATCATCCAGTAAGGCCATTTAGTGCGGCATTCAGTACGCGGCCATACTTAATCTTATGCCGCTCGGCATTGGCCGCGTTAGGCGGCAGTTTCCCTGCGACGGGCCGCGTTGCCATCCGTGTTTGGAAGCTCAACTTGCTGTTGAGGCGGTTGTACACTGGACTGTGAAACGCCTGCTCTTAGCCATATTTATTCTGACCTCGATTGCGTCGGCCTGCATCCTTTCTGGTTGTCATTCTGCGGGCACCAGCAAATCAACGGATTCGGCCCCGCAACAGTTCAAGACTTACTCCCTACGTGGCAAGATCGTATCGACGAACGCCCAGACAGGCGAAGTTACGATCGCTCACGGGGCGATTCCCGGCTTTATGGAAGCGATGACAATGCCGTATAAGCTGCGAGACAACCGCATTCTTGGAGAGCTGCACCCGGGCGACACGATCACTGCAGATGTGCTGGTTTCGCAGACTGCCGATGCGGCAGTCTGCGTGGATCACATCGTGATTGTGGATCAGGCCAAGGCGGACTATCGGCCAGTGGTGGAGTTTCATGTGCCGCAGCCTGGAGATGCAGTTCCGGACTTTCACCTGGTAAACCAGGACGGCAAGCCGATTCACCTTTCACAGTTTCGCGGGAAAGCTCTGCTGCTCACGTTCATTTACACACGATGCCCGCTGCCTGATTTCTGTCCGAGAGTAACTCGCAACTTTGCACTGGTTGAGAAATCGCTCGCGTCTGACCCTGCACTGTATTCAAAAACGCATCTGCTCTGCGCCAGCTTCGATCCGGCCGGAGATACTCCAGCGCGCCTCAAGAGTTATGGCGAGACTTATATGGGTGGTGAAGGCGCGAAGGGTTTTACACATTGGGACTTTGCTGCGCCAAAGCAGGACGCGCTGCCGGCAATTGCGCATTTTTTTGATGTCGGCCTGACTAATGAGCAAGATGGCACGATAACTCATACACTCTCCACTACACTGATTGGGCCCGACGGCAAAGTCGTGAAGTTCTACCCGGGGAATGAGTGGACCGCGCAGGAGTTATTGAATGACGTTACAAAACTGTATCCGAAAGTGTGAGCAATGCCGGCGATCGTAATTGTGATGGGAGTAAGTGGCTCCGGTAAGTCGCACCTTGCGTCACGCTTGGCGGAGACGACCGGCTGGGTCTTCGCTGAAGGAGACGACTATCACTCCGAGGCCAATAAAGCACGCATGGCAGCCCGCATTCCACTCACGGACGAAGAACGAATTCCGTGGTTGAATGCTCTGCACGAATTGCTTACCAGGTGGCATCAGAAGCAGCAATGCGGCATCCTGACCTGCTCGGCTTTGAGGGCGGAGTATCGTAAACGACTGTCCGCGGGCATTCCGGAGCTGCGCTACGTGTGGCTTGACCTGTCAAAAGAGCTGATCGCTGAACGCCTGTCGCATCGAAAGGACCACTACATGCCTCCTGAGCTGCTCGACAGTCAGCTTGCGACGTTGGAGCCACCCACAGGCTCTGACGAGGCGGCTATGGTGCTGCCCTTCAACGGCTCCGAATCGACGGAAGCGCAGGTGGAGACCATTCTGAATTGGCTCCGTTCGCAGGGTCTAATTGGATAGTTGCGCGGTTGGCGACGTTCAAGGCGTCTGAATCGGAAGGACCGCTCATTACATCCATTCCAGTAGACTGAGAGCTGACAGGTTTCTGAAGAGGGTCGAATGGCGAAGGTCACCGTTGTATTTGCTGTGCTTCTGATTGCGCTTGGGCTGGCCGGTTTTATCGGTACGGGCAGTGTGCACTACACCGCCCTGATTCCAACGTGGATCGGGTTGATTCTGGGCATCTTCGGGCTGTTGTCCCTCAGCCCCGATGCGGGACGGCGAAAGCTGTTTATGCACATCAACGTTACGGTTGCGCTGCTGGGATTTCTAGGCACGGTCGGCGAGTTGATTCGCAGCACGGTAAAGACAAATGCCAGCGGAGTTGCTCCCGCAGCCGCAGCAGTCGGGTCGAAGTATGCCCTCGCTGCGATTCTGCTTGTCTACGTGATTCTTTGCGTGCGGTCGTTTATTACGGCGCGCCGAGCAAGGCTGGTTTAGCTTATGCCATCTATACGCAACGGCGGCATGGCAACGCACGCGGAACGCGGCCGCGGATTGGGCTCCAAGGGCGGCAGCGACGCGCCCAAGAAGAAGGTCGATTTCAAGAAAATATGGCCTACCATCTGGACGCTCGTCAAGCCGCGTATCTGGCTCATCGCTCTCGGCTTTGCGCTCGTCGCCATCAAGACTGTCTCGGGACTGACCCTTCCGTATCTGAGCAAATTTCTGCTCGACAATGTGCTGGCTTCAGCACATCCGCAGCCAAAGCTGCTGCCCGGCCTTATTGCCATAGTTATGGGTTCGACCCTCATTTCGGCGATCACATCATTTTCTCTGACGCAGCTGCTCTCCAAAGAAGGCCAGAAGCTTATCTCTGAGCTGCGCAAGCAGGTGCAGCGACACGTTGGCCGTCTGTCTGTTGCGTACTATGACGCGAACCGAACAGGTACGCTGGTTTCGCGCATCATGAATGATGTTGAGGGCGTGCGAAATCTGATCGGTACCGGCCTCGTGGAATTCGTCGGCGGAATACTGACGGCGGTTCTTGCCTTTCTCTACCTGCTGCACAAGAGCGTCACGGTAACTGTGACGGTCTTCGCCGTGATCGCAGTGTTTGTGGTGGTGCTACAGTACGCGTTCAAGAAGATCAGGCCGATCTTTCGTGAGCGCGCCAAGATCAACGCCGAGGTAACGGGGCGTCTTACGGAGTCGCTCGGCGGTGTGCGCGTGATCAAGGGCTATCACGCAGAGGAGCGCGAGGCGACGGTCTTTGGCAGTGGCGTCGATCGGCTGCTGCGCAACGTGATCAGTTCGCTGACCATGACGAGCACGCTTTCTTCAGCATCTACGACGGTGCTGGGGCTGGTTTCTGGACTTGTGATGTGGCTCGGCGGCAATGCTGTGCTCGCGCATGGATGGACGGTGGGCGATTACTTCAGCTACAACATGTTTCTCGCGTTTATGATCGCGCCCGTATTTCAGATTGTGAACATCGGCACGCAGTTGACCGAGGCGTTTGCGGGCCTCGACCGGACGACCGAAATTCTCGCCGAGATGGAAGAGAATGCCACTCCCGGGCGAAGCATTCCGATGGCGCCTATTACCGGGCGCGTGCAGTTTGAAAATGTAGAGTTTGCGTATGAAGAGGGCAAGCCGGTTCTGCTCGGCGTTGACTTTCTCGCTGAGCCGGGCTCCGTAACTGCACTGGTTGGGTCGTCGGGGTCGGGTAAGTCAACCATCATCAGCCTGATATGCGCGTTTCACACGCCTACCATTGGGCGAGTGCTCGTGGATGAACAGGACCTGTCCACTGTCGACCTGAATACGTATCGTTCTCAGCTTGGCGTGGTGTTGCAGGATTCTTTTCTCTTCGACGGATCGGTGCGCGACAATGTGATGTTTTCGCGGCCTGAAGCGACCGAAGAGCAATTTCTCTTTGCCTGCCGTACGGCGCGTGTTGATGAGTTTGCGGAGCGATTTCCTGACGGGTACGACACCATCGTCGGCGAACGTGGCGTTAAATTATCCGGTGGCCAGCGTCAGCGGCTCTCGATCGCGCGGGCGTTGCTTGCGCAGCCGCGAATTCTGATTCTGGATGAGGCTACCAGCTCGCTCGACTCGGAATCGGAAGCGATGATCCAGGCGGGCCTCAACCAGCTTATGCTGGGCAGAACCACATTTGTGATTGCGCATCGCCTCTCGACGATTCGGCGTGCGGATCAGATTCTTGTGGTCGAGGGCGGACGCATCGTCGAGCGCGGCAATCACGAAGAGCTCTACGCCCTGCGCGGGCGGTACTACGACCTGTACACGCGCCAACATGGCCTGGAAGCGAACCTGTTTCTCGCGCCCGGCGAAGGGGATGCTGTGCCTGAAGTGACGCGCTAAGGCAGTTGGTTAGTAAAGATGGAATGATATCTCGACGTTCAGCAACACAGCGAGAGGACCGCCATCTTTCATTGCGGGTCTGAAGCGATATCCGAGGACGGCCTCAACTGCTTTTCGATCCAACGACTTCTCAAGACTCCTGACGACATGTACGTCCTGCGGCAAACCGTGCACATCGACGGTCAAGGTCACGAAGCAATTTCCATCGATCTTGGCCCGCCGCGCCTCATCTGAAAACTCTGCTTCTCGCGAAGCAATTAGCCGGGGTGGAGTCACGCCACCTTCTACCTTCTCGGGCTTTAGGCCACCCTGCCGGTTTGGGATCGACACGAAGGGCGGGGCTTCTGAAGGTTTCGGAGCATCGGCAAATTTCTGTTCCGGTTGGGAACGCAGCTTAAGGACCAGGACCTTTTTCCCTTCAACGGCTTCCTTCTCAACGCACGCTTGCGTGTGGACCTCGACCATACGGGCAACCGCCACGGATTCCTCGCCAACGGACGCCGGTTTGAAACGATCGGATTCCACTACAGAGAGCGCAAGCTTGTCGAGATCGGAACCGATTGCCTGCTCGAAGAAAACATTGCGCGGGTGACCATTCGCATCCACGATCAGCGACAGTTTTGTGGTGCCTTCCAGCTTTTGATGGCATTTAGGCATGGGCGCAAGCGGTTGTGGCGGAAGTAGCTCCGGTGGCGTCACGTCCTTGCCGCTGAAATACACCTTCATTCGCTCTGATGGTTGATTAGCCTGTGCAGACGCGCGGAGGCAAGGAGATATTGGAATGCTAATCGTCGCGACAACGAGCGCGGCTGTCGCGATCGTCGCAGCAGGGTTCTGCATGGTTCCTCGACGGAAATTCGAAGTAAATCTATCACACCAAGCTCAACTCCTTAAGTAGAAACGCGTAATCAAACGCTATCTCCTTGAGGTAGTCATAGCGGCCGCTCGCGCCGCCGTGCCCGGCTTCCATGTTGGTTACCAGCAGCAGGGGATGATTGTCTGTTTTGAGGGTGCGCAGCTTGGCGACATACTTTGCCGGTTCCCAGTACATTACCTGGCTGTCATAAAGAGAGGTTTTCACCAGCATGGCCGGGTAACTTGTTGCCTTTAAATTGTCATAGGGCGAGTAACTCAACATGTAATGGAAGTACTCTGCCTGATTGGGGTCGCCCCATTCTTCGTACTCGGGAACAGTCAGCGGCAGCGAAGCATCAAGCATTGTGTTCATCACGTCGACAAAGGGAACGTGAGAGACCACTGCGCGAAACATCTCAGGGTTAAGGTTGACGACAGCGCCCATTAATAGGCCACCCGCGGAGCCGCCTTCGATCGCTACTCGCTTCGGATTGCCGTAGTTGTTCGCGGTGAGATATTCGACGGCGGAGATGAAGTCAGTAAAAGTGTTGCGCTTGATCAGCATCTTTCCTGCGTCGTGCCAGGGTTTGCCGAGATCGCCCCCGCCGCGGATATGGGCATAGGCCATAACCACTCCGCGATCAAGGAGGCTGAGACGATTTGCGTTGAAGCCGACCGGCAATGAGTATCCGTAAGAACCGTAGCCATAAACATAGATCGGGTTGTTCGAGCCGTCTCGCTTGTCCTTGCGATAGACGAGCGAGATAGGAACCTTAACCCCATCCGCCGCTGTCGCGAAGACTCGCTCGGAGGCGTATAACTCGCGATTGAATCCGCTCGGAACTTCGAGCTGTTTGAGCAGGATTGAGTTATTGGTCGCTAACTCATATTCGTAGACAGATCCAGGAGTTACAAGGGACTGATAACCATATCGAAACGCATTGGTATCAAATTCGCGGTTGATATGCGGAGAAGCGCTGTAAACCGGATCCGGGAATGTAATCTCTTCCGAGGCCGCTGGGATGCCGGTTTCCGCGAAGCGCCAAAGCCGCAGCCTCGGCAGCCCGTCTTCGCGCTCGCAGGCAATGAAGAAGCGCTGAAACAGGTCCACATCTTCCAGCATGATCTCGGGCCGGTGAGCGATCAGCTCTGTCCAGTGTTCGCGACCGGGAGTTCCGACAGGCGCGGTCACCAAGCGGAAGTTTCGTCCCTTGTCGTTGGTGCGAATGAACCATTGCCCATCACGATGATCGATAGAGTATTCATGCTCATCCTCACGCTCGGCGACCAGCGTCCAAGCGTCTGTCGGGCTATCCGCTGCGAGAAATCGGGCTTCCGATGTAGTGTGGCTGCCTGCCTCAAGGATCAGGAACCCGCCATCGCGAGTGCGGCCCGCGCCAAGATTGAAGCGCTCATCCGACTCTTCGAGAACGAGCACGTCGGTGTCGTGCGCTGTGCCCAGCTCATGCCGCCAGAGTTGATGTTGCCGCTTCTGTTCTTCGTCTTCCACGGTATAGAAGAGGCTGCGATTGTCGCCGGCCCACACGATCGATCCAACGCGCTCAACCTCTCCTGCGAGTACCTCATCGGTCTGCAGGTCTTTGATGTGGAGCGTGTACTGGCGAAAGCCGGTGTGATCGACGCTGTATGCCAGCCAGCGGCCATCGTCGGTTACATCCGAACCGCCGATCGCCATAAAGCTGAGGCCCTCGGCGAGCTTGTTGCCGTCAAGGATGACCTGCTCGGCTGCATCGAGCGCGTCGGCTTTGCGACAGAAGATGGGATACTGAAGCCCTTCTTCCGTACGCGAGTAATACCACCAGCCATTGTCGCGGTAGGGCACGGATACATCAGTCTGCTTGATGTGGCTGAGCATCTCCTGGTAGAGCTGCTCGCGGAGCCCGGCGAGCGGAGCCATCACTGCCTCGGCATAGGCGTTCTCGGCCTGCAGATAGGCGATAACTTCGGAACTCTCCTTCTCTCGGAGCCATCCGTACTCGTCAACGAGCGTGGCGCCGTGGAGGAGAGTTTCTTTGAGCTCTCTGCGTGCAGTCGGGATAGTCGGGATTTGCGCCGGTGCGGTGCTGTCTTGGGTTGTCATCACTGATAAGAATATTCGCCACAGGTCATGCACAGCCAGCACGCCATCGCAATTATGGGAACGCCCGCGAGGCTGTCTGCGTAGAATAAGAGAGATGCAAGCACGACGCTCTCGATCGGCTTTCCACTGGCTACGCAAGCCGTTAAGGCTCCAGGCCAGTCTGGCACTTATATTTTCAGCCGCCGTGCTTTTGGCCGAGCGGGTTGAAGATCTACCCAAGCCGACCAACTATATCTCCGACTTCGCTCATGTTTTGTCGCCCGAGACCGTCTCGCGGCTCGACCGCCTGTGCGGACAGCTCGATCACTCCAAAACGAATGCGCAGCTGGCCGTCGTCACCGTGAAATCGCTCGATGGTGATGATGTCTCTGACTTTGCCAATCGTCTTGAAGAAAAATGGAAGGTGGGCAAGAAGGGCTCGGATCGCGGGATTCTGATGCTGTTTGCTATTCAGGATCGCAAGCGCTGGGTCGAAGTGGGCTATGGGCTCGAGGGCATTTTGCCTGACGCCAAGGTGGGCGATATCGGCCGTCTGATGG
>Ga0206922_1045_pt1 | contig 36124 bp, 27 predicted proteins | sample Alteio_BWOrgHeat_63_FD_152976 | JGI IMG/M metagenome (GOLD analysis project Ga0206922, IMG submission 152976) | Enriched cells from forest soil in Barre Woods Harvard Forest LTER site, Petersham, Massachusetts, United States -... | ecosystem: Environmental > Terrestrial > Soil > Temperate forest >... | reverse complement strand
CTTCAACTACATCGTTAACCGTAACAGTACCTGCAGGTGCAGCTTATGGGCCCGTAAGTGTTACAACGGCTAACACTACAGGCTATTCTTCCGGGTTCTTCACTCCCACATACAGTAATGGCGATTACATTCTTGGCAAAAACTCGTTTGCAGGGCCGCAGCAAACAACAGCCCCGGGCAGCTATTTGATAAAAGCGGCTGATCTTGATGGCGACGGAAAGCTTGATGTTGCCGGTTTTCTGGACTACACTATCGGTGATGGAGGGCGTTTTTCAATTTTCCGTAATACAACATCGGGTGGTAATATTTCATTTGCAGGCCCAACTAATTATAGTATATCTGCGTCTGTGGATAATATGCCGGTAATTGCAGATTTTAACGGTGACGGCAAACTTGATATAGTGGATGTGGGCGACTACCAAAACATGCAGGTGTTTACCAACAATTCAACTCCTGGTACCATAGCATTTACCGCAGGCGCTAATTATACAATAGCCCCTTACGCATTTGAAGCAGAAGCCGGCGATATTGACGGCGATGGCAAACCCGATTTAATAGTAGTGAACAATAACTCTGGCGGCAGCACCATTAAAGTGTTTAGAAATACCAGCTCTGCATCAACCATATCATTTGCAACACCGGAAGCTATTTCTGACGATTACAACCTTCACGACACCATTGGCCAGAGTACCACCATAGGCCATGCTTTTGGCCAGCTGACAATAGCCGTTGCTGATTTTAACGGTGACGGAAAAATCGACATTTTAGCCTGCGATATAGCGGCTGACAACCTTGTAATATTAAAAAATACAAGCCTGCCCGGCCAGTTTTCTTTTGGCCAGACGCTAATGGCGCTGGACAATACACAGACAAGGCCTGAAAGGGTTATTGCCGGTGATTTTAATGGTGACGGGCTGCCCGACATTGCAGTTGCTTATCTTAACAGCAGCAAAATATCCCTGTTTGTTAATACCAGTACTTCAGGCGGCAATATTAGTTTTGGAAGCAGGATAGATTTTGTGGCCCCCGCCGGCGGTATAAAAGATTTAGCTGCCGCCGATATAAATGGTGATGGAAAAATTGACCTTGCCGGCGCAGTGGATGGTTATTTGTATGTAATGCTAAATAATACTACCGGTGGCACGGTTAATTTTAGCGCGTATGGGCCTTACCCCGCAAATCTCGGGATTAATGCATATAGTTTGGCCGTGGGTGATTTAGACGGAGATGGCAAGCCAGACGTGGCAATGGCTGCCGCCGGTAATCTGTTAGCGGTTTTTAAAAACCAGCCCGGGCTGCCGCATATATCATCATTCACGCCAGACAGCCTTGCCATTGATTCTGTTATCACCATCAAAGGCGCAAACTTATCACACGTAACTACCGTAAAACTCGGAGGCGTTGCGCCAAAATCATTCACTGTGGTTAACGACTCAACTATTACAGCAGTAACAAACGTTAACAGCTATATCTCAAGTTATGTATATGTTGCAAACAGCCTCGGCGCCGATTCACTTCATGGGTTTACCTATTTACCGCCGCCAGCCTTATTCTCCGCTGACCCTAATATAGGTTATGTAAACACCATCGTTACGCTTAACGGGCAATTTTTAACAAATACGCGCTCGGTAAAATTCGGGAATATTGAAGCCCGTGAGTTTGATGTACAAACCGACGATCAAATATACGCTTACCCCAGCGCAGCGGGTGGCACCGGCCAGATAACGGTAACTACAAACGCCGGCACCGCATCAATACCTTTTACTTTCGTTTACCCGCCTTCAATAACATCGTTCTCGCCTGCGTCCGGCGGCTATGGCGACACGATAATTGTTAAGGGCCACAATTTTATAGCAGTCAAGGCGGTAAATCCTAATTACTATACCCCGCTCAGCTTTACGGTACTTGATTCAACCACCATACGGGTGATAGTAAATGATGGCTACGGAAGCGGGCCCATATATGTAGAAAATATGGCGGGGACTGCATTGAGTGCAGGCAATTTTACCTTCCTGTATCCCTCCGCAACCATAACTGGCCCCGCTAAGGTTTGCACAACCAACGGCGCGGCTTACATAACACTTACTGGCTTCCGTGGTAAACTCCCCTTCTCATTTGGCTATATTATAAACGGCGATTACAACAACCCCTATTACCCTCAAAGTGGCCCAAATAATTCAACATACAAAATTACCGTGCCAACAACACCAGGTACTTACAATTATCTATTGAATTACGTATCCGATGCTAATAATAACACTGTATATCCGTCAAGCGCCCTCACAGTGTTGGTTGGCTCACCGGTAACAAGCACTACCAATTTGGCGGTATGCACTAATGCATTGCCCTTTAACTGGAACGGTGTCAGTTGTGATAGCGCCGGTACCTACACCGTGCACCTAACCAGCGCGGCAGGCTGCGATTCTGCTGCAAAACTTATTTTAACATTGTTGCCAAGCCCATCTGCTGCATATTCGGCAACAAAATATGCTGCCTGCGTAGGCCAGCATATCAATACTACAGTTACTGCCAGCGGTGGCACTGCGCCATACAAGTACAGCCTTGACAGTATTAATTACCAGTCGTCAAATGTGTTCAGCGTAACCCCGGGCACATACCACGCAATAGTTAAAGATACTGCGGGGTGCACGGCCGCTTCCAACACCATAACCATTACTGCGCCGGCTACACCGCTAAGCCTTTCACTTACCGCCTCTACAAATTGTGCGGGCAATAACGACACCATTAGAGCCACACCAGCCGGCAGCTATGGCAATTATAAGTACAGCATAAACAATGGCGTAACCTACCAGGCCAGCAACATATTTACGGGCCTTGATACGGGCGCCAAAAAAGTGTTTGTGAAAGATGCAGGCGGTTGCACAGCCAACAAAACAATAACCATTGCCGCATTATCGGCTACCTATACTGCAAGCAAAACCCTTTTGTGTTATAACGCCCATGAAGTCACCACTGCCAAAGGCTTAAACGGCAAAACGCCTTACCAGTTTAGTTTGGATAGTATTACGTACCAAACAACGGCCAGCTTTACCGTGGGCGCGGGTACCTACACCGTTACGGTTAAGGATGCCAGGGGTTGTACTGCAAAATCAAACACGGTGGTAATTAAGCAAAATGCATCAGCGCTTGCCATGCTGCTAACCAAAAAAGATGTGTCCTGTATGGGCGGCAGCGATGGCAGTATTACCGCTACCCTGTCAGGCGGCTGTAACAGCGGCTATAAATACAGCTTTGACAGTGGTGCATATAGTACCGCAAATATATTCACCGGGTTAAAAGCGGGTGTATATACCATTGCCGGCAAAGATTCCATCGGCTGTGCCGTTACTAAAAATATAACCGTTAACCAATCAACTACGTCGTGCCTGGGGCTTGGCGATCTGTCACCGTACAATAAATCAGCAGGCGGCCAGGCGGCAAACATTAAAGTGCATGTATTGCCCAACCCAAGCCTTGCAGATTTTAAACTTACCATTGAAGGCGGAGATGACAGGCACACGGTAGAAATAATAGTAATTGATATGCTTGGCAAAACCATTTACCACACCAGGGGCAGCGTGAATGATAACTTTAGCTTCGGCAAAAACTTTACAGCAGGTATCTATATTGCTAAAGTATTGAATGGCAGAAATGTGCAGATCGTTAAACTGGTAAAAGGGTAATTGACGACAATAATAAGGCGAGTGGGTAAAGGGGTTAATGAAGCCCCCGCCCTAAAGGGAGTTATGAAGAAGAAGGTTGACCGCTAAACCCGCATCGTCATTACGAAGTTTTTCTCAGGGCTTTGTGGGTAGCAAAACTGTGGTAATCTCATTGAGTTAAAAGGGCCGTTGGCTAAGCGTAAGATAATAAACACACTTAATAATTCCGTGCAGTGCTGGCGTTTAGTTATACGCGGCTCCTACGGAGCCGAAGAAAGCCCTCACACTCTTATGCTATAAACACGTAGCCCCGCGGCGGGGCTGAATACACGAGGCTACTTTGCAATAATGAGCATGTTTTTGGTTTTGCTGCAGAGCAGCACCGTGTTTATAGAAGTGACATGTACATTTTTTCCCCCGGCTCCGTAGGTGCCGCGTAAATATATAGCCCGGCAATAGCATGTTTAATACCCGCAGGATTCCGAAATTTTGGAAGGGGATGTTATAAAAAATTTCGTATGGCAGAACCGTTCGGATAGCGCTCTTAACCTTATTGATTTGCTACGAAGAGCAGAGGAAATGTTTAAAAAATAAGGTTTATTGTAACAAAAGCTAAAAAACTTAGTCGAATACTTGGACATATCGAAAACAAATGGTATATTGACATGTGATAGCGACGCTTTAGAGGTAGTGCCTGCGAGTTGATGCTGGAAAAAGATTGTAGCCTCTTTTAAATGTTTTTACCATATGAAAAAAATATCAGTTAACGGTTTAGTTGAGTTTAGAAAGAAATCAAATAGAGCGAAAAAGACATTCGTAGAAAAAATTAAATCTAATAAAGTTGAAACTCCCTCTGAAAGCGGTGGCAACTATTGGGTAAGCAGTTTAAGTGCCGTTTGCAACTCATATAAAACAGGTTCCTTTGATACGATTGATGAGAAGATTGACGAATTACAAAAAAAGTTAGATGACACGGAAGCTACACGTACAAAAAATATGTACAAACGAAATATTTCAATTCTTCAGAAATATAAGAGTATAGATTTGAAAAAGCTGCGCCCGGGTGGAAAATTATCTTTTCTTAAAAAGTCTACAGGTAATCCGTTGTTAACTATCAAAGGATTACAAATAGAAGCTAAGCCTAGCCATATTTACACATTTGGAAAGAAAGAAGAAGAACAAATTGGAGCAATTTGGTTTATTATAAAAAAAGACGGGTACCGCATTGATGAAGTCGGTATGTTTTGCGATATGTTATACAGGTTCCTTAAGCACAACTATGTAAAAAAATATCAGTTACTTCTACAGAATTGCCTAGCGGTTGATATCCTGAGCAGTCAAGTTATAAACTATTCTGAGATTGAAGATGGGACTGTTTCTCAAATCTTGAATGCGACATTGGATGAAATCAATAGGCTTATGTGATATAGAGATAACGGTCCGCTCTTAGGCTTATTGGTTTGCTGCGAAAAGCAGTGGGAAGCTAACCCTTCGAATAGTGGATGTCTATAGATATCTTATGGCAACCATTGTTAATATATTGGTTCAATTTTATTACTTTGCGTTGTTGTGCTAATTTCTGATAATATTCTATTAAAATATAAATACATTTAGGCTAATATATTATTCAATATTAGTTAACTCTTTCATATGCCGAAAATTGAACGTCAGTTGCAGGGTACATTAAACACAATTTTTACAGAATTAATTAAAGAGAAAGGATTAGAAGGAAGAGTTCAACCTTATGCAACACTGGAAGAAAATCGAGCTGACATAACCTTGAAAAGTAAAAATGGGAAGCCGATTTTCTTTATTGAACTTAAAGACCCAACAGCAAAAGATGGTAAGAGTGTATTTGATAGTGGAGTATTGATACGCGAAGTAGAACGAGCACAACGAATAGAAATAAAATATTTCGGAAATTGCAATTTTTTGGCCTGTGCCTTCTTCGATAAAGATAAGCTTTATGAAAAAGTAAGTGTGAATGAAGGTTTTTTTACATTGCAAGATATTTTTCGGCTTGCTGAAAGTTATTCTCCAACTAAAGAAATAGAAAATAAGCTACGCGCAATTGCCAATTTTTATTTAGAAAGGGCGCTTGAAATACTAGACAGGAAAACAATCAAGTTTAGCCCTCTTGATGAGCTTTTTATTTTCAAAATCCAAAAACTTATTGAAGTATATGCCTATCCAATAAGCAATACGGTTTGGGGCAAATATAAAAGTAACAAAATATTTGAGAAAGAAATCACGCGATACGCCCAAAGTCAATTATGGAATAAGCCTGCCACTTTTGAAGAAATAGAAAATCTTACTCATATTGGTGTTTTGATGCTAATATCCAAGCTCATTTTTTATAAAACTTATGTTGATAATCAGACTTGGCATGAATTACATCCAATGAAAGTGCCCAGCCATATAGATACTCCTGGCGATTTGGAAGAGCTTATATGGAAATATTTTGAAACATTTCAAGAAATTACAGGAAATTTTGAACTTCTTATTGGCGAACGTTCAGACGTTATTTTCAAAATCCCGTTTGTCAGTGATGCCGTTATTGATTTAGTAAAAGAAATTCTTGACACAGGAGATCATTATAATTTTAGTAATATCCCTTTTGATATTATTGGAAGAATTTTTGAGGAGCTTATTCGTGAAGATGAGCGACATAAGTTAGGCCAATACTTTACGCCCCCGCATGTCATTGACTTGATAAATTCGTTTGCCATTCACAAAAGTGATGATAAGGTTTTTGACCCGTCTTGTGGCTCAGGAACTTTTTTGGTACGTGCATATGAAAGAAAAAAACTTTTGTGTGCCAAAGAAGATAAAGGTGCACGTCATGAAATTCTTCTTAATGAGATTTATGGAAATGATTTATCAGGTTACCCTGCCTACTTGAGTATGCTTAACCTTGCAATACGCAATACAAGGAAACCTAGTTATCCTAGAATTGTTAATAAAGATTTTTTCGCGATCACAGAAACTATAAATATTCTATTGCACAATCAGCAAGGAGAATTGGAAAAAAAACCTTTGCCCAAATTCGATGCGATTATTGGCAACCCTCCTTACACAAGGCAGGAAGATATTGGAACAATGCATGGTACAGTTAGTAAGGCAAAAATTCAAACACTAATCAAACGAGAGTGTGGTTTTGAGCCTTCTTTGCGCACTTCTATTTATGTTTACTTTTTTTATCACGCAAGTATTTTTTTAAAAGAACGAGGTTATATCGCTTTTATCTGTCAAAACAGTTGGTTAGATACCGGTTATGGCATTGAGTTACAACGTTATTTACTACGTAATTACGAGATTGTTGCCATTATGGATAGTGAAGTTGAACGTTTTTTCCCATCCGCTTCTGTAAATACTACTATTGTAATTGTGCGTAAGCAAAGAAATGAAGATATACGAAATGAAAACACTGTAAAGTTTATTTACTTTACCTCGACTTTAGCAAATTCCATAAAGAATTATAAAGGGATAGATAAGCTCCATGATATTATACAATTCACAAATGAAAATAAGACAGACAATTGTTTTCGTTTAAACTGCGTTCAACAGGATATTCTTCCAAAATTCACTAAGTGGGGGCAGTTCTTGAAAGCACCAAAAATTTATTTTGATATAATGGAGAGGGGAGTCTCAAAATTTGTTCCCTTAAAGCAACTGGCTGTTATAAAGTTTGGGATTAAAACAGGTTGCAACGAATTTTTTGTCCTAAAAGATGTGACAGATAAACTTCAAGATTCAATTTTGCAAGCATTAGTATACAATCCTGATGGATTAGATTCAATTAAAAATGTAACCCAAAAGAAATTAAGAGTGGTTCAAAATGGTTTCAATGAGCTGTGGTTGATAGAAACTAATTTTTTGAAACCTATGCTTACAAGTCCTAAGGACGTAAGCGATTATTCCGTTGTTCCATCTAAATTGAAATATTCATTTCTTTTGGTCCATGAAGACAAAAATGAGTTGAAAAAAAATTTCCCTTACATATTCTCCTACATTTCTTATGCAGAGAAAAAAAATATTCATCATGCGAGCACTTTAGCCAACAGAAATAAATGGTACGATGTTGGTGTAAAATTACTGCCGTCCTTATCTTTTAATTATATAATAAATGATTTTGGAAGAACTTATTTTGTGAAAGCATTCGCAATTAATAATTTTCATAATATTTTCCCAGCAAAAAATGCAAAATCAATTTGGCTTTATATGAACTCAACAATTAGTTGGCTAATTCAACAGCTAAATATGCGAAGTAATTTGGGCGATGGCGCCGGGAAAATTGAAAAATATGAGTTGGAAGATTTTATGATCCCAAATATTGATTTAGAAGGTTTAGAAATTGACCTTGGCGAAACTAAAAATTATAAGGAAGAATTGGGGAATTTAGAAAGCTTAAAAACTGTAAATCCAGAAAGACTAAAACTAGATAGCGCAATTCTTGAAGCTATTGGCTTCAAAAACAAAAAAGAGAGGGAAGAAATTCTATTTGAATTGTATAAAGCTACTTACCAATTAATAAATGCACGAATACTTAAGGCTCAAAGTTTAAAAGGAGTAAAAGCTCAACGTAACAAGGTTGAGTTTAGTGTTTATTTAGAACAATTAAAAGAACTGCTGATAGAAGGAAGTTATGATGCAAAAAATACATTTAAGTTTGCTAAGCAATTAGAAAAACTTGCTCGTGAAATTTCATCTGAAAGTAAACTACAAAAGAAAATTCTTGATGCTTATTGGAAAGAAAAATTTGGAGAACTTTTTAATGAAAAATTGATAGCTCAACAAGAGCAAATCAAATTGTTTTAGATTTAATGCTCAAGCTCTCCCTCCGCACTCCGTAGTATTGTAAAACAAAAGCTTTGCGCTATCCTTTGAGTTAGCCTTGCGCTCTAAGGATTTCTTGATGAAAGCCAGTCTGTGACTGGAATTTAAAGAGCCAATGCCCAAATAAACGGATAGCCCCGCCGCGGCGGGCAAAATAATATGCTCAACTATTTTTTCTACAAATAGGTAGTCCTGCCACGGCGGGCATATATAAGCGAATAAGTATTGCAGCAGGCAAGAGATAGCAGCCACACTCCTAAAATCTAAATCTTTTGTTTGAATTAACAATAGGAAGAATGATGCCTAAAACTATTGCAAAACGTACTGCAGTTTCCCAGTCAACCGTTGCGCCTTTATGAAGCAACAGGTTCCATAAAAAGCTTACCACTAAAGTTACCACCAGCGTTATTACAAATACTTTAATAAACCCGGTTACATTTTTTTTAATATCCATTTTCAACCTCCTGTTTATATTTTAAATTATTTTTTGCACTGTTCTGATATATGTGAATAGTCACTTAAACCAATATTCTCTAAAGATATACTTTAATGGGTAACTACCAGAATGGTTCTTTCAGGTGGGAATTGAGCATTTAGCCGCGGCTTATACACCACGCATTGAGTTACAAACATTTCACTAAAATAATTAGCATTTTATTTGGAAACACCGGTAATATTTTGTAAATTGTAACTATGTTTAAAAATGCATTATGGGAAAAGCGAATACAGTGTTGTTGGCCAGGCGACAAAAACAGCCGTAAGCGCCGCACGTATTATAATTTAAAGGCATATCCGTACAAAAACATCGTCATTGGCGTGCCATTGTACGGATGCAGTGGTTGGTTAGTAAATGCAGAGTTGTTTTTGTTCTAATTCGAGTAACCTGCCTGCCGATGGCAGGTTCGCCACAATTTATATTACCAGGAATTCGTGTAATTCGTTTAATTAGCCCTAATTCGTGTTAAAAAAAATTCGTGTTACCCCAACTGGTGCAGGTCTCCTCTAAGAAAATACGGCGCCTGCATCATCCACTATTATTTTTTCTTTCTTAGTGTTATTTGCATCCGGTGTCAAACGCGATACCACCGCTAACAAAATAAAACCCACTGCGGCAGCAACTGCGCGAACAGGCCACCAATCGGGATATGGAATAATTTTGTGTAATCCAAAAAGTGGGTCGCCGCCGCCAAACCTCAGCAGGAACGAAACAACAAATGCGGCAATTGAACCGGCCCTGTTTGTTTTGGGATCAAAAAGCACCATCACAAGCTGCGGGAAAAGCAGCACAAAAACCAGGTCGCTTGTAAAAAACCATAGGGCCTGCACGCTCTCCACTTTAAGCGCCATCCAGGTGGCAGCAATGCCCAGCGCGATGACGGAGATGCGTACTACACGCTGCACCCTGTCAATCGCTGCCTTTGGAGATATCAGTTTCAGGTACCAGTTCCAGGTAAACATAGACCCTGCTGAAAGTATCGATGAACTGAAACTTGAGGTTACCGCGCCAACAATGGCCACCAGCCCAAGAATACCCACCCAGTATGGAACAAGTTCGTGGAACATAAAGGGAACGGCCATCGTTGGGTTGGCAAGGCTGCCTTTATAATATACAACCGCTACAATGCCAAGCAGCAGGGGTGGAACTGTTAACAGAATGGTGAGTATACCCGCGATAATGGATTGCTTTCGCGCCCCGTTAGGTGTTTTAGAAGATAGTACCCGTTGAAAATAGCAGTTCCATGGGATGCCGCCCAACACCAGCATAGCAGTGGTGTCCCACCAGGATGTGATGCCCCCGGTATTCCAAAAACTGTTGGCATGTACAGGTGGTATAAAGCCTGCCGCCGCACCCTTTGCTGCCTGGTATTGCTCCCATGCAGACTTTAGCCCCCCAACGTGTTGAAAAACGAACGGCAACGCAATGATAAGCCCAATGGGGATCAATAGAAGCTGGAACGCATCGGTATAGGCAACAGCCCACATACCGCCAAGCATGGTATAAAAAGTTACAATAACTGCTGACAAGAGAATGGAAGAAGTAAGGTCCATGTTAAGTACGACCCCGAATGTTGCCCCGATGGCTACAAGAAGCTCTGCGCTCCAAAACACTTCGCCTAATAATGCAGGCAGGGAGAGGACGGCTGCCCATTTTTTACCAAACCGCTCCTCAAACGGATCAATAAGCGTTGTATAGCCGCGCTTCCGCATGATCTTCGCAAAGAAGATACCTCCCAGCACCAGGCTTAACCCGAAACCAACACCGCCCTGTATTGCCGATGCCATGCTGTTAAATGCCCCTTCAGCCGTGCCAAGAATATAGCCGCCATCAACCCAGGTAGCGGTCATAGTCATGATGGCCAGCCAAACAGGTACCCCGCGGCCTGCAAGTATCATTTCTGCTGCAGAGCCCTTCTTCACCTTACGCGATGCAAGCCACCCGATGAGGATAAAAACCGCGTACATCATAAATATGATGCATACCCCTCCCCAATCTACCTTATTGTTCATATTCTTTTATTTGCGGATTGATAGTTTTGATTGCTTGCATGGCATAGTGAATGCCGAAAATATTTTTATCACTGCATGCATGGCTTAATGAAGTTAATTTTTTATTTACACAAGAAGCTGTTTAGAATTTTAAATATGCAAATACATCCCGTACATGGGGCCAATCGCACATTCTTCAATTAACCCGGGACTTTAAGGCCAATGTCATTTAATAAAGGGAATTTATTTATAGACTAATAGGTTTTTATTAAACCCCGTTGGGGTTCTAAGCCATTCTAAATTCTTACTTCCCGAATTTCATTCGGGGCTATTCAAATTCAACCCTTGCAGGGTTAGAAGAAATACCAAATGTTTAATATTACATAAATAGTAACCCCAACGGGGTTAAATTTAAATAGCCCCGGATTTTATCCGGGGTTGCAAGTAAAATCGCCTCACGAACCCTGTAAGGGGTTCAATAATCAAACAACTAAATATCATTTTCATTTATAGCCCTCAGCACTTTACAGGGATTGCCGGCAGCTACCACATTGGCCGGGATATTTTTAGTTACCACGCTGCCTGCGCCTATTACCGTATTATCGCCTATTGTTACACCGGGCAGTATAACTGAATTGCCTCCTATCCATACATTATTGCCGATAGTTACAGGGCGGCAATATTCAAGGGCGGCCCTGCGGCGTTCTGGGTTAAAAGCGTGATTAACTGTATAGATACTGACATTTGGCGCAAGCAGCACATCATTGCCAAAGCGAACAGGCGCTTCATCAAGAATAACACAGTTAAAGTTGGAAAAAAAGTTTTCGCCTAGGTGAATATTATAACCGTATTCAACAAAAAACGGTGATTCTATCAAAAATTTTTGCCCGGTGGAACCAAGCACCTCCTTAATGATCTTATTCCGTTCTTCCAGGTTTGAAGGCGCCAAATTATTCAGGTCAAACATTTTGTCTTTTGCCCACGCCCTTTCTTCAACCAATTCGGTAACGTATGCATCATACAATTCGCCGGCCGCCATTTTTTCCTTTTCTGTTTTCATAAATGCAATATTGCTTTCTCCAAAAATATTACATTCAAAGTTGTTTTCTTTGATTATGCTGTAAAGCTTAAGAGATAATAACTACAAACTCTAACAAAAATCATCACTTGTTTAACACAAATGTTAAGTAATTGCAAAACAGTATGCTATACCTTAAATTGGTTAACTACGAAGCATACCGTTTACCGATATTATAATACCTTCCATCGATACTATTGATGATTTACTAAAAATGCAAAAAAGTCCAATCAAAAGATAAATATATTTGAAACCTATCACTAAAATTGTAAGCATGAAGTTAGCCAACTGTTTTATCGCAGCTACCCTCCTATTTGCCTTGTGCAGTAAAACCGCAGATGCGGGCTCAACAAAGAAAGAACGACACCTGTATGTGTCTCACTTTGAGAATGTGCTGGGTACTTCGATGGACCTGAAGATAGCCGCAGCTTCGGAAGACAATGCATCGCTAGCTGAAACCGCTGCCAAAAATGAGATCGGCAGGCTGGGCAGCATCCTCAGCGCTTACGATCCCTCCAGCGAGTTCAGCGCATGGCTTAAAACATCCGGCCAACCGGTACACGTATCACCGGAATTGTTTGAAGTGCTTAATCTTTTTGATGAATGGAGAATAAGTACCAATGGCGCGCTGGATGCATCTGCCGAAGTAGTTACAAAACTATGGAAAGCATCTGCCGCCAAAAACAGAGTGCCCACTCAGGAAGAACTAAACGAGGCTGTAGCCGGAGTAAAACAACAGCACTGGAAACTTGACCCCGTCGCACACACGGCAACCCATCTTAGCAATGCGCCTTTAATGTTAAACTCGTTTGCAAAAAGTTATATCATAAAACATGCAGCCGCCGCAGCCATGGCTTTGAACGGCGTAAAGGCCATTGTGGTAAATATTGGCGGCGACCTGGTGGTATCCGGCAATATGGTTGAGCCGGTAGCAATAAGCGACCCAAAAGATAATGCAGAGAACAGTGCGCCGATTGACAACCTTTTAATTGGCAATAAGGCTGTAGCCACCAGCGGAAATTACCGCCGCGGTGAAATGATCGGTGGCCACTGGTATTCGCATATTGTAGATCCGCGCACAGGCCAGCCTTCAGATAACATCATCAGCGCTACCGTAGTAGCCCCTAATGCAACCGACGCGGGCGCACTTGCAACTGCCTTTAATGTGCTTAGCCCCGCAGAAAGCGTTATGCTGGCAGCAGGCTATCCGGGCATTGAATACCTGATCATCACAAAAGAAGGGCAGCGTATTGAAAGCAAAGGATGGGCTGCGTTAAAAGCACCTGCGATAAAACAACCGCAACCCGCAAAAGATGTTTATAATGGCGCAGGCAACCGCTCCGATGCGTATGAGTTGGTGGTTAACCTGGAGATAAACCTGCAGCAGCAATCATTTGCCAAAAGGCCTTATGTAGCCGTATGGATAGAGGATGAAAACCACGCACCGGTAAGAACGATTGCTTTGTGGCATGAGAGGGATAAATACCTTGACGAACTGAAATCATGGTTTCTTAAATACAGGGGGCGCTACAGCAGCGACCAGTCATTTTTAGGAGCTTCTGTTTCAAGCGCTACGCGCTCAGCAGGCAAGTACACGGTGAAATGGGATGGTAAGGATGATAACGGCAACGTAGTTAAACCCGGCACTTATACCATAAAAATTGAGGCAGCAAGAGAGCATGGCACGTATCAGCTGATGCGCCAGGTAGTGGAATGTAATACAACACCCCAACAATTTAATTTACCAGGAAATGTGGAGATCGCATCAGCGTCCGTTGAGTACAGAAAAAAGTCCGAATAGTTCCTTTTGGAAACGCAGGCTACCAAGGCTGTCGCGCTGGTTGCATATTTACCTTTCCATGGTAAGTTTTGCCATCATATTTTTCTTTGCGGTAACCGGGTTAACCTTAAACCATGCAGATAAATTTGGCGGGCAGGTGCGTACCACGCAGGGCAAAGGCAAACTGAATGTAAACTGGGTAAAGGTTGCAGATACCGCCAAAATAGCGAAGCTGGATATAGTGGAGTATATTCGAAATACACACGGCATACACGCGGCATTGGCTGATTTCAGGATTGATGATGAGCAGTGCACCGCTTCGTTTAAAGGGCCGGGTTATGCCGCCGACGTATTTATAAACCGTGATAACGGAACGTATGAACTGCAGGAAACAAGTGCGGGTTTTGTGGGTGTTATCAACGACCTGCACAAGGGCAGGGATGCAGGGCCTGTATGGTCTGTGTTTATAGATGTTTCCGCTATATTAATGTCGCTGGTTTCGCTAACGGGTATGATATTGATACTTTACCTGAAACGCAAAAGGGCAGCGGGCCTTATTGTAGCGGCGCTTGGATTACTGCTGGCATACATTATTTATGTAATTGGGGTTAAATAAAAACGAACGTTATGCAATTAAAGCAATTTGGCAGGCTTGTGGCTGTTTGCTGCATCACCTTGCTGGCGGCAATACAGGCTAATGCACAAGAAGGCGGCAACGCGTCAGAAACACCCAAAGAGATAAGCCTTTCGCCTAAGCAATTAAAAGCGTATGAAGGCATCTTTCAAAGTGCGCAGAACAAAGAGATGAATGTGCAGTTTACGGCTGACAGCAATTCGCTTGACGCCAAATTACTTTGGAACGGCGGCCAGATACGCATTTTCCCGCAGTCGGAACTGGCGTTTTTTTCAAAAGAAGGGGAACGGGTTTCGTTAACTTTTGTAAAAGGTACAGACGGAACGATAACACAGGTTAATGTTGGCGGCAACGGGTTGTGGAACAGGGTAAATAATTACAAGCCGCTTACTAAACAGGAGATACCCCATACACCTGAACAGCTAAAGATATACGAAGGGTTGTATGAAAATGCCAGTAATAACGGCATGTACCTGCAGTTTACGGAGAAAGATAATATGCTGGTGCTAAAGCAACAATGGGACGGCCAGCAGGTACAGTTTGTGCCGGACTCTGCCTGGCGTTTTTTTAATAAACAGCAACTGATGTTTACCCTCGACTTTAAAAAAGACGCAAATGGAAACGTGACGAAAGTTGTAGCGTTTGGAAGGGATGTGTGGAATAAAACAAAACCGGCACATTATACACATGGCGACCTGAAAGCCTTTGAGGGAAAATACCAGCTAAAAGTTGATAATGATGACCTGATTCAAATAAGCGCATCGGGCGACAACCTGGTGGTTAAACAACTCTGGGATGGTAAAGAAACCATTGTAAACCCTATGGCAGAGCTTTATTTTTATAATGCCGCCGAAAACTATCCGCTAAAGTTTACCAAGAGCACAGATGGCACTATTACGCAGGCAACCGCATTAAACGGTGATGAGTTTGAGAGGATAAAGAAATGATCTGATTTACAAGGCCAGTAATTTTATTCAATTTAAAAAGGCCGCCTTTGCAGGCAGCCTCTTCATGGCCAAAGGCCAACAGATTATTTGGAGCAGGCCGGCTAACAAACATTAACCGGGGGTGCCCATGAACTATCTGTGGATATCATGAATACCTCCTTTTCTTTGGTGAGAAATAAAGTTAGGAAATATTTACATTCTTCGCAGATTAACATAATAAATGGTTTTGCAGTATTGGAGGAGGCCGCCAAGATCATCGATCGGACGGGAATCTGCGGTATGATTGGCACAACACTATAGAAAACAAAATGCAGGCAATTTCGTTTATCGGGGTAGCCCTTACAGGGCAAAACCAAGCGGTTAAATTATTTTTTCCACAAACAGGTAGCACCTACGGCGCATATATAAGCGAGTGAGTGGGGCGATTTGGCTTTTTTGTCATCAGCCATCTGTCAACTTCTTCCTAAACGACTTATTGACTAATGACTTAATGACTCTTCCTGTCATCTGTCAACTTCTTCCTAAATGACTTATTGACTAATGACCCAATGACTTCACCTTCTGTCGACTTCTGCCTAAATGACTTATTGACTAATTACTCAATGACTTTTCTTCCTGTCATCTCCCATCTGTCATCTGTCAACTTACCTTGTCTCATCATCACCTTTTAATTGTGCTGTTCAACCCCATTGAAAATAATTTCTTACGTAGGTTTGTGGTACAAAACTTCTTCACTAAAAAAACATCCAGAGTGATGCTACAAAATAAAACAGCAGTTATATATGGAGCAGGCGGCTCGTTGGGCGGCGCTGTTGCCAAAGCCTTTGCTGCCAGCGGCGTAAAAGTATTTTTAACGGGCCGCAATATTGGCTCCGTGCAAAAAGTTGCGGATGAGATAGCCGCGGATGGCGGCACCGCTTATGCAGATGAGGTGGACTCATTAGATGAGAAAGCGGTGAATGATCATCTCGCTAAAGTTGTGCAACAGGCGGGAACAGTTGACATTTCATTCAATGCCGCGGCATGCAACGTTGTTCAGAATTTACCTATGACGGAGATAGCCGTGGATGATTTTATGCTGCCTGTTACCTTTATGACGAAAACGAGGTTTATCACCGCCATTGCTGCGGGTAAGATAATGATGAAGCAAGGTTCAGGCGTTATTTTATCGCTAACGGCAACGCCGGGTGGCATAGGCTATCCTTTTACAGCCGGCTTTGCGCCTGCATGCGCCGCCATAGAAAGCTTTTCGCGAAACCTTGCTGCAGAACTGGGGATATATGGCGTACGGGTGGTGAATATTCGCTCGGCCGGTTCGCCGGATTCACAGGTATTTAAAGACGCTATCGTGGCCAACAGCAAAGCGATGGAGCCCATACTTCGGAATATGGAAAACGATACGATGCTTAAAAAACTTCCGCTGATGGAAGATATCACCAATGTGGCGGTGTTCCTTTCATCTCACCTGGCAGGCAAAATAACAGGCGTTACGGTTGATGTAACCTGCGGAACTACTGCAGGGTTAAATTACCGTGCGTCTGCAGGTGGCTTTTAGTATGGTAAAGAAACTTCTGCCTATAGCAAATGATGCCACAACAAAAGCCTTTATCAGCTTCTTAATTCGTGTAATTCGTCTTCATTCGTGTTAGCCTTTAATTCGTGTCACTAAAATCGTAATACAATGCAGCTGCGCCAAGTATGCCGCTGTTCTCCAATTCAGATGATTCTATAGTGAGCCGCTCAATGGATTTACCATAGGCGAATGTTTTGATGCGCTGCCACATGGTATCTTTAAAATAAGGATAAGCAAACCGAACAGAGCCGCCAAAGATGATGAGAGAGGGATCGTAGGTGTACATGATCATCTTGATGGCATTGCCGAGATGAGTACCCATTTCAGCATACAATTGCAAAGCTTTCGCATCGCCCTGCTTTGCATTGTTAAATACGGTTTCACCATCCAACTGGTACACGTTGCCAAAGAACTGGCCGCTGGCATAATATTCATACACATGGTCGAGATACTCAACCATACCAAACTCCCCTGCGCCGCAATTGGGGCCTGCATACAAGTGCTTATTGATGATGATACCCGCGCCAAGCCCGGTGCCAATGGTTAGGCCGATCATGTTGGTGCTGTTCCTGCCTTTGCCAAAATGGTATTCACCTAAGGCAAAACAGTTGGCGTCGTTGTTTACCAGCACGGGAATATGATAACGTGCCTCGAGTAATTTTTTTAGTTGCACTTCCTTCCACGAAGGGATGTACTGCACATCATATACAATGCCTTCATCAATATCCACCACCCCGGGCACGCCAATACCGATGGCGGAAACGCCGTCATCAATCAAACGGTCAACTACGCCATACACGTCATCCAAAACTTCTTCAGCAGTTCCTGCACTTTTTATGCGGTTTGATGTTAGCTTATCAATGGTATCCCCGTTTACAAGGCCGCCGCGTATGTTGGTTGCGCCAAGATCGATGCCTATGATTTTTTTATCGTTCATTTGATGTGGTTGTGTTTTATTGCTCAGTAAAGGTAGAGGTGCTGAAGGGAGTGACACCCGCATGAATGACCAGTCGGGCAGGCAAGGATGTTCAATAGAATTACAAAGTTGGTTAAATAAAATTCATCGAGCTTCCCAATCAGACGGAGGCCGTCAGACTGGGCACAACAAGCCTCTAATCTTCAACTGACTTATTTGCCCTAAACAAATCCCTTATAGGCGTTTTTGAAACAGCATTGTTTACCAAGGGTTTTGCCCACATGCCCATGCTGAATAAATAGCCCAATGTTATATACACTAAAAACATAGCTGTTCTTAAACCGGTGTAATCTGAAATAACACCGATAACTGCAGGCACAACAGCCCCGCCAATGATACCGGTGCAAAGAATACCCGCCAAAGAACCATGATGTTTTGGAACAGAATTTAACCCCAGCGAAATAACAATTGACCACATGACAGACGCAAAAAAACCACACATAGGAAATGCGTAGATGGCAACCTGTGTTGGGCCGAACAAAGCGGCAGTAAGGCTTATAGCAGCGCCTATAACAAACACCATTAGCAGCTTACGGCTATCGAATATCTTTAGCAATACAAGCCCGAGAAGGCAGCCTATTGTCATGAACAGCCAAAAGTTGCCCACAGCGGCCGCACCGGTTGTTTCAGGGCTTTGGCCGTGATATGTTTGCAGGAATTTTGATATCCAGTTTGCAATACCCTGCTCAGTACCAACATAGGTGAATGTGCCAAAAAAATACAGATAGGTATAACGGTTGCGCAACAGTTCTTTAAAATTTGCCATGGTGCCCATTCGCTCATCATCCTTCAGCTCTACCTTAGGGAATTTTATTGCCCCTATTACCACTATCATCAACAACACCACTACAGCAAACACCCAATAAAGCGACACCCATTCAAGTTTAACCGGTACAACTTTATTTAGCACATCAAGCAAAGCATTGTGATTGGCAGTATGAATATTTTGAACAAGATAACTGTATAACCACGGACTGAGGAATGAAGCCAACCCGAAGAATACCTGTGCCAGTACAGAATTAAATGCAAAATGCTCTTCACCACCGGCAGCACGCAGCAAGGGATTGATGACTACCTGCAGCATAGCCATGCCTAAGCCTATAATGAATAACGACATTAAAGCAATGGTAAAGCTTGTAAAAAAAGCAAAGATGATAGCGCCTCCAAATGCAAGCGCAAAAGCGAATATGAGTACAAATTTTTCGCTGAATTTTTCAATCAATATACCGGCTGGTATTGACATAACCCCATAAGCCACAAAAAAAGAGAAAGGCAAAAAACCCGCAAGCCCAAGACTTAACTTAAAGCTGTCAATAATATTCGGAACCAGCGGCCCAAGGATATTTGTAAGAAAAGAGATAACAAAAAATATAAGCATTACAAGAGCAACAATCAGCGGTTGTTTTTTACTTTTCATAATGGAGGAGAGGAGTTGGTAATGAAAGGTAAATCTATGTACATTTTACAGATTATGAAACGGATTTTTTGGGTGGTACAGGTTTTATGTTCCATAGGAACATTTGGTTGGTAGCAGTGGTGACAAACCTGAATAACAGTCGTTCCATCGGAACGTTTGGTGCTCTTTAGATAAAAAAAAAGATTAGCACCATGCTTTCCTACGGAACGCCGATACAGCCTTGGTAACTTTTATCTACCCACGAAATGTTCCTATGGAACATAATGCTTCAATAGTGTTACTGAGGCCTTAGCGACAAATAACAAATTAAACCCAACCTATGATCCGCTATTCATTTTAGGGTAACCTTTATCCAGCCAATCCGTTTTTATGTTATGCTCTAAATTCAACAGTTTATAGTTGGTGAACCCGGCCTGCTTTAATGCATCTATGGCGGGGCGCACATTTGGGCAATGTTCAAACGGGCAGCAGCCGCAATAAATTACAAGAGAGGTATTTTTAGGTAAGCCGCCTAACGATTTTTTAAATTTGGCAAGATTGGCGTCATCATTGGCAGGGCCGATATTGACGGAGCCGGGGATTACTGCGCCGGGGCCTACACAAAATATAACCGGTACATCTTTATGGTTTTGTAAGGCTTGCGCCAGGGTTGATGGCTGCATCAATTGATCGCTTGTCCAGTTAATTGGTTTTTGTGCAAATAAAGACAGGCTTAGCAATACAAGGCCAGCTGATAAAATACATCTCAACATTTTCATATTCTTAGTTTATTTAAAAGAATCCAAAGTTAACCAATACAACAATTTGTGTGGGTATTAATTGTTGTACGCTTTCTGCAACGTCGTTTAGTAATAGAGGATAAAACTGAACGTGATAGCGAGTCTGGTCAGATAGCCACAGCGCATGCCATCCCCCATGGCCAATGAGGCGCTTCGCTATGACGATGTTTATTTTTCAATTTCTATATCTCTCTACATACACGTACTCAATATTTCAATCGCTTTATCCTGTTCTTTTAAATTCAGCGATGCAAACCCCAGCCTGCTTGCATTGTATTCAGCATTGGTATTGTATATTCTGCCATCGCTCATTAATAACCCTTTCTTTGCAGCCCGTTCTGCTACCAGTTTCAGGTCAACCTTGTTAAACTTCGTCCATACTGACATTCCTCCATCTGGTATTTTAAAAGAAATATGGCTGCCCATCTTCTCTTTTAATAAGGCGCAAAAATGATCGCGGCGTTCATGATAAAGCTTTACCACTTTTTTAATATGCCTTTCAATCGTACCATTTCTGTATAGCCCGGCAATAGCCACTTCCATCATGCTGTCGCCCTGCCAGTCTATCGTCCTTCTTAAGTGTGATACTGTATTGATAAAGTTCTCGGGCGCAACCATAAACCCCACTCTCGTTGCCGGAACAAGCGTTTTACTAAGCGTACCAATATAAATAACATTGCCATGGTTATCGAGGCTTGCCATGGGCAATACCGGGTTACTAGTGTAATGAAAATCATAATCGTAATCATCTTCTATTATCGCGAATTTATAGTTAGCCGCCAGTTCAAGCAGGCGGATGCGCCTTTCAGGTATCAATGTTACGGTGGTGGGGTGATGGTGGTGTGGAATAACATACAACAATCGTATTTTTTTCTTTTTACAAATGGCTTCAATCTTATCTACATCAATTCCATATTCATCAACCGGCACGCGGTTTAGAATTGCACCGGCTTGTTGAAAAGTGATGTTAGCCGCAAAATAGCTGGGCTCCCCTACTATCACATTATCCCCCGGCTTAATTAATAGGTGAGCAGCAAGGTAAATGCCCATTTGCGCGCCTTTGGTTATAAGTATATTCTCCGCCGATATAGGCAAACCCCTTGTATCACTAAGAAATGAAGACAGCGTTTCGCGTAAATAAAGCGCACCTTTTGCGCTGCCATACATATTATACTTTTTAAAGGCACCCTGCTTTGCAACACTTCTTAATTCCCGTATGTAAAATTCTGAGGGTGCAAGCCGCACATCAGGAAACCCGTCATTAATAACCAGTTTGCCGGGTGGAGGAAAATTGGATGGCCCAAACGGTGCAAAGCGTTTTTCATCAATAGAAAAGATCGTCTTTACAGGATACTTTGCCAAAGGTTCTACATTCTTTATCCTGGTAGGTTTTATCTCAGGGAGGTCTTTCACCACAAAAGTGCCTTTACGGGGTATCATTTCAATCCAGCCCTGTGCCAGCAACTCACCATAAGCGGCAAGCATGGTTTTACGGTGTACCTGTAAAATACCTGCCAGCTCGCGGCTGCCGGGCAGCTTTAAACCCCTGCGCAAAGAACCGCGGCGGATATTATGAATGATGGCATTGGACACCTGCAAATAAATGGCGGTATCCGAGGTTTTATCTATAGTGATAAGTTCTTTTATCGCAATCATAGCTGGACTATTTAATTTATTGTAACTGGACTATACAAGTAGTCCAATAAAGATAGAAATTTGTTGAAACAAACAAGATGAAAAAATACCAAGATATTGCGATACTACTGCTAAGGCTGGCAACAGCGGCCAACTTTTTATCGCCCGTTGCAGACCGGTTTGGGCTTTGGGGCAAAGCGGGTGGCTGGGGCAACTGGAAAAACTTTATGGCTTATGCTGCACAGGTAAATTCATTTGCGCCTGCAGGTGTCATACCATTTTTAGCAGTTGCTGCAACTACGCTCGAAATAGCCTTGCCCGTTTTGCTGATCATCGGTTATAAAACAAGGTGGGCTGCTTTGGGCTCCGCTGTTCTTACGTTTTCTTTCGCATTAGCCATGACCTATTCCTTTGGTATAAAGTCCCCATTGGATTATGCAGTGTTTGTTGATTGCACCTCCGCATTACTGCTGGCCACCATGCCCCGGTACCGCTGGAGCCTTGATGAATTATTACTTAAAAAATAAAATACACACATGAAAAAGAGAATGAACATTGATGCCGCAGAGCCACGTATTTATAAGGCCATGGCAGAATCTGACAAACAGGTAAACGCTTTTACATTTGACCCCAAACTTAAAGAGCTGATAAGAATTAGGGCTTCGCAGATCAACGGCTGTGGATACTGCATTAATTACCACACAAAAGATGCAAGAGCACTGGGTGAAACCGAACAAAGGCTCTATGCATTAAGCGCCTGGTGGGAAACGCCATTTTTTACAGAAGAAGAGCAGGCCGTTTTAAAGTTGACGGAAGAGGTAACGAACATATCCCAGCATGGGGTCTCAGATGAAGTATTTAACAAGGCGCATTCCCTATTGGGCGAGCAAAAGCTTGCACAGGTAATTTTTGCCATCGTTACTATTAATAGCTGGAACCGTATTGCGATCTCTATGCACATGGTTGCAGAGGTTGATTAAAAACTTCGCCTCATCCCCTATCCCCCCGTCCGACCGATCATCCGGGCGGGCTTCTCCTCGCGGAGAAGGGATGGAGGAGAACATGAAGGAGAGCAATATTTATAATTTGCATATCAACATGTGATGGCCCTGCTATGACGATGATTTTCAAATTTTGCCATGACTAATTATCAAATTTTTAAACAGCTTCATCAGCAGGAGAGCCGCTTTTAATAGGCAATGCCTGGAATGTTGCCAGCGCCAAAATATGTGAAAGAGCGGGTATTAAAGCCATAGGCACCTCAAGCGCGGCAATAGCAAATTCATTGGGATATGAGGATGGTGAAAAAATACCTTTTGCTGAACTACTTTACGTGGTGGAACGAATAATAAGAAATATAAAGATCCCTTTATCGGTTGATATTGAAACAGGTTATGGCAGCAGTGATGCTGAAATATTTGAGAATATTGCAAGCCTTTATAAGCTTGGAGTTGTCGGTATAAATATAGAGGACTCTTCAAAAACATCTGCAGGTGAATTAATACCTGTAGATGTTTTTGCTGCGAGGATAAATTACCTGAAGACAAAAATGCAGGAGCATAATATATGCATCTTCATTAATGCCAGGACGGATGCCTTTTTATTAAACCTTTGTAACCCGCTACAGGAAACCCTCCGAAGGATAACCGCCCTCGGGCAGGCCGGCGCGGGCGGTATTTTTATACCATTTATTGAAGATGAGAACGATATACGAAAAGTGGTTGCTGTCACTACGCTGCCGGTAAATATCATGACTGTTGCCGGCCTGCCATCGTTGGAAATTTTATCGGCTATTGGTGTAAAACGGATAAGCATGGGCAACTTTTTGTATAACACAGTGTACAACAGCATGGAGGGCCGTTTACGAAAAGTTATTGGTAACGGATCGTTTGACGCACTGTTCTGATCATCCTCAGTCAAGTATCAAATTTGTCTTCAGGGGTCTATTGCCTTATACACTGTGTACCCGGCAAAACTCCTACATTTGTTTCATGAAGCTTAAATTCATTTTACCGGGCATCCTTTTATGTGCCGCTGTTTCGTCATTCGCACAAAATGCCGGGAGTATTGTAGGTGTTGGCAAACAGGTTGACCCATACCATTACCAATCTGTAAAATCTGTTACTTATAACAAGGCTTGTGTTGCAAGCGCACACCCTATTGCAAGCGAAGTAGGGCTTGTTATTATGCGCAAAGGTGGTAATGCTTTTGATGCGATGATAGCCACGCAGCTAACGCTGGCAGTAGTATATCCCGATGCAGGTAATCTTGGCGGGGGCGGTTTTTTAACAGCAAGGAGAAGTGATGGCAAATTAATAACCATTGATTTTCGTGAAACAGCTTCATCACAGGCAACAAGGGATATGTACCTTGATAAAAATGGCAACGCGCAATTAAATCTTTCACAGGACGGGCATTTATCTTCAGGCGTGCCGGGCACGGTTGCAGGTTTGTTTGCCATTCATAAATATGCGAAGCTGCCGTTCAGCGAACTGATACAACCAGCTATTGACCTTGCTGAAAATGGCTATGCTATTTCTGCGCGGGCGGCAAGAGAACTCAACAGCCTTAAAAATGAATTTTTGAAATACAACACAAAGCCCACAGCCTTTGTAAAAAGCGATCCCTGGAAAGAAGGCGACACATTATACCAGCCTGAGCTTGCCGCTACCCTTAAGCGTATAAGGGATCATGGCGCCAAGGGGTTTTATGAGGGGGAAACAGCCAAACTGATTGTGGAAGAAATGAAACGCGGCAACGGGATTTTAAATTATGATGATCTTAAAAATTATGTAGCTAAAGAACGCCCCCCCATAACATTCAGTTACCGTGGGTATGAGATCGTAAGCTTTCCACCGCCAAGCAGCGGTGGCCTGCTGATAGCTGAAATGCTTAAGATGATTGAAAAATATCCTATGAGCAGTTATGGATTTGAATCGGTAAAAAGCACGCAATTGATGATAGAAGTGGAGCGCCGCGCGTATGCAGACAGGGCGCAGCACATGGGCGATCCCGATTTTTGGAAAGTGCCTGAAAAAACCCTGATGAGTGATGCTTACCTTGCTGAAAGAATGAAAGATTATGACCCGTCACACGCGTCAAAAAGTGAAAACATAACAGCCGGTGTGGTGCACGAAAGCGACCAAACCACCCACATAAGCATTATTGATGAAGAAGGAAATATGACAGCCGTAACCACCACGCTTAACAACAGTTATGGTAGCAAAACAGTGGTGGGCGGCGCAGGGTTTTTCCTGAACGATGAGATGGACGATTTTAGCGTAAAGCCTGGTGTGCCCAATATGTTTGGCGCGGTTGGCGGCGATGCCAATGCAATAGCTCCGGGCAAAAGAATGCTCAGCTCCATGACGCCTACATTAGTGTTGAAAAATGGCAAACCTTTTATGGTTGTTGGCACGCCGGGCGGAACAACGATTTGCACATCCGTATTTCAAAGTATTGTGGATGTGATTGATTATAATATGAGTGCTGCAGATGCTGTTAATAAACCAAAGTTTCACCACCAATGGCTGCCGGATGAAGTGGTCATTGAAAAAGGGTTTTCGCCCGACGTTAAAGATGCCCTGGAAAAAATGGGTTATACTTGTAAAAACCGGGGCGCCATAGGCCGGACAGAGTTGATAAAAATTTTACCTGACGGTAAACGTGAAGCTGCTGCAGACTCCCGCGGCGATGATAGCCTCGCGGGATACTGATATGGTCTTAGTCAATAAGGAAGAAGTTAGTGGTGATCAATTATATATCCTTGTTACTATGGACTATCGGCCTTGGACTATGGATTTTTCTATTAACTATGAACTAAACAACAACATATAACTTAAACGCATTATGAGAAAACAAATAGCAGCAGCCAACTGGAAAATGAATTTAACACTTCAACAGGCAGAACAATTACTTGATAATGTTATAAGCAGGCCATACAATTTAACCGGCCACCAGCAGGTGGTGTTTGCAGTACCGTTTCCTTATCTTGCCATGGCGCAGGAAAAAGTAAAGCATCTGCAGCATATATTTGTTGCTGCGCAAAACTGTTACAGCAAAAAATCGGGCGCTTACACCGGCGAAGTATCTGTTGAAATGCTTCAATCACTTGGTATTGAGTTTGTAGTGATAGGCCACTCAGAACGCAGGGAATATTTTGCCGAGAGTAATAAATTCCTGGCTGATAAATTAGATATTTGCCTTGAATACCGCATCACACCTATATTCTGCTGTGGCGAACCTTTAAATATCCGGGAAGCAGGTACGCAAAACGAATATGTAGCAAAACAACTTGAAGATTCTCTATTTCACCTGGATGAAGAAGCTTTGCAAAAAATAGTGATCGCCTATGAACCTATATGGGCTATCGGTACAGGTAAAACAGCCACCAGTGCACAGGCACAGGAAATACAGGCTTACCTGCGCTCGGTATTGGCGTCAAAATATGGAAGCCAGGTAGCTGAAAACATTTCTATATTATATGGTGGCAGCGTAAAAGCAAGCAATGCCAAAGAGCTTTTTTCCCAGCCTGATGTGGATGGCGGTTTAGTTGGCGGGGCATCATTAATAGCTGATGAGTTTGCCGCTATTATTAATGCGCTTAAATAAGTAAACGTGCATAATGAATTTTAAAAAATTATTGGCGCAAAGCCTTATATGGAGAAGCTTGTATTTTGCTTCTATGTTGCTGGTGAATATTTTTCTTTCCCGGTTTTTAAAAGCATCAGGTGCAGGCAGCCTGTATTATCTTACTAATATTTTCTCTCTTATACAGCTATTGCTGAGTTTAAGCCTTGAATCCGGTATTACCTTCTTTGCGTCGGGAAAGATCATCCCATATAATAAACTACTGTGGTTGTCTGTAGCATGGAGCTTTATAATAGGCTTGTCTATTTTTATCTTCACTTTTTTATACCTGTTCTATGTAAAGCATAGTCCCGCAGAAATGATCATGTCCTACAGTTTTTTTGTTGTTTGTTATACAACGGGGTTATTGCTTACTAATTATTGCTCGGTTCTATTTTATGCACAGGGCAATTTTTTCCTGTCAAATTTTATTCTTATCCTGCTTAATATCGCTTTTACCTGTACCATTCCTTTTAGCAACAATTCATCAAATGCTTCCTTTACCAACATCGTTTTATACCGCTACTTTTCGGTATTTTTTATCCAGGGTGTTTTTTTAGCTATTGCCTTCATCATTAAAAATAAAAGCTGGCAGCAATTTGCCATACCTTCTATTAAGGAATTGACAAGGCTGGGCAGGTATTCCCTTATTGCTTTAGCCGCAAATGTTATTTTCTTTCTTGTTTACCGCGTGGATTACTGGTTTGTTCACAACAGCCCTGTTTGTACCAGCAGCGATCTTGGAAATTATATCCAGGTTTCTAAACTGGGTCAATTATTACTGATCGTTCCTCAAATTATTGCAAGTGTGATTTTTCCAAAATCAGCCAGCGGTGCAGACAGGCTTGAGCTAAATGCATCGGTAATGACAATAGCCAGGCTATTATCACAGTTTTTTTTATTTATCCTTGTAATTACCGCTGTGTTTGGAAAGCAGATATTTATACTTGTTTTTGGGGAAACTTTTGACCGCATGCAGCTTCCTTTTATAATTATACTACCCGGTATCTTTTGCCTTTCTGTATTGGCTTTGTTATCAGCTTATTTTTCGGGCAAAGGAAATTTAAGAGTAAATGTGGCAGGTGCTTCTGTTGCTTTGATAGTAGTGATAACAGGCGACTATTTTTTTGTACCGGTATATGGAATAATTGCTGCGGCAACTGTTAGTGCTGTGGGGTATTTTGTTAACCTGTTATATTCCTTACTCCAGTTCTATAAAGATTATTCAATAAGCTGGGTTGATTTTTTTAAATGGAAAAGAAATGATTATTATTGGCTGATATCATTGCTTACCGGAAAATAATGAATGTATGGTGCAGGCGCTTTGGCTTACAAGCTGGTATCCTAATAAACTGGACGCGTTGAATGGCGATTTTATCCAGCGCCATGCCAGGGCCACTTCAAAATTTTGTACTGTACATGTAATACATCTTGAGGCTGACAAACAAAATGTGGTGACTCAAATATCAGAGGTCTCAGTTTCAAAAAAAGGTAATCTTACGGAAGTGATCGTTTTGTATAAGTTGTTCAGGCATATTCCTTTTGCCGGCAAATTCTTCTCCTATCTGCGTTACAGTTCACTTTTTAAGAAGTATATCAAAGAATATATACAACAGCATGGCAAGCCCGATATTGTGCATGTGCATATACCCATGAAGGCAGGCCTGCTGGCGCTTTGGATAAAGAAAAAGTATCATATTCCTTATATAGTAACAGAGCATTGGGCGATTTATAACAATAAAGCGCCGGATGCTTTTTTAACCCGGAATTTTGTCTTCAAATACCTCACCAAAAAAATATTAAAGCAGGCTGCACTGTTCACACCCGTTAGCGGTGATCTTGGTAAAGCGGTTAAAAATATGGTTATTAATATTCCATTTACGGTAATACCAAATGTGGCTGATACTACCCTTTTTTATTACGACAGATCATCTAAGCGTAGTAATGACGTATTTGTTTTTTTTCATGCATCAACACTTAAGTATCAAAAAAACCCTGAGGGTATATTAAGGACTTATAAACAATTTGCAGATATTTATCCTAAATCAAAACTTATCATCGCTGGTCCTGCGGAAAATTTATTAAGGCAATACGCATCGTCCTTAGCCATTTCTCCCTCAAATATTGAATTTACCGGTTGGCTAACCTACGACGAAGTTGCCGGGAAAATGAAATTGTTCGATGCCTTTGTTATGTTCAGCCGTTATGAAAACCTGCCTTGTGTTATTATTGAGGCGCTTTGCTGCGGCCTGCCCGTAATATCTACAGATACAGGAGGTATAAAAGAAGTTATCAATAATTCCAATGGCATTTTGGTTAATATGGAAGATGAAAAAGCACTTTTAGCAGCCATGATTCAAGTGTATAAGCATAAAGCTGAAATTAACAGGAGTATTATTTCTGAAAAGGCTATCAGCGAATTTTCTTATGACGTTATAGGAAAAAAAATTGTTTCAGCTTATGAAAAGGTGATTACGAATATGTAAACATGTTTTTTTGGTAAATGATGAGCAGCATAATAAATATTAATATAAAAAAATAAATGTAATAGTTTATATAATTATTAAATACCATATACTGCTTGCGCTTTTTATTGGTGGTAAGTTCTCTTTCCCGGCTATCATACACCCTAAAAAAGCTTACAAGAAATGCAGCTATATCAAACCCTTTGTTACTAACCGTAAGTATTATTTTAAGGAATAAAGCAATAAATGCAAGTACATACAATACAGGCATACACTTATGAATAAACTCAATTATATAATCCATTTTTCTGAAGGGATTTTTCAGGAGCGATTATGCAAATATTTGTTTTCAAAAGGGGGGTAAAACTTCATATATGCATGCTGGTCGATAAAGTACTAAGATAAAATATTATTCATTAATTACATCGTTAAGCAATGATTATCTTTGCGGCATTATGGATCATATTAGAAATTTTTGCATAATTGCGCACATAGATCACGGGAAAAGTACATTAGCAGACCGTTTATTAGAACACACACACACTATTGGTGAACGCGACATGATGAACCAGGTTCTGGATGACATGGACCTGGAAAGAGAAAAAGGCATAACCATTAAAAGCCACGCTATACAAATGCAGTATAGCTACAATAACCAGGCATATATTTTTAACCTTATTGATACCCCCGGCCACGTTGATTTCAGTTACGAGGTAAGCCGGGCTTTAGCCGCCTGCGAAGGCGCCTTATTATTGGTAGATGCCACACAGGGCATACAGGCGCAAACAATAAGCAATCTTTACCTGGCGATAGATAATGACCTTGAAATCATCCCCGTTATCAATAAAATTGATATGGACGGGGCAATGATACCCGAAGTGATGGACCAGATAATTGAACTTATTGGCTGTAAGGAAGAAGATATTTTGTTAGCGAGCGGAAAAACCGGTGTTGGCGTAGAAGAAATCCTACAGGCTATTGTAAAAAGGATACCTGCCCCAACCGGCAATCCTGAAGCACCTCTGCAGGCATTGATATTCGACAGTGTTTTTAACGGCTTTCGCGGCATTATTGCCTATTACCGTGTGTTCAACGGCGTTATTAAAAAAGGCGATAAGATAAAATTTATTTCTGCCGATGCCGAATACCAGGCTGATGAAGTGGGTATTTTAAAATTAGGCCTTGAACCAAGAAATGAAGTGAAAACGGGTGATGTAGGTTATATTATAACTGGTATTAAGAATGCAAAAGAGGTAAGGGTTGGCGATACCATAACCTTAGCAAATAACCCGGGCGTTGCTGTAAAGGAATTTGTTGAAGTAAAGCCCATGGTATTTGCGGGGATATTTCCTGTACAAACGGAGGATTTCTCAGAATTGCGGGAATGTATGGATAAGCTGCAATTGAACGATGCATCACTTGTGTATGAAATAGAAACCTCGCAGGCATTGGGATTTGGTTTCAGATGCGGCTTTCTTGGATTGCTGCACATGGAAATAATACAGGAGCGTTTAGAGCGGGAATTTAACCAAACGGTTATTACCACCGTCCCCAACGTTAGTTTTACAGCATATTCGTCCCGTGGTGAGAAGATCATTGTGAACAACCCCGCTGAAATGCCCGACCCTACAAAAATTGACAGGATTGAAGAACCTTTTATACGTGCACAAATAATTACCCTGCCCGATTATATCGGCAATATCATGACCTTATGTTTGGGCAAACGGGGTATTCTTATCAATCAAAGCTATTTAACCACTACCCGCGTTGAGCTTGTATTTGAAATGCCCCTAACCGAGATAGTGTTTGATTTTTATGATAAGCTAAAAAGCAACACCCGTGGTTATGCATCCTTTGACTACACCCCTATTGGCTACCGTGAAGCAGACATCGTTAAAATGGATATTCTGTTGAATGGCGACAAGGTGGATGCATTAAGTGCATTGATACACAGGGGCCGTTCGCAGGATTTTGGAAGAAAGCTATGCGAAAAACTTAAGGAGCTATTGCCACGCCAGCAATTTTTAATAGTTATACAGGCCGCTATTGGCGCCAAGATCATCGCCCGCGAAAATATAAGCGCCATGCGTAAAGATGTTACCGCCAAATGTTATGGCGGCGATATAAGCCGTAAACGCAAACTATTGGAAAAGCAAAAAGAAGGCAAGAAAAGAATGAGGCAAATTGGCAATGTGGAAATACCCCAGGAAGCCTTTCTTGCGGTGCTTAAGCTGGACTAAGTACTAGTCCATGGTCGATAGTCCATTGTCCATAGCAAGAAGAGCTCTGATAGTTTATAGGTTGCTATTTATCAGAGATTATGTAAAAAATTAGGGATGACAACTTTTAAAAGACGCTATTCCTTATTTTTTATACCCATGAATTAGAACGTTCTTGCTATGGGCCATGGACCATGGACTACGCCCCCTACCTCCATAAACTTGCCGGGTACTCGCCTGACTTTACCAGCGCATCAATGCTTGCCTGTACTATAGGCGCATCTTCTTTATAGGTAACTCCAAACCATTTGGCAGATGTGGGTATCATTTCAATCACGCCCAAACCGGATTTTATAAAACGGTCTGCCATGGTTGGTATTAAAAATTCAGCTTTAAGGTTATGAATATTTTTTTCGAGGAATGTGTGAAACTCTCTTTCGCACATTTCAATATAAGAAGGTGCAAAGCAGAAGAAGTTCATACTCACTTTGGTGCTTTCCGGCAACTCAGTCAGCACATCGTTTTCTTCAAACACTATCTTGTCCTCTTTCCTGTATATTTTTAAACGCTCTGTTACACCTGCCATTTCATTCTTATCGTTGGTAGCAATAACGCCGCGGCTAACACTTCCGTTTTCACTTAAGGTATTCGCAAGTTCGTATCCCAGTACCGCCATTGTTCTGTCATCACATTTTTCCACCACAAATTTATATGCTTTTATAAAAGCATCCTTTCCATAAAAGTCATCTGCATTAATTACAGCAAAAGGTTCGTTCACTGTTCCCTTACAGCAAAGCACCGCATGGGCTGTGCCCCAGGGCTTAACCCTGTCTGCAGGAATTTCTATATCGCCAACAAAAGAGCTAAGGCTTTGATAAACATAGGCCGTTTCAATCTTGCCTTTTAGTTTTGGTTCAAATATGGCTTTAAAGTTATCTGCAAAATCTTCCCTTATAATAAAAACAACCTTTTTAAAACCCGCCTCTACAGCATCATAAATGGAATAGTCCATAATAGTTTCACCTGAAGGCCCGAAAGATTGTGTTTGTTTCATACTACCATAACGGCTGGCCATACCGGCTGCGAGAATAACAAGTGTAGGTTGCATTAACTTTGTTTTTTGTTATAGGATATTTTGCAATATTAAATTTATATAATGTGTTTACAAAATATGCCGGATCTTAAAAACGTAAATATACATTCAATAAAAGCAAATTGGTTGCCAAATGCCACAACGCTGGATGTTTTACGATTAGATAATATTCATCCTGTTGTAAGCGGTAACAAATGGTTTAAATTAAAATATTACCTGGCAGATGCAAGGCAACAACAATATAAAACGGTTGCAACTTTTGGGGGCGCTTATTCCAATCACATAATAGCCACGGCTTATGCCTGCAAAGAAAATGGTTTTAAAAGCATTGGCATAATACGCGGCGAAAAGCCTGCGCAATTATCGGGCACATTGTTAAGCGCTGCTGAATACAGCATGCAGTTGCAATTTGTTACCCGCGATGCCTTTAAAAATAAAGAACTGCTAAAACAGCAATTCAGCAACACATACTGGATTGATGAGGGCGGTTATGGAAGCTTAGGGGCAACTGGTGCAGGCGAGATACTTAGCATAGTTGACAAGGTGGAAAATTATTCCCACATTGTTTGTGCTGTTGGAACAGGCACTATGTTTGCCGGGCTTATAAACAGCATAAAAGAACATCAAAGAGCTATTGGTATAAGTGTTTTAAAAAATAACTATTCAATTCATAACGAAGTGGTGCAATTATTACATGATCCCGGCTATGCCGGCCGGTTCACTATCTTTCATGACTATCATTTTGGCGGGTATGCCAAACATCCTGCTGAACTAATTGCTTTTATGAACGATGCCTGGCATAAATACCAATTGCCTACTGATATTGTTTATACTGCCAAAACATTTTATGCCGTGCGGCAATTAATTACCCGGCATATTATACCGCAGGGCAGCAACGTTTTAATGATACACAGCGGCGGCCTGCAGGGTAACACCCCGTTACAAAAAGGAGTGTTACCATTTTAATAACAGCATGGCTCTTATATTTGCAAACTAAATAACAACGGTTAGCGATGTTTAAACTTGTTATAACGATCATTCTTGCAACATTTATTTTGCAGGCAGGCGCTCAAAATGCATTGCCGGATTTTTCAGTTGACAACCTCGGTAAGAACCGTACCCGCATTTTTTGGGCCAATCCGTTTGGCGACGGGTTAATACAGTTGAACGTGCAGGCCAGCTACGACAGCGTAAGATACTTCAGGACCATTTTTAGCTCACCATCGCCGCAACTGCCTGAAAATGGGTATGTTGACAGCAAAGGCGTGCCGGGCGTAATGTATTATCGCATATTTTATGTTTTACCCGGCGGCGCATATTATTTTACAAAGTCGAAGACGATCAACACCGGGTTTGCCAGCGCAACCGATATACAGAACATGGACCCTAACGCTGTTATTACAGTAAGGGATGATAATACCATTGTTGCTCACCTGCAGCCGGAAGAGTTTAAAAAATTCCGCGATTCTATCGTGTCTAAAACTAAGGACAGCCTTTTTGCCATAAACAGTACCGAAGTTTTACTTAAATATTACAAGCCGGTTTATTATTACCAATCTTCCCAATATGTAGTTATAAACCCCGAAGGTTTTGCCGAAATAAAACTGCCTGACGCCAAAACAAAAAAATATAAAATAATATTTTTTGATACCGATGGCTCGCGCCTGTTCATTATTAATAAAATCAGCGATACCGACCTGGTGATGGATAAAACCAATTTTTTACATGCCGGATGGTTCTTTTTTGAATTGTATGAAAATGATAAGCTGATAGAAAAGAATAAAATATTCCTGCAAAATGATTTTTAAAGAAACCTATCCCGCATCATTCCATTTCCACTTCAAACACCTTTTCAAAATTGTGCTTTAGCTTTTGCTTTACCTCATCCAGGGGCAGCGTATGGCCAAGTTCTTTTGCCAGCGATGTTACCTGCTTATTTTGAATACCGCAGGGGATAATAAAATTGAAATAATCAAGGTTTGTGTTTACGTTAAAGGCAAACCCATGCATAGTTACCCAGCGGCTGCAGCGTATGCCCATGGCGCAGATCTTACGCTCCTTGCCCTTAATAGTGGTATCAAGCCACACACCCGTTTCGCCGGGGCTCCTCTCCCCTTTTAGCCCATATTCCGCCATAGTAAGGATGATCACTTCTTCCAGGCTGCGCAGGTACCAGCCAAGATCGGTTTTAAAATGCTCGAGGTCTAATATCGGGTAGCCAACTATTTGTTCGGGGCCATGAAAGGTAATATCGCCGCCACGGTTTATTCTATAAAATTCAATGCCTTTTTTTGCAAGTTCCTGCTCATTCAGCAGCACATTGCTGGTTTTGCCATTGGTGCCGAGGGTATAAACCGGCGGATGTTCTACAAATAAAAGATAGTCTGCAGTTGAAGGCTGAGGTTGATTGCCGGTAGTATTTTTTACCAGTTGTTTTGCAGAAACGGTTTGCTGCAACAACTCAGCCTGGTAATCCCACACTTCTTTATAAGGCTTCAACCCAAGATCACGGAAGTTCAGCTTCTTCATTAAGGCAAAATTACACGAATTAAAATTTACCACGAATTAAGACGAATTGATCGAATTACACGAATTGAATCTTACCACGAAGTAAACCTTACCACGAATTAAGGCGAGCTTGCGCGAACCTGCCTTCGGCAGACAGGTTACACGAATTAAAAACAAAGCAACCATCAACTTTACTTTACCAATCAACCTTGTCTTTACCAATCACCTACCCTTCACTTATGGCAACAAAAAGGAGGGTGAGGGGTACCTTCACATAATTTCACGCATGGAGGGTGTTTTTTCACCAAGTTCTACTACTGCCAGGCAACCAATCAACCCTCTTACTAATAAATTATCCTCCTGCGGGACAACTTTCGTTTGCCAGCTTTACAGTTGTACGCCAATGACTGCGTTTTTGTAAAGCTATTTTGTCTGAACCACGATTTTGAGAGATTTATGGGATTGTAAGATTGAATGCCTGAAGCTTTATGCTTATGCTACACTCTTTCAGGGTCTCATACATAAAACGTAAGGCTTGATCTTTTCCAAACCGTACACAACCGTACAAATAATGACATTTTTTTTGTTTTTTATCCGTCTTTTTAGCAAATCCGCCAATGCAAAATAACCTATGACTTTATGCCAAAACATAGCTGTAATTTACTAAAGAAAATTGGGATTACCAAAGGAATAGCTAAATTTTTTGGCAGAATTTCTATGCTATTTTAGGCAATGTTCCACGCTCAACTAAGATAATTAGTAGCCAGAATACGGAGCCTGCTACTCCTTACCCGATATAAGCCTTTTCAGCAACTCGTCTTTTTTATTCCTGGAGATAAAAATATGGGCGCCGTCGCTCATAACAAGATAGCCGCCATCGCCTTTTACATATTTTTCTACTTCATCAAGGTTCACAAGAAAAGAACGGTGTACACGGATGAAGGGATGTTCTTCAAGCAGCTCTTCTATTACTTTTAAGGTGCAGGATACTACTATTTTTTTATTATTCTTAAGTGTAAGCGTAGTATAGTTGTCGTCGGCTTCGCAACTGATAATAGATTCAACAGAAATCATTTGCAACCCTTCCATAGTGGGCAACGCAATTTTAGTGGATGCTGCCGCAGGGTTCTGCATTTTTTCGAGAATGATCCTTAATTGTTCGGGCAAAGGTGTTTGCATACGCTTGACCACTTTCTGCACTGCTGCCTCCAATTCCACCCGGTCAAGCGGCTTTAGCAGGTAATCAATGGCGCTGAACCTGATGGCCTTTAACGCATAAGCATCGTAACTCGTTACGAATATAAGATGGAAATTAACCGCCCCTAATTGTTCCAGCATTTCAAAACCATTCATCTTTGGCATTTCCACATCAAGAAATACGAGGTCTGGATCGTATTGTTGTATGG
>Ga0206922_1043_pt1 | contig 36760 bp, 29 predicted proteins | sample Alteio_BWOrgHeat_63_FD_152976 | JGI IMG/M metagenome (GOLD analysis project Ga0206922, IMG submission 152976) | Enriched cells from forest soil in Barre Woods Harvard Forest LTER site, Petersham, Massachusetts, United States -... | ecosystem: Environmental > Terrestrial > Soil > Temperate forest >... | reverse complement strand
ATAATGGCTATTGCCGCAGTGATTTGTGCAGGCTTGGGGAAAACGAACATCCTTTTTATTTAATTTTAGTTCTTGAAAATTAAAGATATGGAGATTTATAAACCGTTTAGCTACTAAATATTTTGTTAGGTGAATAAACCCAAATACGAGGTGAATTTTTGGGAAAAGGCCAACAGTAATGATATGACCGGGAAAATCAGTTATTATAATTAAATCAGCATTACCAATTTACCTTTTATTGAATCACCTTTTCTACTCTTGTTAGCTTGCCATCTTTACTCACGCCCTCAACTATTACTCTAAAACTGTCTGTTACATCATTATTATAAAACTGGAATTTAATAATGTGATTTTCCTTTGTAGTTAATACCACAGGGTTCCAATATAATGTAGAGCGTACATCTCCCTGCTCATTCTTTGGGTCGAATGTGCCATAGTTAGGCGAATAAAACTGCCTTGCAAAGGTATAACCCGCAACCATTTTATAGGGCATCCCCCTGCCCGCAGTGTTTGATTTTACATCGCCGCCTTTGCGCGTGTAAATAGCAATGGCGCCGCCGCTGCCACCCCCCGCACTGCCAAAAAAGGGTGGCCTCATTACTTTTATATAAGCAACGTCACTCATATTTAAACTTGTTACCTGGTCAACACTCACATTCATTTCATCCATAAACAGGTCGGGGGTAGCGCCGCGCCAGCTAAGTGAAACCTGCGGTGTTCCTGCGTTACTAATCGTTAAGCCTGCAACTTTTCCTGTTAAGTATGTAAGCACGTCACGCATATTTGCTGCAGTGGGGTCAGTTAAAAGATCAAATTGAGCCGCTGCATCGCCGCCACTGAATAAACCGGTCGCATATTTTTCGTCCAGTATCTCCAAATGACTTTTCGTTTTAGCCTGTACTGTTACTTCTTTTAAAGTAGCAGTTTTTAGCAATTCCTGCAAACGGGCTTCTTCTGAAGCCATGATGCTGTTACGATAATCACCTGTGGTATCAAAAAAAGAAAGCCCCATATTATTCTTGTCAATAAATATATGTCTTGGCGAAGGGATGCCTCCGGTGCTTAAAGTAACTTCCGTTGAATTATCAAGGCCGCCTTTGCCGCCAAACTGGTAATATACTTTCAGCGTATCAAAAAAAATAAGATCGGGTTTTGCAAAGGTTCCGTCATCACGTAACGGGATGGTTACAAAATGTTTGCTTGTATCTTTACCCTTGCCTGTCATAACCGTAAATATCGAACCGGCCTCACGTAATTGCTGTGGTGTAGCGCCATATACTTTCCCGGAGAAACTTAAATAAGTTGAATCTTTTGGGTACTTCAGAACGGGTGTTTTGCCTGCTATCACTTCTTCCCATTTAAACCTTCGCCATCCATTTGTAAGCAACACCAGGTCAAGGTGCCGTGCAACACTATCACTGCTATTTGAAAAATAGTACGAAGGATGAAATACCCTGCCCCTCAAATCGCCTGTCATCAGTAAACGGGAAATAATATCATCCGAACTATCAACACCAAGGCCTGCATCAGTAACAGAAACAGAAAGATTTGATTCAATAGAATCAGGCGTATTTATAACCAGTACATTTCTTCCCCGGTTTGATGTTCCCAACGCTGCAAAACCTACTTCCGGATCAAAATGATAATCATCATTATTTATAAAAGAGATCCGTTCGGCAACAGGCATCCAGTTAGCATTAAACAATGTTACCTGTAATATGCCGGTAGGCAATTGAGCAGTCGGTATTGTGCCGCCTATAAAAGGCGATTCATCAAGCTTTACGCTGGCCATATATACCATTTGTTGTTGCATGGTTGCAACAATATGCAGCTGCTTATCTGGTTCTGAGGCATTATCTGAGCGTTTAATAATAAACCCGGTTTTCTCCTTTCCTGGTCTTATTTCAAAAGTGGCGCCTTCATTTTTTATTGCAGGCAGAACAGTTGTATAGGAAGTTTTTTGGTCATCTTTCCATTTGGCAGTATAGGTTTCGCCGCTTTGTGCGTTTAAATAAAAATAACCCATGCCATCGTGCATGCAGTTAATAGTATCAACGGTAATGCCCTTACTGTTTACAACTATGCCTTTTACATTGGCCGGCCTGCCGCTCTGATAAATTGCTTTAAACGCTATTTTAGTATTTATTCCTGCAATGCAATCACCACCCTCCGGAAAAAATTGTATAGATGCCGTTAAAGGCTTTACAATAATTTTTGTGTTACTGTTTGTTTGTTTTTGTATAATACGAAGATCCCTGTCGTACAAAAAAGCAGTGTCAAAATTCAGCATCCATTTTGTATAGGCATGCACGTGAATATTTTTACCGTTGTAATAAGAAGAGATATCAAAATTGCCGGCTGCTGATGAAATCTGGATTGGATAAACGCCATGCATTAAAATATTGCCCGCAGTGTCTGTAAAATCAATATAAAAATTCTTACTCAGGTCCGAATTTTCAAATCCTTTTAATAAATACGCTTTAAACCAAACTGTTTCGCCCGCAGCGTAGGCTGGTTTGTCAAACTGTATATATATCTTTTCCTGTGGGTAATTAGCGCTGTATTTATCTATATTATCCTTAACTGCCTGAAGGGAAGGCGCCTGCGCAAATACACAGGCCTGTACTAATAACAGCACGATCAAAAAAAAATTCCGCATGGTAAGGTCAATATTAGGTATAACAGTTTGTTTTGTTGGTAAAAATAACAGGTATCGTTTTTTAATCAATCATCTTAACACTTTAACAACAATATTTTTTCGGTAAAGTACCATATTCTTATTTGTTAAATGGCCATACTGCAATAATCCACCTTTTCTTTTTCAGCGTTCCCATCATATACTTCCGGCCGGGAACAGAGTTTATACAGAAACTTACCTGTTAGTATTCTACAGTCGCAAATTACTTATAACTTCAACTAAATAACTATTTGTTTATGAGATTTAAAATGATGCTGGCTTTTTTATGTTGCGCAATTTGTGCAACCGCGCAAAAAACAGACCGCACGCTGCAACAACAGGTAGAAGACCTGCTTAAAGGGTTTAACGGCTATGTGGGTGTTTATGTGCATGACCTTAAAAAGAATAAAACAATTGCTATTAATGCAGATACTGTTTTTCCTACGGCAAGTATTGTAAAAATATCAATCCTTACCGGGGTGATGGACAAGATACAAAAAGGGCTGCTGGATTATCACCAGCGCCTAACCTATACTGATTCATTGTATTACAGCGAGGGAGACGATATCATGTCTCTTGCCAAACCCGGCTCAACCATTGAGCTAAGCAAGGTTATGATGCTGATGCTTACCATAAGCGATAACTGCGCCAGCCTTTGGTGCCAGGGCCTTGCAGGCGGCGGTACACGCATTAACCAGATACTTGACAGCCTGGATTTTAAAGTAACACGCGTGAACAGCCGTACCCCCGGCCGCGAAGCCAACAGGAGCATGTATGGCTGGGGGCAAACATCGCCGCGCGAAATTGCTGCATTTATGGAGAAGATAGTAAAGGGAGAAGTTTTAAGCAAACAAAGCAGCGAAAAAATGCTGCGGTTGCTCAGCAGGCAGTATTGGGATGAAGAAGCTATAAGCCAAATACCACCCGGAACTTTTGTTGCAGATAAAAACGGCGCATTGGATGAAAACCGCAATGAAGTGGCGTATGTAAACGGAAAAGATTGCTCTTACATTTTCAGCATATTTACAAAGAATAATAAAGATACCAGTTGGCAGTATAACAACGAAGCATGGGTGCTTACGCGCAAGTTATCGGCATTGTTGTGGCATTATTATAATCCTAAGGCAGAGGTGTCAGATGAACCGATAAGGAAGTAAGGTGATCACAAAAAAATATGATATACTGCAAAACTCATAATATAGGCAAGCCCTGTCATATACATTAATTGTATTGCCGGCCATTTCCAGCTACGGGTTTCTCTTTTAACAACAGCCAGGGTGCTCATACATTGCATTGCAAGCAGGTAAAAAACCATAAGGCTTACGGCGGTGGCAAGGGTATAAACTTTGGTGCCATCCTCTCGGGTAGCGGTTTGCATTTTTTGTTTAAGGGTCGCATTATCATTTTCCTCAACGCTGTAAAGTGTGGCCATCGTTCCTACAAACACCTCACGCGCGGCAAAAGATGTTATAAGCGCAATGCCTATCTTCCAGTCATACCCAAGAGGTTTTATTACCGGCTCAATGCCTTTACCCAAAATACCTGCGTAAGAATTTTGCAGTTTTTCTGAATGGTATTGTTTGTTAACTGCTGCCTGGGCCTCGGGCGATGGGCCGGCCTGTTGCTTTAAAACAGTATATTTTTTTTCAACTGCATCCGTTCTTCCCGAAGGCCCATAGCTGCTGAGGAACCACAACAGCAAACTAATGAGAATAATAACACGGCCTGCATCATATACAAATATCTTTGCTTTCTCCACCATGGTTATACCAACATTCTTCCAGCGCGGGGCGCGGTAATCGGGTAGCTCAAGAATGAAAAAGCTTTTTTCCTTCATTTTTACAATAAACCTTAATACATAACTAACCGTTAAAGCCATAACAACGCCGAGTAAATACAGCGCCATCATCACCAACCCCTGAAGGCTCAGAAACCCAAAATAATATTTACCCGGTACAACAAGCGCTATCAATATGGTAAAAACAGGCAACCGGGCGCTGCAGCTCATAAGCGGGGTAACTAATATAGTTAATAATCTTTCTTTTTTGTTTTCAATATTACGTGCGCTCATAATAGCGGGCACAGCACAGGCAAAGCCGCTTATCATGGGCATTACGCTTTTACCGTTAAGCCCCACTTTGCGCATTAGTTTATCGCTTAAAAAACTGATGCGTGCCATATAGCCCGAATCTTCCAGCAGCGTTATTAACCCGAACAATATCATTATTTGGGGCACGAACAGCAGTACACCATTCATGCCCGCAAGAAATCCGTTAACCAATAAATTGCTCCACCATGCAGCAGGCAATACGCCGCCCAACCATTGGCGCAGTTGGGCAAAACTCCAGTCAATGGCATTCATCGGGTATTGCGCCAGCCAAAAAATGCTTTGGAATAACAGGAACAAAACCACCAGCAGCACTAAATAACCCCAAAGGCGGTCTAATAAAATATTGTCAAGGCGCTCAGTAAAAAGCTTTCGTTGGAGCGGATCGGGCTCTACCACGTTTTGCTTCATTATTTGCCTTATGCGCCCATAGCGCTGCATAATTTCCTCGCCCTGTGTTTTGGTGGGGTTAAAGGCGGTATCTTTCTCCACCTTTTCTATGGTTGCCTGGTTTTGCGCCGGCAGAGGGAAATTTTCATGGTTTATAAGATAATGCACCGCGGCATAATCGCTTAGTTTTGGGTAAAGGCTTTTAACCTGTTCTATTGCAGCAGGCGCTAATTCCTTATTAGGAATAAAATCGCGTGCTGCAACAACATGCTGCTTCCTTGCTGTTTGGGCAAGTGTTCTTTTTAGTTGCGGAAGGCCTTTGTTTTTTCTGGGGTTCACTTGAATAACCGGTACTCCCAATTCTCTTTCTAACCCAGGAATATCAATCTCAATACCTTTTTTAGCGGCAATATCCATCATGGTTAATGCCACTACCACCGGGTATTTCAGGTCAATTACCTGGCTGCAAAACAATAAATTTCGTTTTAGGTTACTGGCATCTGCAACCAGCAGGATTATCTCCGGGTGCACTTCAGCGTCTGTGCCCATCATAACTTTATAGGCAACCCATTCATCAGACCTCCGGGGGTATAAGCTATAAGTGCCGGGAAGGTCAATAATTACAGATGAGAGCCTGTCATCCAATTGGCAGTTCCCCGTTTTTTTATCAACCGTAACTCCCGGAAAATTGCCGACTTTCTGGTTTAAACCTGTTAAGGCATTAAACAGCGACGTTTTGCCGCTATTGGGGTTACCGACTAAAGCAATATGAGTATTAGAAACAGGCAAATAGTTATTTAGGCGCAAAAGTAACGTTAGGCAGGTAGCTTATATTACGAGATTGGGAGAATAAGAAGAAAGTCATTAAGTCAATGGTCAATAAGTCATTTAGTCAAAGGTTAAGAAGTCTGGCGCTTTGAACACACAAGTCATTATGTGATAAAAAGACGCCACATAATTTATTAAACTAACGGGAAAAAAGTAAACAGCTTTAAAGCAGGCAGTACATTTGCATAATCAACATGAAAGATCTATGAAGAAGCTGTTGTTAATTCTTGTGTTTGCACCGGTTTTGGTTTTTTCACAAACGCGTAAACAGAAAAAAGCACAGGTAAAAGCAGACCAGGAAACCCTCGCTAACCTTAAGGCCCACGTAATGTACCTGGCTGATGACAAGCTGGAGGGAAGAAGAACCGGTACACCCGGCGAACTGCTTGCAATGCAATATATAAGCGAACAGTTTAAAAAGGATGGATTACAGCCAAAGGGAACTAATGGTTACATACAGGAATTTGATATTGATGAAGGCAAACAATTTACCGATGGGAAAAACATGTTAACCATCAACGGGCATTCGCTTGAACTGAAAAATGACTATTTTCCTCTTGCTTATTCTGCCAACAGTTCAGTTGAAGGCTCTGCATCGCTTGACCTTAGAGAAAAAGGCGCACCGTGGTTTTTTGATGTGAAAGATTTACTGGAAGAGAATAAGGCCAACCCTCATTTTGATATAAACGATGCTATAAGAGCTGAAGCAAAGCGCGATAAAGAAAAAGGCGGTACTGCGCTTATAATATTTAATAGTTCTGCTGCAATAGACAACATTCAGTTTAATAAAAATGACAGTTCCGCGCTTTGTACGATACCGGTGATATATATTGCCGGGGACGCCTGGAAAAAATATTTTGCCGATGCAAACGCTACTTATAATATTTCGCTTAACGTAAATATTTCACCCAAAAAAAGAAAGGCAAGGAATGTTGTCGGGTATCTTAATTTTAATGCGCCCACAACGGTGATCATTGGCGCCCATTTTGATCACCTCGGGTATGGCGAAGATGGCAACAGCCTGGATGGGCAGGGGCAAATTCATAACGGCGCTGATGACAATGCCAGCGGTACAGCCGCCTTGATTGAGTTGGGAAGGATATTACAAACTACTACCGCGGGTAATAATAACTATCTCTTTATTGCTTTTTCCGGTGAAGAACTTGGATTGTTCGGGTCTAAATACTGGCTCGATCATCCATCAGTCAATATTGTTCCTAACTATATGATCAATATGGACATGGTCGGCAGGTACGATTCGTCGCGCAAACTTACCATAGGTGGTTATGGAACATCACCTGTTTGGGCCACTGTATTTGCATCAACAACCGACCCCAACCTGGTAGTAAAGTATGACAGCAGCGGGTCTGGCCCAAGCGATCATTCTTCGTTCTATAGAAAAAACATACCTGTACTTTTCTTTTTTACCAATAGTCACAGCGATTACCACAAAGCTACAGATGACTGGCAGAAAATAAATTTTGAAGGAGAACTGGAAATTGTAAAATATATTGACAGAATAATTGAAGCAACCAATGATAAAGGCAAACTGTCATTTTTAAAAACAAGGGATATGGAGGCACGCTCAATGTCCTTACCTGTAACGCTTGGTGTGATGCCTGATTATGGGTTTACCGGTACAGGAATGCGGATTGACGGCATTAGCAAAGGCAAACTTGCCGAGCGGCTTGGTTTGCAATCCGGGGATGTTTTATTGCAGTTAGGCGATTATAAATTTGTAGATGTAATGACTTATATGCAGGCATTGCAGCATTTTAAGAAAGGAGATAAAACAACACTGCGGATAAAAAGAGGGGATACCGAAAAAACGTTTGATGTTCAATTTTAAGCATCATGAAAAAGCTCACCCTTAACATAGATGAAATAACGGACGATTTTTTTGCCGGTACCCGGTTGCTTGGTATAGTGGTTTCTGCAAAAAACTACCGGTTTTGCTGGCAGGTAAATAACTCGCTTGGGTTCAATTTTCGTTTAGACTCAGATATAGAAATAGAATTAAAGAAAAAAGGGCGCACTTATTTTTTCCCTATCTACCATTACAATGAGCCCAACAATTCACTGCACCATTATATTTATCATAATCATTATGATGGTGAATTCCTGCTGCCCGAGTTCAGGCATATTGATTTTTTATGGCTGTTAAAAGGAGATGAGGTTGAAGATAGCCAATGCCTGCAATTAATTCAATCCTTAAAGGATATAGCAGGTGTTCAATTGGTGACTGAGTTAACAAATGAGCAAATAAAAAATAAAGGCAATTTGGTTATGTAAATAACCGTAATGCTCTTAAGTGATCAACTACAGCCTAACAGGTTCAGTAATATACTGGTGCACTGTTTCACTGAATTTGCACATATTGTCCAGCAACGATGATAGTTCTTCACCTTTTTCCGTTATTGTGTATTCAACTCTTGGGGGAACTTCATCAAAATATGCCCTTTCAATAAAGCCATACCGTTCTAATAATTTAAGACGGTCTGCAAGAATGGTATCGCTGATGAATGTAAGGTCTTCTTTAATAGATTTAAACCTTTTATTCCCCTCTTCAATAGAGAACAGCACATCGCAAACCCATCTTTTGCTAACAAGGTCCAGCAGTTCATTCAATGAACATTTTTCTTCAAGGAAAGACTGGTTACGATAATTAGTTGAAGATAATTTTCTTTCCGCCATAGCTAATTTATTTATGAGTAACTATTAAAATGCTAAGTTATTCCATTCATGAGAAATAAATAGTTCTTTTGCACACACTTAACAAGATTAGCAATTGCCTGATATTTAATAAATTTATTTCGGCGGAAAGAAGCAAAGCGTACGTAAAATATTGAGGACGATTAAAATTTTGTTATCCTGTATAACTAACTTTGGGTTAGACCTGCTTAAGAGAGAACAAGTTACGTGCCGTATGGCATAAGTAAACAATTTTATAAATTACAATCAAGTTTTTATTATGAAAAAAGGAAAAATGCGCCTGCATTTGGTATCATTCTGCTTTGTTATTAGCCTTCTAAGCATTACAATGAATGCTTATAGCAAAAAGGGCGAGAGGTATTATTACCAAATAAAAATTTATCACATTAAAACTGCGGAACAGGAAGAAAGGGTTAATAAATTTCTGCAAAATGCATACCTGCCTGCACTTCACCGTGCCGGCATACCAAATATTGGTGTTTTTAAACCAGTGGAAAAAGATTCTGAGCTGCTGGTGTATGTTTTTATACCATTCACTTCATGGAAACAATTGGAAGGAATAGATAAAAAACTTGAAGCTGATAACCAATACCTTATTGACGGAAAAGATTATCTTGACGCACCTTACAATAATGTTCCCTACCGGCGTATTGAATCAATCCTTTTAAAAGCTTTTGAGGAAGCGCCCATGCCCCTGGTTCCCCAACTTACCGCACCTAAAGCTGAGCGGGTTTATGAACTGCGCAGTTATGAAGGCCCTACTGAAAAATATTACAGGAACAAAGTTGAAATGTTTAATAAAGGCGATGAAGTAGGGCTGTTTAAAAGGCTAAATTTTAATGCGGTATTTTATTCTGAAGTAATTTCAGGAAGCCATATGCCTAACCTGATGTATATGACCACCTTTAACAGCAAAGACGACCGGGAAAAACACTGGAGCGCCTTTGGGAATGATCCTTATTGGAAAACGCTTTCGGCAAAACCTGAATACCAGCACAATGTTTCCAGTGTAACAATTACTTTTTTACATCCCGCTGATTATTCAGATTTTTAAAATAGTTATTAGGAACTGGGGTTTGTTATACAAATACAAGCGTTTGTTAAACGGGAAAATTAACTTTTTAACTGCTGATGCTTTTATAATTTGCAAACATGAAAAATAAGGCTTTTGTAAAACTTTTCTTTTCATTTACCATAATCCTAACCGGTGCTGCATCTGTTAAGGCACAAAACGGCAAAATTTCGGGCAGGATATTTTCCCCTTCAAAGGAAGCCATTCCCCAGGCAACCATTAACCTGTTGGGCAAAGACTCCAGCATTAAAAGGTCGTTGTTAACTGACAGCCTGGGAAATTTTATTTTTAATAATCTTGATGCAACACAATACATTGTACAGGTAAAATCATTGGGTTACCAGGTAATGAACAGGTACGTAATTATGCCAAAAAAGGGCGCAATGAGCCTTGATTCTGTTTTTCTTAACCCATCTTATGACGCTTTAACATCCGTTGTTATTTCTTCAAAAAGGCCTTCAGTTGTGGTAAAGAACGATACTACTGAATTTAGTGCCGCCTCATTTCGCGTAAGGAAAAATGGTACTGTGGAAGATGTATTTAAAAAAATGCCGGGGGTTGAAGTTGATAAGAACGGCGCTGTAAAAGCAGAAGGCGAAACCGTAACACAGATTTATGTTGACGGTAAGCCTTTTTTTGGAACCGATATTAAATCTGTAACACAGAATTTTCCCGCTGACGTGATTGACAAAATTCAAATAATAGATAAAAAGAGCGACCAGGCCCTGGCTACTAAGGTAGAGGACGGCATACATGAAAAGATCATTAATATCACCCTCAAGAAAAACAGGAAAAAGGGTGTATTTGGAAAAGACTATGCAGGGTTCGGTACTGACAGCCGTTATGAAGCAAAAGCAAATGAGAACTTTTTTAACAACGACAGGAAAATATCAATAATAGCAGGTGCCAACAATACCGGGCGTAATGACAATAATAACAGTGGCAGCGACGATGCATCATATAACAACTCAAATGGCATAAGCGACAATAAACAGCTTAAGATAAACTATGCCGATAAATTTGGGAAAGACTTTGACTTTAGTTCGTGGGCAGGGTACGAACACAATAAAAACATCAGGCAGCAAATAATCAGCAGGCAAAATATTTTTACAGATTCTTCCACATTTTATAATGAAAGCAACAGTAGTACATCTGTTAGTAATAATTTGTACACCGGTTTATATTTCGAGTACAGGCCCGACACGTTAACGTTTGTGCGTTTTAACGAATCTGTCGGCTACAATTTTTATAATTACAGTTCTGCCGCGGATTTCAACACCAATTTAATGGACTCGCAGAAATTGAATAATGGAAACAGGCAGTACTTTAACAACACAAAGTCTCCAAATGTAAATGGGCAGGTAAGCTATAATCACCGCTTTGGAAATTCACGCAGAAACCTCTTTATTAATGTAAACAATAATATAAACGACAGCCGTGCAAATGTTTTTAATATTTCCAATAACTATTTTTACCCGGTTGATAGTGCTGCCTACAGCCTGCTCTTAAATCAATTGCAGCTTAATACAAGCAGAACTACAAGAATTGGTTCAACCATTAGCTATAGCGAGCCTCTTGCTGAAAAAGGCAGTTTGAATATAAGTTATAACTATAATTATTCTGTTAACGACGCACCCAAAGCAGTGTATGACTTTAATAACCTGACAAGTATTTATGACATTTTGAATGATACATTAAGCAACCACTTTAATAATTATACCTATAATAATGTGGTTGCCCTTAATTATAACTATAGTGCCAAAGGCAGCGGGTTTGGTGTGGGCGCCCGCTGGCAAAATGCACTTACAAAAAGCCAGGCATTTGGTAAGGATAGCGTTTACCAGCAGTCATACAGCGGGTTCTCACCTAATCTTAGTTTTTATTCAAATGGCCGCGGCCGCAGGTTTAACCTATACTATTCATTCGGCCTGCAGGCGCCCCAGGCATACCAGTTACAGCCTTTGGTTGATAACACTAATCCGTTATACATAAAATTAGGCAACCCCGGCCTAAAGTACGCCGAAGTGCATAGCATAAGGTATAATTACAATTATTATAATGCCCACAGCGAAACCGGCTTTAATTCAAATGCGGGCTTTTCGTCTATTGTAAACAACATTGCCAACAGCACCACTTTTGATAATACTACCGGTAGCCAGGTTACACAACCTGTTAACACAGGCGGTGCATATAACTGGAATGCCTGGTTCTCTTATTTTCGGCCAATATATTTTGGAAAGGATAAGATAAAGTGGAACGTTAATTTTTACGCGAATGCATCCCGTAATGTGAATTTGCTTAACGGCGAACAAAATACAAACCTGAATAACTATAGCAGGGTTTATATGGGGTTAACATACGATTCACCGAAATGGATAGACTTTCATACCGATGTTAGTTTAAGCAGGCAAACGACGGAATACTCATTGCAATCTGACCTGAATAATACTTCCTATTTCTTTGACGTAAGCCCAAATATTACGGTTATACCAATAACCAACACTGAAATAAATATTGATTACGACTACCGGCAAACTACCGGGCAGGCTGCTGGTTTTAATACCGCAGTAAATATGCTTAATGCTGATATTACGCAGTACCTGGGGCCGAAAAAAGATATTTGGATTAAGCTAAAGGCGTACGATCTGCTGAACCAAAATGTAAGTATCTGGCGTAGTACAAGCGATAACTATGTGCAGGATACAAGGGCCAATGTGCTGTCAAGATTTCTACTGCTAAGCCTTAATTTCCGCCTGAATAAATTTAACAGCAGCAACACTGCAAATGTTGATATACCTGATGACAGTAAAACGAAAATGTAAAACCTTGATCACCGTTCTAATATATATTAAAGCTTAAATGCCTTATAAGTTCATCCGGCAATTTGGGCAGGCTTCTTCTTTCAATTAAATAGGTGGATAAGCCCGATAAGTCTTTATAAATATAGTGTTTGCTTAATGCGCCTTCAAGATAACCCGCACCGGTGGTATTACCTGTACCTACGCGCATACCAATCATGCGCCTTACCATAATAAAATGCTTGTGCCGCCAGTTGCTTAACATATTATCTATTTCTATTAATGCGTCCAGCACCTGGTAGGAAGCCTGGAATACAGGGAAATCCCTGTAAAGCATTATAAAAAGCGCTGAGCGAAGTGCTTTTGGGGTAAAACTGTTTCGCAACATTGCCAGTTGGTCTTCAGTATAAAGTATGTTTTTCTTTTCAAAAAATACATAGTCAAAATCATTTATTTTATTGCTTTCTCTTTCGGTTAGGCTTTGTTTATAAACAGTACGATAATCATCCCAAAAATCATGATCACCTTTTTCTCCCGGTTCCCCTGGTTTATAAGATTGCCAAAAACTACTTTCAAAAAAAGGCATGCGCTCAAGCCACCTGTTTATGCGTTGCAAAAGGGTTTCTTCATTTTCAATTTTATTTATCTCGCTATAATCTTGCTGGGTAAAACCACCGGCATTTACTCTTTTATAATAATCATGCCCGTGGCGGTTTTGCATTTCCAGGCCCAGCCTGGCTTCAATAAGCCTAAACTGCTTGCTTTGAAAGCCTGAAGAAGGGGTTAACAGGTTCCTGAATTCCAAAAAATCAAGCGGCGTCATCGTATCTAAAATATGCACCTGCTGGTTTAGTAATTCTAATATGCGTATTACCCTGTTAAGGCGGTGTCTTACAAGGTTCAGGTCTTCTGAGTTGTCATTTATTTTTTCTTTGGCAAAAACCTGCATCACATACTCCAGCTCAAACAATATTTGCTTAAACCATAATTCGTACGACTGGTGAATAATAATAAATAACATTTCGTCATGCGCGGGAATATGGCCACCTGTATAGCTAACAGGTTGCTGGCTGTTGAGTATCTTATTTAAACCTAAATAATCGCTGTAATACAATTGCTTTTCTTCCATGATGGCAATGTTTGATTTAACAAAGAAACAGTTTGTTTCAATAAACCCGGCACTGATTGCCCAGGCGTGAGGCTGTCAATCCTTTTGGGTAATTAGTTTAATTGCCTGTTGAGCCAATGTAGCCTCATAACCTTTTTGAAGAAGGTAATTCATTGTTTTAGATTGCCTTGCAATATAATTTTCTTTACCAATGGCAGCCCATTTACCGGCAGCAAGCTTGTTTAAGGTTGCAAGGTAGTCTTCCAGGCCAATCTCTTTTAATGCATTTTTAATATTTGCATCACTTACTTTTTTTAGCTTCAGTTCGTATTTTATCTTTATTCTACCCCATTTTTTTAAACCGAATTTGCCCCTGGCAAATTGTTTTGCGAAGCGTTCCTCGTTCAGGTAATTTTCCTCAATAAGCCGGGAGAGTAACGTTTCCACCTGTATTTTATACAAGCCCAGGCTATATAGTTTTTCTTTTACCTCAAAATGGCTTCGTTCCTGGTAAGCGCAATAATGCTTTATCTTTTGAAAAGCAGCTTCAATGCCTGTTTGTACTGAATTTCCCACTTATTAAATTTAATGTATTAAGTTTTGTTTAATCGGGCTAAACCCCTTTTTTTACGTAAAATATCTACTTTTGCCTCTCGTACCCATGGAACAGCATAAATTACGCATCCTGCTAATTGACGACGACCGTATTTACCAGTTCGCCGCCCGGAAGACAATTGAAGCTACCGGGTTTGCCGGCAACATACTTGTTTGCTCCAATGGTGAAGATGCCATTAACTATTTGAAAATCAATAGTAAAAATCAAAATTTTTTGCCTGACGTTATTTTTCTTGATGTGAACATGCCAATAATGAACGGTTGGGAATTTCTTGACGCGTACGGGAATTTGAAAGATAACCTAAAAAAACCGGTAATTATTTACGTAGTTAGCTCGTCGGTTGATGAATTTGATGTAAGCAAATCGAGAAATTATGACACAGTTACAGGATACATTGTAAAACCTGTTTTACGGGAGAAATTCCGTCAAATCCTCTCCACTATACAATCCAATTAATTCTTTCCTGCACAACTAATTAACATTTGGCTGTTAATAAACAAGTAAGCTAAAACCATAATTGCGGAATATTAACATTTTACAGTAGGTTTGTTGCCCAACAGCAAATTAAGTTTACTTATGAAATTTATTGTTTCGTCCTCAGCCTTACTAAAGCATCTGCAGCAGATAAATGGTGTTATAAATGCAAATACTGTTTTGCCAATATTAGAAGATTTTTTATTTGATATACGGGATAAGAAATTGACCGTGGTGGCTACAGACCTGGAAACTGTTATGCAGGTACAAATGGATGTTGAAAGTAAGGATAACGGCAAAGTATGTATCCCCGCAAAGATACTTATGGATGCACTTAAAAACACATCTGACCAGCCGCTTACTTTTAATATAGATAAGAATTTTGGCGTTGAGATAACGAGTGACAACGGTAAGTATAAAGTGATGGGCGAGAATCCTGATAACTTCCCGAAAGAACCCGTTGCCGACGATACCAACAGCTTTGTAATGACCAGTAATGGTTTGGTAACCGGTATTAATAAAACTCTATTTGCTGTAAGCAACGACGATTTGCGGCCCGCTATGACGGGTGTGTTTTTTGAATTAACGCCCAATAGCCTGCAATTTGTGGCAACTGATGCGCACCGCCTGGTACGATACAAACTTACTGATGTAAGTTGCCCCAAAACAGATAGTTTTATTGTTCCTAAAAAGCCTCTTAATCTGTTAAAAAATGCCTTGCCCCAAAATGACGACGGGTTAACCATAAGTTACAACAGCAATCATCTTTTTGTCACGCATGGCTCAACAAGGCTTATTTGCCGGTTAATTGATGCCCGTTTTCCTGATTATAAGGTAGTTATCCCCACCGATAACCCCTATAAGCTGGTGGTAAATAAGAACGATTTTCAGAGCGCCTTACGCCGTGTTAGCATATTCAGCAATAAAAGCACTAACCAGGTTGCATTAAATATATCGGGCAGCGAACTGCAGCTTGCAGCACAGGATGTTGATTTTAGTTTTGAGGGGAATGAGCGAATGAATTGCCAATATGATGGTGAAAACCTTCAGATAGCCTTTAATGCAAAATTCTTAATAGAGATGCTGAATGCTGCCGAAAGCGAAGAAGTAAAAGTTGAACTTTCTACTCCCACAAAAGCAGGTATTATAAAGCCAACTGAAGAAAGTGAGGGCGAAGACTTGTTAATGCTTGTAATGCCCCTTATGCTGAACAGTTAAATCAAGCAGCAAAACCGCTATTTCAGGTAACAATTTAATTTTATTTCAGTACCATTTCCGGCGGTGCTTTTAATAACAATGCTGCCTTTTATATCTTTTGCCCTTTCGCCCATGCTGCGAAGGCCATTTCTGTGTGTATTGATATTGTTTGTATTAAACCCCCTGCCATTATCTTTTACCGTTAACCGGAACATTTTACCTTTTTGAATGATGTATATGCTGCATACACTGCACCCCGAATGCTTTAAAACATTATTGATGGCCTCTTTAAATAAAAGGTAAATATTGGCACGCTTGGCCGGCGAAACAAGTATATTGTCTTTGCCTGCTTTTACTTTAAAAATACATTCTATATTATTTTCTTCCAGTAAGGGCTCTGCAAACAACTGCATGCGGCCCAATAACTGCTTTAGAATATCGTTTTTTGGGTTTATATTCCATACCAGGTCGTCCAGGCTGTTAATAATACCTACGGTATTGGTTTGAATAGTATCAATATATTCCCTGTTATCCTTCCCGCTCCTGGCGAGCTGGCTATACACATTAATGCTGCTTAATGTTGAGCCAATATCATCATGCAGGTCGTTGGATATTTTTCTGCGTATGCGCTCAATTTTAAATACCTGCCTTAACCGGTACTGGTATAAAGCAAAAAATGCGGCCGCGGTAAAAAATAAAATGCAGGCATAAAACCACCATGTATTAAACCACGGCTGCTGAATAGTAAAATGATATTGCAACGGCTTATTACTGATAACTTCATTGCTTTTTACAGCAATTATTTCTAAGCCATAACTACCTGGTTTTAGTGCATTGAACTGAATATCCCGCTGGGCATCCTGAGTATAATACCAAATTTTGCCTGTAGTATTGTTGCCACTCAGCAGCCTGTATTTAAAATGCAGTTGCTCTGCATTTTCATAAAAGGGTATTGCCAGCCTGAAAAGCAGGTTGTTTTTATTGCTTTGCAAGGTAATGCCATCATTATAAACTGTATCCGTATTGTTTATAAGCAAATAGAGTAAGGAAGGGTCGGTTTTTACGATCTCCGCTTTTTCAGCTAAAGGTATTGTGTATAGCCCCTGGTGCGATGCCAGGTATATATTGCTGCTGTCTTCCTCAACATCAGTTACATCAGTGGCATCTACAGGCAGGGGGGGTATATTGTTTACAAATTCATCCTTATCAGCATCCAGCACTTCAATATCATGTGTACGGAATATCCAGATATGATTATTGCAACATTTTATTTTTACAATGGCATCTAAAGGCGATTCAGCATCGTTTGCTATTTTCTTTACCGTAAAAGAGTCTATTTCAAATAAGCCGTTGTTAAAACTGCCCGCATAAATTTTTTTGCCATAACGCGCCATGGATGAAACATATAAGGGCTGGCCATTATATAAAATATAAGTAAGCTGATTATCTTTTAACCTCTGTAAACCATCTGTAAAAGAAACTAATAAACTGTTGGTAGATGCATCAAAGCTAACAGCGCGGCAACGCTGCATTTTTTTAAGATAGCTGAATTTGCCACTCAAAATAACCATACTGTCTTTTATAGAGAACAGGTTATGTGGCATTGCCATACTCTTAAGCCCAAAACTTGACAGATCTTCTTTCAACAGGCCGCCGGCAGTCGCCATATAAGCATAACTGCTATTTAAGGTAATGTCTTTTACAACAAAAGAACTATCAATGCACAAAAGCCTTCTGCTGAGTTTATTTAATATAAATAGCTTGACAGAAGTTTCAATAAAGCAATTAATATTGTCAGGCGCTTGTATATTTTCAATGGTTCCATTGCCCGGCGCAGGCGGAATGGTGTAAGCTACATTGTTTTTTGCGCTGACACCGGTACCGGTTATTGCTAATTTTCCATATTGACTGCCTATAACAAACCCCCCTTTTATCTTTTGAATAGACCTCACATAATCGTTGCTGTCGGTAGCGATTGGTTGTATTATTTTCCATCCTGCAGTGGTTCGGGGAGAAAATAATAAGCCGTGCGTAAGGCTGCTTATCCACTTATTGCCCTCTCTGTCATACACCTGGGCCGTTATATTGTGCCCATTAATCGTTTTGTTGCTATCAAGGTTAAAACTTTGGGTTAGGGTGTTTATCCAAAGCTGATTATCAATAAAGCTTATGGTATTAATATACGAACCAATATTTTTTTTAAACACAACTTTCAGGTTTCCATTTATAAGTGTAACTCCATACAACAAGCTTGCTTTATTGTCTATCATTACAGCGATCTTACCAAATGTTTTTGGCTGTAATACGGCCGCGGTGCTTAATTGCTCCGGTAGAAGCAAATCATGAGGTTCCAAAATTTGAATGCCGCCACTTTTTGTATATATATACCATTTGTAGAACCCATAAGCAAGAATTGTATCGTTTATGATAGATAAAGATGTAGTTCCGCTGCTAAATGAATATTTGATACTCCCAAATAAAAGGTAGTGACATTTTAATGTTGTAGTATTACAAAAAAATAAACCTTTTGCACTGGTTATTACAATTTCGTCACCATACAGTACTAACCTTGGGAAACGAGTTTCATTTCTAAAATCATACTCCTTTAAATATACCATTTTGTCATCCTGTATATAAAATATCTGCCCGTTAAAATTATGGCACCATATACGCCCATAATTATCTTGTACCAGGTCAGTCATGCTAATGGCTGTTTGGGCCGGGTTTGAAAAACTGGTGAAACTAATACCATCGTACCTGCTTACACCCAGGTCATGGGCGAGCCATAAAAAACCTTTCTTATCAACAAGCAGGTCATATATTTCTTTTGATGGCGGATGCGCAATTTGTTGCAGGGGTTGGGTATGGCTGCAAAATGGCAACAGGATAAAAATAAAAAGGTAGTATAGCTTCTTCATATCTGGACAGTGATATCCGTCTCTCAATATTAAATATAATAAGTAATGAATATAATTGAGAAAGCAATTTTTGAAACACCTGGATAACTGTGAATGCGCTTTTTATGTTTATGTGAAGTCCTGTTATAAATAAACAAAGCCTCAAAACATTTATATAAAACGTTTTAAGGCTTTTTGTTGCTGTAGGGGTAGGGGTCGAACCTACACGGGGCAGTTAGATAGAGCACAAAGTCTGGTGGTCAACCCCGGTCGGCCTAACTGGTGGTATGGTCGACTCTATGCTTTACTTTATCCTGTTATCCCCACCCCCGAGACGAGAGGGCATGTCTGCCAAGATTTCATCACCCCACAGTGTAAAGAACTATTTTACATTTGCGGCTGCAATATTATAAAAAAAATATTGATCATTGCAAATATTTCAATAATTTTTTTAAAAATATAGAAATTATCCATTAAATTACACCTTTATTAATATTATTTCTAATAAATAGCCAAAAATGAATGCTAAACTTAATTTAGATAAACTGGATCTGCAGATAATACAGGAAATGATGGAAAACGCAGGGATATCGTACGCCGATCTTGGTAAAAAATTATTTGTATCGGGTGGCACCATTCATGTACGCATTAAAAAACTGGAAGAAATTGGTGTGGTTAAAGGTACTAAATTAAGTGTAGACCTGAAACAATTGGGGTATGATGTAATTGCATTTATTGGTATTTATTTGGAAAAAAGCTCGTTATACGATACCGTTGCCAGGGAGTTAAAAAAGATACCTGAAATAGTGCGTCTTAATTATACAACAGGCAATTACAGTATGTTTGCTGAAATTGTTTGTAAAGATATTCAGCAACTGCGCTCTGTATTGCATGACGAACTGCAGAAGATAAAAGGGATAGAACGGACTGAAACGTTTATTTCACTGGAAGAAAGCCTTACCAGGAACGTATTGGTTAGCATATAAAACGTTTGATCAGCCTTTTAACTACAAACTTTTAACTGCAAACTATAAACTAAGATATATGCCTCTTGTAGCTCCTTCTTTTCTTGCTTCAAATTTTTTGCGGTTGCAGGAAGAATGTGATATGGTAAACAACAGCGAAGCTGATTGGTTTCACCTGGATGTAATGGATGGCCGTTTTGTGCCAAATATAAGTTTTGGGTTACCTATTGTTGAACATATACGCAAAGCCACCAGTAAGCCCTGCGACGTACACCTGATGATTGAAGAGCCCGGCAAATACGCACAGGATTTTAAAAATGCCGGTGCCGATCACTTAACTGTTCACTACGAAGTATGTCCGCACCTGCACAGGAATATTGAGCAAATAAAAAGCCTGGGTATGAAGGCAGGCGTAGCCATAAACCCCCATACACCCGTTTTGCTGCTGGCCGACATTTTGCATGACGTTGATATTGTGCTTATAATGAGCGTAAACCCCGGCTTTGGCGGCCAAAAATTTATTAGCCATACTATTGATAAGATCCGCGAATTAAAGCGTTTGATAAAAGAAAAGGTTGTGAATGTGTTGATTGAGGTTGACGGCGGTATTACATTAGAAAATGCGGCGCCTGTAGTGCATTGTGGTGCAGACGTGCTTGTTGCAGGGAACACTGTTTTTAAATCGGACAACCCCAAAGCGGTTATTTCTAAACTCAAACACTTGTGAACTCTACACACTACCGGATTTAGCTGCATAAGTGCCAATAAAAAAGGCTACCCGCATTTAGATAGCCTCTTTTTCAACTTCGTTTATTATTTTTAAAATCCCCATTGCTTCATAATGACATAATCCTGTTTAGAAGCCTCAAGTGGGGTAAGGTTTTGGTAAGATTCCTGCTCAATAATAAAGTCTGTTGTACCGCCGCTTTTCCTGGCAAGATCAACAATCGCTTTTGTGCCCACTACACCTGTACCAAGAATTGTACTTTCAAAGGCATCATCCATTTCGCCTTTTTTAGTGGCAGCTATTTCATCTTTAACATGCATCAGCTCAAACCTTCCCGGATGTGCTTTAATAATATCATAAGCCCTTCCACCGGCGCCATACATATTACCAATATCAATTTGCTGAGCCACCAATTTAGGATCGGTGTATTGTAAAATAAGGTCGTATAATAATACGCCGTCAAGCTTTGTGTTAAATTCAAAGTTGTGATTATGATATCCAAATTTCATTCCTGATTTGTTGCATAATTCGCCGCTTTTATTAAATACATCCATGTAATGCTTTGTTGTGTCAGTAGTAGCATACCACTTTTTATCCAGCCATGGGCTTATCACAAATTTTTGTCCGCATATAGCAGCATCTTCAACTGTATTTTTCCATATATCGGTAAAATCATTTTTAGCATCGTCCCAATGGGCTGCATTCATAACAGTATGTCCGCTGCGCATTATCAGGCCCAATCCATCAAGCACTTTTTTAAATTCAGCGGCAGAGTATCCGTAAAATTTGCGGTTAACATAATTAGCATGCTCAACATACTTGTAACCCATATCGGCCAATTGCTTTAACGTTCCTGACGGGTCCTTTTTCATATCATCCCGCACGGTGTACAGTTGAATACCAAAAATTTCCTTTTTTCTTTTACCTGCTGCAAGCAATTCATTGGAAAGCATAGCCGTACCTGCAACGGCAAAGGCGCTTTTTTTAAGGAATGATCTTCTTGATGTTTGCATATAGCTGTTGATTTTTTGTAGTGGAGTTTCAGCAGAAACAATCGTGTTGACGAATGTAAATTTTTTACCCGGATTCACATATAAATTGTTACTAATATTTTTAAGAGCGCGTAATTAGCGCCTTTTTTCGATATTGCACCTCAAATGAAATCAAAAAAACTACCTGTTAGCGTCCAGGTTACCTATGGCCTTGGCATGATGGGTTGGAGCATTCTGATCAATCTTATCGCGGTTGTATTGATCTATTTTTATGAACCACCCGCCAATAGCGGTATTCCCAGATTGATAACACAGGCTGTTATTTTTGGTATTTTTAATGCAATAGCACTTATTACAACAAGCGGAAGATTGTTTGATGTGATATTTGACCCTATTATAGCCCAATTTAGCGACAGGAGTAAAAACCCCGGGGGAAGAAGAACACCCTTTATGCGTGCTGCTATATTGCCCTCGTTTATTTTTTGTTGCCTGGTATTTTACCCCTTAAGTAAGAGTGAAAGTACAATCAATATTTTCTGGCTGGTTTTTACACTTATTGCTTTTTATGTATCTACCACAACTTTTGTAATACCTTATAATGCTTTACTGCCTGAGCTTGCCCCTGAATCTGAACAAAAGGTTCGCTTAGCGTCCTGGCAAGCTGCCGGCTATGTTTTTGGAATAGGCATTTCTTCCAATACATTTAATATTGCAGACTTGCTTCAACATTCAGTTAAAGGAATGTCTGTACTTGCATCACTTCAATTCACTGTTTTAATGCTTGCCCTTCTTGCAGCTATTGCTATGGCTGTAACTGCATTTGGTATTGATGAACGAAAGTTTTCAAAAGGTAAACCCAGTGAAATAAAGCTGATAGCAGCTTTGAAACAAACGCTGGGCAATACCAATTTCAGGTTTTTTATTGTAGCAGATTTTACTTATTTTATAGCTATCACTATAATATCGGCAGGGCTTATTTATTTTTTAACTGTATTGCTTTTATTGCCAAAAACAATGGGTAATATCATAATGGCAGTTATGGTACTGGTGTCATTTATTTTTTACCCCGTTGTTAATTATTTATCAAGAAAAATAGGTAAAAAGAGTATTGTTGTTGCATCGCTTTTATTGCTGGCATGTGTGTTTGGAGGCGTATATTTTTTAGGAAAGCCGGACATAAATGCCAAAGCCCAAATATTCTTTCTTGTTTCGGTGGCGGCTATACCTTTTGCCTCGCTTAATATTTTACCTGTGGCCATATTATCAGAGATCATCGAAAAAGACAGGCAGGAAACCGAGTCAAATAAAGAAGCGCTTTATTTTGCCGTCAGGTATTTTTTTGTAAAAATTGCACAAACCCTGGGAATAGCGCTTTTTTCAATGTTATTGATATATGGCAAAGATGTTGGGCACGACTATGGAATTCGCCTAAACGGGATGCTGGGTTTTATACTTTGCCTGGCGGCAGCATTGATCTTTACGCGATTTAAAGAAGAACGGCTGGCTTCTAACGATAAGTAACAATCGCTTAGCTGTTCATTCGCATATTTTGTAAAGATGTGTATTTAATAGTGTAATAAAGTCTTAACTCAAAAGGCCGCTATTTTCAATTCGTATATTCGTAAAGATTCGTATTTCGTAGTATAACAGGGTGTCAATTCCAAAGGCTGCCGGCTTTCAATTCGTATATTCGTAAAGATTCGTATTTCGTAGTAAAAGCGAAAAATGAAACTAACGTAGTGTATTATTAGGCCTCACATATACCATTTGCATAACGTTTATGTTGCGCATGGTAAATGCCGCTTCACAATAGGCAAAATAATAATTCCATTTGCGGATAAACCGGTCATCGAAACCCAACTGCCTGATTGATGCAATGTTCTTATTAAATTGCTCACTCCATTTAACAAGAGTAGCCGCATAATCAAGGCCAATATCTTTAAGATCTACCAGGGTTAAATTACTTGTATTATTAACGGCCCTGGTCAGTGCAGCTACAGATGGCAGCAGGGAGCCCGGGAAAATATATTTCTGTATCCAGTCAACACCCCTGCGCAGGCTTTCAAAACGTGAATCGGGGCAAGTGATTACCTGGAAGGCAAGTATGCCATTTTTTTTCAGTAATTCATTGCATTTTCTAAAGTAAACATCAAGGAAATTGGCGCCCACGGCTTCCAGCATCTCTATGGAAACGATCTTATCAAAACGGCCTTTAATGTAACGGTAGTCCTGTAAAAGAATAGTTATTTTATGTGATAAACCTTCATTCTCAATTCGCTCCTTAGCCATTTTATATTGTTCTTCCGAAATGGTAACAGTAGTAACATTGCATCCATACTTTTTAGCCATATAAACAGCATTCGCTCCCCAGCCGCTCCCAATTTCAAGCACATGGTCTGTTTCTTTCAAGTGAAGCTGCTGGCACAGCCGGTCGTATTTTGCCATTTGAGCTTCTACCAGGCTCATCCCCTCCTCTTTAAAGTATGCCGCGGAATAGGTCATAGTAGGGTCGAGAAAAAGCGAAAAAAAATCATTATTCAAATCGTAATGTTCAGATATATTTTTTCTTGAGCCGCTTACACTATTTGCTCTTTTAATATGAGAAAGCTTATTGAAGAATTTTAAAATATTTAGTACGAAGGCTTTGGAGTTACTGCCTGAAACAGAAGGAGCATTATCAACATTTAATAAAAACCATTCTATTACGTGGGTAATATTATCTGTATCCCAATCGCCATCAACATAAGCTTCGCCAAAGCCAACATCGCCAAATAACATGCAGCGTTTGAAAAACGTATTATTTTTTATTTCAATATTAGCCGCTATATTTTCTCCGCCGTTGCCTATTTGCAGCGTTTCTCCTGAAGGCAACGTTAAGTAAAGCCTGCCTAACTGCATTTTAGAAAGTAAGTCTATAATTACCTTCTCATAAAAATTTCTTTTGTTTGTAATGGTTATGGCTGTAGTTACTGTTGGCATAGCTGGCTACAAAATAAAGAATTAATGGTGAATAATTAATGATTAAATAACAAATGGAATGAAGACGAATGTACGAAAGCATTTATTATTTTTCATATTTTCTATATACGTCTTTTTGAAGATGTTGGTTCGCCGCTTTTGGATGAAAGGGTATTTTTTTAAGCCATAATAGCAGGGCATTCCAATGGATTAGTGTAATTATCCTTAGTGTTATAAATGGAAACCGAAGGCTGTACCACAAAAGATTTCCATTAGATAACTGTTTTCGTTTGCCCGTGAGGGTACTTATAAAAAACCGGTTACCATTTTTATAATCGTCAATCTTAATATTTAGCTTTTCTGCGGGGATGCCTATATTAAAATCAAAATCGGTATCGTAGTCAATAAAGGGTGAAACGTAAAAGTATTTTTTTGTGTTGAGACGAAATTTGCCATCCGCTAAACTTTCCGTGCCCATAAAATAGGGCTTCATTTCCTTGAAAGTATTGCTTACTTCAGTAACGCAACATACAGGCATTTCATTTTCATCAAAACAAAAATAAAATGAAACAGGGTTAAAATTATACCCTAAAACATTCAGGTTGGTTAACAGCATTACTCTGCCACCGGTAAATTGTACACCGTTTTGGCCAAGATACTCAACAATATGTTGTTTGGTTGATTTTGAGTTATCCGGGTTTTCGGTGGGTAATTGCAAATGTTCTTTATCCTTAAAACTGAAAAAATTAAACTTGTTGTGGCTTATTAAAAAAAATCTTTTTTTTATCAATTCAAGCTCATCCAGGTCAATGTAAAACATAAATACATTGTAATGAAACCTGTGTGGCTTAGGCTCCAGCCTGTTATGCATTACCAATGCTCTATATAAGCAACTGTTCATTTGTTATAAACGTTTACAAAGCTCAACCGCTGAAGCATAAGCGTCCTCGTGAAAGCCATATTTAAAATAACTTCCGCAATAGTGCAAAATACCCTGTTCATTTAATAAATGTAACTCTTTCTGCGCCTGAATTGCCGGTACATCAAATAAGGGATGTTCATATTCTATTTCCTTTATTACTTTCTTTGTTTTAATGCTACCTGGGAGCGCCCCAATGGAAACAAAATAATTCTTCTTTTTCGATACCTGCTGAAGGCTGTTCATCCAGTAAATAGTTGTGGGCAGTAATTTGCCATTTCTTTCTTCAATCCTGTAATTCCAGCTACTCCAGGTGCGCCTGTTTTTTGGCATTATACTTTCGTCCGTATGCACGGTGGCTATATTTTCCTGGTATTTGAATGGTGATAGTAACTGCTGTTCAATAGGTGTGGGTTGTTCCAGTAAACGCAGGGCCTGGTCTGCATGGCAGGCAAATACCACTTTATCAAATTCCTCTGTCATTCCAGCGGGCGTATGTACAACCGCTTTGTTATTTTTCCTGCTAACTTTTACGACTCCACTATTTATTCTTATCCTGTTCTTAAAAGGTTTAATTAAAATTTCCCGGTAACTCTGGCTTCCGTCTATCAGCGTGTACCATTGGTGTTGTGTATTTAATCCTAAAAATCCATGATTTTTAAAAAAGCGGATAAGCGCTGTGGCAGGAAAATCAAGCATTTTTTCCATTGGGGTACTCCATACTGCCGAACTCATGGGCACTAAATATTTCCACAGCATATCATCCCCAAAATTAAATTCAGTGATAAATTCTTTTATTGAGTAATCCTCATATTTAGGGTTATCCAGTATTTTTATACTTTCCGTATTAAACCGGCTTATTTGCGTCAGCATTTTAATATACCGGGTATTGAAAATATTCTTGCGTTGTGCAAATAACCCATTTAAACCAGATCCACAATACTCAAGGCCGCTGGGCACATGCTGCACGCTGAATGACATATCTGTTTTCTTTATGCGCGCCTTGATCTCTTCAAATAATTTGCAGAGGTTAGGATATGTTACAAAATTGAATACCATAAAACCGGTATCCATGTAAACCGGCGATCCGTCTTCATCAACTGTAATCGTGTTGGTATGGCCGCCAACATAATCATTCTTCTCAAAAATGGTTAGATCATATTTATGCTGAAGCAAATGTGCACAACCCATACCTGCAATACCCGTTCCGATGATCGCTAATTTTTCCATGCAGAGATAATAAAAAGACGAATGATGAATTATTTTTTGTTGAATAAATAATGGCTGACTATCCATTCCTCACCCTTGTTATATTTCCATAATTCAGCGCAGGCCATAAAGAATACCCGCCAGTAAACCCACCATTTCAAAGCACCCTTTCCATAAGTCTCTTTGAACAAAGGCATAATTTCATTTTTGTGGCTATCCATATTCTGCAACCATGCCTCAGATGTTTTGCTGTAGTGCATACCGCTTACATGCCAGTGTTTTTCTATGCTCATGTCGTCATTAAAATATAAAAGTAGGCTGTCACAGGGCATTATACCGCCTGTAAAAAAATATTTGCTCATCCAGTCGCTTTCGTCTTTCACTTCAAACTTGTAGGCATATTCTTTATGGGTAAATATATGTACGAATAATTTGCCTCCCGGTTTTAAAAAAGAGGCAACCTTATGCATTAGTTTTTGATAATTGCGCATGTGCTCAAACATTTCAACCGATACTATCCTGTCAAATGTTTTGTCAATGGTAAACACATTCATGTCTGCGGTAATAACGCTCAAATTTTTTATGCCACGTTTTACCGCCTGTTCATCAATATATATTTTTTGGGTACGTGAATTTGAAACAACGGTAAAATTGCTTTTGCTGAATTTTGCAGCCATAAACAGCGATAAAGAACCCCAGCCACAACCAAGTTCTAAAACTTCCTGCCCGGCCAATAATTCCGCACGTTCGCAAGTCAGCTCAAGCATATCTTTTTCTGATGTGTCAATATCTGTAACACCATCCTTCCAATAGCCGCTGCTGTATTTTAAATGTTTACCAAGACAATACATATAAAATTCAGTGGGTAATTCGTAATGCTGTTCGTTGGCATCGGCAGTATGTACTGCAATTGGAGAATTTTTAAGCTCACTTATCAATTGCATAAGATGTTGCTGCTGAAGTTCAGTATTGCCTTTATTTTCTTCCTGCAGGCGTTGCTTTAATAACCTTCTAATACCCGCCCGGAGAATAAAATCCGGAACTTTATTTTGCTCAACTAAATTGTTATACCACATCAGTTTTATTTACTTGTATCTGCGAATTACATATCTACGAATTACGAATCAATACGAATGTACGAATGAAGAACGATGGAATTTTAAACAACATTAACGTTAAAAACATCTCTATAGATTGCAAAATTCAATCCGCTTCCTTTATATCCTCTGATTCGTATATTCGTACTAATTCGTATTCGTAGATTGAGTAAAACGGATAAACCGCATCATTTCTTCATTCGTATACTTGCCTACCGGCAGGCAGGTTCGTATTGATTCGTAATTCGTAGATTATTTTTTAAACCAAGGCACAAACACGCTTGTAGTGCGCTGGTATTGTTTATATGCTTCGCCCTTACTCCTGATAGATTGTTCCTCCGTCATAGGGATGCCCGTTACTTTAAAAATTAAATAACCTATTGACAAGGGGCATATGATAGATAGCCATCCATAAGGGCTGTTTATGGCAAAAATGAAAACAGATATCCATATCATTAACTGGAAAAAATAATTAGGGTGCCGTGAGTAATTCCACAGTCCCACATCGCATACTTTGCCTTTGTTTGCAGGGCTTTTTTTAAACTGCTTCAACTGCCAGTCAGCAACAGCTTCACCAATAATCGATATAAGCCATAAGCCGGCGCCAATATACTCTGCCGGAGAAAGCGCGGTATTCTTATTTAAAGCGATAATAAAAAAAGGTGTGCATAATAAAACATTGCTTAGTGCCTGTGCCTGGAAAAAGATAAAGAATTTAAAATTTACATGATCGCTCCACTCTTTTCTTAACTGTTTATACCGGCCTTCTTCTTCATCTAAATGCGAACCAATTCTTACCGCCAGATGAAACCCCAAACGCAGGCTCCACAATACGGCCAATAAACAAACGATGTTTTTTCTTTCAGCATATCCGTCCGCAACAAACCAAATAATGATGGCAATAACTGCAAAATTAAACGACCAAAACCCGTCAACAACACTGGCATTGTGTATGCGGGTGGCCCATACCCACGCTAAGAACATAATGCTGCACACAACAGCAAGGGAAATGAGGGGCAGGGATAAGAACGGGCTCATATTAGTTTTGTTTCAAAAATAATTCTTTTAAATATTTTTTATTAAAAGAAGTTATCACGGCCTGTTTTTTATCTTTTCAGGTTAATAATGCGTACACGGTCAAGTAATAATATAACAGGGTATGTAGGATCAAACTCATACCATTTTTTTGCAAAATTTATACTGTTTGGGCTTTTGTGATGGTTATTCTGCATCAGTTCCCCCATCAAAAAAATATCAATTGGAATGGAGTTTTTGCTGTGGTCATCGTTATTGTAGTTTGAATACCCGTATTTGTGTCCGCACCAGTTTACAATCGCCCCATGTATCGGCCCCATAAAAAAATGAATTGGCAGCAATAAAAACATCCACCACCATGTGGCAAAATACCAATAGAAAGCAAAATAGCCAACGCCAAATAAAATTCTTACAAACCAGGAATTTGTTATCCTGTCAAGCGTTTTCCATTCAGGATAATTTGACCTGAACGGCTTTTCGGGTTCAGTTTTATATTTGGCATAATTCAAATAAATGTCTTTTGTGTGCATGGTCATGTGCCATACATCTGCAAAAAAGTGGGGCGAATGCGGGTCTTTTTCAGTGTCGCTATAGGCATGGTGCATCCGGTGCATAATAGCGTATGCCCGGGGGTTTAAGAAGGAAGCGCCCTGCGTTAATATGGTAAAACCGTAAAAAAATCTTTCCCAGAACTTGTTCATGGTGAACATCTTATGTGACGCGTATCTGTGTAAAAAGAATGTTTGGCAAAACAGGGATAAAAACCAGTGAGCGAGAAAGAAAATCAAAATAGGCATAATGTAAATAATAATTTATGATAAATACGTAAAAAATTAAGATGGGGATCAGCGTCTCTAAAAAAATTAAGCGAAAGTAATGTTATTCGCATAACACGTGAAAAACATTAATTTGAGTAAATAGTTCATTGAACTGGCACACTAACTGCATTGCCTAAACTTAGCCTAATTAACCAATTTTAATTGCTTTATAAAAGTTTGAGCGTTTTTATCTTTAATATCATGTTCAACATATCCATCAGTAGTGTAAAGCCTAAGTGCTTTGATCTTATTAGTTAATAAATATAGAACCATCTCACTTGGAATCGGGTAACTAACTTCAATTCCTTCTAAACCGCTTCCAATAAGACCCTTTGCTCCGCAACCAGTACAGCTAATTTGATATTTTAAATTAAAAATCGTTATGATTGAGTCTGTTACAGTTTTAATCATTAGTTTATCATCTTTCTCAATGGAAAAGACAGCGTCAGATAGAGTTACTTTGACATCCAAATAGTAAATATTATCTATTTTGCTAATCCGGGAATATGCCAAAAAATTATTAGAAAAATTAATCGTTTCCCACGATGTCCTCTTTACAAATGCTTTGGTAAATTCATCAACTTTGTTTTCTTCAAGTTTTTGTCCAAAACAAAAACATGGGACGCAAAATATGATAAAAAGAATTTCTTTCATGGTGTCGTCAAATACATTTTTTAAAAAATAGAAATCGGTTAAAATAAAAAGACTTTGTTCTCCCGCTAAGCTTTATTTTTTGCAAATCAATATCTGGCCTGCTTATTCATTTTTCTCCATAGCTTCTTTTATTTTCTTTAAACTATCAGCAATTCTTCCGATGTAAGTATCGGGTGGAGAAATTGATGAACTCATTCTCTGTTCTTTTAATTTTATGTGAAATGTTTCGCTTATTATCTCTTTAAAAACATTTTTATAGTTGGCCGTAAGAATTAGTTCTTCTTGCATTTTCTTGTCATAATTATGGATCGTCTCTGTAAGAAAAAACTTCTTCAAATAGCCAGGTGGAAAAAATTTCATGCCTTCTTTAAACAGACCCCTTTGTCCTATTTGCATCGCTTCGTTTCCATAATTACCAAAGTCTTTTTTTATGTCAAATGTCAAGTCATAGGCCATGCCTTGCCCAACATTTTGTACAATAACAAACAGCAAGGTCGGGTCTGTTTCTGCTTGGTCTAAATGGATTGATATGCAGGGTTGTACTTGCGATTTTCTCGAAAGTCTTGCTTCAGCAACTAATTTGTAAGTATAAATAGCTAAATATATTGTTGCAATTGCCAATATAAGTGGCAAACCAATATTTACTACAATGTCTTTAAAATCAGTTAAATCACTTAAAAAGATCAGATTAATAAACACAAATTTTAGATTGATTTTTAGAATTAGGTAGAATATTCGCCTTGTAAAGATAAGACTTGGTTTAACTAATTAACTTAGTATTTTTAGGCTAAAAATAATTAGATATGTTTGAAGGGATAGATGCCATTACATTTAACAGGAAGTTTCATAACAACGATAGCTGCTACCAATACCTGGTAGAAAGGAAATGGGGGAAAGGCTATTATTGCCATATCCTATATTAAAAGCCATTTGCGAATATTCTACCTAATTCTATCATTGAAATAGTATCTTTTTTTTGAAATTTTCTAAACTTTTTGCTTATTTTTTTATTTTGCAATTTTAGTTGTACCTTTTGTACAAAAAAGCTTCCATAATGAGAAAAGTCAGTCATATACTTCACCGCAAGGGTAGCAATGTTACCACAGTTAGCCCATCAACAACCGTAATTGATGCCTTGCACATAATGGCAGACCAAAACATTGGTTCTGTTGCAGTTATGGAAAACAGCGACTTTCTTGGTATTATGACGGAAAGGGATTATTCCCGCAAGGTGATACTTAAAGGGAGGTCATCTACCGATACAACGGTGGGTGAGATCATGTCATCCCATTTTCCTTCTGTAGCTGTGGGTGATACCATTGAATATTGCATGGAACTGATGAGTGATAAAAACCTCCGTTATTTACCGGTAATGGATGGCAACAGGCTTGCAGGTATAATTTCCATAAACGATGTAGTAAAGGAAACTATACTTGAGCACGAAGAAACTATTTCGCACCTGCACAGCTACATAAATTCGTAGCTAACACAACATTGCTGCAAATAACAATATAATGCATTTAATTTCAGCTAAAACCTTATGCCAAGGTTAAAGCCTAAAGAGCGTATGCCTACCCAGGGGCCATTTGTTTGAATGGTTGCGCCATTTGCGGTTACAGTGCCGGTAAAATTGAACGGTTTAATATTTATATTATCCAGCTTTTGCTGCAAGCTTTGTTGGTCATCTGGCGACAACCCGCCCGGGGCAACAAAAGTAGCATTGCCGTTGCTGCTGCCGTAATGGGCCCCTATCAGCCATATATCAAACACTACCATTTTACCAAAAGTATATTGCATGCCAAACATCATTCCGCCGCTAAAGGAATTGATGTGCCCGTTAAATAGTGCTTCCTGGTTGCCGTTACCCGACGAATAGTTTATAGGTAAAGAAAGATTAAAACTGGCATAGCGGGCATATGGAGCAATATAAAAGCCCCTTTGTTTGCCATGGCCAAGATAAAACCTTACTTCGGGGGTAATAGCAGTATTGCCCATTTTAAAGTCATCCAGGTTAAAATCACTTTTGTCAAATACTTTTTCTGCGAATGAATGCAGAGGAATCGTTCCACTAGGCTCGACCCGGAAACCCAAGGCCACAGATATATGCCTGGTGAGGCCTCTTTCGTATTGAAAGCTGAAATTTTTTAATGCAAGCGAGCTAAGATTTACCTTTATTGCATTATTAAAATTTTGAGAAAAAGAGGGTACGGAAAATACAGTAAAAAGGCTTACTGTAATACATTTAACAAACTTCATATATGCGTAGTGTTTTGTTTTTTAATAGGCCAGGAGGTTATAAAAATAAGTTTTAATATTTCACAAACTTTTCTTGCAGGATCGTTCCTTTAAAGTTAACGGTAATTATATAAATACCAGCTGATAAATTTTTAATGTTAAGAGGGATGCGCTGGCCTGCAACTGTATTTTGCACAATATTCTGTAAAACCCTGCCGCTCATATCAATCACTTTAATATTTATATTACCGGCAACATTTGTAAGCTGTAAGGCTACTGATGTTGTAGATGGGTTAGGGGATATAATTAGTGACAGTGTATTGTTGTTACGGCTAACCTTTACAATTTTGCTGTAACTTATTTTACCGTCTTTATCAAGCATTTGCAGGCGGTAATACCACTGATTTACATTTAAACCAACAGCAAAATCTGTATAAGCATAGTTTACAGGCATTGTACTGTTGCCTGCAGCCCTTACAGAACCAACAGTTGAAAAATTTTCGCCTGTAGTGCTGCGCTGTATATTAAAAGAAGCCGTATTTATTTCCTCCAATGTATTCCAGTTAAGTAATACATCATTGCCTTTTAATTGTGCAGTAAAATTACCCAGTTGAAGGGGTAATGTAGTTACTGAAGCGTCTAACTTATACAAATTTGAATTACTTGTGTTATCAGTTGCGGTAAAAACAAGGGTATTGGATGATGCAATACCACAAAATTGTATGTTTGATGAAGCACTGCCGGTATTTATATCCTGCACCATAGCGGTACCTGCTGCCGTACCATCGCTTTTCCAAAGCTCATAGCCATGTACACCGTCAGTAGCAGTTAAAAACAAATGATCCTGTGTAAAAAACCAGGTATTACCATTGTTGTTTTGCGTAGTGTCTATCGCATTGCCGGTGGGATTAATGGTAATAAGTTTTGTATTTGCAAGGGTACCATCGCTTACCCATAACTGGTAACCGTGTAAACCATCGTACGCGGTAAAGAAAAATTTATTACCCTGGAAAAGAAACTGAGTCCCCGCGTCTGAATTGTTTTTAACCGGTAATAATATACTGGGATTTTGAATGTTGCCATAAGTAAAATCTTTAAACAATTTTGTACCTGCCGCAGTGCCATCACTTTGCCATATACCTACACCGCTACTGCTGCCTGATGAAAAGTAAAACTTGCCGTTTAAAATAACAGCGCTGCTGTTGTAAAAACCCAAATAGGGGTTGAGATTATTTTTTACAACAACAGTATTGGCTGTAGTGCCGTCGGTTATCCACATGCCGTAATTATTAGTACTGCTCGATGTTGAAAAAACCAGTTTGCTGCCAAATACCAGGTAATCAAAATTGTTGCCCAGGCTAAAAGCTGATCCGCTGCCCGGATTAATGTCTTTTAATAAAAACGTTCCTGTAAAGCTGCCGTCTGTGCGCCATAACTCAGCGCCATGCACACCATCATCTGCTACAAAAAATGAATAATTACCAATCGCTGCTAATGTAAAATCGGTGCCAAAATCAGTCGAGGCGCTGCCGGCTGTAATATCCGCCACCATTACAGTGCCCGCACCGGTACCATCGCTTTTCCAAAGCTCCTGCCCGTGTGTGCCATCATTAGCAGTAAAATAAAATGTATTGGTATAATTATTTACCAGTGGGTGGCTCATTTGAATGGAAGAACCGCCGCTGCCGGGATTTATGTCTTTTACCATAACTGTACCCGTGGTCGTGCCATCCGTTTTCCATAATTCAGCGCCATGCGTGCCATCATCGGCGATAAAAAACATGATGTTGTTTACAACCGGAAAGCTATGGTTATGGCTACTGCCTGCGGGATTAGAGCTTGCGGTACCAGGGTTTATGTCTTTTACTAGCACAGTTCCACCTGCCGCACCGTTAGTTTTCCATAGTTCCGTGCCATGTGTGGCATCAGTACCCACATAGTAAAAATCATTGTTTAAAAAACCAGTTGCACTGTTGGTTTGTATAATAGCAGGAGCAGTAAAAGTGGAAGTTCCTGCTACAGTGCCGTCTGTTGACCCAACTTTTCCTGTATTATCAATAAACAATACCTTGCTGCCTATTTGCAGGCCACCTTGTACATTTGTTGCTGAGTATAGTTTGGTAACTTGTGCATTTGCGTTTAAAAATCCTGCAAACATTAATAATAAAACAGCGTATATTTTTTTCATAAGATTGTTTTTTAGCAGGGAAAGTTTTTATTGCTGATGAAAAATCAATAGTCAAATTTATTTTAGCTACGCATGCTGAACAATACAAATAATGCGGTATTTGTATATACCAAGAATTTGGTATTAATAATAATTTGACCTGTAATTGGGTTAATGCAGGATGTTTTTGCTATAGACAAACTTCAGCAATCCTGCCAGGTTATGCGATTTGGTTTTTTGCATCAGGTTTTTTCTGTGTGTTTCCACTGTGCGGTAACTTATATGCAACTCCTCTGCAATTTTGTCGTTGGTATATTCACGTGCAAGTAACTGCAATATTTCTTTTTCCCGTTGGGTCAGGATCACGGTTTCTTCCAGGTTATTTTTTTGTTTTAGTTGCTGCACATAAGTTTCCATAATGGCAGTGTGCACTTCTTCACTAAAATAAAAGTTGCCTCCCTGTACGCGGTTAATGGCTTGAACCAACTCCCGCATGGAAGAATTTTTAAGCAGGTAACCCGAAACACCTGCCTGCAGCATTTCGGTAATTATCTCTTTATCGTTGTAGGTAGTAAGTATAATTATTTTTATACCCGGCTTTTTTTCTTTAAGTATCCTTGCCGTTTTCATACCATCAAGCCCCGGCATATTAATATCCAGCAGGCATACATCAAAATCGTTTTTATTTACCAGTTCAAGTACTTCATTTCCATTATTTGCTACGCCTGCAATTATAAAATCTTTTTCTGCCTGCAGCAGCGAAACAATACCATCAAGCAATATGCGGTGGTCGTCTGCTATCAATAATCGTACAGGCATTTTTGTAAAAGATATATTGTATAAAGATATTTTTCTTGTACTAAACAAACCAATACCAAATAAACGGCATTTACTTATACCGTATTAATGGTATTTGCAGTGTAAGGAATATCAATAATAACGGTTGACCCGGTGCCCGTACCTGAATCAATATCAATTGTTCCTTTCAGGTATTCTATTCTTGACCTTACATTATTCAAACCTATCCCCTTTCCATCAGACGCTTTTTTATAATTAAAACCAAGGCCATTGTCTTCCACAGTTATATTAATATGTTCAGGGTATTTTATTATTTGCACAGTTATTTCGCTGGCCTGGGCGTGTTTTACAATATTATTAATAAGTTCAAGCAGAATACGGTAAATGCTTATTTCTGCTTCCTCATTCATCCGGTCCTTTATATCGTGTGTAGTAAAGGTTATATGTAATCCTGTTGCCGCTATTTTATCAAACAGGTTTTGCAGGGCAGCCATTAACCCCAGCTTTGATAACGTTGCAGGCATAAGGTTGTGCGATATATTTCTTAGTTCTGTCGCGGCGTCATCAAGCAGCGCTAAAGTGGTTTCATATTTTTCGCGCTGAAGGCCGGTAAGTGATTTTTTTTCTTCTTCAAGCCTTGAAAGATTCAACCGGGCGGCAGATAGTAAAGAACCCAGGCTATCATGTATATCCTGCGCTATGCGTTTGCGTTCTTTGTCCTGGACAGAAACAATTGAATTAAAAAGTTTGTTGCGGTGCCTGCCCAGTTCGTCCTGGAACTTATTTTTTTGTTTAAGCTGTTGCCGGTTGTATAATAAAAAAACGATAACAATGAGAAGGGCGCACGATATTACAATGATATTGAGCCTGAATTTTTGCCGGGTAATTTCTACTTCACTGGCTTGCCCCTGTTGGTTAAGCAAGGCTATTTCTTTATCTTTTTTTGCTGCCTGGTAGCGGGCATCTATCTGTTTTATTTCCATCATGCTTTGTTCGTTTATAATGGAATCTTTCAGATCGTTATATAGTACATTGTAATAATAGGCGCTGTCAAATTTATTTTTGGCAAAGTACAATTTTGAAAAATCCAGGTATGCTTCCTTTATATCTTCCTTATGGCCAATCTCTTTGGCTATAGCTAAGCCCTGGGTAAGTAATTGTTTGGCTTTACCAAAATATTTCAGGTCATTATATAAATTTCCGGCGGTTATAAAATAATTTGCTGCATCATACTTGTTGCACCGCACAACATTATTTTGCGCATAATTAACTGCGGCTAAAGCATACGGCAAAGCTTTTTTGTAAGAAGT